>JACCDG011974272.1_pt1 | contig 26762 bp, 14 predicted proteins | sample 7442471 | NCBI WGS metagenome assembly JACCDG01 (sample SAMN15323444, study PRJNA562643) | freshwater metagenome | isolation source: river surface water | place: USA:Blue River Watershed | collected 2017-08-17 | reverse complement strand
ATATCGTGAATAATTCTTGGTCTGGCTTCAAGTAAAACAAGCACTACTTTTTTGTTGGCAGCTTTTGCTAAGCGCACCAATTCTTTTTGTTTGTCGTCGAGTTGTAAACTGCGAATGTCACCAGGTTTTTCAGTGGATGGCAATTCACCCACACAAATGACGATGACGTCATTTTTCTTGAGTGCTTTTTTGTAGGCAGCGATATCGAGGAACCTTGAAGCCTCAAAGTCTTTTTCCATATAAAGTTCTACGCCCTGAATATGAGAAATTGTACTAGCAGGAAATACTTGAGTAAGCGCTTTGTATATTGTTAAAGCTCCTTTTGTATTGTAATTTGTGTCGAGGCCTTGCCAAGTGTGTGTCCAGGCACCATTGAGCATATTTAGGCTGTTGGCACCAGGGCCGGCTACTAAAATGCGTTGGCCCGCGGTCAATGGAAGTGCAGCATTGTTATTCTTCAATAATGTAATAGATTCTAAGGCTGCGGTTTTTGCCGCTTTTTTGAAGTCTTCACCACCAAAGAGAGTGTATTCGTCTAGGTTTGGAACAGGATTACCGAAAAGTCCAAGTTGTTTTTTGACATAGAGTATTCTTCGAACAGCGTCGTCGAGACGGGTCATGCTGATGCGGCCACTTTTAACCGCTGCAACCATATCTTGACAATAGGTTTTGTACTGTGGATTTGATGGAACCATACTCATGTCTACTCCGGCATTGAAGGCCTGAATGGCAGCTTCAGCTAAAGATGGGGCGGTACGGTGTACAGTATGTAACATAATGAAGTCTTCCCAATCTGAAACTACAAAGCCCTTGAAACCCCAATCTTGTTTGAGTGTTTTGGTTAAAAGCTGGTAGTTACTGTGTCCGGGAATACCGTTTACAACACCTGAATTGATCATGAGCGTTAGTGCCCCTTGTGCCACCGCTTCTTTGAAGGCAGGGAAATAAAGCTCTTGCATGTATTTTTCAGGAATCCAGGCTGGTGTGCGGTCGCGGCCACTAAAACTTGCGCTGTAACCAACAAAATGCTTGAGACATGCTGCTACATGAAAATTGTCCACTTCTTTTGTAGATCCTTGATAACCTTTTACAAGTGCAGCTCCCATTTGGGTACAGAGGTAAGGATCTTCTCCGAGTGTTTCAAAATGACGCGACCAAAGTGGTTGACGTCCTAAATCAAGTACCGGAGAAAAATTCCAAGGAATACCTGAAGCACGACACTCATAGGCAGTTACTTGGCCCATTTGCTCAGCTAAAGCCGGATTCCAGGTTGCAGCCAAACCAATTTCTTGCGGAAAAAGTGTTCCTCCGATGGTATAATTGACACCATGAATTGCATCTATGCCATAAAGAATCGGAATGTTCGTTTCCTTTTTGAGGTAAGGAAGATGAACAGCACTCATGATTGAAGTCCATTCATCGCGGCTTAAGGTATGTGCCCCAACATTCAGAATAGAACCGACATGAAAAGTATTTATAGCTGCATCAAGCTTCTTTGGATCAATTTGTACCGGATTCAGCGCTTGCCCTTTTTCATCTGTTTGGTAAATGGCATCAAGCGTAATTTGACAGGTTTGCCCAACTTTTTGCTCAATAGACATATTGGCAATCAGGGTTTCAATATCCTGATCTGTGGGGTTGGTAAAATAGAGTTGCTCAGCACTCTTAAATCCAAATAGGATGACAAGTACTAAAAGAGAAGACAATACTTTCATGTGATTTTTATTGGAAGACGCGAACGTAATCTACAAACATTTTTTGTGGGAAAGTGGTGGTAGCATCTGGTGATCCTGGCCAGTTTCCTCCTACTGCAACATTCAAAATAATGAAGAACTTCTCACGGAATTCACTCATTTCGGCAGGGCTAGTATTAATGCTGTGATATTCTACGTTATCGACTAACCAGTGAATAGAAGAAGCATCCCAAACGATGGAAAATACGTGGAAGTTATCGGCAAATTTTCCTGAAGTAAGGCTTTTACTGCCGCCATATTGTGCGTGTGAACCGTTGTCGCTCCAGTGGACGGTTCCGTGAACTGTGCGATCATTAGCTCCAGCACCACCAATGAGTTCCATGATATCAATTTCCCCACAAGCTGGCCATCCGGCAGTTGTAATGTTGTCTCCGAGCATCCAAATGGCTGGCCAAATTCCCTGACCGTAAGGAAGCGCAGCACGCACATCGATGCGCCCATATTTCCATGATTTTAAGCCTTGCGTTTTGACTCTGCATGAAGTGTAATTAGAAGTATTAAACGTTTCGCTTTTAGCAGTTATAGTGAGTAAACCATCGGCAACTACGGCATTATCTTGCTTGTAATACTGAAGTTCGTTGTTCCCCCATCCCCAACTTCCTGTTCCGAGGTCGTAGGTCCAGTCACTAGAAAGACTGCTTCCATTAAATTCATCGCTCCAGGCAAGGGTATAACCAGGATAACTCAATGGGCTGATGTACCCGGAGTTTGGTGCGCCTGAGCTGCCTGTACTGATCTCAATCAAGACTTCTTCATTGAGTTCGATGAAATCATTTTGCATCACATGTGCACGTGTACGAATCTTGTAGGTTCCGCTGGTATTGAAAATATGTGTGGCTTCGCCATCTTTACTTTCTACGGTGATGGTATCATTGACATCGAAGAACGTAATCGTGAAAAAATTCGTGCTATCAGCAGTAGCCTGCACATGGACCTCACCATTTGTGATGGTCAATTGCGTTTGTAAATTACTTGGTTTACCAGCAGGTTTTACAACATCAGGCTGACACGCCATCAAGGCAATGCTTAAAATGGTAAATAAGATCATTTTCATAGTTTGAAATTTAAGAAGGCGCTTATAATTTAAGGCAGGGCTTTTAACTTAAGATACCACTTTAGACCACCAGCATGATGTCCGTATTGTAAGTTCAGAGTAGAATCTGTAGAGCTGATGATTTTATAAACGCGAGGACCAGTGAAAAAACCAAGGAAGGCATTTCCAGAAATGGTAATTGTTGTTTCAGTGCCTTCGGTTAATAACCAACTTTCATTTAATTGATCTGCAAAAGGCGCTGTGTAGTCAGCTAAGTTTTGAAAAGAACCTGGAAACGATGCGGCTAATGAATTGTGCACGTAGACATCTCCATTAGTAATCATATCAAATTTAAATGCATTTAGGTAAAATTTATATTGGTCATCGTAGAGCCCACAACCTGGCTTTTCATTGGCTCCGGCAGCCCACCATTCTGGAATTGGCCCAAGCGCGCTTTCTGGGTCAGGACCAACTCCCATGTGCCCCGATGCTGCTGAATCAACGACCCAAATTCTGTACCCAGGGCCATTTACACCGCCTGTAAGCAATGTGTAGTAAGGGTTGTTTAACAGCGTAAAATCATCGTTGGCAATGGTGACAACCTGACTTGAGCTGCGGCTGCCGCCTTTAGCAAAAACAGTGAGTTTAATCGTGTAGGTACCGGCATACGGATAAGTTGCCGTTACGTTTGGACCTTGTGCTTTAGTGCCATTACCAAAATCCCATACGCATTGAATGTTAGGGTTATTGGCACTGAGTTCAATCACATTGACATTTGCTGCTGACGGAGCCATCGTAAACTCGGCGTCTGCTGCGCTTGGCGGATCACCAAGTGTAGGTTCATATTTTTGACATGCGGCTAAACCTAGCGCGATTGTCAGGATGCTTAAGAATAAATTTTTCATGGCTTTTAATTGCTAAAGATTAATAACCTGGGTTTTGGCTCCATGTTCCTCCGGCTAAATCAATTTCTACCTGCGGAATTGGGAATACCTCATGTTTACCAACAACAAATCCAGGGATATATTGTGCGGCCTGACCCGTACGAACGAGGTCAAAAAAGCGCAAGCCTTCTCCGGAAAGCTCTAGTCGTCTTTCATTGTAAACTTTTTCAATGCTGTTTACAGAGGCTCCTGGGATGCCTGCGCGCTGACGGATTTGATTCACTAAAGCCGTGGCTCTGCTTGGATTTCCGAGTTGATAATGCGCTTCTGCAGCCATGAGTAAAACATCGGCATAACGCAAAACGCGGTAGTTTACAGGGCTTGTGAGGTCGTTGTCAGGCAAGCCAATTTCACCTTGTTTTTTAATGTATTTGTTGTTGTAGTAACCTGTATGGCCACCCGCACCAATTGCATAGGTGATTGATGCTGGATTTGGTTGAGCAGCAATAAATGCTTCGATATCAAGAACGGTTGCTGCTCTGCGCGGGTCAATTGGCGAGAAGGCTGCATAAAGTTCTGGTGTTGGCAAGTTATAAGAGTTACCATCGCCATAGACAGGGCCGGTGTATTGTCTGATTCCTTGGAAACCAACGGCTGCATTTCCTTCTAAGCAAATAAGACAGCCATAACTACCACCTTCAAGACCAGTATATTCAACATCAAAGATGGTTTCGCTGTTGTTTTCAGCAGCTACGCTAAATAATTGGCTGTAGTCTGGGTAGAGGCTATATTGTCCTGAGTCAATGATTTCATCAAAAATAGCAGCAGCTTCGGTGAATTTATTTTGGTACAAATAAACTTTTCCGAGTAGCGCTTTAGCTGCACCGCGAGTTGCTCTTCCTTTTTGCGCGGCAACCGGAGTTAACACAGCAGCAGCAGCAATTAAATCTGCTTCGATTTGGGCATAAACTTCGGCTTTCGGAGCGCGTGGAATAGATCTTGCTTCTTCAATACCGATGCGCTTGTCAATGATGAGCGGAACGTCACCAAAGTATTTCACAAGTTCAAAATAGTAATAAGCACGCAAGAATTTCGCCTCAGCAAGGATATGTGCTTTTCTAGGGAAATCTATGTTGTCTTTGTGCTCAAGAATGTAGTTGGCACGCGTAATACCCGTGTAGTTCCATCTGAGTACATTGCGCAACTCCACATTGACGCCACCATGAGTCATGTTATCGATGTCGTGCAGACCTTTGCTATCATTGACACTTTCTCCACCTGCAATGGCGTTGTCTGAAGCAATTTCACCGATCCAGAGTGTTAAAAAAGAACTTTGGAGTAGGTCATAAGCGCCGACAAGTGCACGCTCGTAATCTTCAGGGGTTTGGAAGAAGTTTTCTGCATCTTGCGCATAAGGCGGATCAACAGACAAGAATTTTTCACAAGATGGCAACACAGCAAGTGTTGCAATTGTAGCTAAAGTAAAAATCAGTTTTTTCATGACGTTCAGCTTAAAATTTGATTTGAATACCACTCATGATAGAGCGGGCTTGCGGATACATACCGTAGTCAACACCTGCTGACAACACATTTGAAGAGCCAAGATCTGGATCAAAGCCCATATAGCGCGTCAAGGTGAGCAAGTTATTAGCCGCGACATAAATTCTTAAGGTCTCCACATGGATTTTTCTTGCAGCACTTGCAGGAAGGGTATAACCCAATTGGACATTGCGGAGTCTTACAAAAGAACCGTCTTCTACATAGTAAGAAGAGAAGAGGTTATTGTTTGTAGCGCCAGTAGTTAGACGAGGATGCTCGTTTGTTGAACCCGGGCCTGTCCAGCGGTCAATTACGTAAGCCAATTGGTTGGCATATGGCTGCTGGCGCTCGTAGTTGCGGATAATTTCTTGACCAATTGCTGAATAAACATTTCCGGAAAGGTCAAAGCTTTTGATTTTGAAGTTGAAAGCAAAGCCCATTGTGAAGTCAGGAATGGCTGAGCCAAGATACGTTTTGTCAGAATCATCTGAGAAATTGATCTTGCCATCGCCGTTTTGATCCACAAAGATGAGGTCTCCTGGTTGAGCACCCTCTTGAACTACTGCAGCGTTGTCAATTTCTTCTTGTGTTTGGTAAACACCCGCAGTTTCGTAACCGAAGAAGTAGCCAATTTCATAGCCAGCTTGGAAGCGTGTTGCAACATCACCACCAACGCTAAAACTAGCCCCAGGGATGTATTCTACACCCGTTGGTACGCTCACTACTTGGTTATTAATTGAAGTAAAGTTGAAGCTGAGGTTAGTTTGTAAAAGGTTTTTAGCATCTGACTTATAAGCTACTTCAAATTCCCATCCTTTGTTAGAAACGTCACCTGCATTGATAATTGGCGGGTAGCCACCTGGTCCGTAAGAGCCTAAAAGTGCAGAAACATCTGGTTGGAATAATAAATCAAACGTGTTCTTGACGAAGTAGTTTGTTGTGAAGTTGAGCACCTTTAACCAAGTAAGATCAACACCAACATTGAATTGACGCGTTGTTTCCCACTTTAAATCTGGGTTGGCTGGGCGCCCGATCGCAATACCTTGGGTAATAAGGTCATTGAAAACATAAACCCCTTCACCGTTAAGCAATGCGCGGTAAGCAAAGTTTGGAATTTGGTCGTTTCCGGAAACACCATAACTCATGCGGAGTTTCAAGAAATCGATGCTTTTGCTCTTGAAGAACGCTTCATCTGAGATGAGCCATGCACCTGAAACCGTTGGGAAGATACCATAACGGCTATTTGGGCCAAATTTGCTGGATCCGTCACGGCGTAAAATCCCTGAAATCAAGTATTTTTCTTTGAATGCGTATTCACCTCTCAAGAAGCCAGAAACAAGTCTTTCGGTAAATTCCCAAGAGTTGGTATTGTTTAGAAATCCGCCTTGTGCAGTGTTTGCAGAAATATCTGCATAAGCAAGTGAGTTATTCGGAATACCGAAAGCCACACCACTCAAAGACTCTCCGTCTCTTTTAAAAACAGAAGCACCGAGCGTTCCTTTGACAGTATGATCCTCTCCAAAAGTTTTGTTATAATTCAAGAATGCTTCGTAGTTCAGATCAAGGAAAGTCGAACGCTCTTCATATACAGCGGCTCCACGGTCGATAAAAACGCTGTCTGCAATTTCCACCTGTGGTGACTCTAAGTCTGCATTAGCAGCGGTGTTGGCATATTTACCATCACCGTACCAAACAAGCGGAGAAAATACTTTGGCATCGACCATTGCATAATTGTAGTTGAAACGATTCGTCAATGATAAATGCTCGTTGAATTCATAGATAAACTCTTCTTTTCCAACGAATTTATTGGCCGTACTCCAGTTGTATTGATTCTGAATTTGGGCAATAGGGTTGATGATGTCACTCACTTCTTCCATGTAAGAGAAAGTGTTTGGCCCACTGTAAACGGGTTCGTTCGGGAAGGCATTAATGGTATTGTAAAGCACAGACCCGATACCGTTTTCTGGCAATGTACTGCGCATGTCTGATGAAAACAGAAGCACTGAATTGAGTTTGAGTTTGTCAGACATATCTGTGCTAAAATTCATACGAGCATTGTAACGACCGAAATTAGATTTATCGCCACCCACAATTCCATCTTGGTTGAAATAACCCAATCCAATCGAATAACGTGTATTTAGTGTGCCCCCGTTTAATGAAAGGTTATGACTTTGAACAGGTGCCTTGCTGAAAACAGAGTCTTGCCAATTAGTGCCAGTTCCGAGGCTGGTATTAGAAAAAGGCATGGCCTGACCTCCAAATGCGAAGGCTTCATTTTTAATCACTGCATATTCTTCAGCAGTCAATAAATCTAGGCGGCGAGCAGTTTGTTGCATCCCGTAATAACCGTTGTACTCAATACTTGGCTTACGATTAATGGCGCCATTTTTCGTTTCAACAATGATCACACCATTTGCTGCGCGCACTCCGTAGATACCGGCAGTAGCATCTTTCAAAACGTTTATGGACTTGATATCAGCTGGATTTAAGGCATTTAATCCTTCTGAATCATAGACTACGCCATCCACCAAAATAAGTGGGTCATTGTCTCCGAAAGTAGACAAACCACGAATGCGAATATTTGAAGAACCACCCGGAGAACCAGAGTTACTCGAGATAGTGACCCCCGAAACCTGACCTTGAAGGGCTTGATCCATACGGGTCATGTTCATTTTTTCGATGTCTTCACCTTTTACTTTAGACGTAGCACCTGTTAATTCTTTGGCTTTTGCGGTTCCGTAACCAACTACCACGACATCTTTAGTGTCTTGTGTTTGTTGGTCTAGCTTTACTGTAATATTGGTTTTGCCAAGCAGCGCAAATTCAAGTTTTTCATAGCCCATAGCAGTAAATACCAATATGGCGCTATCCGGATTGCTTACTGAAATTTGAAATAACCCTTGCGCATCGCTGAGAACGGGTTTGCTTGTATTTTTTACAAGCACTTTGACATATGGAATACCTTCTGAGCGTTCATTGAGAATGGTTCCGCTAACAGTTTTGGCCTGTCCATAGACTTGCGAGACACCGATGCAACACAGCAGTGCCATGACGAGTTTTCTGATCATAGTCGTTTTAGTTTTAGAGTGGGTTAAATATAGAAAAAAATTAATTATTGTAAAAAGAACAATAACAATTGTAATTGTTCAGAAAATCAGTGTTTTACAAAAAAAGAAACGGAGACACTCCTCTCCGTTTCCTGATTATTAACCTGTTTAACGCTTCTTTTAGAGTGAAAGCGAGACTCGAAGATACAAATATTATTGTAAAAAATACAATAAGTCAAAATTTCTACATTTTGAAACTATATCCGACGTCTTTTTTAAGTTCTGTATATGTTGTTTGATCGAAAGAAAAAAGTTTGGCTGGTCTGTGCTTGACGTTTTGTTGTTTTTCGTTAAGCGCAATAAGTGGAATATTTTTGATTTTCTTTCTGAAGTTGGCTTTGTCCATTTCTTGCTGGAAAGCGTATTCGTAGAGTTGTTGAAATTCACTGAGGGTAAAACGCTCGGGCAATAAATCAAAGCAGACAGGCTCGTTCAAAAGCTTTTGCTTCAACATTTCATAGGTGCTTTCAAGGATGTGGTTGTGATCAAAAGCCAAAGTAGGCATATCGTTCATGGATACCCAACTGATGTCGTCGGCCCAAGATGAAGCCTTCACATGAAAATCTTCAATGCGTACTAAAGCAAAATGTGCAATGGTAATGACGCGTCCTTGTGGGTGACGGTTTGGATGCCCAAATGATTGAGATTGATGCATTTGGATATGATCCAAGCCAGTTAATTCTTTGAGAATACGTTCGGCCGCTACCGGAAGATCTTCATCGGGGTACACAAGGTCTCCAGGGATTGCCCAATAATTATCATAGGGCTCCATCGCTCTTTTAATCAATAGAGCCTTGATTTCGCCTGCTTCGTAGCCAAAAATGATGCAGTCAACAGAAAACGCAGAAGTAAAAAAGTCGTTGAATTCTATTTTATACATAAGCTTAGTGTCCGGCTCCAGTACTTTCAAAAGTTTGAATACCCTTGCTTTTTAAAATAGCAGAGCTGCGAATTGCAAAATAAATCAAATAAGCAAAACAAGCAACGCCCACCCAATAAGATTGTTGAATGCCGAGTAGGTTGTCGTCAGCTAAGGTGCCTTGCGCAAGTGTAACGAAACCACCACCCATAATCATAAGAATGAGTAAGCTCGATGCCGTATTGGTACGCTTACCTAAACCGGCAATCCCTAAAGTAAAGATACACGGCCACAAAGTACTGCAGAATAAACCAACTGAAATAAAGGCAAATACGCTTACGTAACCCGAACTAAAAATACCGATGATTAACGCTAAGGAACCGAGTGTTGAGTAAAGCACAATTTGACGTACCGGATTACCATTTGAAATAAAGTCAGCGGCAATCAATACAAACACTAAGCCTAGATAAGGTGTTAATGCTGAAATATCAGAGCCACCAATAGTGTTGGCAAGCGCAAAAATTCCAAAAGCCACCAGCGGTAAAATCACACCCATCATGCGGTTAAATGTTTTTGATTTTTCAAATACACCAGCTGCAGAAGCCCAGCGACCAATCATCATACTGGCCCAAAACAACGATACAAACGGAGCAACTTCACTTTCTTTTTTGCCTAAATGTTGTTTCATGAATTCAGGTAGGTTACTGGCAGTAGCTACCTCAACACCTACGTAAATAAAAATGGCAATCATAGCGAGTAGCACTTGCGGTTCACGAAGTGTACTCCATACTTGACCAGGCTCATTGGAGCTATCTTCGCCAATGCGATCAGGCAAGTTTGAAAACTTAAAGAATAAAGCTGCGAGGACAAATACTGCACCTAGCACCAAATAGGGTATTTGAACCGCATTTAAATCTAATTCTGAAGGGCCGCTTGGGCTGCCAAAAATGGCAAAAGAAACGATGACAGGCCCAATGGTTGTACCGAGGTTATTGATGCCACCAGCCATACTGAGGCGCACGTTGCCTTTAGCGGGGTCACCCATTTGAATGGCAAGTGGATTTGCTGCCATTTGCTGAAAAGCAAAACCAATCCCAACGATAAATAAACCGCCAAGAAGCATCGGGAATGATCCGCCGTTTGAAGAAGCCGGGATAAACAATAGGGTTCCGAGTGCAGAAACTAATAGTCCTAATGCAAGTCCGTTGCGGTAACCAATTCGGTTGAATAAATCTCTTTTGAGTATGGAAGATGCTGCAAAATAGATGAGTGAACCTACTGTGTAGGCAACATAGAAGGTGTTTTGAATCCAGAGCACTTTACTTTGTGAAAGATTTAGTGCTTTCTTGAATACGGGGATAAGAATGTCATTACTGGCGGCAACAAAGCCCCAAAAGAAAAAGATGACAATCAGCGTTGCGAAAGCGCTGTAGTTCGTTTTTTGCATGATATTGGTTAAAGTTTTGGTCCAAATTACAATAATTTGGTTTTAACCGATATGTTGCTGCAGATTTTTTTCTTGGTTGAGTTGGAATATTTTCGAAATGGTCGCGACTATTGATTTGGTATCAAATCCGCAGTCAGCCCAGAGTTCTTCTTGGGTTCCGTGATGAATATATTCGTCAGGAATGCCTAGTCTGATGACTTCTGCTTGATATTTTTGATCGACCATAAATTCAAGCACAGCAGAGCCAAAACCTCCCATTAAACAGCCGTCTTCAACGGTGATGACCTTTGAGAATTTAGCGAAGACTTCGTGTAAAAGAACAGTATCAAGTGGCTTGACAAATCGCATGTCGTAATGTGCAATTGAAACGCCTGAATCTTTGAGTTGTTGGATAGCTGCTTGCGCAAAGTTTCCGGGATGCCCAATGGTTAGAATGGCGATGTCGTCACCGGCAGTAACTTTTCTTCCTTGACCTACTTTAACTTCTTTGAAAGGGGTTTTCCATTCTGTCATGACACCGTTTCCGCGTGGGTAACGAATAGAAAATGGCCCTTGGTCTGGTAATTGGGCGGTATACATGAGGTTACGCAGCTCTTCTTCATTCATTGGAGCGGATACCACCATGTTTGGAATCATGCGCATGTAAGCGAGGTCATAGGCGCCATGATGTGTGGCACCGTCAGCACCAACCAAACCACCGCGGTCAAGGCAAAAAACCACATTGAGATTTTGCAAAGCGACATCGTGCAAGACTTGGTCAAAAGCGCGTTGCATAAAAGAAGAATAGATATTGCAGAACGGAACCATACCTTGGGTTGCTAAGCCAGCACTGAAGGTTACGGCATGTTGTTCGGCAATGCCGACGTCAAAAGCACGCTTTGGCATGGCCTGCATCATGATGTTCAAGGAACAACCAGAAGGCATTGCGGGCGTAACACCCATAATTTTTTCGTTCTTTTCGGCTAACTCAACGATGGAATGGCCAAAAACATCTTGGTATTTAGGTGGCTCTGGTGATTTTGGAACAATCTTGACGATTTCACCAGTTTCTTTATTAAAGACGCCTGGCGCGTGCCATTTTGTAGGATTTCCTTCTTCAGAAAATTTGTATCCGGCACCTTTTCTGGTGATGCAATGTAAAATTTTCGGTCCAGGGATGTCTTTGAGATCTTCTAGGATTTTTGCTAAACCAATGACGTCATGGCCATCTACAGGGCCAAAATAGCGGAAATTAAGCGCTTCAAAAAGGTTAGACTGCTTGAGCAGCGTGCCTTTCAATGCATGAGAAACTTTAGAAGCAATGGTTTGGGCATCTGGGCCAAATTTGGAAACTTTTCCTAATAATTTCCAGACTTCATCTTTAACCTTATTGTAGGTATGTGAAGTGGTAATGTCAGTTAAATATTCTTTGAGCGCACCAACATTTGGGTCAATAGACATGCAGTTGTCATTGAGTATGACAAGCAAATTGGCGTCTTTTTCGAAGCCAGCATGATTCATCCCTTCAAAAGCTAAACCTGCGGTCATGGCGCCATCGCCAATAACTGCAATGTGCTGACGCGTTGTTTCGCCTTTGTAATGATTGGCAACAGCCATACCGAGCGCGGCAGAGATGGATGTAGAGGAGTGCCCTACACCAAAAGTGTCGTATTCAGATTCAGAGCGTTTTGGAAACCCCGAAATACCACCTTTATTGCGGTTGGTATGGAATTTTTCGCGGCGACCTGTCAAAATTTTGTGTCCGTAAGCTTGGTGCCCAACATCCCAAACAAGTTGATCGTGAGGCGTATTGAAAGCATAGTGCAAAGCCACTGTGAGCTCCACTACACCTAAAGATGCACCAAAATGGGAGTTCCCGATCTCAGAAATAACATCGACGATGTATTGTCTTAACTCTTGGGAAATTTGAGGAAGTTGTTCTTGTCCGAATTTTTCACGTAAATCACTCGGGACGGTAATTTGAGCTAGTAGTGGACCGGGTGTGTACGGATGGTTTGACATAGTAACAAAGTTAAACGTTTCGGTAGCTAAAGAAACATCTTAACGCAGAAAAAGTTCAGTTAGTGCCCTTTGCTTGCTTTCAAATTGTTTTTTTCAAGGGCAAAAACAAAGCCGACAAAGAGAAGTACGAGCAAGTTGTGTACAAAATGGTTGAGGATACTTTTTTCAAATTGAACCTGGCTTCCGATCCAAAAAAGAACAAGGCTTGAACCCAAGTAAAGGAAGAATTTTTTAAGGTTGTAAGGTATTGGGTAGTGTTTCTGGCCTAAAAAGTAAGAAAGTGTCATTTGTAACCCATAAACAATCAGCGTTGCCCATGCACTGGCCATGTATTGGTATTTCGGGATGTAATAAACATTGATGGCAATGGTTACTAGTGCTCCGGCTATGGTAATATAGGCGCCATATTGTGTTTTTCCGCTGAGTTTGTACCAAATACTTTGATTGTAATAAATGCCTAAGAAAACATTTGCAATGAGCAAGATAGGCACCACTTTTAGGCCTTCCCAGTAAGCTTCTTTTTGAATAAAGTGCTTGAAAATATCCAAATTCAGACTCACCATCAAAAAGACGGCACAAACCATAGCCACAAATAGATTCATGACCTTCACATAGATGGTGTTGCGGTCTTGGTTTTGCATTTGTCGGAAGAAAAAAGGTTCAGCTGCGTAGCGGTAGGCCTGTAAAATAATGGTGACGAGCATGGCCAATTTGTAGCAAGCGCTGTAAATACCTACCTGTGATTCAGCATAGGTTAAAGATTCTGGAATAGACGGGTCGTAGAGTAAATGCTTCAGTAAAATTCTGTCAAATGTTTCATTGATGATGCCGGCAAAACCTGCTATGACGAGCGGCACTGCGTAAATCCACATGCGTCTATACAAGGCCCAATCTTTAATAAAGTGCACTTTAAAAATATGATCGTAAAGCAGGATGGGCTTGGCTAAAGATGCCACAAGATTGGCAAGTAGAATGAATAAAATGCCTTCTTCAGGACGTTCTGCACTAAAAAAGAAAATCATGGCAATCAGGTTTAGCCCGATATTGAGCCCGATACTCAGCATTTGGATGCTCGCAAAACGCAAGGCTTTTTCTTCAGCGCGCAGTTTGGCAAGGGGCAAGGCGGTAATGGCGTCAATCATGACGATACTTCCTAACAAAACGACATATTCGTTGTGGCCTTCAAAAAGCAGGGCATTGGCGATGTCATTATTGAAAAATAACAGTGTGGCGTAAAAAACGATATTGACCCCAACAACCGACCAAAAAGCGGTATTATAGGCCTTTTCTTTATCGCCTTCGTTTTGTAAAAAGCGAAAAAAAGCAGTTTCCATACCGAAGGTGAGCAGCACAATTAAAAAAGCCACCCATGCATATAGCTCAGAAATGACACCGTAGTCGGCGGTTTGCGCGAAGTAGTAAGTGTGAAGCGGAACTAGTAAATAGTTGAGCAAGCGCCCAACAATTGATGGTAGGCCGTAAATGGCAGTTTGCCCAGCTAGTTTCCGAATCGGGTTAGCCATTAAGCATTGAAGTTTGGCTTGCGTTTTTCTAGAAATGCGGTAGTGCCTTCTTTGAAGTCTTTGGTGCCAAAACATTTGCCAAATTCTTCAATTTCAACATGATAGCCATTGACGCCATCTTGAAAACCAGCATTGACGCATTTGATTGCTGCGGCAATAGCTAAAGGTGAATTATTGACAATCTTGGCAGCAATGGCTTCACAATGCCCAATGAGTGCTTCTTGTTCGACAACAGCATTGACCAGACCCCATTGTAGGGCTTCGTCTGCCTTGAGCATGCCGGCTGTAAAAATGAGTTCGTTGGCCTTACCACGACCAATCAGTTGTGCGAGGCGCTGCGTTCCTCCGTAGCCTGGTATAACACCAAGTGAGGTCTCTGGCAAACCCATTTTTGCGTTAGAACTTGCAATTCTAATATGTGCAGACATCGCTAATTCCAGGCCACCACCTAGCGCAAAGCCATTGACGGCAGCAATAACAGGTGTAGATAAATTTTCAATGAAATCAAATAAAGAAGCTTGTCCGTGTTGCGCCAACTCTCCGCCTTGTGCAATATTGAAGTCTGCAAATTCTTTGATGTCGGCTCCGGCAACAAATGCTTTTTCACCACTTCCCGTTAAAATAATCACGCGGACGGCTGTGTCGTCGTTAGCTGCTTGAAGGGCGTCGTGCAGGGCTGCAATGGTATCTTTATTGAGCGCATTGAGCTGTTGCGGGCGGTTTATAGTGATATAGGCAATTTGATTGCGAACTTCGGTCAGGATAAGCGATTCCATAGTCTTAATTTGAGTCGTAAAGATAATTAGAATAATGTTGCTTGCGGTCTAGTGTGGCAAGCTGATTCTGAATGTTGTGCCTTTTTCGGGTTCAGAATACAAAACAAAGACTTTGCCTTTATGGTATTCTTCTACAATGCGCTTGACCAGCGTAAGCCCTAGGCCCCAGCCGCGTTTTTTTGTAGAGTAACCCGGCTCAAAAATGGTTTTGAATTGTTTTGGCGTCAGGCCTTTGCCTGTATCTGAAATATCAATATGCACCCACTCGGCCACTTCTAAAACTTCAATGCGCAAAGAACCAATTCCTTCCATTGCATCTACGGCATTTTTGCAAATATTTTCAATGACCCATTCAATCAATGAAGCATTGTGTTGCACCATTAATGGCCGCTCGCCCTTCAGTTCAAACTGGATATCCACTTTTTGTGATAGCCGTGCTTTGAGGTAATTCAAATTGTTTTCAATAGTTTGAGCAAGATCCGCTTCAATGAGCTTTGCCCCAGAACCAATTTTGGAAAAGCGATCTGTGATTTTTTCCAAACGCTCCAAGTCTTTGTGCATTTCTTTCGGAATCATGGGGTCAATATCTTGCTGTTCAAGATAAGCCACCCAAGCCATCATAGATGACAACGGCGTGCCGAGTTGATGCGCTGTTTCTTTGGCCATTCCTGCCCAAACTTGATTTTGTTCTGCTTTGCGATACATGGAAAACAAAAGGTATCCAATAAGGACAATCAGGCCAAGTATTCCAAATTGAAGGTAAGGCAACCAAAAGAGTTGTTGCACTTCTTCACTGTCTTTTAAATAGAGTAATTTACTTTCTCCGTTATAGGTCAATTTTGTTGGCGGATACTGTTTGGCCATTGCGGCCATTGTCTGGGCTAATTTTTTTGGAGCCAAGGCTTTCTTTGGCAAATTACTAGCCACTACTTTTTGATTTTGAGGATCGTAGAGTAAAACAGGCAGCAAATTCTTTTGGTCGGCGAGGTCAGCATTGAAAGACTGAATCAAAGAGTCTGAATGTGCTTGTAAACGCATAAGTTCTTTTGAAAAGCCGTGGCAAAGCGTCATATACATGCCTTCAAAGACCTGAATTTTGTAAGAACGTCCGTCTGAAATCCATTTTTTAGCTAAAGCAGCAATGGCGGTTTTATCTATACTCGAATCTATATTTCTAGATTGAGAAATACTGCCGTCGTCATTCAGTAAAATAAAGGGAATGTCTTTGTTGGCTTCAATAATATCTAGCGCAAAATCTACATCCTGACTCATGCTTAAATCAGAAGCATCTAATAGTGTTCGGTTGGCGCGCACCACGAGCTCCATCTTTTGACGCTCCTTTTCTTGAAGAGCCTCAAAAATTTGACTGCTTAAATCGACGAGTTCTGCTTTTTTGCGCAGCGCAATGGCCCATTGTTGCGCTTTGTTGCGCTCGCGCATTCCAATTTTACGGATGCTTTGATTGGAGTAAAACAAGCTTGCCCCGACAATCAGTAAAGAAAGCAGAATGAGTAAAAATTTCCAACGTTGTTTGGAAGCGTAGAGGTCCATCAGACGAATTTAAACAAAATTGAGCGCAAACCTAAATGAGCACTTTATTTTCAATTTGCTCACAAACGTGCTCAAAGCTGAAATGTTGTTTGAGTTGTTCAATTTTCACTGTCGGAAAAGCACCTTTTAATACGCAATCAATTTGCTCGGACAGATTTTCTTGACTCTGATTTTCAAAAGTTAAACCGCCCCCGTATAATTCCAGTATTTCTGCGGTTCCGCCAGTATTTGAGCCAACCACCGGGCAGCTGGTGCCAAGCGCTTCAAGTGTTGCCATGCCAAAAGTTTCGAAAGCAGAAGGCATGATGATTAAATCGGCCGCGGCATAAACAGCCAGCATATCATTTTGAAATCCGGCCCAAATAACGCGTTTGCCTTTAGGGTGTGCATTGATTTTGCTGCGTAACGCGGTTTCAAACACTGGCGCCTCATCTGCTGTACTAGCCCCGACAAAAATGAGGTATTCGTATTCATCTTTTCTTGTTGAAAACATATCCCAAACAAAGTCTTGCCGTTTTTTTGGATCGAGGCGCCCTACAACAATTAGTAATTTGGATTTTTCTGGCCACTTGAGTTGGAGCCGTGCAGTTTTCTGATCCGAAATAGCTTCAGTTGAAAAATGGAAGCCGGAAGGGATTAGATTGATTTTGCTGTTGCCGGCGTGTGCCTTTTCTTGGACTTGTTGGACTAAATAGGGTAAGGGGCAATTCCAAGTACTAAAAAAAGCATAACGCAGGGTTCTGAACCATTGTGTTTTTCTGCCACCGAGCGCCATTTCCATAAAATAATGCACCTTGATTTTTCTAAAAGACAAAAAAGCGATGCTTGCTGCAAGGCTCATCTCTCGGCTGTTGCGAAAGAACAGATGTTTTATATTTTGCTTACTTAAATTCCGAGCAATTTTCCAGGCAAAAAACCATTGGTAATAAGTTGGTTTTTTTTCGAACGTATAATAAGGTAGGTTTTGTTGTTGGGCTTCAAAAAGCGTCGCGCTATTATTCAAGGTTAAAATCAGCACCTTGTGTCCGCGGTCTTGCATGGCTTTTGCATTGCGTATTTGATTCATTTCTAAACCACCCCAACCTTTTGACAAACACAAGTAAGCAATCTGTTTCATAACAAGCGCTGCGAAAATAGCTAGATTTAAGGTAATTTTGCTACATGAATCAATTGAAGCAATACTTACTCAAACCTTGGTTTGTTTTTGTCCTGAGTTTTTTAAGCATCGCCTTATTGCTCATTTTTATTAGCCCAAACTTATTTGAAGGCGAAATCGTCTATGAAAGAGGAGGGAAGCAATATGTGCTTCAAGCCCCTTTGAGCTTGGCTTATTTTTTAGGCATGGGTTATGATCCTTCAGAAATGACCGAAGTAGTTGATTTTTATTTGACCAAACGCGGTTACATGTTAGCCTTTAGTTTGCTATTTGGCTTCCCGATTTTGTTTGCATATCGTTCGCTTTTAGAAAAGAGAAACTGTAAAAATAAATAGGCCTTAAGCTAGAGCGCCAAATTCATTTTTATAAAAACCAAAGAAGAAAAGGTTTTATCTATAAACTTTTGGTACGACCACCATCAACCGGTAAGTTGATACCATTAATATAGGAAGCTTCAGCCGATACAAGGAAAGCAACAGCCGCAGCCACTTCTTCTGGTTCGGCAATGCGCTTCATAGGGCTTTCTTGCCCCATTTCTGTTAAAATTTCCGCTACAGATTCGCCGGTTTTATTGGCTTTAACACTTGCAATTTCTGTAAGTCTTTGAGTATTCGTTGCACCCGGAAGCACGTTATTCACAGTTATTCCGAAACCTCCAAGTTCATTGGCTAAAGTTTTACTCCAGTTGGCCACTGCTCCTCGAATGGTGTTAGACACGCCTAGATTTGGCAATGGTTGTTTAACTGAGGTCGAGATAATGTTTACAATTCTTCCGAAGCCCGCAGCTTTCATGTGCGGAACCAAAGCTTGCATTAAGATATGATTACAAATGAGGTGTTGGTTAAATGCTGCGAGGAACTCTGAAGGATCAGCATCTAAGATGGGCCCACTTTTTGGTCCGCCTGTATTATTGATAAGTATATGAAGTCCCCCATTTTTTGAGGTAAAATCGAGAATCGCTTGTTTTATTCCTGCTGGATTTGAGAAATCTGAAACAAAATATTGATGCTTCTGCCCTTGAGATTGATCGAGAGAGCCCAATGCAAGCCGTAATTTTTCTTCATTTCGGGCGGTCAAACAAACACTAAAACCATCGTTAGCTAATTTTTGAGCTACTGCCAGACCAATACCTTGAGTTGAACCGCAAACGAGTGCGTGAATTTGATTTTTATCTTGCTTCATGCCATCAAAAGTACATGAAAGTCATAAAAATTGTCAATAGAATTTAATTTTTGTTTTTTAGATATTTAACGATATATTTGCGAATCTAGATTTTAAAACTTCTATAAAATGCGTATTTCTACTAAACTTAAATCACTACACATCCTTGCAGTTGTATTGATGCTATTGAGTACGAGCAACTTGTTGGCTCAGCTTTCTGGTACCAAAACAATTCCTGGAAACTACGCTACCCTTACTGCGGCTATCGCAGACCTGAACACTCAGGGTGTGGGTACAGGAGGTGTAACGTTCAACGTTGCATCTGGTTACACAGAGTCTATTACCTCACCGTTATTAATTACGGCAACTGGTACGGCTGCTAACCCAATTGTATTCCAAAAAAGTGGCACAGGTGCTAATCCTGTGATTACTAGAACAGATGCCGGATCAATTAACGGTACTGTTTTAGGAGCAAATTTGGATGCAATCATTATTATAGAAGGTTCTGATTTCTTAACTTTTAATGGTATCAACTTAGCTGCTTCTGTTGCGTCTTCAACTACTACAGGTATTGAGTACGGTTTTTACCTTCGCAAAGTGAGTGGCACAAATGGTTGTAAAAATGTAACCATTACAAACAGCACCATCACTATGAACCGTGGTACAGCAGCGGTTACCACAGGTATTATGTCTTCAAATAATGACGCACTTTCTACAACAACAAGTGCTACAGGTATTTCCTTAGCTACTGTTGGCGGACGTAATGAAAACCTAACTTTTAGCAATAACACAATTAGAAACGTTCATAACGGAATTTATGTAAGAGGTTTTGCTGCTTCGGCACCATATGATCTTTACGATGTAAATGTCAACATTACCGGTAACACCATTCAGCAATTTGGTGGTGGTTCTACTTCAACAGGTTATGGTCTTTACATGATTTATTACCATGATGTAACTGTAACAAACAACACAGTCAATAACATGGCTAACGGTGGTGTTGCAGGCTCCAACCTATTATATGGTTTAATGTTATCAAGCTCCTCTGATTTTGGTGACCTAACCATCAACAACAACAACGTCAACCTCACCACCACATCTGGTAGTAAATACGCTATTTATAGTTCAGGTTCGGGTGCAACAGGTACATATAACGTGAACAATAATACTATTGGTTACGGTTCTGGAAGCACAGGTTCTACTTATGGTATTTATTCTTTCAGTAATGCACTAGTTGAAAACATGAACAACAATACCATCAGTACCTTTACCCAAACTTCTGGTACTTTTTATGGTTTTTACAATTCAGGGGGCGGAACTATCTCAAACAATACCATCGCTGGTTACACGATGGGTGGAACATCATCACAGTATCCGTTCTATATGTCAAATGCCGAATATACTGCATTTGGTAATACAATGTCTAACATCAACTACACAGGTACAGGTGTTTTTTATGGTTTCTTTGTAGGAGCAGGGAACACCAATGCTTCTTTCTATAATAATACAGCTTCAGCTATTTCATGTGCTGGAACAACTTATGGTATTTACGCATCTTCTAATAACGGTTTAAATGTATACGGTAACTCTGTAACTGGTATTACAGCCACAGGAACAGGAAACCTAAGTGGTATTTACCAAACGGGTGGTACAGGAATCACGTTTAATAGAAATAAAATCGCTAACCTCACAGCAACTAACGCTGGTGGTAGTGTTTATGGCATTAGCATTGTTTCAGGGGTGAGTAATGTTACCAATAACGTAATTGGTGATCTAAAAACACCAGCGGGTACTTCAACAACTACAGACATTATCCGTGGTATTTCAATTACTGCTACAGCGGCAAATACAAATCACAATATTAGTTACAATACAATTTATCTAAATGCTACTTCAACTGGGGCTGCATTTTCAACTTCTGGTATTTTCCAAACATCTAGCGCAACAGCTACTTCTGCTAATCTAATCCTGCGCAATAATATTGTCATCAACCTTTCCACACCAACTGGTGCTGGTATTACAGCTGCATTCAGAAGATCAACAGCCACACAGTTGAACAACTTTGACGTAGCTTCAAATAACAACATGTTCTTTGCGGGTACTCCGAGTGCTTCACGTGTTATTTACATGGAAGGAACATTAACTCAGCAGACGCTTGCCAACTATAAAACTTATGTTACTCCACGTGACGCATATAGCATGACTGGCGAAGCCTTCACTTATTCTACTGCAGGTTCGTTCTTCATCAGTTTAACACCAACAAGTGCAGATTTCTTGAAGCCAGTTGCGGGTATCAATACTCAAGTTGAGGGTGGCGCTGTTCAAATAGCTGGTATTACAACTGACTACGCGAATGTTGTTCGTGCTGGTAATACTGGTTATACTGGAACTGGTGCAGCTCCAGATCGTGGTGCATTTGAATTTAATGGTGTAACTACTGCACCGCAAATTACAGTTACTGCTTCAAACCCATCTGTTGCCGTTTCTTGTACACCATCAGCACACACCTTCACATTTAACATTGCATCATCAGGAAGTGCAGTAACTTCTGCGGTCCTCAGTTATGCATATAACGGAGTTGCACAGCCAAACATTACCTTAACAAACACTTCAGGTACAACCTGGACTGGAACCATCCCGTTAGCAACACCTGTTAATGCAACTGTAACATGGTCAGTTTTGGCAACAAATAGTGCTGCTTCAACATTATTTAATGGCACATCATATGGTGATGCACCATTATTGGGAATAGTTGCTGTTGCTTCTGCAACTCCTGAAACTATTTGTAGCGGTCAGTCTTCATCATTGGCAGTTGCGTTGGCAAATACTAATCCAGCAACAAACTATCCTACGCCTGTTATCTCTTACCCTACTAACGACGAGGATTTAGGAAACGTTACCATTACACAAGGTGCAACTACAATTATTAATAATACTTCATTAATCAATGACCTCACTGGAACAATTGGTTTAGCTACAGGAACTGCAGGTTCGTATTCGAACTTTACAGCATTTGGTCCTTACACCATGACTGCGGGTCAATCTTATAACTTCTCACTTTCAAGTTTGACAACTGGTTTTGGTTATCAAAACTCCATGGCGATTTTCATTGACTACAATAGAAATGGATCGTTCGCTGATGCTGGTGAAATGGTTTATGCGCCATCTGCTACACAAGCTGGAGCACATACAGTTACAGGGTCATTCCTTATTCCATTGACTGCATTAAATGGTCAAACTAGAATGCGAGTAATGGACCTCGAAACACTTATTACAAGTTATGCTCAAGCCACGACTTCATCTTTCTATGGTGAATACGAAGATTACATGTTGAACATCGTTTCATCTAACAACGGTGGTGGAAGTGTACCGGCAATCACTGCAAGTGTGTGGTCTACAGGATCTACTACAGTTGGTACTAACAACCCACAGTCGGTTTCTCCGACAGCGAACACTACTTATTCGGCATTGGTTTCTGCTGCAGGTTGTCAAGTAACCTCTAGCACAACAACTGTTACAGTTTTAACTTTACCTACAGCTCCGGTTGTAACGAACTCTACTCATTGTGGTTTCCAAGTCCCAACAGCAAGCGTTGCTTCTGTTAATGGTGGTGGCGGAACAGGAGCGTTTAATTGGTATACTAACGCGGCTGGTACTATTTCAGCACAAGGTCAAAACTTTGGTCCTTTAGCTGTTTATTGGTCAAACGACTTCTCCAACTCAACGCTAACTAATGCTACGCTTTCTGGTGTTGCTGCAATTTCAGGAAGCGAATTGGTGTTGCATCCAAATGTGCTCTCACAAGCTGGTGCAATAACAGTAAATGCCGCTGGTGTGAACACAGACAAGCATGAGATTTCCTTCAAGTACATCAACCAAGGAGCAAGCCCAACTAACACTGCAGATGGAATGGCATTTAGCTTTGGTGATGATGTAAATGCTGCAGCCACAAACCCAAGTGCTGAAAACGGTACGGGTACAAAACTTAAAATTGCTTTTGACTCTTATTCAAATACAGGAGGAAATGTACCAGGAATTTATTTAATGTACGATTGCAACGTATTGCACCAAAACCCAACAACTCCTGGTGTATTGTCGTACAATCCTTCAACATCTTGGATTACAGCCACATCAAACGTTCTTATTACCATCAACAATGCTGGTGTATTGAACATGACAATTGATGGTACACCTGTATTTGCTAATGTTCAACTTCCAGCAGCTTTCTTAACTGCGGACAAGTCGAATTGGGCTTATGTATGGCGTTCACGTTCTGGAGGTATTTCTTCAGGATCAATCATCGATGACGTTGTCATTAAGCGCGGTACAATTGCTGCTGGGCCAACAACATATCCTAACATCGTTTCGTCTACAACAACATTCTATGTTAATGAAAATGGAACAAATGGTTGTTTAAGCCCAACGGTGCCTGTAGTTGTCACTGTAACGGCACCTCCAGCAATCAACATTGCATCAAGCGTAACCCCAGCGATCTGTTTAGGTGCGAACATAACGTTAACTGCTTCGTCAACGGCTTCACCTGCTTATGCTTATTCTTGGAACACAGCTTCATACCCAGGTTCAGGTATGTCTGCTCCGTCAACAGGTGCTACAAGAGCTTTGACGCCAACTGCAGCTGGTACATTTGTATACACAGTTACAGGAACAAATGCTAACTGTAGTAACCAAGTACAACAAACTGTTGTTGTGAATCCAAATCCTAACGTTGTTGCCACAACAGCTACTCCAGTGACACCTTGTCACAATAGCCAAGTTAACTTGAGTGTTACAAGTTTGGTTTCTGGACCTCAAACTCTTCCAATAGGATACTGTCCAAGTAATGCTACGTCTCTTGCTGATGAGGAAATTTGGAACGTAACATTCGGTTCATTAAACAATTCATCTACTTGTGCATCTACAGGAGGGGCGGGTTCATTGATCAATCAATACTCTAATTTTACTTCAACGGTTACTGCTCCAAATATTATTGCAGGTAATACATACCCACTTTCTGTTCAAATTGGAACCTGTGGCGGTAATTATAATAACTCAGTAAAAGTATACATCGACCTTAACAGAGATGGTGACTTCTTAGACGCTGGTGAAACTATTTACGCTTCCGCTGCAACCACAAATGGTCCTCATACTGAAACAGCAACGATTGTAATTCCTACAACGGGTATTGTTCCTGGATTAACACTCATGAGAGTTGTAAGTGTTGAAACAACTCCAGCGAATATCAACTCATGTGGTACTTATACATGGGGTGAAACTGAAGATTACGCTGTTAACCTTCAATTAATAGGTCCTTCACCTGCTTATAGTTATGCTTGGGCTACAACGCCTGCGATCACTGCAGCTACTGGTTCATTAACGCTATCTAACACGGGTACCACGCCTACAACTGCCCTTTATAATGTAGTTTTAACTGATATCGCTACAGGATGTACAACAGCTTCTACAACGAATACGATTACGATCAATCCACTTCCGGTAATCAACGCTGGTGTTGATCAGTTAATCTGTTCAAATAACCCAACAGAAGCAGCTACACTATCAGGTGCGGCGACTTTCGGTACTGGTTTAACCTATGTTTGGAGCGGCCCGGTAGCGGGTGTAACAAACGCCGTGCCTTTCCAAATTGGTGCTACAGGTACATTTACTGCAACTGGTACTGATGTAAACGGTTGTGTGGATACAGATGATGTAGTCATAACTTATTCAACAATTCCGGCTGCTAATGCAGGGGTTGACCAAACAATCTGTTTGAACCAAACAGCAACTTTTGCGCCTACAGGTCTAGCACCACTTACTTGGACTATGACAAACTATGCAAATAGTGGTATTTCTGCACCGGTAACAGGCACACTGGTTGTAACACCTACTGCACCTGGTACTTATACTTACCAAGTAAACGTTCAAAACTCAGTAGGTTGTACTAACAATGACCAAGCTGTCTTAACAGTAAACGCATTACCAGTGGTAAATGCAGGTGTTGACCAAACAGTTTGTAATGCATCACCTGCTACATTAACAGGTTCTGGTGCAATTACTTACGCATGGGTAACAACTCACCCTAATTTATCAATTTCGAATGCAACACCATTCTTCCCGACACAAACGGCTACTTACACAGTAACTGGTACAAACATCAACGGTTGTCAGAGCCAGGATGTAGTAATCGTAAACGTGTTACCACAACCACTAGTAAACGCTGGTTTAGACCAAACAATTTGTGCTGGAACACCAGTGATCTTGAATGCAACAACTACGTTGGCTTCTCCAACTGCAGTTGTGAGCCCGTTCACTTGGACAGGTGGTTATGCAAATAACTCACAATTTGTACCTACATCGTCTCAAACATTGACAGTTTCTGTTGTTGGAGCAAATGGTTGTACAAATCAAGATCAAATGTCAATTACTGTATTGGCATTGCCAACGGTTAACGCTGGTGTTGATCAAACGATTTGTTCTGGAACAGGCGCTACGCTTACTGCAACAGGCGCTGCTTCTTACACTTGGACTAACAACGTGATTCAAGGCGTTCCTTTCTTCCCAACAGCATCTCAGATTTACACTGTAACAGGTGTGGGTGCTAATGGATGTACAAATGTGGACCAAGTTCAGGTAAACGTTTCTACTGGCCCATCTGTAACTGTTTCAGCACCACAAACTGTTTGTTCGAATGCAGCTGCTACATTTAGTGCGGTTCCACTCAACAGCTTAGGTGGTTTCTGGACAACAAATGGTAATGGTACAATTACACCGAACATTTCAAGTGCAGCAATTACTTATTTGCCAGCGGCAAATGACCCAGTAGTGGTTACCTTGACTTATGTTGCAACAAACGCGTGTGGTAGCTCTTCAAGCGCAACTAACGTGAACGTGTTGCCAATTCCATTAGTAAACGCTGGCCCTGATCAAACAATTTGCGAAGGTTCTTCAGTTGTATTGAATGCATCTGGTAATGCTAACGTAACTTGGTTAACTCCAAACGTAAGCAACGGTCTTGCATTCGTTCCTACTGCAACTACTACCTACACAGCTACGGCTACAGGTTTAAATAACTGTACAAACCAAGATCAAGTTACGGTTACTGTCGTTGCTATTCCTGATGTCAATGCTGGTGATGACCAAACGATTTGTGCTGGTTCTGATGTAACATTGACTGCAACAGGCGCTACGGCTTACCAATGGACAGGTGGTATTTCTAACGGTGCTGCATTTGCTCCTGGAACAACTGCAACTTACACGGTTACAGGTACAACTGTTAACGGCTGTGCTGGCACTGACCAAGTAACGGTATATGTAAACGCCACTCCAGTTGCAACTGCAACTCAGGTAGGTGATGTAACTATCGCTGCTACACCAGGATCTTACAACTACCAATGGATTAACTGTGCTACGGGTACTGCTGTACCAAATGCTTCATTTGCTACATTCAATGCACTTGCTAATGGTACTTATGCGGTTATCGTCAGCACACCACAAGGATGTTCAGATCAGTCTGATTGTATCACTATCGATGCAGTAAGCGTTGAGCAATTGGCAGAAATTGCAATGAGTGTTCAGCCTAACCCAACAGCTGGGGAAGTAAGCATCTCAATGCCTACAGACCTCACTGCTACTGCACAAGTATTTGATGCACAAGGAAAATTAGTAATTGACCAAACAAACGTTTCAAATGGTTCAACTTTGAACCTTATGAATATGTCAACTGGTGTTTACATGATCCGCATCACTGCTGCAGATTCTGTACAAACATTCAGAGTCGTTAAACAATAATTGAAACCCATTCAATATTCGAAAGCCACCCCTCGGGGTGGCTTTTTTGTTTTGGATTCCTTATCTTTATGACCTTAAAATCTTATCATGAGAAAACTCTACATTTTTGGATTATTTTGTATGTTGTTTGTTCAGGCTAGCTTTGCTCAGTTCGTGCAAATAGGATCTTCAACAGCGGCCTCTAGT
>JACCDG011096184.1_pt1 | contig 26773 bp, 18 predicted proteins | sample 7442471 | NCBI WGS metagenome assembly JACCDG01 (sample SAMN15323444, study PRJNA562643) | freshwater metagenome | isolation source: river surface water | place: USA:Blue River Watershed | collected 2017-08-17 | reverse complement strand
GGAGCTTTAGCGGGAGCACTGGCGGCAGGTTCTTGAAAGAGTCTGGATATGCCACTTCCAGGCACCATGTTAGCAGTCTTGTAATAAGCAATAGATTGCCATTGCGCTTCTAGTTCAGAAACAAATCCCTCAGCTTCCAAGTCAGAAAGACATGTGTTTAAAAATCCACGTAAGTAATGATCGTCCAGTCTGGTGGCAAATCCACCAGGCACCAGAGATGGTGGCGACTCAATCCACAAGACTTTTACTTTGCCATTTTGCTTTGAAGCTTGCTCGACTGCAGGATAACCTTCAAGCAAAGCTAGATCAACGCGTCCCTGAGCTACGTCGTCCACTTGAGTTTGCGCTGCATTTGAAGAATCACTTGGTTTTACTTCAACAAATTTTGGTTTATCCAAATGACTTTTGGCAAAATCGGCGCTAGGCGATCCTGGCTCTATAGAAATTTTCAGTTCGGGTTTATTTAAATCGTCAAAGTCTTCGACTCGATTATCGTTTGCGCGCATCACCGCCTGCGCGGTTCCAAAATAACAAAGCGGGCTTGTGAATCCACAACTGCTGCTGCGATTTATATCTATATAAATAGGATCTGCCACCATATCAATTTTGCCGATTAGAAGATCCTGAGCCAAACTGTCTTTAGTGGTTGGTATCCATTTTAATTTGATGTTGGGGTTGGCGCGATGCGCAATCTCGTTAAGTAAATCCACTGACATGCCACCGAGCATTTCGTTTTCTGTTGTAGCTTTGGCATTCACCATTACAAATGGTGGAGTACCTATATATCCAACATTCAAAGTGCCTTCGCCGTGAATCTTCATTTTGCTGGCTTCATTTAGTTGGCTGCTCACTGCCCCTTTGGGCTCGGGACGCGAAAGAAACGAGGCAAACGCCATGATGGCGCTTACTATTGCGATTCCCATCGCCCATCGTGCTGTCGAATTACCTTCACTCATCGTTCTTAACCCCTTCTTAACTGCCAAGTGTAGAACATACTCATCAACAATTACAGGGTGAAAACCCAAGGGACGCAAAAATATGGATATTCTGCTTGGAAAGTATGAAATTCAAACTTATCACTACATAAAAGAAAACGCAGAGTTGCAAGGCGAATATAAGCCAAACTCTGTAATGAGTCATTTACTTGGCGGTGGTCTGACAATGCTTTTCTATTTGATTTTTTGGATTCTTGCATCCAACTTCAAATATTAGAACTCAGCGCTCTTAGGCGTTCTGGGAAACGGAATTACGTCTCTTATGTTCGCCATTCCTGTCACAAATTGAACAGTGCGCTCAAGTCCAAGACCAAAGCCTGAGTGAGGCACTGTTCCATAACGACGCAAGTCTAAGTACCACCAGTATTCTTCTGGATTCAATCCACTTTCTTTCATGCGAGTCTCAAGCACTTCAAGTCTTTCTTCACGCTGAGATCCACCGATAATTTCGCCGACGCCTGGTACTAAAACATCCATGGCGCGCACGGTTTTTTCGTCTTCGTTCAGTTTCATGTAAAAGGCTTTGATGCCGCGTGGATAGTCGTAAACTATTACTGGTTTTTTGAATACTTGTTCGGTCAAATAGCGCTCGTGTTCTGACTGCAAATCAATTCCCCACTCAACTGGAAATTCGAATTTTTGTCCAGACTTGAGTAATTTATCCACTGCTTCAGTATAAGAAAGGCGCACGAAGTCAGAATTGACAATGTGTGTCAAAGTGTCGAGCACTGTTTTGTCGATGCGCTCGGCAAAGAATTTCATGTCGTCTTCGCAGTTGTTGAGCACATCTCTGAATATATGTTTTAAGAAAGCTTCTGCCACTTCCATGTTGCCTTCTAAGTTGCAGAAAGACATTTCGGGCTCGACCATCCAGAACTCAGCTAGGTGGCGTGAGGTGTTGGAGTTTTCGGCTCTGAAAGTTGGTCCAAAAGTATAAATGTTAGTTAGAGCTGTGGCATAACATTCGCCGGACAATTGACCGCTAACTGTTAAATTTGTAGCTTTGCCGAAGAAATCTTCTTCAAAGTTTATTTCACCAGATTTGGTGCCTTCTTTTAGTGGTGGCTTGTTTAAATCAAGTGTGGTGACTTTGAACATTTGACCAGCACCTTCGCAGTCACTGCCTGTGATGATGGGTGTATGGACATAGATAAAGCCGCGCTCTTGAAAGAAATTATGAATTGACTTGCAAATTTCGTTTCGCACACGAGCCACTGCCCCAAATGAATTTGTGCGTGGACGCAAGTGAGCAATTGTGCGCAGGAATTCAAATGAAGTCCCTTTCTTTTGCAGTGGATAACTAGCAGGATCGCAGCTACCAAGCACTTTTATAGAAGTGGCTTTTACTTCGGTTGCTTGACCTTTGCCAGGAGATTCAACAATTTCGCCTTCGACTTCGATGCTGCAACCAATGCCTGCGTGAAGCAACTCGCTTTCATAATTGCTCAAGTCGTTTGGTGCAAGGACTTGCACGCTCTTCATACTTGAGCCGTCGTTTAATTCGAAAAAGGAAAACCCGGCTTTTGAGTCGCGCCTTGTGCGGACCCAGCCGTGCAGTTTCACTTTTTTGCCGATGTGTTCGGCTTTCATTGCTTCTTTGACTGAGAGTTTTTCCAAGTTTGCGCAGGTAGTCATTGTTCTTTGTCCTTAGATTTTAGATTTTGCGGATGAAATAAACGCCATCGCGAACAGTGAGTAGAACTTTCTCTACTCGCGAGTCTTGTGCAACATGGTCGTTGAATTCGGCGATTGCTTTGTCGTCGTCGGTTTTGGGGTCGAGTACTTGCCCGCTCCACAAGACGTTATCTACTAAAATAATGCCGCCTGATGGCACTTTGGGCAGGACTGCTTCGTAATAGTTTTTGTAATTGCCTTTGTCGGCGTCGATGAAAACGAGGTCAAAGGGACCGTCTAGTTTTTTCAGATTAGTGAGGGCGTCGCCTTCCACTATTTCGATTTTGGAGCCGTCTTCGCTCAAATCGAAGTAGCGGCGGGCAACTGCAAGCGAAACAGGATTTAAGTCCATGGTGTAAAGCTTGCCTCCGCGAGGCAGCGCTTGAGCCATCGAAAGTGCGGAGTAACCAGTGAATGTGCCGATTTCAAGCACAGTCTTTGCTTTGCTTGTCAGGACCATTAGTTTCAGGAGTTGACCTTCAACAGGACCTGTGAGCATTTGCGGATATTCCATGCTGGCATGGGTCTCAGCCATTAGTTGTTTAAGCAAATTGTTTTGCTTTTCTGTTTTGGAAAGAGCGTATTCCTCTATTCCAGGTTTAGTCAAAGTGAGCATGGCAAGCACTCCTGAGTAAAGGCGTTTGCAAGGGACCTAATATAACTACACGTGCGCTCGTTTTGCAACTGAAAACGGCGCCTTTCTGAGTTATACTTACATACATCGGGAATCTTTAAAGCTTAATGAAACAGACTATAGAAAAAGAAGGCGATTTCACTCACGACTCTCAGGGACTGAAGTCGACGGGCGCAAGTCAAGGTTGGTCGTCAAGTAGGATTGCCAAAGTGTCTGGCATAGTCATTTTTCTATTGATCGTTATTCCTGTTGGTTTTCGTCTGTTCAAACAGTTTAAGCCTCAGGCGCCCTCCACCTCGTCACAGGCAGTCTTGACTGTTGCCTGTGCACCTGTCGAGTATCGCCAAGTCGAAAAGCATTTGCAAATTGCAGGCACAGTGTGGGCTTGGGACCCTTTGACTATTGGATGCGAAGCAAGCGGTCTTCGAGTCGAATCGGTTAATGTGGACGAAGGACATTTCGTTAAAAAAGGACAAGTACTTGCCACTTTAAATTCTAGTGTGCTCGAAGCGCAGTTGCTTCAGCAAAAAGCCGAATTAGCCAGAGCCCAAGGCTCATTGACTATTGCTATTCAGCCTAATCGCTCAATGGATATTCAGCGTCTCAAGGCTAGAGTGGAAGAGACAAAAGCGGTGGTCAAGCAAGAAGAAGCCAATATAGCGCGGGTTAAAGCCGATCTCGATTATGCGCGCAGCACCACTAACAGATACAGAGAGCTTGGCAAAGTTGGCGCAGTGAGCCAGCAAGATCTCGAAAACAAAGAAAGTATCCAGAAAGCCAAAGAGGCCGAGTTGGCGAATAACGAGCAGCGTTTGCAAGCTGCCATTTTTTCGCAAAACCAGGCAATCGAAAACATGAAAATGGCTAACGAAGGCGGACGCAAAGAAGATATCGATATAGCCAAAGCTAACGTCGCTGCTGAATCGGCTGACGTCAAACACACCCAGGCGCTCTTGAATCAAACGCGCATCAAGGCTCCGAGTGATGGCTATATAGTCAAGCGCATGATTCATATTGGTGACACTGTCATTCAAAACGAAGATTGTTTTCAGATGGTGCGCGACAACCGATTGGAAGTGCGGGCGCAACTACCTGAGCCAGATTTGGATAAAATCAAAATTGGTCAGAAAGTTAAGTTTGTTAGCAACGCCACCCAAGATACTGAAGAAGTGGAAGGTACTGTGCGTGAAATAAGCCCTATGATCGACCAGCAGACCAGACTTGCAACCTGTCGTATAGATATTCCGTTTGATATTTACAAAAAATGGTTACCCGGAACTTTTGTGTCGGGCAAAGTAAATCTTGGCGCTGTGAGGGTTTTAGCGGTTCCCTCAACAGCAGTACTTAGTCGCGATGGTCGCTCGGTTGTGTTTGTGTATCAAGACAATCGCGTTTATCAAAGACCTATTGTCACTGGTGAGCGGACTGAGCAATACATTGCCATAGAGTCTGGCTTGAAAGAAAACGAGCAAGTGGTAACCGTGGGTGGTGGCTTCCTTAAAGACAACGATCCCGTTCGCCTGTCCGAGAATAAACAAAGCAAGTAACAATGAATCTGCGCTACATTTCAGCCTGGTCGATTAAGAATCCGATACCGGTGCTTGTATTTTTCTTGGCGCTTATGATTGCAGGCGTCATTTGTTTTGTCGGGCTTGGAATTGACGAAACACCAAACATAGATATCCCAATAGTTTCTGTCACAGTCACGCAGTCTGGTGCGGCACCACCCGAGCTTGAGTCGCAAGTGACGCGCAAAATCGAAGACGCAGTTGCAGGTATAGGCAACGTCAAGCATATTTATTCGACAGTGAATGAAGGTACTTCTGCTACCACTGTTGAGTTTGAATTAGAGACCGATGTTGATCGCGCCGTAAATGATGTCCGAAATGAAATTTCTAAGATTCGCACCCAGTTGCCTCTAGACGTAGATGAGCCCATGGTGCAACGTCTGGATTTCGTCGGCGGGCCTTTCGTAACTTATTCGGTTTCGTCGTCCAAACGTGGTGCCGAGGAACTAAGTTGGCTCACGGATAACACAATCTCTAGAGCCTTGCTTGGAGTGAAAGGCGTAGGTCAGGTCCAGCGTGCAGGCGGCGTGGATCGTGAGATTCGAGTCAATTTAAATCCAGCAAGATTAGAAGCGCTTGGTATCACTGCCGATACTGTGAACATGCAGCTCAAATCTTCAAACGTAAACAAACCTGGTGGTCGTGGAGAGATCGGATCGCAAGAAGAAGCGGTTAGAACGCTTGGTAGTGCGCTTACTTCAGAATCGCTTGCAGCCACTAGAATTAATTTGCCTGGACAGCGATGGGCACGTCTAGACACTCTTGGCACTGTCACAGACGGCACTTCCGAGCCGCGACAAATGGCTTTGTTTGATAACAAGCCAGTTATTGCATTCTCTGTGGTGCGAAGCAACGGCGCCAACATGGTTCAGGTAGAAGAAGGACTGGATAAGCGATTAGAGCTTTTGCGCAAACAATTACCACCAGATGTTGAAATTAAAAAAATCCGTACTCAGACAGATTTTGTGCACATGTCATACCATGCAGCCATCGACAGTTTGCTTATTGGTGGTGGACTTGCTGTATTTGTAGTCTGGCTCTTTTTGAAAGATTGGCGCTCGGCAGTGATATCGTCGCTTGCGATGCCGCTTTCTTTGATCCCAACTTTTCTTGTGATGAAGCTTTGCGGCTTCACCATGAATAATATGTCTCTCTTGGGACTGGCGCTGGTTATCGGTGTGCTAGTCGACGATGCCATTGTAGAAATCGAAAACATAGTACGTCACATGGCATTTGGTAAAAGTCCATTCAAAGCAGCTTTTGATGCGGCGGACGAAATTGGATTAGCAGTAGTCGCAACCACTATGACTATTATTGTGGTTTTTGTTCCGGTTGCATTTATGGGCGGAATCCCTGGCAAATTCTTGTGGCAGTTTGGTTTGACTGTGGCAACGGCGGTGTTCTTCTCACTACTTGTGGCGCGTATGCTCACACCTTTGATGGCAGCTTATATGCTCAAGCCAATTAAAGAGCACCACGACAAGAGTCGCATGATGTCCTTTTACGACGATACGCTGCGCTGGGCCCTAAAACATAGAATTAAAACCATTCTTTTAGGCGTCGCTTTCTTTGCCGTTAGTCTGGTCTTATTTAAATTGATGCCGACTTCGGTTATGGGCAATATCGACCGTGGCGAAACGATGATGAGCTTTGACATGCCGCCTGGCACACCACTTGCATCGACAGTAGAAGTGGCTCAGAAGCTGACCGAGATTTTGCGCAAAGAACCAGAGGTTAAGAATGTATTTTGTCAAATCGGAATCGCTGCCGAAGCTGGTGGACGCCATGGTGTTGCTGCTGGTGGCGCTGTTAACTCAGGCAAGTTATACATAAGTTTGAAGCCGCGAAATCAAAGAAAGAAATCACAAGTTGAATTCGAAGACGCTGTTCGCGACAAGCTGGCTACAGTCGCAGGTCCACGTTTGAGCTTTCTTGCTCGTGGTGGTATTACGGGCAAATTAAAAATTATATTGGTCGGTGAAGACTCTCAGCTTTTAAAGCAATATGCCACCAAGTTAGCTGATAACATGCGAAGCATTCCGGGTCTTGCCGATGTTATTTCCAGTGCCGCATTAGAGCGTCCCGAGATACAAGTGTTTCCTGAAACTAATCGCGCCTCAGAGCAAGGAGTATCAGTTGATGCTATTGCAAGAACGGCACAAATCGCCACGCTTGGAGATATTGACTGGAACTTGCCCAAATTCAATTTGCCTGACAGGCAAATAAGTATTCGTGTTCAGCTAGATCCAAAATACAGAGAAAACATAAATACAATTCAGAATTTAAAAATCCTCCGCTCCGATGGAAAGCTAGTTCCTCTTGCCAGTGTGGCAAGAGTTGAGTTTCGTTCTGGAGAAGCACAAATCGACAGATATGACAGATATCCTCAGGTAACTATTGATGCCAGTCTCGATGAGGGTACGCCACTTGGTAACGCGCTAAAGAAAATTCGAGAATCGCAAACCTATAAAGAAATGCCAAGCGGGATAAAATCTATTCCTGCTGGTGATGAAGAAATTCAAAAAGATATTTTCACCGGTTTTGGAATGGCATTGGTTACTGGCGTCATGCTCATTTACGCTGTATTAGTTTTGTTATTTGGTGGCTTCTTGCACCCCCTAACTATCATGATGTCACTGCCTCTCGCCCTTGGTGGTGCACTTATTGCGCTCATTATCATGGGCGATTCGCTTGGATTTTATGCCCTTATTGGTATTGTGATGCTCATGGGTCTTGTCACTAAGAACGCCATTCTATTAGTCGAATATTGTTTGAGTATACGAAGCACAGGTGTGCCGCGCTTTCAGTCTATTATTATGGCGGGCGAAACACGTATGCGTCCCATTCTTATGACCACAGTAGCGATGGTGGCAGGTATGTTTCCCATTGCTCTGCGTATGGGAGCTGGTTCTGAGGCGCGCGCACCGATGGCTGTGGCGGTTATTGGAGGGCTATTAACTTCCACTATTCTGACCCTAATTGTGGTGCCGGTTGTGTTTACTTATATGGATGATTTGGAAGACTGGATAAAATCACGCTCTAAGTTTTTGGGATTAAATGAGCGAGAAGACGATACACTTAATGCACCAAACGATGAGGTAAAAATGAAATGAAACATTTTCTTTTAGCCTTATGTATGACTCTTTTGGTTGGCGTGTCTGCTTTTGCTCAGCCTGCCACCAAGGAAAAAGAGCCTGTTTCGTCTGAATTGAATTCTTTAGAAGTTGTTGATTCCAAAAGCAAAAAACACGACTCAAAAGTCGAGGCACATCATGACACTGAAAAAGCCGATGTCGATGCAAGCGCGAATAAAGAAGCCGAAACTGAAACACCAATCACACAGACAGACGCCAATACCAATGCGACCACAACTACGTCGACCCGCGAGCCGACTGTAAGCGATGAAGATAATTCTATCGCCGATACTAATTCAGATAATACAAGTGGCGCGCAGGGCAGATCTAAAAGCGATAACAAACCCGAATCAAAAAGTAAATCAAACAAAGATAACTCAGATTCAGATAACTCGACTTCGTCAAACAAAGGTTGGGAGTCAGGGCTGATTAAAAAACAGCCCACTCGCAAGCGTCAAGTCACGGTTGAAGAAATTGACGATGGTGGATTTTCACTAAGTGGCGAAGGCAAAATCTTGCTAGTTTTAATTTTGGCTTTGATTGCAATTGCCGGCATCAATATGTCTTCTAAGCGTCTGGTTTCCATTTTTATGGCAGGCGACGAGAATTCTGAAATCAGAAAGCGAGCAAACACTCTCAGTCACATGGTGGTGTATTTCCTTGTGGCAGTGACTATTGCTCTTGCAATTGTGCTGGTTTTGAAAGAACTTGGAATTGACATCGGACCAATACTTGCTGGTGCTGGTGTTGTTGGTGTGGCGCTTGGTTTTGGTGCGCAGAGTATAGTGCGCGATTTTATATCTGGATTTTACATCTTTTGGGAAGATCAGATTCGAGTCGGCGACGTTATTCAAATTGCAGATAAATCGGGCTTTGTAGAAGCAATGACACTGCGTCTTGTGACCCTACGCGACGAGAATGGAAACGTGCATTATATTCCGTGCGGCGAAATTAAAATGGTCACAAACATGACTAAAAATTTCTCGCGTTATGTTTTAAAAATTGCTTTGCCCTATGTCACAGACGTAGATAAAGTAATTGAGATGGTTAAAGAAATTGATGAAGAATTGAGAGTCGATCCAGAATATGGTGAAGATATGCTGGAGCCAATAGAAATAATGGGCATCGACCAGTTTGAAAATAACGCTATCGTTTTGAAAGCTCGCACAAAAACCAAGCCTATAAAACAGTGGCGAGTCGGACGCGAATTCAATCGACGTCTCAAACGAAGATTAGACCAGGCTGGTATCGAGATGCCTTACTCCAATATTAGTCTAGTGATGGCTGACAAGAAAAATAATAAAGACGAGGAGAAAAAATGATTCTTCTTCGCGCCGATCATATTGGTCCATTAGAAATGTTCAAGATTGGCGTGGGACCATCGAGTTCGCACACAGTTGGACCGATGGTAGCAGCGCTTGAATTTAGCAAACGAATCGAATCTATTATAGGCAAAGGCGGCCAGTTCAAACTTGCAGTCGAGTTGCTTGGCAGTCTTTCTGCCACAGGAAAGGGACACGCTACAGATGGCGCTTTGTGTGCCGGTATTTTGGGCTATCATCCTAGACTTACTCCGGTCAAAGAGATCTGGGGTGCAAAAGAATTGCTTGAATTCAAAGGCGGATTTGAAGTAGGCGGTGTCGAGGGTGGTAGAGGCTTTTGTGCTTTTAAACCATCTTTGGATATCATATTTGGTGGCTGGACACTTAAGAATGAAGATGGCGACAATAAGTTGCCACATCCCAATACTATGCGATTTTGTTTGTATGAAGACGACAAAATTGCCTTAGAAGAAATTTGGATCTCCGTTGGTGGGGGATTCGTAGAACGCCTTGGTGAGCGTGCCGAAGCCGAACTAAAAGTAATCGACTTGCCTTATCCCTATGAAACAGCTCAGGAATTTATCGAGCAAGTAATGAGAGCCGGTTTGACGCCCTGGGACTTAGTAATAGCCAATCAAGAAGTGCTTGGACTAACAGAAGAAAAATTGCGTAGCGAGCTTTCTGAAATTTGGAAGACAATGACTAACTGTATCGAAGCTGGATTAGAAACAGATGGTATTTTGCCTGGTGGGCTGAATGTAAGGCGCAGGGCTAAAAAACTTTATAGTGATCTTCAGGTAGGCAAGACACCTGCATGGTCTGAGCATGATTTGCGACCGTCTGTTTATGCCATGGCGGTAAACGAAGAAAATGCTGCCGGTGGGCGCGTAGTCACTGCACCCACCAATGGCTCATCTGGACTGATTCCAGCGGTATGGCGCACTCTTAAAGAACGACAGAATCTGGATGATACTACTTTGCAAAATGGCTTAATAGTGGCTTCTGTTATAGGTGCTCTGGTGAAAGTTCATGCCTCCATTAGTGGTGCTGAAGTTGGCTGCCAGGGTGAAGTGGGAACATCCTGCGCCATGGCTGCAGGTGGTGCTGTAGCCATGCTTGGTGGCAACATTAATCAAATTGAGCAAGCAGCCGAAATCGGAATCGAGCATCATCTTGGAATGACTTGTGACCCTATTATGGGTCTTGTGCAAGTGCCATGTATAGAGCGCAATGCCATGGGCGCAGTCAAAGCGCTAAACGCAGCCGCGTTGTCGCTAGCGTCTGATGGTCAGCATTTAGTAAGTTTGGATAAAGTGCTCAGTGTGATGAAACAGACTGGGCTTGATATGAATCACAAGTACAAGGAAACCTCTACTGGCGGACTGGCACTAGGATAGAGATTGAGCGATGTCCAATAAAATTCCTGAAAAAATTGCCGATCGATATGAAGTAAGGCATGTCATTGGCACCGGTGGTACTGGAATGGTTGTGCGCGCTTACGATCCGCACTTAGATTTGGATATAGCCATAAAAATATTGAACTATGACGAATCTGGTATGACTGCAGTGCGTTTGCAGCGCGAAGCTATGGCTGCAGGTAAACTCAATCATCTAAATATTGCTCGTGTTTTCGATTTTGGTCAGACCGAAGACGGCTCACCGTATATGGTGATGGAATTATTGCACGGCAAAAGTCTAGACTTGCTTTTAAAACAAAGAGGCTCACTGCCTTTAGCCGAAGCATTGCCCATATTTATTCAATTGTGCGAAGGGCTTAATTTTGCTCATAACTTAGGTATTGTTCATCGAGACTTAAAACCAGCCAACGTGTTTGTATCGCGCGGACAGGTTAAAATTTTTGACTTTGGTGTAGCCAAATTTGAAAATCTCGACCAATCACTTACTACTACTCGCGATTTAATTGGAAGTCCGCTGTATGTAAGCCCTGAGCAAGCGCGTCGCGACCCAAGCGACTTGCGAGCGGATATTTATAGTTTAGGTTGTTTGATGTACGAAGTGTTGACTGGCGAAACGCCTTTTCAGGGTGCAACTGTACTAGAAACACTAAAGATGCACTCTAGCGCACCACCACCGCGACTGAGCGATGAATTTCCTGCTGCAATAGCTGATTTAGTAGAGAAATGTTTGCAAAAACGTCCTGAAGACAGACCACAAAATTTGACTGAAGTTATTGAGATTTATCACGCCTTAGAGCAGAAAAGCTTTTCGGTTACAGAAGCTGAGTTAGATAGAACAAACACCAACATTGTTTCTCTGCAATCTGGTGAGAAGCCAGACGCGAGCAAAAAATCATTGTTTCTGTTTTCGGGATTAATCGCAGTTTCAGGAATACTTGGACTTGGTTTGGTTTATTATGTATTGGGTCTATCTGACAATAAAACGTCAGTAAAGCCTCTTGTCCAGCCAACTAAAGAAGAAGATTACAAATTAACTTTTACAGAGCCGGTACTGCCCGTTAAATTTCAGACTAGTGTCCAAAAAGGATTGATTTATAAAATCGGGCGCGGAGTTATTGACTCTGATTTAAAAGAATTAAAAGGTCAAAAATTCGACAAGCTCGAAGTGGGCAATTGTATGATTGATGGCTCGGGGCTTGGCTATCTAAAAGACGTTAATCTCGTTGGACTCAACGTAACTAATTCTCGAATCAATGATTTGAATGTCAATAACATTATTCGATTTAAAAATTTAGAACAGCTATCATTCAGCTCTCCTTTTGTCTCAGATGCAGGTATCGCCAAACTGAATGTGCTCAAAAAAATCAGACGGCTTATGCTTGGTGGTATCGTCATTACAGATAAAGGCCTTGAAGTTTTAGAAGACTTCCCTAACCTTATTAGTCTTGAATTATATGCGCCAAAAGCGACAGATGAAATTTTTACTTACATGCGTCATATGAATAAGTTGACTCTTTTGTCGCTTATGGAAACATCTATAAGTAAAGACGCCGGCACCTATCTTAAAGTGTTTGGCAAATTGGAATCGCTCGATTTGAGCGGAACCAAAGAATTGTCTGATCAAAGCTGGCAAGTGATTTCTGGATTACCGCTTACCATGCTTGTGGCAAAAGGCATAAAAATCGAAAAAAATAGTTTGAGACATTTTTCTTCGCAAAGCAGAATCGAAGGTCTTTCACTTGAGTCTACGCGCGTACAAGCTATCGATTTAAGACACCTGAAAAAGCTGAATAAGCTTGTGTATTTGAGTCTGCGCGACAACAATATCACCGACGACATGATAGATGCCATTTTGGAATTGAAAGTGAAGAGCCTCGATTTGAGCGCTACTTACTTAGAAGATGAGCAATTACTGCGTCTGGCTGACAGTAAGACGCTCGAAAAAATAAACATTGATGGGTGTCCCAAATTAACTTTTAAAGGGGTTGAGACTTTCAGCAAAACCTTTTTGAAAAAACGGAATCAGAGTTGTGCACTGGTAGGTACGATTCAAACCAAATAATAAATGATAAGTGATAATATTCCGCAGATTTTTGCCAATCGATACCAAATTATCGAGAGGCTGGGTCAGGGTGGAATGGGTATCGTATATCTGGCTCACGACCCGGTTTTAAACATTGATGTAGCAGTAAAAGTGCTTGCTTCTGACCCAACTGGTATCACTGCTGCAAGATTGCAGCGTGAGGCGGTGGCTGCAGGCAAATTGAATCATCCAAATATTGCCAAAGTGTTTGATTTTGGTCAAACAGATGAAGGTTCACCATATATGGTGATGGAGTATGTTTCTGGAAAAAGTCTGGCAGAGCTAATTGGCGAGCGTGGAAGTATTGCCATTGATGAGGCTGAAGATATTTTCGAGCAGATATTGCAAGGTTTGTCTGCTGCTCATGCGCATAAAATAATTCATCGTGATTTAAAACCTTCAAATATTATGGTGGCAAATCTAAATGCCAAAGACAAGCAAGTTAAATTGCTAGACTTTGGAGTGGCCAAAATAGAAGTCTATAATCAGGAATTAACGAGCACCGGAGCACTTTTAGGCAGTCCTACTTATATGAGTCCAGAGCAAGCAATGGGTCTTGATGCTGACGCACGCTCTGACATTTATTCATTTGGCTGTTTGATGTTTGAAACATTAACTGGACAGCCTCCATATCGGGGCAGCACTGCATTTGAAACTATCTCAATGCACAAAACAAAAGCGCCACCACTTGTATCCGATATAGTGCCAGAGCTAGCAATTCCAAAAGAACTCGTCAACTTAATAGATAGCTGCTTGAGCAAATCGTCCGTTGCAAGACCTCAAAATTGCAGTGAATTACTTGATAAATTAAAAGCCAAACCTGAGCCCAAAATACAAATTGAAGAGTCACTGCCTGAGGTGCAACGAATTGAAAGCAAAACTTTTATGGGGCATAGTCCTGCAGTTGTAGCCATGGTTTCAACGTTTACTTTGACGCTTGTGGCATTTGCTTGTGTGATGATTGCTGCTTCAATCAGATCTCAAGATCATAAAAGAGCAGATGAGGCATTTTCTAATGCAAACAACAAACAAATAAGCAACACGGGCTTAGGAGGTGAGCGCGGAGCTGACTTAATGTATGGCATATCATCGCGCCGCAATATAACGAATGATGGTGATTCAACTCTTAAATTTAATGCCGCTCTTGATGATGCTGATCTCGATCGTATAGACAAAAAACAGAAAAGCATTGATTTTGGCAATATCAATGTCACTCCTGAGCAATTGCAGGCAATTAGTACTTTGCCACTTGAGTCTTTGCAGTTGCGAGGACTGGAATTAAACGATAATACTGTTCGTTATATTACTAAAATAAAAACGCTCAAGACACTTTATTGCAAGAACACATTGCTTACAAATAAAGGTCTTTTAGAAATTAGCAAATTATCTAATTTACAGTCTCTGCGCCTGGGCTGTCCACTCGTTACTTCAGACGGGCTTATGGGATTAAAAAATCTCACTCATTTAAAAAGTTTGCAACTAGATGGCGACCGCTTAGACGATGATACCGCTCTTTATTTGCGTACGCTTCCCTCTTTGACCTCAGTTGGAATCGGTTCCAACAATTTGAGTGACCAGGGGGTGGCCAATTTGAAATTTTTGCCCAAGTTGCAGGCTTTGACAATAAGCTCTCCGCGGGTCACAGATCAAGCTTTAACCTTTCTCAAAGATTTTAAAATGCTCAACAGCGCTAATTTTGATCGGTGCAAATTTTCGCCTGATTTTGCGCTCAAACTTAAGCCTGGTAAAAACCTTAATGGTTTATCTATTTCGAATCAGCGCTATTTCTCAATTGCAAGCGCAAAGGCGCTAAGCAAAACTAATATAGGCATTTTAAATTTAAAAGGCACTTTGATTTCAGACGATCATCTTATAGAAATTGCAGGCATGAAGCGTATTTCTTCTCTTCATATAGAAGCTGCACCAATTACGATCAAAGGACTGGCTGCGCTTAAAAGTCCGCCACTTGGGAGTTTTGACTTTATCAATTATCTCAACATAAATGATGCAATAGTGAAAAAATTATCGCAACTAAAAAATTTGCACTCACTTCAATTGGCTCATACCAATATTACTGACAATCAACTGATGATGCTTGCAAGTCTTTCGAAATTGCAATACCTCAATCTAGACGGCTGTCCTGGTATCACATCAGAGGGCATTGAAGCTTTTCAAAAACTTTATATGAGCATGCATCAAAAGGAGTGCCCGATTCATCGTGCCACAGTGCTAGCACGCGATATTCAGGAAGCCGAAAATTTTAAAAATGGCAAAAAAGATTGGCGAGTTAAATACAAAGAAGAGGAGAAAGATTAAATGGAAGGCTTGTTCATCGGTTTCATTTTTATGGGTGGTCTATTTATAGTCCTATTCTGCGTATTTTGTTTGCGCATTTGTAGCGAGTGGGAGCGCAAAGTGGTGCTGCGCCTGGGGCGATTCGCCGGGGTGCGTGGACCTGGTATTTTTCTCTTGCTACCATTAATTGAAGTGACTCCGGTCACAATTGATTTGCGCACTATGACTAATTCGATTTCAGCAGAGCAAACGCTTACACGAGACAATGTACCAGTTAACGTCGATACTGTTGTTTACTGGCGTGTGGTCGATCCCAAACTGGCCGTTTTGCAAGTGGCAAATTATGATTCGGCCGTGATAATGGCAGCTCAAACTGCTCTTCGTGACATGATTGGTCGAAACGATCTCAGCCAAGTTTTGTCTGATCGAGCTGGGCTGGATAGAACAATGACCCAAGTGCTTGATGCTCAAACTGAGCCCTGGGGAGTGAAGGTCGAATCGGTCCAAATGCGTGACATTAAAATTCCAGACAATTTGCAGGATGCCATGAGTCGGGTGGCTCAGGCTGAGCGTGAAGGACAGGCTCGAATGCTCCTAGGCGATAGCGAATTGAATATTGCCAAGCGTTTCGCTGATGCTGGTAAAGTTTACGAGCAAAACCCAATGGCAGTGCATTTGCGCGGTATGAACATGCTTTATGAAGTGATGAAAGCAGGCGGCACATCTACTGTAATTGTCCCCTCTTCGGCGGTTGAGAGCATGAGCTTTGGGGGAATAACAGGAGTCACGGCTATGGCTAAAGCGAGTGAGCAATTGGCTGAATAATCCCAAAAACGAGGTTTGGTTGGAAAGACAAATTCCAGATAAAATCGCAGAGCGTTACCAGATTAAAGGCATAATCGGATCTGGTGGCATGGGTGTGGTGCTGCTTGGTTATGATCCCAATCTAGGAATTGATGTAGCTATCAAAATGCTGCACAAAGAGGCAAGCGAGAAAGAAGTGGCACGTTTGCAGCGCGAAGCCATGCTTGCAGGTAGGTTAAACCATGTGCACATAGGAAAAGTATACGACTTTGGTCAGACCGAAGACGAGTCACCATATATGGTGATGGAGTATTTTAAAGGTCAGACACTTGCGGATCTGATTAGATATAAAGGGCATTTAACTTATTCTGAAGCACTACCCATTTTTGTCCAACTCTGTGAAGCTATTTTGCATGCGCATCATCAGGGAATTGTACATAGAGATTTAAAACCATCCAATATATTTTTAGCAAGACCTGTAAAGGGCATTCAAGGACCAGTGAATGTCAAATTGCTCGATTTTGGAGTGGCGAAAGTAGAATCCCATTCAGGCGAGATAACTGCTGCGGGAAGCATAGTTGGCAGTCCTGCCTATATGAGTCCAGAATTGGCAGAAGGCATAGATGCGGATCATCGCTCGGATATTTATAGTCTTGGTTGTTTGTTATTTGAAACGCTCACTGGCAGTCCACCTTTTCAAGGTAAAACAGTTTTAGAAACAGTGTCTATGCACAGAAATAATGCACCACCCTTGGTATCGGAAATACTTGGTGCTGATAGCGATGTCCCAAAGGCGATGGACGACATCATTGATAAGTGCTTGCAAAAAGTACCATCCAATCGCCCTCAGCAAGTAGCAGAAATACTTTTGGTGCTTGAGCCTGCGGAGCAATCTTCCAATAGCGAAGTTCAAGAAGAAATTAGATATTTATCAAAAACCGATACTATCTTTGATAAATTAGGTATCAACCCAATTATTACTGGTCTTGTGGCCTTAGTGGTCATAGTTTTGATTGGTCTGCTGTCTTTCGTTTTGACCAAAGATGCTCAGAAAAAAGCAGGACAGAAAACCGATGAACTGCGAGAAAAATCTATAACAAAAGCACAGATTGATCTTTTAAAAAATGTTGATGAAGATGGTGCAGGATTTTCGCCCAATGAGATTTATATACATCCACTGATTAAGATGAAATACTGCAGAGTAAAAGAATTGGTTGGGGATGAAGAGTTTAAACGCGTTGCGCCGTTAGATTTTGAAGCACTGGACATCTGGGATTCTGAAATCACCGGCGTTGGTATCAACTATGTCAAAGACAAGAAAAATCTTCGATGGCTCAAAATCAAGATCAAGCCAGAAAACACAAATTTGCTCAAATACGCATGCAATATAAAAAGCCTGGAATATTTAGAAATTCGTACTAAAGATTTGACGGCTCAAGAATGTGCGTACGTCTCGCGTCTTAAAAAGTTGAGACGTTTTTGTCCCGCTCCTACCCGAATGGAATGGACAGGTCTAAATAAAATAAAGGATATGCCGCAACTGTCTGGTCTTTCCATTGCTGCAGAAGGAATGGAGGATGGCACCGATAATGTCTACAGTCATGGCAAAGTTTATTTTGGACAGTTGCCCACACTCATGGAGCTGGCATTGGTTTTGGAAGGAGTGACTGACGAAGATTTATCCGGAGTCGCTCAATTAAAGAAACTCGTTAGTTTCGTAACTAGATCTAACAAGCTTACAGATAAAACTATTGAATATCTTTATCCGTCTGCCGGAACTTTGAATTGTCTTACTTTAGTATCAAAAAATCTTTCAAGTAATATCGGTGAAAAACTTTCGGTTTTTCCAATGTTGCAGAGAATTGAAATTGGAAATGGTAAGCCTATAAGTGTGAAGAGCGCCAAAGTTATCGCCAGCCGAGTATTGCTAGAACTTAATTTGAAAGCCAGTCCCGTGACAGATCAGATTTTAAGTATTCTTAGCAAAAACAAAACCGTTTTTCGCCTTGTGCTAGGCAAGACTCAGCTTACTGACGCAGGGTATGCAAATTTAGTAAATTTTGCCAGTTTGATAAATTTATCGCTCGAAGGAGAGATTCTGACAGATGGCAAAGTGCGTAACCTGGTCAAATCGCAAACTATTAAAGAATTACACTTGGGTGACTCGAACCTGACTAATAGTCAACTTATCATGCTTGCTAACATGCGCAGTCTAGAGTCAATCAAAATTGAAAAATGTCCCAATATCACAGAAGCTGGCGAACAGCTCATGAAGAAAAAATTCAAAGAACTTTGGCACAAGGAACCGCCTAAACTCAATATCGATAGCAAACAACTGGCGGAGGATTTCAAAAAATGAATACCTTGCCTGAGACTATCGCAGACCGCTATGTGGTCAAAGAAGTTATTGGCTCTGGTGGCATGGGGCAAGTTTTGCGCGCGCACGATCCGCATCTTGCAATTGATGTTGCGATTAAACTTTTGCATAAAAATGATATTGATACCACGGCTGCTCGTTTGCAACGCGAAGCTGTAGCTGCTGGCAAATTGAATCACAAAAACATTGCTCGTGTTTATAACTTTGGTCAAACGGCTGATGGCGAGCCTTATATGGTGATGGAATTTGTGCAGGGTATTACCCTTGCTGATTTAATTAAGAAAGAATCTCATCTACCAGTAAACAAAGCAATAGAAATATTTATTCAAATTTGTAGCGGCTTGCAATTAGCGCACGCAAATAATATTGTCCACCGTGATCTTAAACCATCCAATATTATGCTTGCCGATAATCCAGATAAAGGCGGGCAGGAAGCCAAAATTCTCGACTTTGGTGTGGCGAAATTAGACCAGGTTTCGCAAAAACTGACAAGCACAAGTGCCATCATCGGTAGTCCGTTGTACATGAGTCCAGAGCAGGCTTCTGCTCTTGATATTGATTTGAGATCAGATATTTATAGTTTTGGTTGTTTGATGTTTGAAACTCTCACTGGTATTGTCCCGCTTAAGGGAAAGTCAGCCCTTGAGACCATTTCGCTCCACAGAGGCAAAGCACCGCCGCTAATTTCAGATGTGATTGAACATGCTGAATTTCCTGAGCGTTTAGTCGACTTAATAAATAGATGTCTTGCAAAATTGCCTGAGCAAAGACCTCAAACTGCAAATGAAATAAGCGACGAGCTGAAATCAATACAGGCAGAAATTGCTCAAAAGGTGCTTGAAAAGCCGTCTGCCAATTTCTTGCAAACTTATATTCCAAAGACAAAACTAAAGTCACTTTTAATCGTACTGGGCTGTGTTGGACTGGTTGGATTTGTTATTTTTTGTGCAATTAAATTTTTGTTTGACAGACAAGATCGCGTCAGAGTACGAATCGAAAAGAGATTGAATATGTCTGAAGATCAAGTTGATGACATTATCATGGCTAAAAAGGAAACATTTAAGAAAGCAGTGGATTCAAAACCCACCGCGCTTTATCCAATTTTCGGCGGTGGTCAAGGTTTGGCCTTTAAAAAATTCACTATCGATTATGAAATAAAACAAGAACTGGAAAAATATCCAAACTTGCGCGGCGTTATTTTCAAAGATTGCATGCTTTTAAAAGGTCCTGGACTCAAGTATCTTGCTAATACTAAAATTGAGCAGATTCAACTAGAGCGAGTGACTCTGAATGACGACAGTCTTAAGTATTTTCTTCCAGTTAAAACACTAATTCAAATTAGCCTAAGCTCGCCAAATTTGACTGACAAAGGAGTTGAGATTTTAGCTCAGAAAAAGAATCTCGAACAACTGATCTTGGGTTCTGATTTGTTGACTGACCATGCGGCTGAACTGATTGCGACTCTTCCCAAGATTGGAAAAGTCGAGTTGGCTTCTAAGCAAATAACAGATAAGTCAGTTGACTATTTGCAGTCGAAAAAAATATGGTCACTCAGTCTTCTCAACACTTCAGTGAGTGAAAATGTTGGTGTCAAAATCGCTAAAATGCCCATAGTCAAAGAAGTAATTTTGACCGGAACTAAAAAAATATCTCCAGCCAGTTTGCAAGCATTAAGCAATGCCCAAATCTATCAGCTTAATTTGGCAGGTGTACCGCTTACAAGGAAGCATTTTGAGATAATTGCTAAGAATAAATCACTTGCACAACTCACTTTTCAAGCCTATCCTGGCTGCTATAAAGATGTAGAAGCATTGGGTGCCATCTTGCATCCCTTTGAAATGTGCTTGCGTAAGAGCAAGTATATAGATGACAAACTTATTGATGCAATTACCAGATTGCCTTTAGTTAGTTTAAACCTGGAAGAGTCCAATCTTACCGACAAACAGTTGATTAAACTAGCCAAAACCAAAACTTTGCAGTACGTAAACGTGCGCGATTGTCCCTTAGTAACAGTCTATGGCGATGAAGGATTCCATCGCTTTTTCAAACTAATGTGGAAGCGCGATTGCAAATTGGAAGTGCGCATGAATCCATCTGTTATTGGGCTAACAGAACAATTGCGTCCAGTTGAGGAATACAGGGAAAATGCTCAAAAGAAATAGAATTGGCGCGCTGTTTGCTTCATTGTGTTTGATCTTTCTTTCTACTAAAGCTCAATCTCAAGAGTCCACTGAGATTAAGTCGATTGAAATTAAGCGCCAAAGCGATATTCGTCCTTTATCTGGTTCCCTCGACAATAGACTATTTGTAAATAGCAATAGTCCTGAAATTGTAAGACAGGAAGGAATTCTTTTATCTACTTTTCCAAAAAGCGGTAAAGCCAATCCGGCTGCTCATCTTAATTTGCCTCTGGAAGGCAATTTCATGCTTTTCTCTCATCATATAAATAAAGCTGAAGAGGGTGAAAGACCAAGAACACTACATATAGTGGCATTGATTCATAACCCAGATGCAAAGCAAAAGAATACAGTCAAAATCTTGTCTGGAGCAAGTTACTTGAGTCAGCCTGATGCCCCATTCAAAGTGCTTCCCGCCTTGGAAGACAATCCAGAGGGACTGATTTTTGCAGGTCCAGGTGATCGAATAACAGACGATTATTTGTTTGGCAAACGTAATTACGAATTCACTAAATCTATTACCTTAAAACCGCTTGAGACAAAAATCTTATTCAATTTGCCTATACCAGTAAGAAAATTATCGCCTTGTTTAAACGGGCGCTCAAGTCTTATGAATCTAAAGAGCAAAGGACCTGTTTATCTGGCAACGATTGCGCTCTATGCCAAAGAAAACGAAGCAGGAAGTGAAGATGCGCCATTGTTAGAAGAATGCGTGCGCATTTTAAATGAAGGAAACTTGGCTGGACCGCGTGATAAGGAGCCGTCCGCCCCAGGAGCAGGCAAACTCATTTATGGACGCGTGGCGGGCGTGCAACGCGGCTCGACCTGGAAAGTAATGCTAAGTGACAATGCCACAGATGTGCCGAAACTTCGCATCGCTGCAAGTGGAGAAAGTTTTTCATATCCAATATCTAGTTTAGAGGGCGGTACTTTTGGTACCCAACAAGTTCAGAGCGCACCACTGGTGGTTCGCTATCCAGATACTGCATACCAGGCACACGGTAATTATGGCGTTGAGTACGATTTGACCCTTCCTTTGTATAACGATTCGCAGGACCCAAAAGAAATAACAGTTAAATTCCAGAATCCGCTCAAAAATAATCAAAAATCTCAAAGCCTTACCTACCTGGAACCACCAGCTTCAAACGTGTTTTTCAGAGGCACCGTTCAGCTCAAATACAAAGACGACAGCGGCTCGGCCCAGACTACCTTTACGCATCTTGTGCTAAAGAAAGGGCAGGAGAGTCAGGATCTAGTCAAACTAAAACTTAAGCCGATGGGGCGCCGCCTGGTTGAGTTTCGATTCTTTTACCCGCCCGATGCGACCCCGCCACAAGTGTTGACTGTTACGACCCTCTAGAGCGAGAATTCAATGAACAAGTTGCTTCCATTACTTATGACGACTTTTATCGCGCTGTCGCCTTTGTGGGTAGCCTCTGCTGCTGAAAATTTGAGCTGGCTCAAGCTGGGCGAAAATGTCGAGTGTGACATAAACATGGCTCAAAAAGCAGAAGGAGCTAAATGGCGCATAGGCAAGGTCCACGAGATTCATGTAAAGGGTAATTCTTACACTGTTGCGCTTCCTGATAACTCTAAAGTCAAAATTTTGAACAATTCAAAATGGATCAAGACGGCTTCTGATGCAGTTACTCAGTCTTTTTCTGAGCCGGCTGAAATCAAGTCATCAGAAGAACAGAAAAAGGAAGAAAAATCTAAGCCCGCATCAAAAGAAGCAGAGAAATCTATTTTGAATGAAAAAAGCGGAGCTCCTTCGAGATCCGCCTTTTAAAGTTAAGTAACTTTGTACTTAGTATTTGCCGGCTGCGCTGCGTTTGTAATGATTGAACGCATCGAGCGAATTGTCTAGTGTGCACTGGAAGCAATATGAACCCATTTTCTTTCTGTCTGCATAATTGAGTGACATCTCGGCATAAATCGGCTCATCTGAGAAGTTTACGCCTTGAGTGGCAGCATCATATACGGTGGCAGAGAAAAAGATTTTATCTATCCGAGCCCAACGAGTTGCGCAGTAGCACATGGGGCAAGGCTCAGCCGATGTGTACAATTCGCAGTGCGAAGTGGCACCAGGTTGAGACAGTTTCAAATTGGGATCGCTTTCTTCTATGCGACCCAAATTGATTACGTTCAACTCTTTGCACGCTTGGCGAATTGCTGTCACTTCACCGTGAGCTGTGGGGTCTTTCCACATCACAACAGCATTGTGCGAGATCCAATAACGGATAGCCTTTTTGGATTCGTCATCGACTTGTACAATAACTGTGCTGAAAGGTCCGCCACCATTTTGCACGCTCTTGAGTGCGTGTTCGCATGCTAGGCGCATCCATTTGTTACCGATGACTTCTACTCCAGCATATTTCAAACTGGGCTTGATATTGGAAGTCTGGCAGGGAAGACGTTTTGCTTCGTCTTCAGGTCTGTCACTTTTGTTGCAATATCCGCTCCATGGCTGGATATAGCTGAACAAATCTTTTTTTACGAGTGGTTCGAGATTCGAATCATAAGGCTCGTCGCAGTCGTAGTGTGTAACTTGAGTGAAATCAGTATCGTAGTTGTCGCCGAAGAATTTCTTCTCTCCTGCCTGCGCCTGTAGGTTGCAAGACAAAACAGTGAATAACGCGGCTAGACACGATGCTATTCTTTTCTTAGAAAATTGCATTCAGTCGCTCCCCCCAAGGAAGATATGTCCTGGCCTTATGCCTTGTACTTCAGTCAATAAAACGTTTTTAGGACTTGTAAGGAGGGTTTGGTTTTGCGATTTTCCGGTAACTAGGCACGGTAGGCGATTTATACTTTTGCCAGATTTGCTATTATTTTAAAATGCGTGCCAAACTTCAAATTGTAGTAATAATCACGACAGCTTGTGCCGTCTTCTTCAGCGGGCAATTACAGGTTGTGGCACTTGAATCAGAAGGCTCCAATAACTCAAAAAATGGAATCTATTTAGTATTAAGAGCAGATAGAGCGAAATCTAAAATAGAGCCTATCGTGGCAGGTGAAAAAATGATCGTCGATGATGGTCGTTTTTTAGAAGAAAGCGAGCGCGACCCAGCCGAGTTTGTGGTTGTCGACGAGAAAAGCTTTATCCCCTTCAAGCTTGATCAAAAGCCAGTCGAGGGGTATACGACAGACAATAAACCAAAAGTGTATTTGCAGTTTGCAGATACACAGGCGAAAGAACTAGATGATCTGACAGGCAATAATATAGGCAAACGCATTGCCATTGTGATTCACGATCAAATTGTTAGTTGTCACAAAATAAAAGAAGCATTGAAAGGTGGCAAGATGCAGATATCGCGCTGTACTAAAGAAAGTTGCAAACTGATTTTTTCTGATTTGCTCAAAGATAATGCAGAGTGTCCCGATTGAAAAAAGATGACGATATAAGTAGGCGAATCATTCAAGACGGTAGTGGCGATAAGCGTCTTGGAATTATTGCTGTTTGCTTGTTAGGTTTTTTGTTGGTTGCAGGACTTGGTGCCTCTTTACTCTGGATGAATTACGACAGGCAGGCGCAAGACCTTTTTTACAGTGGCGAAGCAGATATGCGAAGAGGCAGTTGTGCTCAGGCTCGCGAGAAAGGTCACAAAGCTGCAGAGCAAATGAAATTGGCTCTTCAATTCAATAAATTCGTGCGAGGCGAATCGCACAGCGAAATTGCAAACGACACACTGAATCTGGCACGCTGTTATGATTTGGCCGGAGAATGGGATAAAGCACGCGACGTGCACGAGCAAGCTTGCGCTCTTTTTCTCAAATCTAAAGGCCCACAAGACACTGAATATGCCTGGTCTTTATTGTCTTTTGGCGACCATTATAGTTTGCGCCGAGACAAAGCAAAGGCACTCGAATATTTCAATAAAGCGCTTCCTCTAATCGAAAAAGCGCATGGCACAAGTAGCAATGAATATACTTGGACTCTGCAAAGAATTGAGATGGCTAAGAAACTTTGATATTTTCACTTTGGTTTGAATTCGTTTAGTCATTGGGTATGTAACGATTTAAATTTTGGTTGATTTTAGCAAAGCCTAGGAGATACATGCATAAACCATTTCTATTTGCCTTTAGCCTGATATTACTTGAAATGAATAGTTCAGAGCTTTGTTTTGCCAGTCCAAGTGTCAAAACAAAACCAGCAACACTCGATAAAGCAACAACAGATATGTATCTAGCGAAAGCTAAATCCTACCGGGCAGCTCACGATTCGAAAAGTGTTCTTAAAATTCAAGAATTTTTGTTGAAATACTATCCAAACGAGCCTGTTTTTTACAAAATTGCAGCTGAGTGTTATAGCGCGTTGGGAGAGGATCAAAAAGCGATTGATTACTTTGATAAATCAGAAGCTTTATTTAAAACGAATCCAAAACCTCATTTCGTCGCTGATAAAGGGGCGTTTCCTGTTTATCTGTGCAAAGCAAATTCGTATAACAATCTGAAAAAATATTCCAAAGCTCTCGAAAATGTTAATGAAGCAATCAAGATTGATACAGCTCGCAATTTTCCTGCTCTGTATTTTTTACGCGCAAATATTCTTCTACAACTCGATAGATTTGATGATGCTAAAAAAGATTTTGATACTTTGATGAAATGCAAGCTAGATGGTATTGATAGTTATGACGCTGCAATTTTAGCCAACCGATTAGGTCTTTTCAACGATGCTGCTAACCTGAGTAAAAAATCAGTGGCTAAGAATCCACTAGATCCCAAATTTTTGGGTAATTGCGGATACTTTCTTTTTGAAATTGGAAAGGATTCAGAAGCAGAAGACTTTTTTAAGCGAGCGATTGCATCAAACGATTGCGGAATGAATGCTTACTCTGATTATTCCTGGCTTGAAAAAATTACTGGACATATAGACCAGGCTGAACCTCACGCAAAGAAAGCAATTTCGCTTTATGCTGAGGCGAAGAAGAAAAAAATAAATGAGATAACTGCTTTTATAAATGGAGCTATAGCATACATAGTATTGAACCAGTTTGAAGATGCCCGCCAACAGCTTAAATTAGCTCAGCAGCTTGATCCTAAAGATCGCGAGTATTTCAGACATGAGGGAAGAATTTTAAAAGCTGAAGGTAAATTGGACGAAGCGCTGGAAGCATACAACAAGTATCTCGAAAAGGGATTGGCATGCAGGGGCTACAGTGAGCGCGCGGCGATTCTAAAAAAGTTGAATCGAAAAGACGAGGCTAAAAAAGATCTTGAGAAGGCTAAAGAAAAGGGCTACGTTATTGCAGATGGCGAGATTGCGGATTTGGATAAAGAATGATGTGAAAAGTGGATCGGATACCACTTCGGCGTACTAACCGATAACTGTTCGTATTTTAGATGAAGTTGATCAGGCTCTTAGCGACATTCAATCTGGTTTGAGCGTATCTCATCCAAATTTAGTTCAATTCCCTCGCTCTTCAAACATCACCAAAGCAGTTCTACTATTTGATTTGCTGATGGGAATTTCAAAATCAATACAAAGACAACAACAGTCAAAATGACCTGGATGGCTTTTGTTGAGATAAAAAAGCTGTTTTCTGTAAAATCCGAGTTTTCAGTGTTTTAACGGTCAAAACTAAAACGTAAACCGATATCGGTTTACGATCTAAAAAAAGGCAAGCGAAAGCCGACCCGAATTCAAACGCGTCGTTAATGAGCGCGCAAAAATACGAGCGAAAACAATCGAATCAATATTCGATAGAAATCTAGAGCTGATGCCAGATCGATAGAAACAAAAAACGAAGTCCATATTCATGACTTCGCTCCTTATTTTATCGATGAGCATTGAGCTCTGATAACTGAATAGCCTGATCAAGACACCTGTCTGACTCCACTACCTGGTCTTTTGAGTATTTTTACTACCAGATAGCTTCATTGTCACCGACCTGCGAGAACTAAGGAACGTGAGTTCCTCAATCTTGTCGGAGTTCTACCCAACTACCGAGTTGGATATATCCGAGTTCTCCCTAGAAAGGAGGTGATCCAGCCGCACCTTCCGGTACGGCTACCTTGTTACGACTTCGTCCCAGTCACCGGCACTGCCTTAGGCGGCTGCTTCCTTACGGATAGCACACCGACTTCGGGCGTTACCAGCTCCCATGACGTGACGGGCGGTGTGTACAAGGCCCGGGAACGTATTCAACGCTGCGTGCTGATCAGCGTTTACTAGCGATTCCGACTTCACGCAGGCGAGTTGCAGCCTGCGATCCGAACTGAGAATGGGTTTGGCGATTCGCTCCCCGTCGCCGGATTGCTTCGCATTGTCCCATCCATTGTAACACGTGTG
>JACCDG011824697.1_pt1 | contig 26792 bp, 37 predicted proteins | sample 7442471 | NCBI WGS metagenome assembly JACCDG01 (sample SAMN15323444, study PRJNA562643) | freshwater metagenome | isolation source: river surface water | place: USA:Blue River Watershed | collected 2017-08-17 | reverse complement strand
GCGATGTAGCTGAAAATGTAAGTCTTGCCGCCACCAGTGCTGAGCACGGCAAGAACCGATTTGCGGCCTAACTGATACTGGCCGCGTATTTCATTAACTAACTGCTGTTGATAAGGGCGAAGATCAATCATTGCTTAGCCCATTTCCGGGTCGGTGTTGATGCAATGCGCTCCATAGACCAACCAGCGCGGCGCCTGCCATAAAAACGCTGAACGCTAATACCAAACTCTGCCGCCCAGTCTTTCGGATACATAGCGCGCCCGCTCCACTCAATAGGTTTGGCATCAGGCGCTAAATGCTCTCTGATGTGATGGTCTTGCGTCATCACCGCCAAGTTTGATGGATCGTTGTTGTGCTTGTTGCCATCAATGTGATGCACGATTTCTCCGCGTTCAAGCGGTCGGCCAATCATCTGCTCAGCTACAACGCGATGCTCGTGGCGCCCATGTCGCTTGCGATAGGTCGTTTCCTTGACGGATTCAACACGAGCAATCTGCGCTGCGCGGTTTTTAGCTCGGCGTGACTGCTCGGGGGTGATGTAGTGCGGGTCGCCGTAGCGACGCACGCGCTGGGCGTGCATTCCGCACATACCGTGACTGTCCACTGGCTTGTCGCAGCCTTCAATTTTGCAGGTGCCGGGCATCGTCCAACAGTTGCGGGCAACGGAATCATACCGCTTCCCGCCACCGGTTGGCAGCACCGCCAGCACCCGCCGGCGGCCCATCTGGTATTGCAGGCGGATTTCGGTGATCAGTTGTTGTTGGTAGGGGCGAAGATTCATGCCAGCTCCAACCCATGCACCTGGTAGCCGCCGATGCCACGCGAAACGTCAATCAGTCCCTGACGGCGTAATGCTGCCATCCGCCGGCTCACGCTGGATTGATGCACCTGCCATGCCTCCTTCAGTTGCTCTGTGGTGACGATGCCCGGCTCATACCGCAGCAGCATCGCAACATGCAGGCAGTCAAGCACCGCCTGGTCGCCATGCTGGTGGCGCAAACCCAGCAGCTTGCTGATGCCAAGGGTGAAGCTCATGGCTGGATCTCCCGATCAGGCAGCGGCGGCAGTTGACGCCATCCGTTGTCGTCATCACCCTGCGCAACCCACCATGCCGTGCCGTCATCAGCAACAGCATCAATGATGGCAACACCATTGGGATGCACCGTGCGATTGGTGCTGATGATGCGGCGCTTGGTGGTGGCAGCAGGCTTGAACGCCAGCCATGGTTGACCAGTCAGCACCTCCTCGAATCGCACCATGTCCCATCCACCTTCGTAGCCGATCACGACATCTCCCCACTCGTCCGCATCTGCCTTCGTAGGCAGTCGGTCAGTGATCCAGTCCATAGGCGCTCAGTGCTAGTGGCTTTGCGACAGTAGCCGGTGCGGCTACGCTGCGCAAGCAGCCTACACGATCCGATGCGCCTTGCCCATCCGACACCCATACGCCTCTCGCCGGATCTGATCCAGTGGCTTGACAGTTGGCGAGCAAACCGCATGTCGCGCAGTACCGCCATCCGCATCCTGCTGGAGCAGTCCATGCAGCTGCATCGTGATGGCATCCTGCCTGCTACCGGCTGCCGGGAGACGGCATGACCGGCGCCATCGACGCAGCACAAGGGCGCTGGCCTGATCTGCTCCAGCAACTGGCGGGCCTCACCGCAGACCAACTCACCGATAAGCACCAGCCATGCCCCCTATGTGGCGGCAAGGACCGCTACCGCTTCGACGACATCGACGGTACCGGCTCATGGTTCTGCAACCAATGCGGTGGCAAGGATCAATCCGGTGGTGGCGGTTCCGGCATGGACCTGCTGCTGCGAATGACGAATTGGCCTTACGCCGAAGCTTGCCGCCGCATTGAGCAACATCTCGGCATTGACCGCGCCATCCCTGAGCCGTCCATTCCGCCCGGTCGCCAGTCATGGCGTTACAACGACACCTTTTACGTTGTCCGTACCGACAGACCTGATGGCACCAAGGACATCATGCCATTCTCGTGGGATGGCACCGCATGGCGTTGGAAGGCACCGCCGGCGCCGCGTCCGTTGTACCGGCTTGATGCGTTGCGACTGCAACCTGATGCACCGGTCCTGATCGTCGAAGGTGAAAAAACTGCTGATGCCGCGCAGCGCTTGTTTCCTGCTGCTGTCGTCATCACCTGGCCCAGTGGTTGCAAGGCCATCGCTAAAGCCGATTGGTCGCCGCTATCCGGTCGTCGTTGCGTCCTATGGCCTGATGCAGACGCGGTTGGCATCGAGGCCATGCGCAAGCTTGCGTCACGCCTTCTGATGGTCGGTGCCGCACAGGTCCGCATCGTCAAGCCGCCAGTTGATGCACCCGAAGGCTGGGATCTGGCAGATGCCAACTGGACGACAGCAGAGGCCGCGGCTTATCTCACCGCCAACCGCTCAAAACCCATCGAGCAGCAGCAACCGCCGGTCGTCACGCCTGAAGTAATACCAGCCGCATCCGTTCCGCAGGTGCGTTCAATTCCAGATGATGCACCATTTGCCTGTCTTGGTTTTGATGCTGATGCCTACTACTACCAGCCACGCAATACCGGGCAGGTGATGCGCCTCTCGCGCAGCAGCCATACCGGCACCAATCTTTGCGCACTCGCTGAACTGTCTTATTGGGAGACGCTTTACCCATCCAAGACCGGTGTCAACTGGACTGCTGTTGCCTCATCACTGTTCGCCAAGCAGGCTGCGGTCGGTGTCTACAGCCCTGATCGCATCCGTGGTCGTGGCGCATGGTGGGATCAAGGTCGCGCCGTCCTGCACCTCGGTGATCGCCTTCTGATCGACGGCATCAGCCAGCCGGTCATGCAGCGTGTCGCCAGCAGCAAGCACCTTTACGAGCGGTTGCATGAACTGCACGACCCGACGCAAGCCATACCGCTGACCGATGACGAAGGCAGCCAGCTGCTGCACATCGCCGATCGCTTCCATTGGGATGTACCCGCCTCCGGCCTGCTGCTTGCTGGGTGGGTCACCCTCGCCCCGATCTGCGGCGCCCTTCCGTGGCGGCCTCACGCCTGGCTCACCGCTGCAGCCGGCTCCGGCAAGTCCGCCATCCTTGATCGGTTCGTCACCCCATTGCTCGGTGACATGGGCCTCATCGTCAGCGGTAACACCACTGAGCCCGGCATCCGCCAGGCGCTTCGTGCTGATGCCCGTCCCGTCGTGTTCGATGAAGCCGAATCCAACGAACGCACCGATCAGCAACGTATGCAGGCCATCCTCTCGCTAGCCCGTGTCGCCAGTAGCGAAAGCCGTGCCCATACCCTTAAAGGCAGCCCAGAAGGTGACGTGCAGCGGTACACCATCCGCTCGATGTTCCTCATGGCATCCATCGCCACCAGCCTCAAGCAAGGTGCTGACAAGTCACGGTTTGCGCAGCTTTCCCTTCGTCCGCCGCACGAAATCCCGAAAGATGTACGTGCTGCACATTGGGAAGAACTTGATCATGACCTTGATCGCTACATTTCCGACGAAATCGGATACCGCCTGCAGGCTCGCACTATTGGCTTGATTCCAATGATCCGCGCCTCTATTAAGGTGTTCACCCGCATTGCTGCCGAACGCTTCGATTCGCAACGCCTCGGTGATCAATACGGAACACTATTAGCTGGCGCATGGTCTCTGCAATCCACCGAAACTGCAACGGATCAACAGGCGCAGGAACTCATCACCGCTAACAACTGGGAACCCTACAGCCAGGCCACGGAGGTGCCCGATGAGCGCCGCTGCATTCAACGCATCATGCAGCATCAGATCCGCGTCGAAGCTGAAAAGATCATCACCCGATCTATTGGTGAACTTGTAGACATTGCCCTCCATCGACAACTGGCTGATCCATCCATCACCCGCGAACTTGCCGAGGCCACTCTCGGTCGCCATGGCCTCAAGACCGATGCCGATGCCGTCCTCATCTCCAACAACGCCGAAGCCATTGCCGCCATCCTCCGCGATACCGCATGGTCCAACTGCTGGCCTACGGTGCTCCAACGGCTGCCTGGTGCAGGCAAGGCGGGCTCGATCTACTTCCGTGGTGCTGGCACCACCAGCCGGGCTGTCAGGGTGCCCATGTTGGCCATCGACGGCTCCGAAGCGTGAGAAAACCTCACGCCTGTTGGAAACCTGTGAGACCCAAAACGCTGTCAGCGACTGCGGTTTGGCGGTTTCTCACGTTCTCACGCTCCAACAGGAGGTAGAGCCCTATATAGAGAGAGAGAAGGGAAAGGGGTAAGGGGGTAGGTGGGGTGCTCTCTTGTATGTATCTCTATCCTGAAAAAGGCGTGAGAACGTGAGAAGGGCCCCAGATCGCTGTCCTGACCTTGGATCTCGGTCTCACGCTGACCGTGAGAAGGCGTGAGAGACCGTGAGAACCTGTATGGTGGCTCGGCCACACCACCAGTCCATGCTTCAAGAGGTCAAAATCCGCCTGTCAACCGCTGACCTGCAGGCACTTGATGCCCGGGTCGCTGCCGCAGGCGCCAACCGGTCAGCATTCATCCGTGACCGTGTGTTAAGCGCAGCACTGGTCAAGCTGACACCAACCGACTACCATCGCCTCGTGGCTGATTCCTGCGCCTTCATGCGTGGTGATCTCAACCCACGTCATGTTGAAACTTTGATCGCTTATGTCATCACCCGACTTGATCAACATTCCAAGCAAACAGCAACCAGTGATCAACCGGTTGCATGATGCAATGACAATGGCTAAGGCATACGCTCATGCCATCCGCGACAACGCACAGGACGATCAGCTGCCGATCCCCGCAGAACTGGTCGCATCCTTCCAGGCTGATTACGACGACATCATCAACGCACTCACCGAAGCCGCATCACAATGAAGCTCACCATCGCGCAAACAGATCTTGCTCATGCCTTGCGTGTCACTGCACGAGCTGTAGGCAACGGCAAGTCCCATCCGATCCTTGCTGGCGTCGAACTCACCGCTACCGATGGCAAGCTTCGCGTTCGTGCTTATGACCTCGAACTCGGCGTCACCGCATCCATTCCAGCCGCCGTCACCACGCCTGGCGCTACGGTCGTGCCGCATCGCCTGCTGTCGGATCTGATCAGCCGCCTTGATGCCGCTGCAGCGCTGTCCTTGACGCTTGATGGCACCCGCATCGCCATCGACACCGCAGCAGGCTCCTACAGCCTCTCCGTAGCCTCTGCAGCGGACTTCCCCGACCTGCCGGTTGTCGATGCTGCTGCAGGTGCTGCTATCGACCTCTCAGGGCCTCTGGCGGCCATGCTGCCGGTCGTCAGTACCGACGCCTCCAAGCAGATCCTCTGCGGTGTTCACGTCGTCGCCGATGGCGGCACCATCCGCATGGAGGCCACCGACGGTCATCGGCTCGTGATGCGCACCATTCCTGGTGTTGCACCTGAGATGGATCTAGTCATCCCCGCCAAGGCGCTTGCCATGGTGCGGCAGTCGGCTACCCTTGCCACTGATCGCCGTCATGCCGTGTTCGGCCTTGCAGATGGCACACAGGTGCTTTCCACGATCTTCGATGGCAAGTACCCCAATGCTCGGTCGTTGGTGCCCGAAGCGTTCAAGTATGCCGCCACCTGCGATCGGCAAACATTGATCAGCGCGCTTGAACGTATCGCCGTCATCGCCGACAGCCATACCAGCATCGTCAAGCTGGCCATGACCGATGGGATCATCACGATCCAATCGGAAACGGATGCCAGCAGCGGCTCCGAATCAGTCGCAGCCGATGGCACCATGCCAAACCTCGCGGCAAACGTGCATTACCTGCTCGATGGCCTAAAGCATCTGGCCGGTGCCGAAGTCGAGATCAGCGCCAACAGCTCGACAACGCCGGTCGTCATTGCACCACCGGCTGAACCTGATAACATCTACCTTGTGATGCCCGTACAGATCAGAACGTGAAACCAGCCCGTCGTCACTACAAACTGAACGACGATGTGATCAAGAAGGTGCGCATTCTCGCTGAGTTTGGCGCACCTTTGCAACACATTGCGCCAGCGGCTGGGGTATCGTATGACCTCTTGTGGCAATCACTGAAGAACGCAAAAGGCCCAGATCCTACGCCTGAGGAAATCAAACTTTCCGAGGCTATTGAGGCTGGTCGTGCTGTAGGTGGCATGCGGCTGATTAACAAGATCGCCGAACAAGCCGAAAACGGCGACATGAAGGCGTCCACCTGGATGCTGACCCATTCGCCTGCATTCCGTGATCACTACAGCGATACTGCGGCGGCCAATCGCGCCAAGCAAGAAGGCATCGAGGCAGCAGTGCAAGCTATTGCTGATGCAAACCTCCCGCCTGATGTGGAACGTGATCTGCTGCTGAGGATCACGGCGAAGACCGGACACAATGCCTCGCCTGGTTGATCCGATCACCGCACGCCTGGCGGCATTGCAGCTTGAGCAGCAAGGCCGGACGATGCTTGACCTGGATCAGCAGCTGGCCACGATCCGCGCTGACCTGCATCCCGGTCAGCTTGCGTTCGTTGATGATGTCAGCACCGAGATCCTTGGCATCAGTGCAGGCTATGGCGCCGGCAAGACGCGGGCATTATGCGCGAAGGCCGTGATGATGGCCGCAGCCAATCAAGGCTTCATCGGTGCTGTGATGGAACCCACTGGTCCGCTGATTCGTGACATCTGGCAGACGGACTTCGATAACTTCCTCGACGATTACGGCATCCCGCATACGTTCAGGGCATCACCGCTGCCTGAGTACATCCTGCATCTACCTGGCGGTGATACGAAGATCCTGTGCCGATCATTTGAGAACTGGTCACGCATCATCGGTCTGAACCTTGCGTGGGTGCTGGCCGACGAGATCGACACCGTGACGCCAAGCATTGCGGACAAGGCATTCCCCAAGATCCTTGGTCGCTTGCGTGCTGGCAACATCCGCCAGTTCGGTGCTGCATCAACGCCAGAAGGCTTCCGGTGGATGTGGAAGACCTTCGGCAGTGATGACAGCAAAGCCCGCGGCGATCGCCGGCTGATCAGGATGCGCACGGCAGACAACCCACACCTGCCACCGGACTTCATCGAGCGGCTGCAGGCCAACTACGACCCGAGCCTGCTGCGAGCGTACCTCGACGGTGAGTTCGTCAACCTGACCACCGGGCAGGTCTACGACAGGTTTGATCGCAGCAAGCATGTGTTCAGCAAGCTGCCGGACATCAGCGATGACCCGCTGCGGATCGGCATTGACTTCAACGTCGGCAACATGAGCGCCGTGATCGGCATCCGTGATGCCAAGCGCCTGACGGTCGTCGATGAGATCAGCGGTGCACATGACACCGATGCACTGGCGCAGGAGATCCGCCGCCGGTATCCAACCCATCGGGTCTACATCTACCCAGATGCCAGCGGCAGCAGCCGCAGCACCAATGCCACCCAGACCGACATCCAGATCCTGGAGTCTTATGGATTCAGCAACCAATCGCCCAAAGCCAACCCGCCGGTGCGTGATCGCATCACAGCAGTGCAGGCATTGATGGAGAATGGCAAAGGCGAGATCAGGCTGCAGGTGCATCAGTCCTGCCAGCGGCTGATCGAATGCCTGGAGCTGCAGTCCTACACTGACAAGGGAGACCCTGACAAGGATGCCGGCTTCGATCACATGAACGATGCACTCGGCTACCTGGTATGGCGTGAGTTCAACCCGCTTCATGCCTCCGCCGGTCGCGGCACTGGTATTCGCTTGTACTGATCATGTACACCGGCTTCAACTACTACGATCGCCCGCAAGCACAACGGCCTGTCACGGCAGTCAATGATGCGGCTGCATCGTGGTATGCAATGGAGCCGCACTGGATCCTGATCGAGGATCTACTGCAAGGCACCTATGGCATGCGGCGCAAGCATCGCCGCTACCTGCCGCAGGAACCACGCGAGCAGGACGAAAGCTATGACAACCGCCTAGCCCGTAGCGTCTGCCCGCCGTATTACCAGCGCCTGGAACGGATGCTGGCGGGCATGCTGACCCGCAAGCCGGTGCGGCTTAATGACACCAGTGATGCCATCCGTGAGCAGCTGTTTGATGTTGATCTGCAGGGCAATGATCTCAATGTATGGACCTACGAAACTACTCGAAAGATGGTGCGTTATGGTCACATCGGCGTGCTTGTTGACGCTCCTGCTGATGGTGGCCGCCCGTATTGGGTGACCTACACACCACGGCAGATCCTTGGCTGGCGATCAGAAGCCAAGGAAGGCCAGCAGCAGCTGACCATGCTGCGCCTTGCTGAAACTGTCACGATCCCCGATGGCCTTTATGGCGAGAAGTCAGTTCAGCAGATCCGTGTGCTGACACCAGGGCAGTTCCAGCTGCATCAGAAGAAGGACACCGGCGACTTCGAGCTGGTTGATGAAGGCGCCACCAGCATCAGCGAGATCCCATTTAGCGTGGCCTATGCGAACCGGCTGGGCTTCATGGAGTCACGGCCTCCGCTGGAGGACATCGCTGAGCTGAACCTGAAGGCGTATCAGGTGCAGTCTGACCTCGACAACCAGCTGCACATCAGCGCCGTGCCCATGCTGGCGTTCTACGGTTTCCCCAGCAGCGCCGAGGAGGTATCGGCCGGCCCCGGCGAAGCGATCGCATTCCCTGCTGAAGGCCGCGCCGAGTACATCGAGCCGGAAGGCCGCAGCTTTGAGGCGCAGTTCAAGCGGCTTGAAGGGATCGCGATGCAGATCAATGAGCTTGGCCTGTCGGCAGTGCTAGGGCAGAAGCTCAGCGCCGAAACTGCCGAAGCGAAGCGCATTGACCGCAGCCAAGGTGACAGCACCATGATGGTCATCGCGCAGAACGTGCAGGACATGATCGACAACTGCCTGCAATACCATGCGCAATACCTCGGTCAAGGTAATGCCGCCGGCAGCGCTACGGTCAACCGCGACTTCGTTGGTGCCAGGCTTGAGCCTGCTGACATCAAGGAGCTGCGCGAGCTTTACACCGCGCAGGTGATCGGCAAGGAGACATTGCTCAAGGAACTGGCCGACGGCGAGGTCTTCAGTGATGACTTCGACGTTGACATCGAAATGGAGGCCGACAATGATGAGATCCTTGACGTACCGGCTGCTTGATTGGCTGACCGATCGTCTCGTTGATTGGATGATCATGATTGAACCCAAGCAACCACGACGGCAGGTTCTTGACTACCACGTCTCTAATCTGCCTGATGACATCCTGGCGATTGTGCGTGTCAGCTGGTATCAAGACGGCAAGCCGAAGGAGGTTGACGAGCAGGTGATCATGGAAGACGGCAAGAATGGCTACGCCGCCTTTGCTGAGCTTGTCGGCTACTCAATGCACAATGGCGCTAATGTCAGCATCCGATCGGCGTACAACCCGCAGGACCTTGGCATTGAGTTGTGAGCCCTAGACTGAGCCGATCAAGGTAGCCATTAGCGGCCATGGCGCGAACATACAGACGAGACAGCAATGGCCGATTTGCTGGTGGAGGCGGAGGAGGCGGAGGCGGAAAAAGTGGCAGCAAGCGCCCTGCAGCTCGTGGCATCAATCGATCGATCAACAAGCTCACGCGCGACAACAGCGGACGAATCACCAGCGTCGGCGGCAGTGGCGCTACCGCATACGGCGGACGGATCAAGACGGCAAGCGGGAAACTGCGCGCCACGCAAACCGCACGGATCAGCGGCGGCAGGGCAGCGGGGACTGTTACGCGCAGCGGTGCACGGCGGACGACGGCGGCGAAGCCAGTGAGAAGCGGACTGACAGGCAAAGGTAAGGCGCCGTCAACTAGATTGCCTTCTGCAAATTCTGATCAATACAAATACAACAAGGCCGGGCTAATCGCGACGCCACAAGAAAGATCGCGAATGAGGGGAAGGGATCGAGCAAGAGAGAAAAACGCAGCGTTGGCGCAACAGCAAGCGGCCGGAAGACTCCGGGCGGAAAGAATAGCAGCTCGTCGCGTGACCTCAACCTCCGCAGAACCTGGGTCGGTTTCGCGTTATTCGCCTACTTTCAATGCGGCTGAACGTGCATTGAAAAGGAGATCTCAAAGGGCCGACTCCAATTTCAGAGATAGCGCAAAACTGGAGCGGTCAAAAGCGCAACTGACCGCCAAGGCCGTCAAGATGCAGAATCAAGCTGCACAACGAAAGGCAGAGGGAAGGCCAATCACAAAGACAATGGAGGCCAATTTCCAAAAGATGCGCCGTGACATCGCCAAAATTGATAGAAGTCTGCAAACAAGAAGAAGGGCGCTAGAAGTGGCCGGTAGCGCATCTCAGCGCATGGAAATAAACACTAGAAATCGCCGCTAAACTGAACCACCCTCAACCCTCGCCAATGACCACCTCAGCCTTCGTCATCACTGCCATAGGCCGGCCGATCAAAGCTAGGTCCGGCATTCCCCATGTTTTCAAAGTGATCGCCGTTAAGCCTGATGGCAGCGTGCGAACGTTGATCCGTAAGCCTTTGAAGTGACCACCCCTAGCAGCCTGTACCGTAATGCGATCGACCTGAACCGCTACAGCAATAACGTGGCCAGGCGTATCATCACCAGCTACAACGACATCATCATTGATGCGGTCAACCAGCTGCGCACCATTGATGAGCTTGCAGCACCGGTGAAGGCCGCACGGCTGCGTGGCATCCTGGCGCAGCTACGCGACAGCCTTGATACATGGGCTGGCGATAGCACCGCAACAACCGCCATTGAGCTGCAGGGTATTGCGCAGCTGCAATCTGAGTTCGTCACCGACCAGCTGCGACGTGCATTGCCTGCTGGTGCTCGCACTGCGGTCAACACCGTTGAGATCAGCCCGCAGTTTGCGCAATCAGTCGTCACGACCGACCCGACGCAGCTCAATGTGGTCACCTTGAGCGATGACCTGTTCGCCGCAGCATACGGTTCCCCGCAGACCTACAGCCTGACTGCAGCGCAGGGTGCGACGATCACGCTACCCAATGGCGAGGTGGTGCAGAAGGCGTTTCGCGGTATCGCCACCAGCCAGGCGGAGCAGTTCTCGCAGGTGGTACGCAGCGGCCTGCTGAGCGGTGAGACGACACCAGCCATCGCCAAGCGGCTGATCGGCAACCTGCAGTTCAACGAGGAGGCCAAGACCGTCAAGCAGCTCATCGCTGCTGGCGGCCAATCCACTGCAGTCGCCAACAACCAGGTGATGGCACTGGTGCGTACCAGCATCAACCAGGTCGCTAATGCTGCCAGCCAGCAGGTCTACGAGGCCAACCAAGACATCACGAAGAAGTATCGCTACATCGCGACGCTAGACAGCCGCACCAGCTCGATCTGCCGGGCGCTGGATGGCCGCGAGTTTGAGTACGGCCGCGGCCCGATGCCACCGCAGCACTTCAACTGCCGTAGCACGACGGTGCCGGTGATCGACTACAAGGATCTGGGTTTCCCGCCACCGCCGGAAGGCAAGCGAGCAGCAGCAGGCGGCATGGTGCCAGCAGGCACGACCTACGGCGAATGGTTGGCGAAGCGGTCGCAGGCAGAACAGTCCGAGATCCTCGGCACCGGCAAGGCCGCCTACTTCCGTAGGTTGTCTGAACAGTACGGCCCGCAAACGGCCATCGCCAAGCTGGTGCGTGATGACGGCTCGGAGCTAACCTTGACGCAGCTTCGCAAGCGGTATGGACCTGCCGAACCTTAGATACAGCTACGCCGATGGCCGCAAGGCGTCAGAGTTCATCTGGCGTGATGGTATCGAATGCCGTTATGTCGAGCATCCTGATGGCTTCGGCGCTTGGTACACCCGCGCCGGCCTAGCATTGACGCAAGGATGCTCGATCGGCGATGGCGAAAAAGAAGGGCAAGGTGGAGAAGGTAATGAGCGAGTTCAAGCGGGGAACACTACGCACCGGCAAGCCAGGACCGGGAAAAGGCGGCAAGGTGACAAGTCGCAAACAGGCGATAGCCATTGCGCTATCTGAAGCCGGCAAGTCACGCAAAGGAACCCGCAAATGAAGAAGCCTGGACTGTATGCCAACATCGCCGCCAAGCGTCGGCGGATCGCAGCAGGCAGCAACGAGCGCATGGCCCGCAAAGGTGAAGCCGGCAGGCCTACAGCTGCTGCATTCAAGGCTGCTGCCAAGACTGCCAAGCGTCGCAAGCCCAAAAAATGATCACCTACCGCGGCGAACAGTTCGACGGCTACAACAAGCCGAAGCGGACACCATCACATCCGAAGAAGTCTCATGCGGTACTGGCCAAGGATGGCGATACCGTCAAGCTGATCAGGTTCGGTCAGCAGGGCGTATCAGGCTCACCAGCACGAACAGGAGAATCGGAAGCAGCCAAGACCAGACGGGCATCATTCAAGGCGCGTCATGCTGTCAACATAGCCAAAGGTAAGATGTCCGCTGCGTACTGGGCTGATCGCGTTAAATGGTGATCTTAGACTGTAGATAGCTATACCCGATGACCATGCCCCAACGTCGTGATGCGAGAGGCCGTTTCGCCGGTGGCGGTGGCGGTGGCGGTGGTGGTGGGAAGAAAGGCGGCGGCGGGAAGAAGAAAGCCGCCGGCATGAAGAACCAGGTGGCCGCAGGTCGTAAGGCGAAGGCTGCCTACAAGGCTGCTACCAGTAAGGCCCGCGAGGCCAAGATGCTGGCCGGCGGTCGCACCAGCACTCGCGGCCTTGGTAAGCGCACCGATGCCGGCGCCAAGAACATCCGCACCAATGTTAAGGCTTATCAGTCGGCACAAGCCAAGGTACGGAAGATGGAAGCCAAGCGCAGCACTGGCCGGCGCCGCAAGGCTTGATCAATCCGCCACGAAGTCATCCCAACTGCCGAGCTGCTCCATCACCGCCTGCGCGTGATCGGTGATCAGCAGCAGGTCGCCATCCTCATCACGGGCGATGGCGACCACCCTCGACAGGTGCAGGTTGCCGACAGCAGCAAAAGTCAGCACTTCATTGCCATCTTCGTCGATGTCGATCACGTTTGACAGCACATGCCGCAGATCGCGTGATCCAAGCCCGTCCGGGTTCTGCTTGATGATCTCCATGCTTACTCAATCGGTACACTGCAACAGTAACTGACCCTGCGGGTTGTCAATGTCCGATGAAACCAGCACCCAGGAGCCTGCGGCTACCGGGGGTGACAATACCGAAGCGCTGCAACGCAGTGTTGAGGCATTGGAGCGCAAAAATCAAGAGCTGATTGCTGAATTGCGCGCCGCCAAGAAGACCAAGTTGCCGGATGGTGTCGATGTCAACGAACTCCTTGAGTTCAAGCGCCGCGCCGAGCAATCTGAACTTGAAGCCCAAGGAAAGTACCAAGAAGCCCGGCAGGCTTTGGAGCAGCAGTACCGTGAGGCGACGGCGCAGAAGGACCAGCGCATCGCAGACCTCGAAACCAGAGTCCGCGAGCTTGAACTCATCGCGCCAGCTGTGACCGCACTGGCGGATCTGGTGCATGATCCTGATCTGGTGCTGAAAACCAAGTTGAAACCGGAAGCCATCGAACGTGAACCGGACGGTACCGTCGTCGTGGTTGATGGCTACGAACGCAAACCGGTCAGCGAATGGGCCAAGAGCCTGCCGGCATGGATGCAGAAGCAACCACGACCGCAAGGCGGTGGCGCTCCAGCTGGCGGCAGCACTACGGCAACGATCGGCATCAAGAATCCATTCGCACCCGAATCGTTCAACCTGACCGAACAATCAAGGCTTTATCGTACGGATCGAGACTTGTACGAACGGCTCAAGGCTGCAGCGGGTCGCTAACATAATTGCAACCGGCTGCGCTGGTGATACTGGGCTGCGCCCGCACCACCATCAATCTCTCTATCTGAGGAATCATCATGGCGACACTTCGCTCTGATGTGATCATCCCCGAGGTTTTCACTCCGTACGTCATCGAAGCTACTACCGCCCGCGATGCCTTCCTGGCATCTGGCGTGGTGCAGCCGATGGCGGAGCTGAATGCCACCGAAGGCGGTGATTATGTCAATGTGCCTTTCTGGAAGGCCAACCTGACCGGCGACTTCGAGGTGCTGACCGATAGCACCAGCCTGACGCCCGGCAAGATCACTGCTGACAAGCAAGTCGGCGTGATCGTGCATCGCGGCAAAGCATGGGAAGCTCGTGATCTGGCGGCCCTTGCTGCCGGCGCTGACCCCATGGCTGCCATCGGCGCCAAGGTGGCTGACTATGTGGCCAACCAACGGCAGAAGGACCTGATCAAGTGCCTCGAAGGTGTCTTCGGTGCGCTGACCGGCTCTGATAGCCCTGCATTCTCGGCGCTGCGCTTCGACACCACCGGCATGACTGCCCTCGGTCCCCGTCAGGTGGCCAAGGCTCGCAGCCTGCTTGGCGATCAAGGTGACAAGCTGACGGCAGTTGCCATGCACTCGGCGGTCTATTACGACCTCGTCGAACGCAAGGCCATTGACTATGTGACCAACACCGAAGCCCGTGGCGGCGGCACTGTTGCCACCACCGGCATCGCCCCGGTCATTGCTGGCAGCATCCAAGGCGCCTACGGTGAAGTTGCCGTGCCGACCTACATGGGTCTGCGTGTCATCGTCTCCGATGACCTTGCCCCGACCAGCACCAACTATCCGGTGTACTTCTTCACCCAAGGCGCCATTGCCTCCGGTGAACAGCTGGCGCTGCAGACCGAAACCGACCGTGACATCCTCGCCAAGAGTGATGCCATGTCGATCGACCTGCACTACTGCTACCACCCTGTGGGCGCCAAGTGGACCGTCGGCACCACCAACCCGACCCAGGCGCAACTGGCTACCGTCGGCAACTGGTCGAAGGTGTACGAAACCAAGAACATTGGTATCGTGCGCGGTACTGTCACTTCCAACTTCTGAGGTAACTAGCCATGGCTTCTATCTTTGAGCTGGGTGACATCCCCGGCGGTCTGCTGCCTTCTCAGATGGGCCTCGCGGCTCCTACTGATACCGCAACGCTGACCGCTGCGCAGAGCTACAACACCATCCTTCGTGGTGTGCCGACTGCTGCTGCTACGTACACCACCGCCACTGCCGCTGCGATCGTTGCCGCCATCGGCGGTGATTGCGCAGTTGGCACGGCATTCAAGCTCGTGGTGCTCAATGCCTCGGCTGGTGCTTACACCATCACCGTGCAGGGTGGCTCTGGCGTTACCGTCAGCGGCGTCGCCACCGTGGCGCAGAACGCCGCCAAGGAGTTCATCGGTCGCGTGTCAAACGTTACCGCTGGCAGCGAAGCCATCACCCTGTATGGCCTCGGCTCCGTGGCTGCTGCTGTCGCCTGATTATGGGTCTATTCGCCTTCCGGCGGATGCGTGAACGTGAGGCTGCCTCCCTGGAGGTGGCCTCTGTTTCTGCATCAGAGCCGGTGCCTACACTGACACCAGAGGATCAGACCGATGGCCATCGCAATCGACGCAACGGTAGGGGGCGCCAACGCCAACTCGTACCTGACGCTGAATGATGCGCAGGCCATCGTTGATGGCTTCGTCGAAGATGCTGATGTCATCGCATGGGCATCTGCCACCACTGATCAGAAGAACCGGGCGCTTTATACCGCAACGCAACGGCTTGACCGCGAGCGGTTCTTAGGTGCACGGTCTACCGATACGCAAGCGCTTCAGTGGCCTCGTACTGGTGTCCGCAAGCCTGACACCTACATCAACACCTATGCTGTCGGGTTTCCGTTCAGGATCAGCACCGACTACTTCGACGATACCGAAATCCCGGATCAGATCAAGAAGGCGCAGGTTGTACTGGCGGTGTACCTGCACAACAACCCAAGCGGCATCGGGTTGAGCGGCTTGGAAGACTACAAGAACGTGAAGATCGGCAACCTTGATGTGACACCAAACCTCGGCTATGGCGCCGTCGGTGCTGACAAGGTGCCGCCGATCATGGAGCGTTACCTGACTGGCCTTAGACTCAGTGGACCGGGTAACTTCGCCATTCGCAGGAGCTGATCATGGATCGAGCATATAGCCTTGGCTTTGAGTACATCAGCGACACCAATGCGCATACCGGCAGGTTCTGGCAGCTGTATGCCGTAGCTGATGCGGTGATTGATTCGGCGGTGATCGCTAACCAGACCGGCAATACGTTCACATCAGTGCCGCTCAAGGCTGGCGACAGCATCATGGGCGTCTTCACCAGTGTTACCCTCGCCAGCGGCAAGGTTGTCGCCTACAAAGTATGAGCGCTTACTCTGCTGTCTGGGGTGTTGATTACGCCAAGGGCGGCACCTTTATCTCTGATACCGATTCGCATACTGGCCGCTGGTGCGCGATCCACTTCACCAGCAACTCACAGGTGCAGGCGATCACGGCAGCCAACTACGACGGCAACACACTGGCAGGGCAAACGTTCAGCGCCCATACCACGTTGTATGGCGTCTTCACCAGCATCGAGCTGCAGAACGGCCATTGCGTTGCGTATAGGCTCTGATGGCACTTGCAACCTCGCTACGGTCTACTGCCAGCAAGCTGATGAGCAAGTTCGGCGGGCTGGTAACGATCCGCCGCATTGTACCTGGCACCTATAACGCCACCACCGGCATCATCAGCGAAACTGCCACCGATACCACGATCCGCGGCACGTTGCAGGACGTGAACAAGCGCGAGGTGAACGAACTGGTGCAGGCAGGTGACAAGCGGCTGATCATCGCCGCCGCTGACCTGGCCAATGCACCGACCGCCACCGACAAGGTGCTGATCAGTTCGGTTGTGCATCAAGTGATCAATGTTATCACGATCGAGCAGGACAACCTGCCGATCACCTACGAGCTGATCTTGAGGGCTTGATCATGGCGCGCCGCATCAACCTATCCCAGATCGGCGACTTCTCGCAGGAGAAGTACGAGCAGCTGCTGCGCGTGGTGGTGCTGGAGACTGACAGCAGACTCAAGCAAGGCAGCCCGGTTGATACGGGACGGCTGCGCATGAGCTGGTCAATCGGTGAGAACAGCACACCCGGCTATGACCCAGGCCCTCAAAGCGGCGCAACAGCCATCACACCACCGCGACGGTTGAACTATGGCACCGAACGCGCCGGCAATGTGTACCACATCCACAACAGCCTGCCGTATGCAGAGCCGGTGCTGTACGGCACCAGCCTGCCGCCATCATGGAATGGAAGCTGGCGATCACGAAACAATCAGATCCAGGTGGGATACCCCGACCTGGTCGCCCGTGAGATGGCTGACTGGGCCCGGCAAGCAGCTAACCAGATCGGAAGGACTGACTGATGGCAGCACTGGATCTCAACACTATCCGCGCCACGGTCGAAGGCCGGCTGGCTACGGAACTGGCAGCAGCGCCGGCTATTCCGGTGGTATTTCACAACCAGCCCTACAACCCAACACCAAACAGCAGCTGGGTGCAATGCCTGCTCAGCTTTGGCGTCAACAGCTACTTGACGATGGGCGGCACCACCGGCAGCAACAACAGCGCCATTGGTGTCGTCGTCATCAACATCTTCACGCCGCAAGGTGTAGGACCTGGCGCCAATCTGGTGATTGGTAAGCGCATCCGGAATCTCTACAATAGGGTCATCGTATCGGGGGTTCACTTCGATCCGCCAACCGGCCCAGAGGTGGTGGCTGCGCCGTCTCCTGAAGGGTACTTCCAGTCACAGGTCAGGATGACCTTCCAAACCTTCGAGGATCTCTAGTCATGGCCTTTTATCGCGGTGAACAAGGCTCCGTCAAGTTTGACGATGCCGGCTCAGCCAACACCACCATCGCCTCTACCCGCTCGTGGTCAATGACCATCGAGAAGGATGTGCTTGAAACCACAGCGCTTGGTGCGACCTACAAGTCGAACATCGGCGGACTGATCGGCGGCTCCGGCACCGTTGAGGTGCTTTATACCGCTTCCAGCGCTGACGAAACCAACGCCTTCATCAAGGCAGCCAACAACCCTACCGATCAAGCGGTGGCGACGTTTGAGCTGTTCCTTGATACCACCGGCACCAAGAAGATCAGCTTCGCTGGACTGATCACCAGCGCCGAATACGGCGCCACTGTAGGCGAGCTTGAAACCATCACCTGCAATTTCACGACCACCGGCACCATCACCACCTCGATCTGATCATGGCTTTCTATCGCGGCGAACAAGGCACGGTCTTTTTCGATAAGGACAGCAGCGGCAGCATCACCGAGATCGCTGCTGTGCGGTCGTGGTCTATGACCGTCGAGAAGGACGTGATGGAGACCACGGCGCAAGGCGCCACATACAAGGCCAACATCGGCGGCCTGCTGGCCGGTAGCGGCAGCATGGAGGTCATGTATGACGCACCTGGCGCCGGTGACAAGCTGGACCTGCTCAAGGATGTCAACACCGCCACCGATGAAGGCAATGCCTTTGTCGAGTTGTACCTTGACGAAACCGGCGGCAAGAAGATCACCGGTAGCATCGTGATCAGCTCTGCTGAATACGGCGCTACAGTTGGCGAGCTTCAAGTGGTGACGATCAACTTCACCACGACCGGAACGATTACGCTCGACATCTGATGCCTGCTGCAACATCACGCACCGTTGATCTGCTCACCGGTGCTTTTGATCTCACCGTCCGCCGGCGGTTTGATGTGAAGAAAGACGACGGCACGGTGGTGCTGTCGTTGTACTTCACGCCGATCACCCGCGCTGATCGCAAACGTGCCAGCGGTCTTGCCGGCACTGACGAGGCGCTTGACATCAGCACCCAGATGCTGTGCCAGAAGGCTGAGCTTGAGGACGGCTCGAAGGCGTTTGCGCCGGCTGATGCGGTGAAGCTGCAACGTGAGCTGCCGGAATCGGTGCTCAATGACCTTGAGCTGTTCTTGTTTGGCCTGGCGCAGGCAGCACCGCTGGAGACCGCAAAAAACGGCTAGAGGCCGACAGCTGGTTGTTCTTTGAGTTCTTCCTAGCTGCTGAACTAGGCAAGACTGTCAGCCAGCTGCGGCAAGAATTGACGGATGATGAGTTCATCCATTTCGCCGCGTACTACGAGATCAAAGGCAAGCGCGAACAGGACGCGATTGATAAAGCCAAGCGCCGGTAGACTGGTGCCATAGGGAGGTGCTGCGGTGGCTGTTGCTAATGTTGATGTCCGCGTTGATAGCTCATCAGCGGTCCGCAATCTGCAGCAGCTTGATACGGCATCAAGGCGCAGTCAGGTCGCAATCGACGGCCTGACGAGTCGTGTGATGGGCCTTGGTGCTGCATTGGCCGGCGGCATCGCCATTCAGCGCGTCATCCGTGATGCCACCGAACTTGACCGCAACATCCGCCGGCTTGGTACGGTCGGCATGGATGTCGCCAAGATCAACCCGGCATTGTCAAAGCTGAGCGACCAGCTCGGTGGTGTCGCAAACAAGGCTGATCTTGCGGCGGCATCGTATCAAGCGGCATCAGCAGGCTTCGCTGATACAGCCGGCAACGTCCAGATCCTCAATGCTGCAACCAAGGCAGCAGTCGGTGGCCTTGCAGATACGCAAGCTGTGACGGAGGTGCTGGTTAAGACGCTCAATGCCTACGGCATGTCAGGCACCAGAGCGTTTGAGGTGACCGACAGCATCTCGAAGGCTGTTGAGTTGGGCAACCAGGAATGGAGCGATTACACGTCGCTGCTGGGTCGTGTTGTGTCAACCACGGCGCTAGCTGGTGTCAGCATCAACGAGATGAATGCGTTCATCGCGTCTGCCACCAAGAATGGCGCAACAGCTGAGGTTGCGTTCACCGGCCTTGGCGCAGTGCTCAATACCCTGCTGCAGCCAACCAAGGAAAGCCAAGAAGCCGCTAAAAAGCTCGGCATTCAATGGAACTATGGCGGCCTCCAAGCCAAGGGCCTTACCGGCCTCATGGCGCAGCTTGCGGTGGCGATGGAGAAGGATAAGGAGACCACTGCACGGCTGCTGGGTTCGCAGGAGGCGATGCGTGGTGCATTCGCCGCTAATGCCAAAGGTGGCAAGGACTTTGTGATGGTACTGGAGCAGCTCAGCGGTGCGGCAGGCAAGACTGATGCCGACTTCCAAACGATGAAAGGCAGCCTTGAGAACACAATCAAGGCGCTTGATACATCGTTCATGAACTTAAGCGAGGCGCTAGCTAAAGCATTTGGGCCGACGGTTGTTATCACGATTCAAGACATCACCAAAAGCGTCAACGGCTTCGCCAAGGCGATGGGTTCCATCCCGCAACCGGTGATGGATACGGTCGGAACATTGATCAAATTCGGCATCCAGATGATGCTGGTCAAGCGGGCCATTGATGCTGTGATTGCCCTGCGGGCAGCGTATGTTGCGGCCACCACCGCGATGGCGGCATCAACAGCAGCAACTGGCACGGCTGCCACAACAAGCTCTGGCGCATTTGCGCTTTACACGCGCAACACTCAAGCATTGGCAGCGCAGGCCACGGCAAGCACAGCGCAGGTTACGGCACTGGGTGCGGCGTTGCGCAATCTGGCGGCGATTGGCATCATCACGATTGGCATCCAGATGATTGTCAGCACAGCAATCCAAGCGGGCCAGGAGGCGGATGAAATCAATCGACTAACAAGAGAACGTTTGCGTGGAGGCATGGCCCGTGAGTTTGGTGGCGCCGGCGCCACGCCAGAGCAAAAAAACCGCGCCAGAAAGACGATTGAGCAAATCAATGATGAACTGAAGACCATGAAAGATCCGCTGCGCGAGTTTGCGCAGGAAGTTCCTGGTTTTAATCTTTTCGTCCCAACAAACGTCGATGACGTAGCACGAAGAAGGTTGCTGGCGGAACGCAAGCGACGAGCGCAAGCAGTTGTTGGAATGTCAGAACGACAAGATCCGTTGCGGCAAGCGCTAGGCAAATTGCCAACCGCACCAGCACCTGGCGGCGGCGGCGCAGGTAGCGGCAAGGCCAAGGACAAGAAAGACGATGCTGCCAAGGTCGCAGCAGCAAAGGAAGCCATCGCTGCATCGCGACTGCAGCTCTCGCAGGCGCGGGCATTGTTCGACATCGAAGGACGCATCCTTGAGGCGCGGGGTTCCGGCAATCGCCAGCTGGAGATCACCCGTCAGGCGCAGGCAGAACTGCTGCGGATCAACTTTGAGGCGCAGCGGCTCAAGCAAGACAAGGAGATGCCGGCAGCGCAGAAAAAAGCAGAACTCGATCAGCTTGCCATCAAGGCTGCCACAGCCGCCCGGCAGCTTGAGTTTGACATCACCGCAGCTCGCAAGGAAGCTGCTGAAACCCAGCGGCAAGCAGATCAAGATCGCTTCAACGCTTTGCAGGCTGCAATCGAAAAGCAGTACGAAATGAATACTGCCATTCAGCAGCAGCTGCAGTTTGCCGATAGCGTCGCTAGCTCAATCGGGCAAGGGATGACATCAGCATTTGATGCGTTGATTCGTGGTTCTGATGATTGGGGCAAGAGCCTGCAATCCATCGCCTCTGGTGTGCTGGTGGACATCGCCAACCAGCTGATCAGGATCTATGTTATCGAGCAGGCCATCAATGCCATCAAGACATTCTTGACGCCGTTTGCGGCTGGTACGCCGATTGGTGCAGGCGGTGGCCAGATCGGACGCTTCGGCACCTTCGGCCCAAACTACGGCATTCCGCAATTCGCCAACGGTGGATCAATCAAGGCCAATCAGCTGTCTCTAGTTGGCGAACGCGGTCCCGAGCTGTTCATGCCCGGTCGCAGCGGCACCATCATCCCGAATCACAACCTTGGCGGTGGTGCCATCAGCGTTGTCGTCAATGTTGATGCAAGCGGTTCCAGCGTCACCGGTGATCAGACGCAAGGCAAGCAGCTTGGCATGGCAGTATCGGCTGCAGTGCAGGCAGAATTGCTGAAGCAGAAGCGTCCCGGAGGACTGCTCGCCTGATGGCCACCTTCCCTGCATCACCAGCACCGTCCTATGGCGCCGAGAAGCGCAGCCGCCCGGCAGTCCGTAGCGTCAAGTTCGGTGATGGCTACGAGCAACGGCTGGTCTATGGCCTGAACCAGAACCCTAAGGCGTGGTCGCTGTCATGGCAGAACATCACCGAAGCCAACGCTGATACGCTCGAAGCATTCCTTGATGCCCGTGGCGGGCAGGAATCGTTCGACTGGACGCCACCAGATACCGCAACGTCCTACAAGTGGATCTGCCGCGAATGGAACAAGTCGATCCCGTACACCGGACGCGCCAACCTGTCGGCAGTATTCGAGCAGGTGTTTGAACCATGAGCTTCGCCACCTGGACTGCAACCACTGCGCAGGTCGTCGGTGACATCCGCGCAGCCACCACCCTGCAGGCCAGCGGCCTGGTGTTCCGCTGCACCGTTGCAGGAACCACTGGCAGCACTCAGCCGGCATGGCCTACCGACATCGGCAGCACCATCACCGATGGCGGTGTCACATGGCAGGCGATCAGCAGCGTCTACGAGGAGCTGGCGACGCTGGCCCCCAACGCCATCATCGAGCTGTTTGAGTTGACCCTCGTTGCTGCGCTTCACGGCAGCAGCGACACCTATTACTTCCATGCTGGTGTCAATGCTGCTGTCAGCGGCAACATCGTCTGGAACGGCAACACCTACGTCCGGCTGCCGATCCAAGCCGAAGGCTTTGAGTACAACAACGGTGGCACCCTGCCCCGTCCCACGCTTACCGTCGCCAACCTCGGCGGTGAGATCAGCGCCTTGCTGCTGGAGGTCAATGCCTTCACGGTTGGCAATGACTTAGGCGGTGCCTTGGTGCGTCGTGTCCGCACCTTGCGGAAGTTCCTTGATGGTGAGGCCACCGCCGACCCGAACGCCAAGCTGCCGGATGAGGTCTGGTACATCGACCGCAAGGCCACCGAAAACCGCGACGTGATCCAGTGGGAGCTGGCCAGCAAGTTCGACCTTGCTGGTGTGATGTTGCCGAAGCGGCAGATCATCGCCAACATCTGCCAATGGGAGTACCGCTCCAGCCAATGCAGCTACACCGGCAGCAACTACTGGAATGCCGCTGATCAATCGGTCGCCACCTTGGCACAGGATCGCTGCGGCAAGCGGCTAAGTTCGTGCAAGCTGCGCTTTGGTGATACCGCTGAGCTGCCGTTTGGGTCATTCCCTGGTGCAGGGCTGACGCAATGAAGCTAAGCGACCGCCTCAAGGCCGACATCATGACTCACGCCAAGGCCGAAGATCCCCGCGAGTGCTGCGGGCTGATTGTGGTGGTCAAAGGCCGGCAGCGGTACATCCCATGCCGCAACATTGCCGCCACACCAGACGAGCACTTCATCATCGAGCCGGCAGACTACGCCGCTGCCGAAGACCTTGGCGACGTGATCGCCGTAGTCCACAGCCACCCGACCACCCAACCGACGCCATCGCCTGCTGATCGGATCAGCTGTAATGCCACCGGCTTGCCGTGGGTCATCGTCAACCCAAAGATCGAGCAATGGGGCAGCTGCAAGCCTGAGCACTTTGAGCTGCCGTACGTCGGCCGTGCGTTTGTGTTCGGCCTGATGGATTGCTACTCGCTGGTGCGCGACTGGTACAACCGTGAGTTAGGCATCAAGCTGGATGACTTCTACCGGCGTGATCGGTTCTGGGAACGCGGCGAGAATCTGTACTTAGACAACTACGCCAGCCAGGGATTCCGCAAGATCCCGTTTGACGAGCTGGCCTACGGTGATTCGTTGCTGATGCAGCTCAATGCCAACCTGCCCAACCATGCCGCCATCTACCTCGGTGATCAGCAGATCCTCCATCACGTCCAAGGTCGCCTGTCAAGCCGCGACATCCTAGGCGGCTACTATGTAAAGGCCACCGCCTGCGCCCTGCGGCATGAAAGTCGTTAAGGTCTACGGCGCACTTCGCAAGCGGCTTGGTGGACGCTGCCGGTTTGAGTTCCATGCCGACACACCAGCGCAAGCGCTGAAGGCATTGTGCGTCAACTTCCCCGGCCTGGAGCGGTGGCTGATCGACCGCGAAGGTGAGGGCCTCGGCTTCCGCGTTACCATCGGCCGCGAGAGGGTCACCAATGACAATGCCGGAGACCTTGCGCTGCCGTGGAGTGAACGCGAGGTCTTCAGCATCACGCCAGTGGTCTGCGGTGCCGGTGATGGATTCGGTCAGGTGCTTGCTGGTATTGGACTTATCGCGTTGTCGTTTGTCGTTCCATTCGCCAGCACGATTCTGCTCAATGTCGGCACGGCACTTGCCCTTGGCGGCATCGCGCAGATGATCTCCCCGCAGCCTGACCTCGGCTTCAACAACGGCAAAGAAGCCGCCCGCCTCGAATCCTTCACCTTTTCCGGTATCGTCAACACCAGCAAGCAGGGACTGCCCGTACCGATCGCCTACGGGCGTTGCTTCACCGGCTCGGCAGTGATCAGCTCCGGCCTTGACGTGGATCAGCTGGTATGAGCACCTTCCTGCCTATTCAAGGTGCTGGCGGCGGTGGCGGCAAGGATGGTGGCGGCAGCAGCACGCCTACCGAAGCCGATGATTCGCTGCAATCCGTCCAATACGGCACCGTACTGGACCTGATCAGCGAAGGTGAAATCCAGGGCCTCGACAACGGCCTCAAGTCGGTCTACCTTGACGGCACGCCGATCCAATCCGTCAGCGGCGGCGAGAACTTCACCGGTTACACTACCGAGTTCCGCGCCGGCACCCAAGCGCAGGCGTACATCCCCACCATCGGCACCGAATCTGAGAATGCAGTCAACGTAGAGTTCACCAACCCGACGCCAGTAGTCCGGTCCATCACCGACTCAGACGTTGATCGTGTGCGCGTCACGGTGCAACTGCCGGCGCTGCAGATCATCGAAGATGATGGCGACATCATCGGCCATACGGTAGACATCCGCATCCAGGTCCAATACAACGGCGCCGGTTACACCACCGTCCTTGATGACACCATCAGCGGCAAGACCACCAACACCTACCAACGCGATTACGTCATCCCGCTAAGCGGTGCATTCCCGGTTGACATCAAGCTAGTGCGCGTGTCCGCTGATGAAACCAGTGCACGGCGCCAGAACCGCACCTACTGGTTCAGCTACACCGAGATCATCGACGAAAAGCTGCGCTACCCAAACAGCGCCCTTGCTTACCTGCGCTTTGATTCGCGGCAGTTCAACAACATCCCGCAACGCAAGTACCTGATCCGTGGCATCAAGGTCCGCCTGCCGTCTAATGCCACCGTCGATACCACCACCCACCTAGGTCGCGTCACCTACGCCGGCGTCTGGGATGGTACGTTCGGCGCGGCAACATGGTGCGCTGATCCAGCATGGTGCCTGTATGACCTGCTCACCGACACGCGTTACGGCGCCGGCATCCCCGAGTCCAGCCTCGACCGTTACGACTTCTACGCCATCAGCCAATACTGCAACGAGCTGGTCAGTAATGGTTTCGGCGCACAGGAGCCGCGCTTTGCGTGCCACGTCTACGTCAACACCCGCGATGAGGTCTACAACCTGATCCAGGAGTTCGTCTCGATCTTCCGTGGCATCGCGTACTACGGCGCCGGCTCCATGGCGATCCTTGCCGACAAGCCCAGCGATCCGCAGTACATCCTCGGTCCTAGCAACGTCATCGAAGGCAATTTCACCTACAGCGGCAGCTCGCAGAAGGCGCGGCACACTACCGCAACAGTGTCATACCAGTCCTACGAGACACTCGGCGAGGTTGAGTTTGAATACGTCGAAGATGCTGATGCGGTCAGCAAGTACGGCATCATCAACAAGGACCTCAAGGCATTCGGCTGCTACAGCCGTGGCCAAGCTCATCGCCTTGGTAAGTGGGCGCTGCTCACCGAACAGAACCTGACCGATACGGTTAGCTTTGCGGTCAGCATCGACTCCGGCATCGTGCTGCGACCTGGTACGGTCGTCGGTGTCGCCGATCCGGTCAAGGCTGGTGCACGGCGCTCCGGTCGCATCAGTGCCGCCACGACGACCGTCATCACGGTTGATAGCACCAGCGGCCTGCCGACAACCACCACCAACAGCCCGACGCTATCGGTGCTGCTGCCGACCGGCATCATCGAGACGCGCAACGTCAGCGCCATCAGCGGCAATGTCTTCACGGTTAGCGCAGCATTCAGCGAAGCCCCTAACGTCGGCAGCGTGTTCCTCGTCGAAACGACCGACATCGAAGCGCAGCTGTTCCGTGTGCTTACCGTCGCCGAAGGTGAAGGCGGCACCTACAGCTGCACCGCACTGGCCTACAACGAATCGCTGTATGCCGCTATTGAGTCTGACCTCAGCCTTGAGTTCCGTGATGTCAGCAACCTGTCAGCTATCCCAGAGCCGCCATCAAGCATCGTCGCCACTGAGCATCTGTACGTCGATGGCCAGAGCGTCCTCACTGCCGTTGAGCTGAGCTGGCAGAGCCCTGTGCAGCGCGTTGCTGAGTTCCGCGTTGAGTACCGCCTCGACAGCAACAACTGGCAGCGGATCAGCACGCAATCGCCTTCGGTGCGGCTCACCAGCTTGCGTGCTGGCAACCTGCAGGTTCAGATCCGTAGCGTCAACACCATCGGCGGCCTGAGTCCTGCTGCTATCGCTGAGTTTGCACTGGTCGGCAAGCTTGAGCCACCTGGTAACGTGCAGAACCTCACCATTGAGCCGATCAGCGCCAATAGCGCACGGCTGCGATGGGACCAAACTGTTGACCTTGACGTGAAGACCGGCGGTCGTGTTCACATCAGGCACAGCAGCTTGACTGATGGCACCGCCACATGGACCAACAGCGTTGACCTGCTCCCCGCCAAGGCTGGCGCCGCTACTGAAGCGATCGTGCCATTGGTTGCTGGTGAGATCCTCGTCAAGTTCGAGGATGACGGAGGCCGCCAATCACCTGCAGAAGCCAGCGT
>JACCDG011124513.1_pt1 | contig 26802 bp, 27 predicted proteins | sample 7442471 | NCBI WGS metagenome assembly JACCDG01 (sample SAMN15323444, study PRJNA562643) | freshwater metagenome | isolation source: river surface water | place: USA:Blue River Watershed | collected 2017-08-17 | reverse complement strand
GCCAAGCTCAACGAAGTGCAGAAGTACTGCTCGGTGACCAACCACATGTGGGACGGCTTCTGGATCCTGGCCAACCGTCGCGCCTGGGAGCGCCTGCCCGAGGACCTGCGCGCCATCGTGGCCAAGCACATCAACGCTGCCGGCCTCAAGCAGCGCACCGATGTGGCTGCCATGAACGCCACGCTGCAGAAGTCGTTGACCGAAAAAGGCATGGTGTTCAACAACCCCAAGGCCGACAGCTTCCGCAACCGCCTGCGCCAGGCCGGCTTCTACACCGAGTGGAAAGCCAAGTTCGGCGACGAGGCCTGGGCACTGCTCGAGCGCTACAGCGGCAAGCTGGGCTGATCCGGCCCAGTCTGAAGCAGCCCGAAAATTCAGGAGCAGTACATGTCGGCCGTTGACAACCTTTCGCCTGTGGGCGGAGAAGATTATTCCGGGCACCCCGCAGGTGGGGGTGGCGGCGGCCGCATGTTCTCGCGCTGGATGGCGCCGCTGGAGGCCGTCTCGGCCTTGCTGATGGTCGGCATCATCGGGCTGCTGTTGACCACTGTGGTCACGCGTTACGTCCTGAACACCGCCGTGGTCTGGATCGACGAGGTCGTTTCGCTCTCGTTCATCTGGGTGACGATGATCGGGGCGGCCCTGGCCATGCACCGCAACGAGCACCTGAGGCTGACGCTGGTGGTGGACCGCCTGTCCGAGCGCTGGCGTCCGTATGTGCACGGCTTTGCGCTGGCGGCGGTGGCGGCGTTTCTGGTGGCGCTGCTGCCCTTTGCCTGGGAGTACACGCAAGAAGAGTGGTTCATCCGCACTCCGGCGCTGGACCTTCCCAACAGTTTTCGCGTCGCGGCCATCCCCTTTGGCCTGGCGACCATGCTGCTGATCGTGCTGGCCTACGCCCTCAAGACGGTGCCGCTGCGCGCGTTGCTGCTGGCTGCGGTGCTGGTGGGTGCGATGGCCGCACTGGGCTACAGCCAGCGTGAGGCGCTGCCGGCGCTGGGCGGCTGGAACATGCTGATCTTCATGGTGGGCGGGGTGACGCTGGGCCTGATCGCAGGCGTGCCGATCGCGTTCTGCTTCGGACTGGGGGCGCTCACCTACCTGGCCTTCACCACCCAGGTACCGCTCTTGATCGTGGTGGGCCGCATGGACGAGGGCATGTCCAGCATCATCCTGGTGTCGGTGCCGATCTTCGTGCTGCTGGGCTGCATCCTGGATGCGACCGGCATGGGCAAGGCGATTGTGGATTTTCTGGGCTCGCTGATCGGACACGTCAAGGCCGGCATGTCGTATGTGCTGCTGGGCTCGCTCTTCATCGTCTCGGGCATCTCGGGCTCCAAGGTGTCGGACATGGCCACCGTGGCCCCGGCCCTGTTTCCGGAGATGAAGCGGCGCGGCAACAAGCCCAAGGAAATGGTGGCGCTCTTGGCCACCGGTGCGGCCATGGCCGACACCGTGCCGCCCAGCATCGTGCTGATCGTGCTGGGTTCGGTGGCCGGTGTGTCGATTGCCGGCCTGTTCAACGCCGGCTTTCTGGTGGCCGGGGTGTTGCTGGCCACGCTGGTGGTGCTGGCGCGCTGGAAAGCCCGCCACGAACACGCCGACGGCGCCAAGCGCGCACCCCTCAAAGTCATGGGCCAGTTCCTGCTGGCTGCTGGCCCCGCGCTGGTCCTGCCTTTCCTGATCCGCAGCGCGGTCGGTGGCGGCGTGGCCACCGCCACCGAGGTGTCTACGATTGCGGTGCTGTACGCGCTCATCATCGGTCAGGTGATGTACGGCGGCATTGGCGTGCGCAAGTTCTACGACATGCTGGTCGAAACGGCTGCGCTCTCGGGCGCCATCCTGCTGATCCTGGGTGCGGCTTCGGCCATGGCCTGGTCCATCACGCAAAGCGGCATGGTGCAAAAGCTCTCTGTTTTTCTGACCACGCTGCCCGGCGGCGTAGCGGCCTTCATGGCGGTCACGATCATCGTGTTCCTGATCCTGGGCTGCCTGCTCGAAGGTCTGCCGGCCGTGCTGCTGCTGGCGCCCATCATGTTCCCGATTGCCAAGAAGCTGGGCATCAACGACATCCACTACTCCATGGTGCTGGTCTGCGCCATGAATGTGGGCCTGATGATGCCGCCGATCGGGGTGGGCTTTTACGTGGCCTGCCGCATCGGCGATGCCAAGCCCGACGAGGTGATGAGTGCCATCTGGCCCTATCTGGTGGCGCTGATGGTGGGCGTGGTGGTGATCGCGGCTTTTCCGGCCATTTCGACCATTGCCATCTGATCGGCCTGTACCGGCCCGGGCCTGCCGCTCAATTCGCCATGAACACCGCCTGGACCCGCATCACCCCCGAGCCCGACCAGCTCGGTGAATCCCCCTTCTGGCACGCGCAGGAGCAGCGCCTGTACTGGGTGGACATTCCCGGTCGGCGCGTGGCCCGTGTCCCGGTCGACGGCCTGCAGGCCCGAGGTGTGGTGGAGCACTGGCAGCTGCACGAAGAGCCCGGCTGCATCGCCCCTGTGCAAGGCGGCGGCCTCGTCCTGGCCCTGCGCAGCGGCATTTACCTGGCCCGTGATTGGGGCGGCCCGCTGCACCAACTGGCCGATGCGCCCTACGACACCGGCAAACTGCGCTTCAACGACGGCAAGTGCGATGCCCAAGGGCGCTTCTGGGCGGGGAGCCTGTACGAACCCAAAGACCAGGCGCTGGGCGTGCTCTACATGCTGGACGCCGGTGGCCTTCACCCCATGATGGACGGTGTGACCACTGCCAACGGCCTGGCCTGGTCACCCGACGGCCGCACCGCCTGGTGGGCCGACACCGCCGCGCACCAGGTGCGCGCGTTTGACTTTGATCCGGCCACCGGCCGCCTGTCGGGCGCTCGCCTGTTTCGCCAGTGCGCACCCAAACCCGCGGGTTGGGTCTGGGGCAGCGATGTGCCCTATGGCGGACGCCCCGATGGCGCGGCGGTCGACGCCGAGGGCTGCTACTGGTCCGCCCAATACGAGGGCCAGCGCCTGCTGCGCCTGTCGCCCGCAGGCGAGGTGCTGGCCGAGGCGCCCACCCCTGTCACCTGCCCGACCATGCTCTGCTTTGGCGGCCCGGATCTCAAAACCCTGTTCATCACCACCGCCCGCCAGGGCCGCAGCCCCGAGGAAATGGCGCAGCACCCCGGGGCGGGGTGTGTGTGGGCGATGCGGGTGGAGGTGGCGGGGTTGCCGGTGAACTTTTGCCGAATCTGAGGCAATTTCCCGCACACGGCGCATTCAAAAAATTCAAGACTCTGGGCGGGTGGCCGGTTTACCATCCCTCTCCATGGACGCTCAACGCCAACAACTCATCGACGCCGTGCGCGCTGCCGCCGCCGACGGCCGCACCTTGCGACTGCGCGGGGGCGGGACCAAGGACTTTTGGGGTGCACCTCCGCAGGGCGAGGTGCTCGATACCCGGGCCTACGCCGGCATCATCAGTTACGAGCCCAGCGAGCTGGTGGTGACCGCACGCTGCGGCACGCCGCTGGCCGAGCTGGAGGCCGCGCTGGCCGAGAACGGCCAGTGCCTGGCATTCGAGCCGCCGCACTTTGGCGCTGGCGCCACGGTGGGGGGCATGGTGGCCGCAGGCCTGTCGGGCCCGGCCCGTGCCAGCGTGGGCGCAGTGCGCGATTTCGTGCTGGGCGCCCGCATGGTCAACGGCAAGGGCGAAGACCTGACCTTTGGCGGGCAGGTCATGAAGAATGTGGCGGGCTACGACGTGAGCCGCTTGCTCGCAGGCAGCTGGGGCACGCTGGGCATCGTCATCGAAGTCAGCCTCAAGGTGCTGCCGGTGGCCCCGGCCGAGGCCACGCTGATGTGCGCGGGCATTGGGCAAAAAGACGCGCTGGACTTGCTGCACCGCTGGGGCGGTCAACCCCTGCCGCTGAACGCCAGCGCCTGGGTGCACGACACCACGGCCAACCCGGGTGACGACTACCTGTTTGTGCGCCTGCGGGGTGCGGTGGCGGCGGTGGAGTCCGCCGTGACGCGCATGAGCGCCGACGCACAGGCGCTGGGCGCCAAAGTGCTGCGCATGGACAACGCCGAGGCGGTGCAGGACTGGCGTGCCAGCGGCGAGCAGACCCTGCAGTTCTTTGAGCCTTCCAGCGGCGAGCTGTGCCTGTGGCGCCTGTCGGTGCCGCAGACGGCGCCGGTGATCGATTTGCCCAACATCGGCAATCCGGCCCAATACATCGAATGGCAAGGCGCGCAGCGCTGGCTGTGGGCGCCTGCCACGACAGCGGCCCAGCTGCGTGCAGTGGCGCAAGCCGCAGGCGGCCATGCCACCTTGTTCCGCGCCAGCCGGCTGGGCGGCAGCGCCGACAAGACGGTGGGTGTGAACGCGCCCCTTGACGCCGTGCAGCAACGCATCCAGCGCGAATTGCAAAAACAGTTTGACCCGCAAGGCGTGTTCGCCACCGGCCGTCTGGGCATTTGAGGACCGACCATGCAGACCCACCTCGCCCCCGAATACCAGGGCACGCCCGAAGGCATCGAAGCCGAAGCCATCCTGCGCAAATGCGTGCACTGCGGCTTTTGCACCGCCACCTGTCCGACCTACCAGCTGCTGGGTGACGAGCTCGACGGCCCGCGCGGACGCATCTATCTGATGAAGCAGGTGCTTGAAGGCGCCCAGCCCACGCGCAAGACCCAGCAGCACCTGGACCGCTGCCTGACCTGCCGCAATTGCGAAAGCACCTGCCCCAGTGGTGTGCAGTATGGCCATCTGGTGGACATCGGCCGCAAGCTGGTGGATGCCAAAGTCGAGCGGCCCGCTGGCGAAAAGCTGGTGCGCTGGGCGCTCAAGGAAGGCTTGCCCTCGCCCCTGTTCGCTCCGGCCATGAAGATGGGCCAGATGGTGCGCGGTCTGCTGCCCGAAACCCTCAAGGCCAAGGTGCCTGCGCGGCAGGACGCTGGCGAGTGGCCCACCCAAACGCATGCCCGCAAGGTGCTGATGCTCGCGGGCTGCGTGCAGCCGAGCATGAGCCCCAACATCAACACCGCCACCGCCCGTGTGCTGGACGCCTGCGGCATCCAGGCCGTGGTCGCGCCCAAGGCCGGTTGCTGCGGCGCGGTCAAGTTCCACCTGAACGACCAGGACGGTGGCAGCGACCAGATGCGCGCCAACATCGACGCCTGGTGGCCACTGGTCGAAAGCGGCGAGGTCGAGGCCATCGTGATGAATGCCTCGGGCTGCGGCGTCACCGTCAAGGAATACGGCCACATCCTGCAGCACGACAGTGCCTACGCCGACAAGGCCAAGCGCATCAGCGCGCTGACGAAAGACCTGAGTGAGCTGATGCCTGCGCTGCTGCCCCAGCTCAAATCAAAGATCAACGCCGACGTGTTGAAAGCCGCCGGTCTGCAGGCCTACCACCCGCCCTGCACGTTGCAGCACGGCCAGCAGCTCAAGGGCGGTGTCGAGGCTTTGCTCACGCAACTGGGCTTCGAGGTGAAAACCGCCAGCAACGAAGCGCACCTGTGCTGCGGCTCAGCGGGCACCTACAGCGTGCTCAATCCCGAGCTTTCAAAGCAGCTGCGCGACCGCAAGCTCGGTCACCTGCAGGCCCTGCAGCCCGAAGGCATCCTCAGCGCCAACATTGGCTGCATCACCCACCTGCAAAGTGGTTGCTCCACTTCGGTGCGGCACTGGGTGGAATTGCTGGACGAGGCGCTGACGGCGGCTTGACGCCAGGCTCACCTGCAGGCCCGTGGTCCGCCGCTCAAGCGGCTGGACCCGGGGGCAGGCCTCCGGTGTGGAGGATGTGCACCTTCGGCTGGAGGGCCCGAGCGGGCCACCGAAGGATGTGTGACAGCATGCACGGTGGCCATGCTAGTGGCCTGGCTGTGGCGAGTGTCTTAAGAATGCTGAAATGCCTCAGGTGCTCGCCAGGGCCGCCTCGATATCCTTGGCGATTTTTTCGGGGGCGTCCTGCGGCGCGTAGCGCTTGATCACGCGGCCGTCGCGGCCGAGCAGGAACTTGGTGAAGTTCCACTTGATGGCCTTGCTGCCCAAAATGCCGGGGGCCTCTGCCGTGAGCCACTGGTACAGCGGGTGGGCGCCGTTGCCGTTGACCTCGATCTTGCTCATCATCTGAAAGCTCACGCCATAGTTTTTCTGGCAGAAGCTGGCAATCTGCGCATCGTCGCCCGGGTCCTGGCTGGCGAACTGGTTACACGGAAAACCCAGCACCGTCAGGCCTTGTGCACCGTATTGCTGGTGCAATTTTTCCAGACCGGTGAACTGCGGTGTGAAGCCGCAGGCGCTGGCGGTGTTGACGATCAGCAGCACGCGGCCGCGGTACTGCGACAGGTCCACGTTCTGGCCGTCGATGCTCAGGGCTTCAAAGTCATACACAGTGCTCATGTGGCAGAGTCCTTGAAAGGTCAATCGCGTTTGTCAGGCAGCGCCGACAAAAGCGCCGCCAACAAAATCAGTGCGCCACCGATGCCGGTGCGGGCATCCCAATGGGCGGCGCCCAGTATGACCGAAGAGATCGAAGCGAACACGACCTCGGACAACATGACCAGTGCCGTCGTGTGGGCAGCCAGTCGGGCGGCGCCGTACTGCAGTGCCAGGTTGCCCAGCAGGAAAGCCAGTGTGAGGATGCCCAGCAGGGGCACCCATGCCAAAGAGGGCGCAGCGCCAGTGTGCACCACGCCGGTGGCCAGTCCCAACACGGCCGTGAGCGAGGCCATCAGCGTGCCGCCACCAAACATGGCGAGCATGCGTGCCGACTCGGGCGCGGCGCGCAGCTTGAGCAGCAACACATTGGTCACGGCAAAGCTCAAGCCGCCCAGCAGGGCCAGGCCATCGGCCAGGCTTTCGGGCACCGGCCAGGGTGTGTCAGGCTTCTTGAGAACAATGAACAGGCCAATCAGTGCGAGCAGCAGCCGCAGCAGGGCGGCGCGTTTGGGTCGCTCGCCCAGCACCAGCCAGGCCACCGCCACCGACCAGGCGGGCATCAAGTAAAACAGCAGCACCACACGTACCACGTCGCCCACGGTGACGGCCCAGTTGAAGCCGACGTTGGTCAGGCCCGACGCCACCACCAGCGCCCACAGTCCGGGGTGCAGGCGCCATGCGCGCCAGGCGATGCCGCGTGTCAGGCCCCACAGGGCGATCAGGACAAAAGCCAGGCCATAGACGATGGTGGTGGCCCACAAAGGGTGCAGGCCGAGAGCTTCGAGTTGTTTGAAAGGCCACCAGGAAATGCCCCAGAAAAAGGCGTTGACCAGCAGGCAGACCACCGCCAGCAGAGCGGGTTGGCCGGTCATGTGGCTCAGCTGGCGCCGTCAGCGCGGCGCTTTTTCAACCAGCGCCAGATCAGCCAGGCCGCGCCGACGCCCAGCAGCGCAAAAATCCCGTGCTGGAACTGGCGCAGCACGCCAAACATCCAGTCCCAGTTCTGCGCGCCGAAGTAGCCCAGATAGACCCAGATCGGTACGCTGATGATGGCGGCAAAGCCGTCCATGAAGAACCAGGTGGCAAAGCTCACACGGTGGCTCATGCCTGCGGAAAAAAACACCGGCGTGCGCAGGCCAGGCAGGAAGCGGGCCACGAACATGACCCACTTGCCGTATTTGTGGAAGGCATCTTGCGCGCTGGCAAAGCGCTCGGGGGTCAAGATCTTGCGGAATCCTGGCAGGCGCTGGATCCGCTGGCCGTAAAGGCGGCCCAGGGTGAACATCAGGCCGTCGCCGATCATCACACCGGCCATGCCCACGGCGAACATGGTGTGCACATCGGCGTGGCCTAGCCCGGCGATCACGCCGCCGGTCACCAGGGTCACGTCCTCGGGCACCGGGACGCCGAATCCGCAGATCAGCAGCATCACGAACACGGCCAGATAGCCGTATTCGGTGAAGATGGGCATGAGGAATTGAAAGACTTCCATGGATCGAGAGATGGCGGCTGACAGGCGGTTCAACAGGGTCCGGCCGCCAAGCTGCGCGCCAGTGTAAAGCATTTGCATGGCCTTTCCGGCGCAAGGTCTGGGTGGATTACCCGACCCCGCAGGGCCATCGATTGCGGCCAGATCGGGGTGCAATTGCTGGCACACTTGGCGTATTCATCTGCTCACTGCCATGCCTCGTCCGATCCAGGCCATCATCCATATCGAAGCGCTGCGTCACAACCTCCAGCGCATGCGCGAGGCCGCGCCAGACGCCAACGTGTGGGCGGTGGTCAAAGCCAATGCCTATGGGCATGGTATTGAGCGTGTGTTTGACGGTCTGCGTGGCGCCGATGGTTTTGCCTTGCTGGACCTGGAGGAAGCGCAGCGGGTGCGCGCGCTGGGCTGGCGTGGCCCGATCCTGTTGCTCGAAGGCGTGTTCGAGCCACGCGATCTGGAGCTGTGTTCACGCCTGGGCCTGTGGCACACAGTGCACTGCGATGAGCAAATCGATATGCTGGCGCTGCACAAGACACATGAGCCGCACCGTGTTTTCCTCAAGATGAATTCGGGCATGAACCGGCTGGGCTTCACGCCCGAGCGTTACCGCGCTGCCTGGACGCGTCTGAACGCGCTGCCGCAGGTGGACGAGATATCGCTCATGACCCACTTCAGCGACGCCGATGGCCCGCGTGGCATCGCGCACCAGATGGCCCGCTTTGCCGAGGCCACGCGCGACCTGCCTGGCGAGCGCACACTGTCCAACAGTGCCGCGAGCCTGCGCCATGCGCAGGACGCGGGCGTGCGTGCCGACTGGCTGCGTCCGGGCATCGCGGTGTATGGCAGCGCCCCGGACTTTCCCGAGCACAGCGCCAGCGACTGGCAGTTGCAGCCCGCCATGACTTTGCAGGCCAAAGTGATTGCGGTGCAGCAGCTGCAACCCGGTGACAGCGTGGGCTACGGCTCGTCCTTCGTAGCCGAGCAGGCCATGCGCATCGGCATCGTGGCCTGTGGTTACGCCGACGGTTACCCGCGGATCTGCCCTACGGGCACTCCGGTGTTGGTGGACGGTGAGCGCAGCCGCATCCTGGGCCGCGTGAGCATGGACATGCTCGCGGTGGATTTGAGCGATTTGCCGGTGGCCGGCTTCGGCAGCACCGTCACGCTGTGGGGCCGCGCCGCCAATGGCGCCTTGCTGTCGATCGACGAAGTGGCGGTGCAGGCAGGCACGGTGGGCTACGAGCTGATGTGCGCGCTGGCGCCGCGGGTGCCGGTGGTGGTCGAGGACTGAGGCTGCGCCTCAGGGCACCAGCGCGAGGAACAGGAAAGCTGCAAAGATCACCAGGTGCACCGCGCCCTGCATCATGCTGGTGCGCCCCTGGGCCAGAGTGATGCTGCCGACCATGAAGGTGAGCACCAGCAGCACCAGGTCCTTGCTGTCCAGACCCAGTGTGAGCGGAAAGCCCAGCCAGACCGCAGCCACGGCTACGGCAGGGATCGTCAGGCCAATGCTGGCCAGTGCCGACCCCAGTGCCAGGTTCAGGCTGGTCTGCAAGCGGTTGGCTTGTGCTGCGCGCAGGGCCGCCAGCGTTTCGGGCATCAGCACCAGCAGCGCGATCGCAATGCCCACCAGGGTCTGCGGCGCACCCCACTGGCGCACGGTGGATTCGATGGTGGGAGAGAGCTGCTTGGCCAGGCCCACCACCGCCACCAGACAGATCAGCAGCGCCAACAGGCTCAGGCCTGCGCGCAGCCAGCTTGGCGGCTCGGCGTGGGCCTGGGTGTTTTCAGTGGCGTCGTCGGGCAGGAAGTAGTCCCGGTGGCGAATGGTCTGAAAGAAGGTGAAGACCCCCCACAGCGCCAGGGATGTGAGCGCCACGAACAGCAGCTGGGAAGGGGTGTAGGTGCCCTCGGCCGAGCTGGTGGTGAAGGTGGGCAGCACCAGCGAGAGCGTGCTCAAGGCCAGCAGCGCGGCCAGTGCGGGGCCGACGCCTTGCACACGGAACACCTGCTCCTTGTGGCGCCAGCCGCCGACCAGCAGGCACAGCCCCACCACGCCGTTGCAGATGATCATGATGGCCGCAAACAGCGTGTCGCGGGCGAGGCTGGCCTTGTCGGCGCCGCCCACCAGCATGAAAGACAGGATCAGTGCGACTTCGATCACGGTCACCGCCAACGCCAGCACCAGCGTGCCCAGGGGCTCGCCGGTGCGGTGGGCCACCACCTCGGCATGGTGCACGGCTGAAAGTACCGCCAGCATCAGCATCACGGCGCGCACCAGCAGCCCGGCCGTGGGCATCAGGCTGTCCAGTGCACTGGCGCTCGCCAGCACGGCCAGGGCCAGAGGGGGGATCAGCGTGTGGTGGATCAATGCGGGAGCCATGGTGTCAAAGTGTCTGGTGCAGGACAGGTGCCAGGCCGCTGCATTCGGACAATGGGCCATGCCCAGTCATTCGCAACGGCGCGATCACCCTCATCATCAGCTGGCCTTGTTCATGGCCTTGCTGCTGATTGTCGTCTGGGGCGTGAATTTCACGCTCCAGAAATACCTTTTTGGCCTGATCGCTCCGGGGGGCTTTTTGCTTGCACGTTACCTCATCATGCCGGTCTGCGCCTTGCTGATGTTCCGCTGGCGCCTGGGCGTGTGGTGGCCGCACGTCAGCCGCACCGACCTGCGGCAGCTGGCCTGGCTGGGCTTTGTGGGCCATTCCCTGCATGTGGGCATGGTGACTTACGGCATCCACTGGTCCACGGCGTTTTCCAGCTCGGTCATCCTGGCCTGCGGCCCCATCTTCACGCTCATGATCCTGCGCTGGCGGGGGCTGGAGCGTCTGCTGCCAGCGCAGGTCGTAGGCGTGGGCGTGGCCTGTGCCGGGGTGCTGATGTTCCTGTCCGACAAGCTGCTGGGGGGGCAGTGGCGCGCGGGCGGTGGTGATCTGTTTTTGCTGATTGCGGCCAGCTTCTTTTCCTATTACACGGTGGCGGCCAAGCCCATGATCGAGCGGGTTGGTTCGGTCATCACCATGGGCTATGCCACTTTGCTGGGCAGCGTGCCGGTGCTGTTGTGGTCGCTGCCGGTGGCAGGCGACGTGCCTTGGTCTGCGCTCTCGGCCTGGGCCTGGCTGGGTTTGCTGTGGTCGGTGGTGGTGTCGGCCTTTGCTGGCTGGCTGGCCTGGGGGTGGATCAATTCGGTGCGCGGCGTGGCCAGCACCGCTCCCCTGATGTACCTGATGCCGCCTGTGGCTGGTGTGTTCGCCTGGGCGCTCACCGGTGAGCACTACACCTGGATCAAGATCGCCGGGGCCGGCGTGACCTTGCTGGGCGTGGCGCTGGCGCAGTATGCCGGGCAGTTCAAGCTGCCCCGGCTCAGGTCCTGAACCAGGTGTCCCAGGCGGTCTTGCAGATCAGGGCCAGCACCACCAGGATGAACACCTGACGCACAAAGCCCGCGCCGTGGCGCAGCGCCAGCCGGGTGCCGATCAGGCTGCCGGCCACATTGGCCAGGGCCATGGCCAGCGCCAGATGCCACCACACATGCCCTTGCCAGGCAAACAGCACCAGCGCCGAAAAATTGGTTGCGGTGTTGATGAACTTGGCCGAAGCCGAGGCGTTGAGGAAGTCGTAGCCCAGCAGCCTGACCCAGGCAAACACCAGAAAGCTGCCGGTGCCCGGCCCGAAGAAGCCGTCGTAGAAACCGATCACCAGGCCGATGCCCGAGGCGGCCATCGCTTCACGTCGACCAGCAAAGCGCGGGGCGTGTTGCTGCCCCAGGTCCTTGCGCGCCAGGGTGTAGAGCAGCAAGGCCGTGAGGATCAGCGGCAGGGCCTTGCGAAACAGCGTTGGGTCTGCTTGTGTGACGGCCCAGGCCCCGGCCACCGAACCGAGCAGCCCTGCCGCGCCTGCCGGCAGCAGCGCGCGCCAGGGCAGACTGACCCGGCGGCTGTACTGAACGGTGGCAAACGCCGTGCCCCAGATCGAGGCGCTTTTGTTGGTGCCAAACAGCGTGGCCGGTGCGGCCTGCGGGAAGGTGGCAAACAGCGCGGGCAGGAGGATCAAGCCACCGCCACCCACAATCGAATCGACCAGTCCGGCCAGCAGCGAGGCCAGCGAGACAAACAACAGTTCCATGGCGTCGATTGTCCCATGGGCAAAAAAAACGCCGCTTGCGCGGCGTCTGAAAACTTCACATCTCGTTCGGATGCTCGTGTTCTGTTCGAGTTATGGAGGTCGGGTTGTCTCCTCGGCCCTCGTGAAGCGGGCTGGGCCCGTCATCGATGGTTTGCACTTTACCGGTGCGGTCAAGAAGCGGCCCTCAGGGATTACCCGATTCGGGGGTAATCCCTGAGCCAAGGTGGCGCGTGAAAGAGCGGCAAGTGCTCAGTCGGCTGCGGCCTCGGCAATCCACTGCGCTGCCCGCTCCGCGATCATCAGCGTAGGGCTGTTGGTGTTGCCGCTGGTGATGGTGGGCATGGCCCCGGCATCGACCACCCTCAGGCCCGCCACACCGCGCACTTGCAGCCGGGCGTTGAGCACCGCCATCTCGTCGTCGTCTCGCCCCATGCGGGTGGTGCCCACCGGATGGAAGATGGTGCTCGCAATATCACCTGCCAGCCGGGCCAGTTCTTCGTCGGTCTGGTATTGCGGCCCGGGCTTGAATTCCTCCGGTTGGTACTTGGCCATGGCCGGCTGCTGCAGGATGCGGCGTGTCACGCGCAGGCTGTCGGCGGCCACCTTGCGGTCTTCGTCGGTGCTGAGGTAATTGGGCGCGATCGCTGGTGCGTCTTCAAAGCGCGGCGTCTTGATGTGCACCGTGCCGCGGCTGGTCGGGTTGAGGTTGCACACACTCGCGGTGATGGCCGGAAAACGGTGCAGTGGCTCGCCAAAGGCGTCGAGGCTGAGCGGTTGCACGTGGTACTGGATGTTGGGCCATGGCCGCGACGGATCGCTTTTGGTGAAGGCACCGAGCTGGCTGGGCGCCATGCTCATCGGCCCGGTACGCTTGAGCAGGTATTCCGCCCCGATCATGGCCTTGCCCCACCAGCTGTTGGCCAAGGTGTTGAGGGTGCGCGCGTTTTTCACCTTGTAGACGGTGCGGATCTGCAGATGGTCCTGCAGGTTGGCGCCCACGCCAGGCAGGTGGTGCACCGGGGTGACGCCGCGCTGGCGCAGCAGATCGGCGTCGCCAATGCCCGAGAGTTCGAGGATCTGCACCGAACCGATGCTGCCTGCGCTCAGGATCACCTCGCGCGTGGCTTTGACCTCCACCATCTCCATGCCCGACCAGACCTGCACGCCGGTGCAGCGCAGGCAGCCGTCGGTCTGCTTTTCAATCAGCAGCTTGCTGACCTGGGCCTTGGCCCAGAGCTCGAAGTTCGGGCGGCCATAGCAGGTCGGACGCAGAAATGCCTTGGCCGTGTTCCAGCGCCAGCCCTCTTTCTGGTTGACCTCGAAATAGCTCACGCCCTCGTTGTTGCCGCGGTTGAAATCCTCGGTGACCGGGATGCCCGCCTGCTGTGCGGCCTGCGCGAACGCATCGAGCACCTCCCAGCGCAGGCGCTGCTTGTCCACCCGCCATTCGCCACCGGCGCCGCGTCCGCGCAGGGTGTGCAGGTAGCTGCCTTCGGGCAATTCACGGTCGAGCAAAGGCGTCTTGCTGCCCTTGGCGCCGTGCAGCGCGTTCGCACCCTTGTGGTGGTCTTCGTGCAGCTGGAAATACGGCAGGCTGTGGTCCCAGCGCCAGCTGTCGTCGCCGGTGGTCGTGGCCCAATGGTCGTAGTCCCGCGACTGCCCGCGCATGTAGATCATCCCGTTGATGCTGCTGCAGCCACCCAGCACCTTGCCGCGCGGGTAGCGCAGCGTGCGGCCGTTCAGGCCGGCAGCCGGCTCGGTCTGGTAGAGCCAGTCGGTGCGGGGGTTGCCGATGCAGTACAGATAGCCCACCGGAATGTGCACCCAGTGGTAATCGTCCTTCTTGCCGGCCTCGATCAGCAGCACGCGTTTGCGGGCATCGGCGCTCAGGCGGTTGGCCAGCAGGCTGCCGGCTGTGCCGCCGCCGACGATGATGTAGTCGAAGGTGTTGTCGCTCATCGCACTTGTCTCCTCTGGCGTCGATTGTGCAGTCAATCCCCTCAGATACAGGTCACGAACGCAGCGTACGGTGTGGGGCAGGGGGTTTGGCCGATTTGCTGGCGCGAAGCGACTGATGAGGCCGGGCCACCTGCCCCACACCGTGCGCGGAATTGCGCCAGAGACATGGACCCCGGGTCAAGCCCGGGGTAACACGGCCGGGCTTACTTGCTGGTCGGCATCACAAACTCGGCCCCCTTGCCAATGCTCTCGGGCCAGCGCTGCATCACCGACTTTTGCTTGGTGTAGAAACGCACGCCCTCCTCGCCATAGGCGTGCATGTCGCCAAACAGCGAACGTTTCCAGCCGCCAAAACCGTGCCAGGCCATCGGCACCGGGATCGGCACGTTGATGCCCACCATGCCTACCTGGATGCGGCGCGAGAACTCGCGTGCCACGTTGCCGTCACGGGTGAAGCAGCTCACGCCGTTACCAAATTCATGGTCGTTGATGATCTGCACCGCCTGCGCAAAGTCGGGCACACGCACGCACGACAACACCGGGCCGAAGATCTCTTCCTTGTAGATTTTCATGTCGGTTGTGACATGGTCGAACAGCGTACCGCCCAGCCAGAAGCCCTTGTCGCAGCCCTTGCCAGCCTGCGCACCGTCAAACTCGCGGCCGTCCACCAGCAGCTTGGCACCCTCGGCCACACCCGCGTCGATGTAGCCCTTGATGCGGTTGCGCGCAGCGTCGGTCACGATCGGGCCCATCTCGGCGGCGAGGTTTTCACCGTCGAGCACCTTGAGCGCTTTCGTGCGCTCAATCAGCTTGGGGATGATCTTGTCGGCCACATCGCCGACCAGCACGGCCACACTGATGGCCATGCAGCGCTCACCGGCCGAGCCGTAGGCCGCGCCAATCAGAGCGTCTACTGCCTGGTCGATGTCGGCGTCGGGCATCACCACCATGTGGTTCTTGGCGCCGCCCAGTGCCTGCACGCGCTTGCCGTGGTGGGCGCCGGTTTCGTAGATGTAGTTCGCAATCGGCGTGGAGCCGACGAAGCTGATCGCTTTCACATCGGGGTGGACCAGCAGCGCGTCCACGGCTTCCTTGTCGCCCTGCACCACGTTGAACACGCCATCGGGCAGGCCAGCTTGCCTGAGCAGGTCGGCGATGAAGAGGGACGGCGACGGGTCGAGCGGGCTGGGCTTGAGCACAAAGGTGTTGCCGGCGGCAATCGCCACCGGGAACATCCACATCGGCACCATGACCGGGAAGTTGAACGGCGTGATGCCAGCCACCACGCCCAGCGGTTGGCGCATGGTCCAGTTGTCGATGCCGGTCGACACCTGCTCGGTGTAGTCGCCCTTGAGCAGCTGCGGGATGCCGGTGGCGAATTCCACGATCTCGATGCCGCGGGTGACTTCGCCCTGTGCGTCGGTGAAGACCTTGCCGTGCTCGGCAGTGATCATGTGGGCCAGCGTGTCGCGCTGCGCATTGAGCAGTTCGAGGAACTTGAACATCACGCGTGCACGGCGCAGCGGCGGCGTGTCGGCCCAGGCCGGGAAGGCGGCATGTGCGGCGGCCACGGCCTTGCTCACTTCGGCAGCGTTGGCCAGTGCCACGCGGCCGGTGACGGCGCCTGTGGCGGGGTTGGTCACGTCCTGGGCGCGGCCTGAGGTGCCTGCGGCAGACTGGCCGCTGATGTAATGACCGATGTTCGAAATGCTCATGGTGAATGTTCCTGTGGAAGGGAGCCCCAGCTCGCGAGAGGCCCTGAAAAGCGCAGTCTAGGAATCCTGCGGTCATGTCACAAGCCTTCTGAATTGAATTGATTGTTCAAAATAGTGAACAATAGAACCATGGAAGGTCAAAAAATCAGCAGCCTCTGGGGCCACCTGCACTGGCTCAGTGTGCTCGCCCAGCAAGGCAGTTACACGGCGGCTGCCGCGCGCCTGGGCGTGAGCAAGGCCGCCGTGAGTCAGCGCATCGCCGAACTGGAGCGTGCAGCCCGTGTGCCCTTGGTGCAGCGCACCACCCGCAGCGTGCGCCTGACCGAGGCTGGTCAGCGTCTGGTGGATGAAACCCGCGCTTCGTTTGAGCAGATCGCGCAGACTTTCGAGCAGGTGCGCGACCTGGCCGAGCAGCCCAGCGGCCTGCTGCGCCTGACGGCGCCGGTGGCCCTGGCGCGCCAGCAGCTGATGCCTCTGCTCACCGAATTCCTGCGTCTGCACCCGCAGGTGCGCATCGAACTCGACATGGCCGATCGCCTGCGCTCACTGGCCACCGAAGGCTTTGACCTGGCCATCCGCCACACCGAGCGCGCGCCCGACACCCATGTGGCCTGGACGCTGTGCGACACCGCTTCGGTGTTGGTCGCCACCAAGGCCTACCTGCGCCGTGCCGGCACGCCCAAGGCGCCGGCCGATCTGCAGCAGCACAACTGTCTGCATTACCCCCGTTCGCAGGAGACGCCGGTTTGGAGTTTTGCGCCGCTCAAGACGGTCCGAGGCCGCGAAACGGTCAACGTGCCCGTTCGGGGCTCACTGGCCGCCAACAACAGCGAGGCCTTGCGCGAAGCGGCACTGGCCGGTGCAGGCATTGCCCTGCTGCCCGATTTTTCGGCGCAGGACGCGCTGCGCAAGGGTCAGCTGGTACCCGTCTTGCCCGACTGGCAGGTGGACGGCGGCTTTGGCCGCCACCTCTTCGCCATCCGCCCCTACACGCCGCACGTGCCGCGTGCCGTCACTGCGCTGGTGGCGCACCTCCGATCCACGCTGGCGCAGGGATTTGCGGCATGAAATTTCAGGATGTGCGCGGCATGGCCCGTCGCATCAAGCGTGATGGGGTGACGCTCTGGTTCGCCTGCCGCGACGCGCGTACGCCTTGGTGGATCAAGCTGCTGGCCGCACTGGTGGTGGCCTATGCGCTCAGCCCCATTGATCTGGTGCCTGACTTCATTCCCGTGCTCGGCTATCTGGACGATGTGATCCTTTTACCGGGCCTGATCTGGCTGATTGTGCGCTTGATGCCGGTGGGCTTGCGCGACGAATGCCGTAACCAGGCCGAGGCGTGGATGGCCGTCAAGCCACACAAGCCAGTGTCGCGCTGGGGTGTGGTGTTTGTGCTCGCAGTCTGGGGTTGGGTGACCTGGTTGATCTGGCGGTGGTGGTCCTGATCATTGCCCCGCCAGCACCGGAAACAGCTTGTGCAGCCCATCGGTCATCACCTCCACCGCCAGCGCGGCCAGGATCAGGCCCATCAGCCGGGTCATGACGTTGATGCCGGTGCGCCCGAGCACGCGGGCGATCGGATCGGCCAGGGAAAAGCACAGCGCCGTGGCCAGTGCGATGACCACGCCGTAGCCCACCAGCGTGCCCAGCTGTACCACGTCACGGGCCTTTTCGGCGTAGATCACTACGGTGGACATGGTCGCAGGGCCGGTCAGGAGAGGAATGGTCAGCGGCACCACTGCGATGCTCGCACCCACGGCCGCGCGGGCTTCGGCGTCCTGCACCTCGTCGGCATTGGCGCGGGCCTCGGCCGGTTGCGCGTTGAGCATGGACAGCGCCGAGGTCAGCAGCAACATGCCGCCGCCCACCTGGAAACTGGCCAGCGAGATGCCGAAGAATTCGAGGATCTGCAGACCCAGCAGGGCGCTGGCTGCGATCACGATGAAGGCGCTCAGTGACGACACCAGGATTGTGCGCTGGCGCTGGGCCCGGCTGAAGCCTTGCGTGTAGTGGATGAAGAAGGGCACGCAGGCCAGCGGGTTGACGATGGCCAGCAGGGTGATCAGGGGTTTGAAGTCCATCGTCCGATTGTGCAGGCTTCAGGCGGGTGGTGCGGCGGCGGGCGTGCGCCTTCTGAACATGCCCCAGCCGTCCATGTACAGCACCTTGTCGCCGTTCTGGTTGAACATCTCCCAGATGGTGTGCACCAGCCCCACGTCGGGGCGCTTGCCCATGGGTTTGGTGGCCAGGATGGTGTGCTGCAGCCGCAGCGTGTCGCCAGGGAACACCGGCTTGAGCCACTTGATGCCCTCCAGGCCAGGCGAGCCCAGGCTGGCGGTTTCGTGCAGGAAGTTGGTGACCATCAGCCGCATGGCCATGGCGCAGGTGTGCCAGCCGCTGGCGCACAGACCGCCAAACACCGAAGCCTTGGCCGCCTCGTCGTCCAGATGGAAAGGCTGCGGATCGAACTGGCTGGCAAAGGCGATGATTTCTTCGCGCGTGGGCGTGATGGTGCCCATGTCGCGCACCTGGCCGGCCGCAAAGTCTTCCCAGTAGTACTTGATCTGGGCCATCAGCGGCCTCCCGACACGTCGATCAGGCTCATGGTGGTGTAACTCGCGCCTTCGCCCAGCAGCCAGACGATGGACTGCGCGACTTCTTCGGCGCTGCCGCCGCGCTGCATCGGGACCATGTGTTGCAGGTCCTTGACGCGGTTGGGCAGACCGCCCGAGGCATGGATCTCGGTGTCGATGAGCCCTGGGCGCACTGCGTTGACACGGATGCCCTCGGCAGCGACCTCCTTGGCCAGGCCGATGGTGAAGGCGTCGATGGCGCCTTTGGCAGCAGCGTAATCCACATACTGGCCCGGTGCGCCCAGCCGCGCGGCAGCGCTGGACACGTTCACGATGCTGCCGCCAGTGCCGCCGTGTTTCGTGCTCATGCGGCGCACGGCCTCGCGTGCGCAGATCAGGCTGCCGATGACGTTGATGTCGAACATGCGGCGCCAGCGCGCCACGCTCATGTCTTCGACGCGGGCGGTCACATCGACCACGCCGGCGTTGTTGACCAGTCCCGTCAGGCGGCCGAATTTGGCGTCCACCTGCTCGAACATGCGCAGCACCTGGGCTTCGTCGGCCACATCGGCCTGCACCGCCATGGCACGACCACCGGCGGCGCGGATGGTGCGCACCACCTCGTCGGCGGCCAGCGAATTGGCGGTGTAGTTCACGGCCACCGCCCAACCCTCACGTGCCGCCATCAGGCAGGTGGCTGCACCGATGCCCCGGCTGCCGCCGGTCACCAACAAGACTTTCTCCATGACGTGTCTCCTGCAAGATTTCTGCAAAGCGGTTACAACCGCGGAGCACCACGATAAATCAGCAAGGAGACCCCATGGGTCGCACAGTCGACTATTACTTCGCCCCTCAAAGTCCCTGGGCCTACCTTGGCCACCAGCGCCTGTCCGAGATCGCCCGCCGTGCGGGGGCGAGCATTCGGGTCATGCCGATCGACCTGGGGGGCAAGGTGTTCCCGATTTCGGGTGGCCTGCCCTTGGGCCAACGCGCGCCGCAGCGCCAGGCCTACCGGCTGGTGGAGCTGCAGCGCTTCAGCGAGCACCTGGGTGCGCCGCTGAACCTCAAGCCCAAATACTTTCCAGTGGGCGGCGATGATGCCGCGCGCCTGATCATTGCCGCCGATCTCGCCTCCGGACCGGAAGCGGCCATGCGCGTGGCGGGAGCCGTGCTGTCCGCCTGCTGGGCACAGGAGCGCAACATCGCCGACGAAAAAGTGCTGGCTGAACTGCTGGTCGAGCAGGGCCTGCCCGTGCCCTTGCTGGAACAATCGCACAGCCAGGCCGCGCAGGAGCGCTACGAGGCTTACACCCAGCAGGCGATCGATGCGGGCGTCTTCGGTGCGCCCAGCTATGTCATCGACGGTGAGATTTTCTGGGGCCAGGACCGCCTCGACTTTGTCGAACGCGTGCTCACGCGTTGAACCACAGCAAGGAGAAAAAACATGGGAACGGTGATTGAACTCCAGGCCGCCGATGGCACCAAGGTGCCCGCCTACGAAGCCCGTCCGGCGGGCAAACCGCGCGGTGCGGTGGTGGTGATCCAGGAGATCTTCGGGGTCAACAGCCACATCCGCAACGTGGCCGACGGTTATGCCACCGAAGGCTATCTGGCGGTGGCGCCGGCCTGCTTCCACCGCGTCAAGCCGGGCGTGGAGCTGGGCTACAGCGACGCTGACATGGGCGAGGGCTTTGGCTACAAAACCGCTGTGGAGGCCTTGCCGGCTCCGGGCGTGCTGCAGGACATCCAGGCCGCGATCGACCATGCCGCCAAGGTTTCTGGTGGCAAGGTGGGCATCGTCGGTTATTGCTGGGGTGGCCTGCTGAGCTGGCGCTCGGCTTGTCTGCTCACCGGCCTGAGTGCGGCCGCGCCTTATTACGGTGGTGGCGTGACCACGCCCGAAGAAACCGCGCGCAGCCCCAAGGTACCTGTGCTGGCGCACTTTGCCGAAGAAGACAAGTGGATTCCGCTGGACACCGTCGAAGCCTTCAAAAAGACCCACCCTGAGGTGCAGGTGCACACCTACGCGGCGCACCACGGCTTCAACTGCGATCAGCGCGGTGCCTGGCACGAGCCGTCCGCCCGGCTGGCACGCGAGCGCACGCTGGCGTTTTTCGCCAAGCACATCGTCTGAGCTCCCTGGAGCAGTCATCCTCGGGCTTGACCCGAGGATCCATGCATTCAAGCCGTGGATGCCCGATCAAGTCGGGCATGACAGCATTGCGCTGTCCGGTGCCTATTCCCCGCTGCGTGCCAGGTAACGCTTGCGCCAGAAGTACAGCCCCAGCACCAGCGCGATCAGCCCCATGCTGCCCAGCGTCCACCAGAACGCAGCAGCCTGGTGCAGCCAGGGCATGAATTCGAAGTTCATGCCGAAGATGCCGGCGATCAGGTTCAGCGGCAGGAAGATGGCGGTCAGCGCGGTGAGGGTGCGCATGATGTCGTTGGTGCGGTTGCTTTGCACATTGAAGTGCATTTGCACCGCGGTCTCGGTGTTGTGTTCGAGCCGGCGCACATGCTGCACCACGCGGTCGATGTGTTCGAGCACATCGCGGCTGCGGATCTTGAGCAGATCGAGCTCGCGCGCGGCGTCGCTGTCCGGGGCCACATGCCATCCTTCGAGCGCCTCTGTCCAGTTCTGCACGGCGCTGCGCTGGTCGTCGCACAGCGATTCGAGCTGGTGCAGCGCGGCGCGGGCGTGCAGCAGCGCGTCCCAGCGCGAAAAACGGGTGCGCGGGCTCAGCAGTTCGATCTGCCAATGGTCGAGCTGGCGGCTCAGTTCGCGGCGCAGGTCCAGGTAGCCGTCCACCATCTGGCTGAGGATGCGCAGCATCATGTCGGCCGGGCTGCGCGGCACACCGCGTGCACCGGCCGAGCGCGTGTCCGGTTCGATCAAGGCCTGACTGCCCGCAGCCAGCAGGCGTGCGGCATAGGCCTCGCGTACCGCGCAGTCGGCCGGGTGCACGCTCAGCAGCACGCGGTCGAACACCGCAAAACCCACCGGGCTGGTGTCGATGCGCTGCAGCACCGGTGGCCCCGGGCGTTTACCCGCGGCTGTGAGCGATGCGGGGGGCTGGCCCGCGTCGCGCTGCGCCAGGCGGCGAAAGACCATCAGGTCGTACTGCGCGCTGAAGTCAAAGTGGGAGGGCAGCTGCGCGTTGAGCAGGTCGGACACATGCAGGTCCACCAGACCCTGGCCGGTCAGGCGTTCGAGCGCCGCTTGCAGCGTGCCGAGTTCGGCTTCGAAAAAAGAGCGGGAACAAGCCACCCAGATGTAGCCTTGCTCGGGCAGCTGCTCAGGCAGGGCAAGGCTGGCCTGCACCTGCGTGCCCGAGACGCTGAAGACCCGCATCCGTGCTTCAGGGCAGGCGGTTGACGATGCGCGCCACGTCGCGCGCAAAGTAGGTCAGCACGCCGTCGGCGCCCGCACGCTTGAAGGCCAGCAGGCTCTCGAGCATGACGGCATCGTGGTCGAGCCAGCCGTTCTGCGCGGCAGCCTTGAGCATGGCGTATTCGCCCGATACCTGGTAGGCGAAGGTCGGCACTTTGAACTCGTCCTTCACACGGCGCACGATGTCCAGGTAAGGCATGCCGGGCTTGACCATGACCATGTCGGCGCCTTCGGCGATGTCCATGCCCACTTCCTTGAGTGCCTCGTCGGTGTTGCCCGGGTCCATCTGGTAGGCCTTTTTGTTGCTCTTGCCCAGGTTGGCTGCCGAACCCACCGCGTCGCGGAAGGGGCCGTAGAAGGCGCTGGCGTACTTGGCGCTGTAGGCCATGATGCGGGTGTGGATGTGGCCGCGCGCTTCGAGCGCGGTACGGATGGCGCCGATGCGGCCGTCCATCATGTCGCTGGGCGCGACGATGTCCACACCGGCATCGGCCTGGGTGAGGGCCTGCTGCACCAGCACGGCGCTGGTCTCGTCGTTCAGGATGTAGCCGGCTTCATCGAGCAGGCCGTCCTGGCCGTGGCTGGTGAAGGGGTCGAGCGCGACGTCGGTCATCACACCCAGTTCCGGAAAGCGTTTTTTGAGTTCGCGCACCACGCGCGGCACCAGGCCCTCGGGGTTCATGGCTTCGCTGCCCGTCGGGTCCTTGAGCGCCGGGTCGATCACCGGGAACAGGGCCATCACCGGGATGCCGAGCTTGACGCAGTCTTCGGCCACCGGCAGCAGCAGGTCGAGCGACAGACGCTCCACGCCTGGCATGGAGCCGACCTGCTGGCGCTGGTTCTGGCCGTCGAGCACAAACACCGGGTAGATCAGGTCATGGGCCGTGACGCGGTGCTCGCGCACCAGGTTGCGGGTGAAATCGTCGCGGCGCAGGCGGCGCGGGCGGGCGGCAGGAAAGGGGGCGAAGGAGGTCATACCAAAAATTGTGCCCGAACTCCGTGGACGGTAGTGTCTCCGCGTTGCGCCGCTGTGGCGCGACTTGGTATTTGTGATGAAAAAACCGATATTGACCTTGTTGTCAGTTTTGATATTTGATACATTTCCTGCCGGGCGGCTTGCCGCCCCCCGCTTTTCCTCCCTGAGCGGGCGCCTTGATGTGTGACAGCAAAAAGGCTTCTCGCCCTCGGCCTCTGGGTCGGGGGTTTTTTTTGTCTGCCCGCCGGTCCGCAGCCACTACACTGTTTTCATGCTCTGGATCAAAGCCCTTCACATCGTTTTCGTCGCCAGCTGGTTTGCCGGCCTGTTTTATTTGCCGCGCATCTTCGTGAACCTGGCCATGGTGCCGGCCGAATCGCTGGCCGAGCGTGAGCGCCTGCTGCTGATGGCGCGCAAGCTCTACCGTTTCATGACCATTCTGGCTGTGCCGGCGCTGGTGCTGGGCCTGCTGCTGTGGCTGTATTACGGCATCGGCAGGGGGCCAGGCAATGGCTGGATGCACGCCAAGCTCCTCGTCGTGCTGCTTTTGCTGGGCTACCACCACAGTTGCGGCAGCATCCTGCGCAAGTTCGAGGCCGGGCAGATGCAGCGCAGCCATGTGTGGTTTCGCTGGTTCAACGAGGCACCGGTGTTGATGATGCTGGCCGCGGTCTGCCTTGTGGTGGTCAAGCCTTTCTGACAAGGCCGGCGGCATGGGCTCCCGACGTTCCGCAGCCTGGCCCCTGTCCTGGTTGTATGCGGGGCTAGTGGTCTATGCGAGCCTCTATCCGTTCGAGGGCTGGCGCATTCAGGGCATTGCGCCCTGGAGTTTCCTGACGGCGCCGCTGCCGCAGTACTGGACCGGTTTCGACGTCGCCGCCAACATCCTCGGCTATGCCCCCCTGGGCTTTCTGGGCTGCGTGGCGGTCTTGCGGCTGCGCCCGCGCTGGCCAGCGGTGGTGCTGGTGACATGGCTGGCCTTGCTGCTGTCCTTGCTGATGGAGTCGCTGCAGATGTTTCTGCCGATGCGGGTGCCCTCCAACGTGGACCTCGCGCTGAACGTGGCCGGCGCCCTGTTGGGAGCCCTTGTGGCGCGTGTGCTGGCCACTTGGGGCCTGGTGGCGCACTGGAGCCGCTGGCGCGACCGCTGGTTCGTGGGCGATGCCAGCGGGGCGATGGTGCTGCTGACCCTGTGGCCCCTGGCTTTGCTGTTTCCCCTGTCGGTGCCGTTCGGCATGGGGCAGGTCTTCGAGCGGCTGGAGACGGCTGTGGCCAATGCGCTCGCAGATACGCCCTGGATCGACTGGCTGCCCATGCGCGAGCTGGAGCTGCAGCCCCTGGTGCCCGTCAGCGAGATCCTGTGCATCGGGCTGGGCCTGATGCTGCCTGGCCTGCTGGCCTTCACGGTCCTGCGCCACCTGTCCCAGCGACTGCTCATGAGCGTTCTGGGGCTGGCGCTGGGCATACTGGCCAGCAGCCTGTCGGCGGCATTGACCTATGGGCCTGTGCACGCCTGGGACTGGATCAGCCCGGAGGTGCTCAAAGGCTTGCTGCTGGCGGTCATGGGTTTGGGTGTGTTGCTGCGGGCACCCGCGCGGGCGTGCCAGGTGCTGGCGCTGGTGGCGGTGGTCTGGCAGCTGGCTCTGCTCAACCAGGCGTCCAGCGATGTCTACTTTGCCCAGACCCTGCAGAACTGGGAGCAGGGCCGGTTCATTCGTTTTCATGGCCTGATCCAGTGGCTGGGCTGGCTTTGGCCGTATGCCCTGCTGCTGCATCTTGTGCGCAGGCTTTCTGCCGGTGCGGCAAGGGATTGAGGGCCGAACCTACAATGCCGCCGATGAGCACGGACACCCCTTCTTATTTCAAGCGACACATTTTCTTTTGCCTCAACCAGCGCAACAACGGCGAGGCCTGCTGCGCTCAGCACGACGCCCAGGCGGCGTTTGACCACTGCAAAAAACGCGTCAAGGACCTGGGCCTCGCGGGCCCCGGGCAGGTGCGGGTGAACAAGGCGGGCTGTCTGGACCGCTGCAGCGCCGGCCCGGTTGCTGTCGTCTACCCCGAGGGCATCTGGTACACCTATGTGGACCAGGCCGACATCGACGAAATCGTCGACAGCCACCTCAAGGACGGCCAGGTCGTCGAGCGTCTGCTCACGCCGGCGAACGCAGGCCGCTGATGAACGCGGCCACGCAAAAGCTCACCTTGCAAGGCGGCGTCGGCACCATCGAGGCCTTGCTGGATTCGCCTGCTGGCGAGCCGCGCGGCACGGCCGTGATCGCGCATCCGCACCCGCTGTTTGGCGGCACCATGACCAACAAGGTGGTGCAGACCCTGGCGCGGGCTTTCGTGCAGACCGGCTGGCGCGCTGTGCGCTTCAACTTCAGGGGGGTCGGCGCCAGTGCTGGCGCCTACGACGAGGGGCGTGGCGAGGCCGCCGACATGCTGGAGGTGGTGCGCCAGCTCGCTCCCGAAGGACCGCTGGCCGTGGCCGGGTTTTCATTCGGCGCCTTCGTGACCAGCCATGTGGTGGCCCAGCTCGCGCCGCGTCAGCCCCAAAAAGTGGTGCTGGTGGGCACCGCTGCCTCGCGCTTTGCCGTGGCGCCCATCGCTCCCGAGCTGCACGAGCGCACCCTGGTGCTGCATGGCGAGCAGGACGACACCGTGGTCCTGTCCAGCGTGATGGACTGGGCGCGCCAGCAATCCCTGCCGGTGACGGTGATCCCCGGGGTCGAGCATTTCTTTCACGGGCAGTTGCCGCTGCTCAAGTCGCTGGTGGTGCGGCATCTGCTGGCCCCCGTTCCAGCCTGATGGGCCCGGTTGTGATGAAGCGGTTTGTCCAATCCCTGTGCGCAGCCCTGTGTCTCGCACTGTCCTTGGCCGCCCATGGCCAGATGCCCCAGCCGCCCGAAATTGCGGCCAAGGCCTATCTGCTCATTGACGTGACGGCCAACCAGATTCTGGCCGCCAAGGACCCCGACATGACGGTCGAGCCCGCCTCGCTGACCAAGCTGATGACGGCTTACCTGGTGTTTGATGCCCTGCGCGCCAAAAAGCTGGACCTCAAGCAGACCCTGCCGGTTTCCGAGCGGGCCTGGAAGATGCCCGGTTCGCGCATGTTCATCGACCCCAAGATGCGGGTGCCTGTGGAAGACCTGGTCAAGGGCATGATCGTGCAGTCGGGCAACGACGCCACGGTGGCCCTGGCTGAAGGCGTGGGCGGCTCGGTCGAGCGTTTCGTGCAGCTGATGAACGAGCAGGCGAAATTGCTGGGCATGAAAGGCACCGCCTACAAGAACCCCGAGGGCATGACCGAGCCCGGTCACACCACCACGGCGCGCGACCTGGGCATCCTGGCCCAGCGCCTGATGCGCGACTTTCCCGAGTTCGTGGGTTACTACGCCATCAAGAAATACCGATACGAGGGTACGCCTGCCGCCAACGACACCAACCGCAACCTGTTGCTGTTCCGCGACCCCAGCGTCGACGGCCTCAAGACCGGCCACACCCAGGCCGCCGGATATGGGCTGGTGGCCACGGCCCGGCGCGACTTCCCGAACGTGGGCCAGCGCCGTCTGCTGTCGGTTGTGCTGGGCGCCGACAGCGAAAACGCCCGTGCCAACGAAAGCCAGAAGCTGCTCAACTGGGGCTACACCGCCTTTGACGCGGTCAAGCTGTTCGATGCCGGACAAGCCGTGACCACCTCCAGGGTCTGGAAAGGCCAGGCGGCCGAGGTCAGGCTGGGCGCCAGTTGGCCCCTGGTGGTGGCCGTGCCGGCCGGCAGTACGGCCCAGCTCAAGACCCAGGTCAGCCGCCCGGACCCGATCGTGGCCCCGGTGAAAAAGGGCCAGTCGCTGGGCACCCTGCAGGTCCTCAAGGGTGATCAGCTCCTGCTCAATGTGCCCTTGACTGCCCTGGAGGGCGTCGAGCAGGCCGGTATTTTTGGCCGAGCTTGGGACGCGATTCGCCTCTGGATCAAGTAAAAGTCAGTGGCCGCCAACTCCGGCGTGGTCGGGTTTTTTGCCAAAAGCCCGTCAGGACGTTATACTGGCGGGCTTTTCCGCATTTGGGGCGGAGAAGTTTTTATTGTCAATTCAAACGTTTAGGGACGTTTTCAATGCCAACCATCAATCAATTGGTGC
>JACCDG011004210.1_pt1 | contig 26839 bp, 22 predicted proteins | sample 7442471 | NCBI WGS metagenome assembly JACCDG01 (sample SAMN15323444, study PRJNA562643) | freshwater metagenome | isolation source: river surface water | place: USA:Blue River Watershed | collected 2017-08-17 | reverse complement strand
GTTCATCGGGACCAAGTTGATGGAGATGCCGTGGCGGGCCTCGACGTGGCGAACCCAGGCTGCGCCCGGATGTGCCATCACCGCTCTTCCGTCGAGGTCGGGAAAGTCCCGCACGGGGTCGTCCTCGTGCAGGAGCAGGCACAGGGGATCGCGCTGCATGAACACACCGATGATCACCAGCGGGAGGCCTTGTTCCACGGCGGTGAAGACATCGTCGCTGCGCCCGATCGCGACATCAACGCGTCCGGTCGCGAGTTTCTGAGCGATGAACGCCCCGGGGCCTCCGGGCAGGATCTCGACGTCGAGCCCGGACTCGGCGTAGAAGCCCTTCGCGAGAGCTTGGTAGAACCCGCCGTGCTCGGCTTGCGGGTACCAATCCATTTGCAGTCGGATGGCTTGCCGGGGCTTGGGCGCCTCGGTGGATTCCGCCCTCGGGGACGTTTCTCGCGGAGAGCAGCCGGCCAGAGCGACCAAAGCGCTCGCTCCGGCGAAGGCGCCGCGGAGCGCGGCGCTCAGACGTCGCTGCGACTGTAGGAATCGTGCCACCGGTGCAGGCATAGCCAACTCAGCGCCACGACGCCACCCGCAAAGAGGAAGCCGAGGGCGCAGCTGGAAACTGCGGTGGCGAAGAGGGCCGCGATCTTGAACTGGGAGCTGTAGATGATGGTCAGGAATCCGAGCCCTCCCTGACCACCGGCGGAGTTGCCGGCGTAGAAGTCGCCGACGATCGCGCCGATCGGGGCGAGGGTGGCGGCGATGCGGAGACCGGTGAAGAAATACGGCAGCGCTCCGGGCGCGCGCAGCAAGAAGATCTCCTGCCAGCGTGACGCGCGGCACATGCGGAAGAGATCGACCAAGTTGCGATCCGTCGAGATCAGGCCCTGCGTCGTGTTGACCACCAGGGGGAAGAAGCAGATCAGGAATGTGATGATCGTCACGCTGACGATGCCTGCGCCCGCCCACAGGATGAGGATGGGCGCGATGACGATGATGGGCGTGAGCTGCAGGATCATCAGGTAGGGATAGAGGCTTGCCCGCACGAGTGGCGTGAGAGACAGCACCAGTGCAGCGAGCGAGCTCCCGATGACGGCGGTCCCGAATCCGAGCAGCGCGCCCTGCAGCGTGTTCATCGCGGCGCTCCACAGCGCGGGCCCGTGTTCGCGGAAGGCGAGGAGGACGCTGTGCGGCGGCGGCAGGAGAAAGCGTCGTTCGCTCGCGAGCAGAGCGTGGGCGAGGTACCACAGCGCGATGAAGAGTACGCCCGTGAGTGCCGGCAGCAGGCGGTGGAGCAGCGGACGGGCGTTCATGGTGTCGCAGCGGCCGTGACGGTGTTGGGGAGGGCGCGCAACTCGCGCGAGACTGCGGCGACGAGGGCCTGGAACGCCGGCGTCTGGCGCGTTTCGGCGGTTCTCGGGTAAGGCAAGTCGACGCGGATGTCGCGGTGGATCCGACCGGGGTTGGCTGCGAGGAGAATGATCCGGTGCGACAGGAAGACGGCTTCGGCGACGGCGTGGGTGACGAAGAAAGCGGTCCATCCCTGTTCGGCCCGGATGGCTAGAAGTTCCTCGTTCAGGCGGTCGCGCGTCATCTCATCCAGCGCGCCGAACGGCTCGTCGAGCAAGAGCAGTTTCGGGGTGAGTGACAGGGCGCGGGCGATCGAGACGCGCATCCGCTGGCCACCGGAAAGCTGCCTTGGGTAGTACTCCGCCCGCTCGCTGAGGCCCACGAGGGCGAGCGCCTTTCGCGCACGTTCGCGACGCCGCTCGGGCGACTCGCCGCGAAGGCGGAGCGGAACCTCGACGTTGCGCTCCACCGTCAGCCACGGCAGTAGCGTCGGCTCCTGGAAGACGAAGGCGAGTTCCTCTGCGGCCGCGTCAGGCGAGAGTCCGTCGACGGTGAGGGAACCGGTTGTTGCGGGGCTGAGTCCCGCCACCAGCTTGAGCAGGGTCGATTTGCCGCAGCCGCTTGGGCCGATGAAGCTGACGAATTCGCCGCGCTCCACCTGTAAGCAAACATCCGCGAGGATCGCCGGGCCATCGCCGTAGCGCTTGGTGACATGCTGGAATTCGACGAAAGGAGACATCGCGGAGACGGATCGAACTAAGCGGACGGCGTCTTGCCGTCGAGGCGGGCGAGCGCCTCGCGGGCGAGTGAGTGGTTGGGGTCGGCCGCGAGGGCAGCCCGGTACGCCGAGCGGGCCTCCGCGCTCTGGCCCGTCTTCTCCAGAATCATACCGAGACGGAACTGGGCTTGGGTGGCCGGGGTGTCTCCTGGCTGTGGCGCTGCGTCGAGGAAGCGACGCAACGCAGCGATGCCCTCCTGCTGACGCTGATCCGAAAGCGCCGCGAGCCGGCCGACTTGGTAGTCGGCCTCGCGGAGCGCCGGATGCTCCGCACGCAGGCGGTCCACTTCCGCGAACGCAGCCGGCCACTGTTTCCCGGACACATGGACGCCGATGACGGTGAGGCTCCCGCGCACCGGATCGAGGGCGCGCAGCGCCTCGGCGGCGGCGAGTGCCTTCTCCGCGCCTCCCCCGGCGATTGAGGGCGCGGCCTGGTAGTAGCGGATCAGACTCAGTCGGTACTCGACGTGCTGCGGGGCGAGTTCGACCGCCCGCTGATAGCTGGCGAGGCACTTCCGGGCGAGACCCAGCTTGCTGAACACCGAAGCGCGAGCGGCGGAGAGACCGTAGGCGTGCCCGAGGTTGTGGTGGGTGCGGGCGGCGTCTGGATCGAGCGCCCGGGCTTTTTCGAGCAGGTCCATGGCCATCTCGGCCTCACTGCGACGGAGTGCAAGGACCCCGAGTTGGTACGTCGCCTCGAGGTTCCGCGGCTCTCGCGCGATGACGCCCTCGAAGACGGCCTGGGCTTCGGCCAGCCGCTGCTGCTCGATCAGCGCGAGGCCATCCGTCACAGCCGTGGAGTGCGGCGCGCTCGCTTTCGGCGGCGCGTCCGCTCCGAGGCCGCGGCTGGTGGCAAGGGAGAGGAGGACTGCGAGGGTGACGGTCAGCAGGTTCCGGTCGCCCCGGCAGATCTTGCGGAACAGGCGGGTGTGGGAGCTCATCGCCATGGCGCTGGGTAAACCGTGCGGGACCAGGCGTTCACCAGTGGGCGCGTTCGCCTCGCTTGAGCCCCAGCGCGAACTCCGTCAGGAGAAGCACGCAGCGCTCGACGTCCTCGAGATCAACGAGCTCGCTCGGAGTGTGCATGTAGCGCAGGGGGATGCTGACCAATCCCGTGGCGACGCCGGCGCGGCCGACCTGGATCGCCCGGGCGTCGGTGCCGGTCGGGCGCGGATCGGCCTCGATTTGATAGGGAATCTTCGCGCGCTTCGCCGCGGCCACCAGCGCGTCAAAGATCTTGGGATTGATGTTGGCACCTCGGCAGATCATCGGCCCTCCGCCGAGGGTCGTACCACCGTGCTTGCGCGGATCGCAGTCCGGATGATCCGTCGCGTGCCCGACGTCCACCGCGACCGCGATGTGCGGATCGACGGCATAGACTGCGGTCGTTGCGCCGCGGACGCCGATCTCCTCCTGAGTGGTGGCCACGCTGACCACCCGGGCGGCGAGCTTGCGGCGGGCCTTGGCGAGGCGGATGAGCGTCTCGCCCACCACGTAGGCGCCCACCTTGTCATCAAAGGCGCGTGCGGCTCCGACGCTGCCATGAATGAGCTCGAAACCGTGATCGTAGGTGGCGACATCGCCGATCGCCACTCGCGCGAGTGCCTCAGCCTTCGTCTTGGCTCCGATGTCGATCCACAACTCGTGGATCTCGGGTACCTTCTTGCGGTCGGCCTCGTCCATCATGTGCACCGCTCGCTTGCCCGTCACGCCCTTGACGATGCCCTGGGAGGTCTGAATTTGGACCCGGCGTCCGGGGATCATGATCCGGTCGTGTCCGCCGATCGTCTCAAAGTAGATGAACCCCTTGTCGTTGACGTAGGTGATGATCAGGCCGAGCTCGTCGATGTGTCCGGCGAGCATGAGAGTGGGATCGCCCTTGGGATTCAGCGTGGCCAATCGGTTGCCCATCGCGTCCTTGGCGTAGAGGTCGGCGGCGGGCTTCACGTGGCGGTCGAACACCGCCTGGGCCTCGGCCTCGTAGCCGGACGGGGAACGGGCGGCGAGGAGCTCGGTGAGGAAGGTGGGAACGGAGTAGGGTTTGCTCATGTGACGGGAAGTGAATTCGAAGTTTGCCTTGGTTCCACCGCGAAATCGAGACTGTGGCACTTTCACTTTCCTCCTGCATGACCATTTTTCCTGCCATTGATCTGAAGGGCGGCCGCTGCGTCCGACTCACCCAGGGGCGCGCCGACCAGGAGACGGTGTACGCGACGGACCCGCGCGCGGTGGCCGCCGAGTTCAAGGCCGCCGGCAGCCGTTGGATCCACGTCGTCGACCTTGACGGAGCCTTCGATGGCGAGCCGCGCAATCTGTCGGCGGTCGAGGCGATCTTGCAGGAAGGCCTGTGCGTCGAATTGGGCGGCGGACTGCGCACGCGGGCGATCGTGGGTCGCGTGCTCGGGCTGGGTGTCCAGCGCGCCGTCATCGGCACTCGGGCGGCGGAGAGCGAGGCGTTTGTTGGTGACTTGGTGCAGGCTCATGGCGAAAGGATCGCCGTCGGCATCGACGCCAAGCAGGGGCAGGTCGCGGTGAAGGGATGGGTCGACACGACCCCGTTGGCGGCTCTCGCCTTTGCGCAACGCATGGACGCGCTCGGAGTCGCGGCGCTAATCTACACGGATATTGGCACCGACGGCATGCTGACCGGGCCGAATCTGGCCGCCCAGGAGGCGATGCTTGCGGCGGTGCGCTGCCGGGTGATCGCGAGTGGGGGAGTGAGCCGACGCGAGGACGTGCAGGCTCTGGCTGCGCTCGCTCGTCGCTACGCGAACCTTGAGGGCGTGATCGTCGGGAAGGCGCTCTACGAGAAGCGGGTTGATTTGCGCGACTTGCTGGCGATCGCCGCGGCGTGATCGCGAACGGTTATCCGACTTGGTCAGCGATCTCCTCGAGTGGGTAAGTGATGATCTCGGCGAGCGTGGGATGGTACCACGGTGCGCGAAGGAGATCGAAGACCGTTGCCCGCATCGAGAGCGGGCCGGTGAAGCAGTGGATCAGTTCGCCGGCCTCGGGTCCGACGATCTCCGCGCCAAGCAAGCGGCCGCGGGTGGGGTCGGCAAAGACACGGACAAAACCGCGGTGGGCCTCCATCAGGATCGACTTGCCGTGGTCGTTGAACGGATAGCTAGCCGCCAGGTACGGTGTACCTGACTTCTTGAGCAGGGCTTCCGACTGGCCGATCGATGCGACCGCGGGGTCGGTGAAGACGACGCTCAGCAGTGGCATCGCGCTGACCGGCCGCAGACCCTTCACGCCCGCGGCGTGGCGGGCTGCGAGTTCCCCCTGAGCGACCGCGAGGTGAACGATGTCGTGAGGCCCGCAGACATCCCCGCCCGCATAGATTGAGGGACACGAGGTCTGCTGCCAGCGGTTCACCTCAATCCTGCCATCGGTTCCGCACGTCACGCCGGCGGCCCCGAGATCGAGCCCGGCGGTGGCCGGTTCCCGCCCAAGCGCGTTGAAGAGATGTCGCGCGCGGCGCACCACTCGGCGGCCCTGATGGTTGAAGGTGACCCGCACCCCTGCGGCGACCTGGTGGATCGACTCGATCTGCGTGCCGGTGAAGACCGTGATTCCTTCGGCGCGGAAAGCCTCCTCCACCACTTTTCCCGCTTCGGGAGAGTGTTCGCGAAGAACCTGCGGGCTGCGCTGGATCACGGTGACCTTGGAACCAATGCGGCGAAGGTATTGGGCGAGCTCACAGGCGACAATTCCACCGCCCAGCACGATTACGCTCTCCGGGGTTTGATCGAGATCGAGGACGTCGTCACTGGTCCAGAACGGAGTCGCGGCGAGTCCAGGGATGGGAGGCGTGCTGACGCGGGAGCCGGTGCCGATGAGAAAGGACTTCGCGGTGAGATGAATGCCGCTGGCCAGTTCGACGGTGTGGGCGTCGCGGAAGCGTGCGCGCTCGCGGAACAGCGTGAAGCGTTTCGCCTGGAGTTGCTGCACGCGGTAGCTGGCGAATTCGCCGATGATGCGACGCTTTCGCGCCTGCAGTGCCTTCATGTCCACGTCGGCCTGCGGGATCCGGAGTCCGAGCACGCGGGCGTGGCGGGCGCGGTGCAGTACGTCGGTGCTGTGCAGGAGCGTCTTGGACGGCATGCAGCCGCGAAGGATGCAAAGACCGCCCAGTTCGGCGCCGGCGTCGACGATGGCGACCTTCTTGCCGAGACTGGCGGCCACGCGGGCTGCGTTGAAACCAGCGGATCCGCCGCCGATGGCGATGAAATCAAATGAGCGAGAGGAAGGAGCAGGCACGGGAAACGGGGGCTCAGGCAGGTGAGGGCAGCACGTCCGATCGTCGTCGGAATCGGACCCTGATGCGACCCTCAAGTGCAGATTGACGCGGCGACCTCGGCCCGCTTTTCGGCGGAGACGAGCACCTCGATCAACTCCAGGCCGAAGTCCAAGGCCGTGCCCGCACCCCGCGACGTGATGATGCGCTCGTGGCGGACCACGCGTGCATCAGATCGAAGGTCAGGTAGTTCGTTCGCGGCGGACGGGTGGGCCGTGTAGCGCACTCCGGGGCCGATGAGGCCCGCATCGCGGAGCACCAGCGGCGCGGCGCAGATCGCTGCGATCCAACGTCCGGCCTCGGCGTGGGCGCGGACGAGCGGAACCACGCGCGGATCGTCGCGGAGAACGCGGACGCCAGGGCCGCCGGGGATCACCAGCGCGTCGAAACTCTCCCCGGCAGGAACCGCCGCGAGCGGCAGGTCCGCGTGCAGGGTGACACCGCAGCGACCGGTGACGTGGATGCCGGGGGCGAGTGCTGCCACGACGACCTCGACCCCGGCGCGTCGGAGCACGTCGATCGGAGTGATCGCCTCGATCTCCTCGAATCCCTCCGGAAGGAGCAGCAGGACGCGGGGCATGGCGGCGGATGCGATGGAGCGTGCGGTCGGGCGGACCTAGCTCTTGGGTTCGACCTTCGCGGTCAGCGGCGCAGTATCCCCGACCCAGAACTCGCGTCGCTCGCCGAGAGCCAGCGCGTCGGCAACCACGCGAAGGGTCTCGCGCAGGTGGACGTCCATCTTGGCGAAATGGGCATTGTCATCTTCGTCCGTGCTTTCGACCTCGTCCGTGCTCGCGGCCGGGGCGTCCGCGGGCTTGGCACCCTCGGGAGAGGACGGCGGAGTGACTGTGGCACGGATTCGCGGCGGCGGAGGGGGAGCGAGGAGGAACTCCCGATACGGGAAGTCAGTGGCGGCGAGGCGGGCCTTCTCCGAGTCGAGCGTCTTGCGGAAGGCATCATCCTCGGCCTTTTGCCGCCGTCGGTCCTCGAGGTTGAGCGAGGCCAGCTTCAGATCCTGCTTGGATCGGAAGAAATCGATCGACTTGCGCAGGTAGGCAAATTCATCGAGCCCGTTCTGGCGTTCCGCGCTCTTGGCGCGGAGCGGCTCGAGCAGCGACGTGGGCAGAGGCTTGCCGTCGAAGTAGCTGGTCGGAATTTCGTCCCAGACCAAGGCGTGGGGAAGATCCTTTTCGCCAATGGGCAGGAAGTCTTCGATCGACGGGAGCGTGATGTCTGGCACGACGCCCTTCAATTGCGTCGAGGCTCCGTTGGGCAGGTAGAACTTCTGCACCGTGAACTTCGCCGCCCCCGTCTTGATCGGCGAGCGGGCGAGGGCCGGAATCAGGTTTCGCATTTCTACGACGGTCTGGACTGAACCCTTGCCGTGGGTCGAGCTGTCGCCCACCACCACGGCGCGACCGTAGTTCTGGAGTGCGCCGGCGACGATCTCCGAGGCCGACGCGCTGAAGCGCGACACGAGCACGGCGAGCGGCCCGTCGTAAGCGATGCGGGCGTCTTCGTCCTCGTCGACCTTGATCTCGCCGTAGTACGAGCGGACCTGGACGACGGGGCCCCGGCGGATGAAGAGCCCGGTCAGGTCGATCGCCTCGGAAAGCAGACCGCCGCCGTTGCGCCGCAGATCGAGGACGAGGCCGCGGATCCCGGCGGCTTGGAGTTGGGTGATGAGTTTGGCGACATCGCCCGATGCGGATGAGCCTTCGCCCTCGGGGGTTGATCCATCCGGGCCGTAGAAGGCAGGGAGGGAGATGACCCCGATCGGTACCTTCACGGTTGGGTTGTTGGCATCGGGTACCTCGAAAATTGCGCCGAACGCGCGTGCGTTGTCCAGTTTGACCACGTCGCGGGTCAGGATGACCTCCTTGCGCGTGGAGGAGTCGGTCGCGTCGGCCGGCTGGACGAGCAAGCGCACCTGCGTGCCCTTGGCGCCGCGGATCATATCGACGATCTTCCGCAGTTTCATGCCCACGACTTCGATCGGCTCGGCGCCGACTTGGCCGACGGAGTGGATGCGGTCGTTTGGTTTGATCTGCTTGCTGAGGTCGGCGGGGCCACCGGGGACGATTTCGCGGACGATGCAGACATCATCCTCGAGGGAGAGCATGGCGCCGATGCCAACGAGTTGGAGGCGCATCTGGATGTTGAAGTCCTCGAACGTATCGGAGGAAAAGTACGTCGAGTGGGGATCGTAGATGCGGGCCAGCGTGCTGAGGAAAGTCTCGGCGAGATCGAGCGATTCGATTTCGGAGATATTCTTCAGCATCCGCTCGTAGCGCTTGCGCACGTGGGCGCGGGCCTCCTCGAGTGCCACGGCAGGATCGGACGAGGCTTTCTTTCCGAGCATCTCCGTGACCACCTCGAACGTGAGGCGACGACGCCACAAGTCGTCGGCCTCCGCCGCAGTGGCGGGCCACTCGGCTTTCGAGCGGTCGAAGGCGTAGGCCTCGGCCGAAGCGAGGTTGATGGGCTTCTTCAGTTCCTCAAAGATCCAGGCCACGCGGGCGCGGACTCGTTCGTCGTAGCGGTTGAAGATGTCGTAGGCATAGTCGACGCGGCCGAGCGTGGAGATATTCCAGTAAAGACGATCGGGCGGGTTGGCGCCGGCGAATTCCTGCTTGTCGGAGGCGAGGAAGAACAGGCGCTGACCGTCGAGCTCGGCCATGTAGTCCGGCAGCAGGTCGGCGTAGGCCTTGGGCTTGACCGCGTCGCGGTTGTAGTGGACCTCCTCGAGGAGGCGGACGAATTGTGAGACCTCCTTCGTGAGCGTCGCCGAACTACGAAACGCGCGATCGCGCGGAGCGGTTTCAGCGTAGGTGGCGAAAGGCAGGAGGGCGGCGAGCAGGGCGCCGGAGAGCAGCTGCCGGAAAGTCGGGGACGTCATCTTCTCGATAATGGGAAACGAAAGTGGGGGAAAAGTTTCGGGCAAGTCTGAGCGCGTCTAGCCGGACCGACCGAGCAGCCCTCGGGCACGGTCGAGGATCTGGCGTTCCGCAGGAGTGAGCGCTCCGAAGCCGTGACTATTGATCCGGTCGAGGATTCGATCGACCTCGGCCTTGAGGCGCTCGGGCGAGGAAAACACATCCTCGGCCGGAAGTGTTTCCGGTGCCGGCTTGGCGAGCGCTGGGCGGCTCCGGCGCAGCCAGCGAGGCAGGCGAAGCACGGCGGCGCGGTCAGGGTTGCGCCATTCGCGCTGGTATACCCAACGAAAATACATCCAACCGGCAGCCATTCCGCCCAAGTGCGCCGAGTGGGCCCAGTCCAGCGGGGAGGACATGCCGAGGACCTCGAACGCCACCATCCCCGCCAGGTCTACGACGGCGAGCGTGAGCGTGAGGTACTTGGCGACGAAGGTGACCGGGATGAAGAAGATCAGAATCCTGACCCGATGGTTGGGCTGGATGCAGGTGAATAGCATCAGCAGTGCCATCACTCCGGCGGAAGCGCCGACGATTTCGCCGCCGGTGTGCCAATGGGTCCCGATCCAGAGCAGGCCACCGAGTGCGACGCCTCCGAACCACAGCGACAGGAAGCGCCCCGAGCCCAGGAGGGGTAGCAACTCCCTGCCCAAGAACCATAACCACATGGCGTTGAAGAGCAGGTGCAGCAGCACCATGGCTCCGGTATCGTGGAGGAAACTGTAGCTCGCCAGCGTCCAAATCCGGCCCTCTTGCACGGAAGCTGGGCTAAGGGTGAGCAGTCGATCGAACGCGGCCCCGGCCCGTTCGCCCAGCAAGTGATGGAAAAAAAGCTGGAGCACGAACCCCGCGATTAGTGCGGAGAGCAGCCAGATCAGGACCGACGTCGAGGAACGGCGGGGTGGGCCCAATAGATAGGTCCGGTCTGACAGCATGACTTCGAGCGTACCGTGACACGGCGAGCCACCACTTCAAGCGTGAGCGGCAAAAACCTTTCGAATACGGCGCAGCAGCCTGACTGCAGGTGGGAGCGGCGGGCTTGACACTCCGAGGCGCCATCCTGTTCCTTTTCCCAATCCATGGCCAACAAAGCTGAAAAGTGGGACCACAACGCGGCGGGGAAGTTCTACGTCGATCAGCAGTGCATCGACTGTGACCTCTGCCGGGAGACCGCGCCGAACTTCTTCACGCGCCACGACGACGGTGGACATTCCTATGTCTTCAAGCAGCCGTCGACGCAGGAAGAAATCGACCAGTGCATGGAAGCCCTCGAGGGCTGCCCGGTCGAGGCGATCGGTTCGGACGGCGACCAGTAAGGTCGCGGCGATTGGTTGACCGCGATGCCGCCGGATTCGGCGGGTCGCGGTAGCTTTCGCTTGGGTGCAAAAACGTTTTTTGGGAGTCCGCTTTACGCTCCTTGTTAATTGATCTTGGGTTTAGCTTAACAAAAAGCTTGGCGTGGGTTCCCGCTCTGCTTGAGGGTTAGGGCGATGCAACGCATGCGAGGAAACGTTCGATCGCGGGCCGGCTGTCTGTGGCGCGTGGGGCTTGCTGCCGCGGTGTCGCTGGGTGTGGTCACGGCGTCCGCTCAATCGACGGTGGTGCCGCTGCCCGGGGTCGCAGTCGAGGCCGTGCGCGTGGCGAATGAGGAGCCCGTGACGACGTTTGCGATGCCGGTCTCGGCGCTTCGATTTGAGCCGCTCGTGGATGTGCAGGCTCGCAACCTGGCTGAGGGGCAGGCGGATGTTTCGATCCGCGCCGGACTCTTCGAGCAGACGGGTTTTCGGGTCGGAGTTCTGCCAGTCTTTGATCCACAGACGGGGCATTACTTCGCCGAGCTTCCGGTGCCGCCGGAGGTGCTGTCGCTCCCGCAGGTGCTCACCGGCGTTGCGCACGCGCTTGCCGGTTGGAACGCCGGGGCGGGTACGGTCGCCTACGCCTGGCGTCCGATTCGTCGCGCGCAGGTCGTGCAGGCGGCGGCAGGCGAGGATCACAGCCGGCGCGCGTCGTGGTACGAGGCGTGGACCGCCGAAGTCGCCGGCGGACGCACGCTGGGGTTCGATGCGTCGCTCGCGGGTTCGCGCTCGGATGGTTCGATTCCCCTTGGCGACCACGATTTCCGGCGGGTGCATGGTCGGTTGCAGGTGCGGGGGACGACGGCGCAGACGGATCTATTTGCGGGCTATCAGGCCAAGTTCTTCGGCTGGCCAAACCTCTACACTCCCTTCAATTCGCCGGAGTCGGAAAACCTACAAACTGTCCTGGTGGCGCTCAATCATCGCGAGGAATGGGGTGCTGGTGATGGCGTCGAGTGGGGGGCCTATTACCGGCGCAACAAGGATGACTACGCGTTCAATCGCTTCGCGCCGCTGGGGCCGGTTCATCCGTTCCAGCACACGACCTGGGTGCGGGCTGCCGCAGTGGACGTGCGCCGGACGTGGGGCGGGGCGCAGTGGCACGCGCGTGCGGTGGTGATGGGTGATCGCTTGACCTCGACCTCGCTGACGGCGGGCCGGTTCCGAGATCGACTGCATCGCACGCTCTCCCTGGCCCCCGAATGGCGCGTGGCGCGCTCGCAGGGCGGTGTCTGGGTGGCACGCGCGGGTGTTTCGTATGACGACACGAATCGGGATGCGTCCTCATGGTCCCCGCTGGCGGAACTCGCGCTTGACTGGGGAGCGGCTGCTTCCGGCCTGCGCCGCGTGCACGTCGGCTATGCCACGTCCACGCAGACCGCTACCTACACCGCGCTGAACGCGGCGAGTGGTGCCGGACTGTTTCGCGGCAATTCCGGCCTAGGCCGACAGACGGCCCGCACGCTTGAGGCAGGTGCCGTGGGAGTGCTGGCGGGATGGACCGCGCAGCTCGCGGTGTTTCAGCGGTGGGACGACGCGTTGGTTGATTGGACCTACCGGAGGGGAGTCACCGCCCGGACCGCAAACCCAGTGGACCTTTCAACCACCGGCGCGGAGTGCGTGCTCCGCCGCTCGGTGGATCGCTGGGATTTCGTCCTCGGCCTGACCACTTACGCCCGTCGGTCGGATTACGGCTCGGCTACCGTGGATGCCAGCTTCTACGCGCTCAATTTCCCCCGCTTCCGCGCCACCGGGGCGATCGTGGCCCGCTTGGGACGGGGATGGGAAGTGCGCGTTGATAACGAGGTGCGCCGTCAGTCGGATAGTCTGCTGCGGCGCGCGTCGAGCCGTGACGCGTTCCTGACGGCGGCATCCGTCGCGTATTCGCCCGCGACGTGGAACGGGGTGACGGTGTCGCTGCAGGCGGAGAATCTCTGGAATGACGACTTCGAGGAGGTTCCGGCGGTCCCGGCGGGGCGGCGGCAGGTCGTCCTCGGTGTAACCTACCGACGCTGATGCGCGGCGTTCGGCCGCGGGCGGGCGGCGGAACTGAGGTGCGAAAATCGGCTGGCCAGACTGGCGTCGTGCGCAAGATCGTTCACCTTCCCTAAGCTCATTTCCCCATGGCTACACCCAAGTCCCGCAAGAAGTCCCCCGCCGCGCCGAAGCGTGCCCCCAAGTCCCCTGCGCCACGGAGTAGTGCTGCACCGTCGGCCCGGTCGCTCGGCGTGGGAGCCGATTTGGACAGTCGCGTACTGTTGCTGGAAGCCGCGGCCAAGGTCGGAGACGCCGAGATCACCGCGGTGATCCGGGGCTCCAAGGAAATCGAGGAAAAGGCGGGACGCGGTCTGCTGGCGCCTTTTCTGAATCATGTCCGCGACCTGTTGGCTCTCGTGACGGATTACTCCCGGGGGCGTTATCGCGCGATCCCGTTGGGCAGCATTGCGGTGATCGCCGGGGCTCTGGGGTACTTGTTGTCGCCGATGGATCTGATCCCGGATTTCATTCCGGGTCTGGGCTTGGTGGATGACGCCGGCGTGATCGGCGCCTGTCTCAAGGTCGTTCGTCCGCAGTTGGAGCGGTACAAGGCGGCTCGCCGCTCCTAGCCGCGGTGGTCGCGGAATGGGAGTTTGATTCCAGCCTGGGCGAAGTGGTCGGCGCCGACAAAGCGTGCGCGCGCGCCCAGCTCCCGCTCGATCCGCAGGACCTCGTTCCATTTGGCCATCCGCTCCCCGCGGGTGAATGAGCCGACCTTCAATTGACCGGCGTTCGTCGCGACAGCGAGATGCGCGATGAACGCATCCTCAGTCTCCCCGCTCCGGGCGGAAACGACCGGAAGCCAGCCTGCCGCCTGCGTGCGCCGGATTGCCGCGAGGGTCTCCGTCACGGTGCCGATCTGGTTCAACTTGATGAGTACGCTGTTCGCCGTCTGGGCACTGATTCCCCTCTCGATGCGGGCAAGGTTGGTCGTGAAGTGATCGTCCCCGATGAGCTGGCAGCGTCCACCGATGGCCTGCCGCATGCGCTGCCAGCCTTCCCAGTCGTCTTCGGCGCAGGGATCCTCGAGCGAGGCGATGGGATGGTTCCGCACCCATCCGATCATGAGGTCGGTGAAGTCTTCGCTCGTGAAGCGCCGACGTTCGGTTCCGAACTCGTAGCCGCCATCGCGGAAGAGATCGGTCGCGGCGATATCCAGCGACAGTGCGACGTCGCGGCCGGGGGTGTAGCCGGCGAGTTCGATCGCCTCGACGAGCGCCGCCAGCGCGTCCTCGTTTCGATCGAACTCCGGCCAGTATCCGCCCTCGTCCGCCACTCCGGCCAGCCGGCCGCGGCGACGCATCACATCTCCGGCGGCCTGATACACGTTAAAGGTCATTTCCAGCGCCTCAGCGTAGGTCCTTGCGCCGAGCGCAATGACCATGAAGTCCTGCACGTCTACGCGCCCGCTGGCATGCTTGCCGCCGCCGAAGATCTGAATTTCCGGCAGCGGGAGCAGGGTTCCGCCACCGTCGCCCACGTGGGCGAAGAGCGGGATTCCGCGCGCCTGTGCCGCGGCAGCGGCGACGGCGAGCGAGACGCTCAGGATGGCGTTGGCGCCGAGACGTGACTTGTTGGGCGTGCCGTCGAGAGTGATCAGGGCGGCGTCGATGCCGGCTTGGTCGAGCGCATCACGCCCCTTGACCGCGCGGGCGATTTCGCCGTCGACATGGCTGACCGCCCGCCGCACGGAGCGTCCGCGGAAGTGTTGGCGGTCACCGTCGCGCAGCTCCAGCGCTTCATGGTGACCGGTCGAAGCACCTGACGGCACGAGCCCGCGGCCGCGCGCGCCGCCGGTGAGCGTGACCTCAGCCTCGATGGTGGGGTTGCCCCGGCTGTCGAAGATCTGCAGGGCCCGAACGGCGGAAATGGTGGTCATGGCGGACAAGGTTCAGGAAAGACCATCCCCCCACCACTTGGCGAGGTCGGGAATGCTTCCGGGAGGCGAAGGTGCGTGCGTGCGCACGAAAGAGGTCACGGTGCAGCGGCCCGCCTCGTCGAGGTAGTCCACGGGCGACTTGCCGTGGACTCGGGCGAGAAGGAGAGCGAGGGTGATTTCGATGACACGATTCCCCATCGCTCGTGCCTCGGCGTTTGGGAGCTGGTCGGCGTAGGAGCGCCAAAAGGTCGGGGTCAACGCGAGCAGGTCGCTTACCCGGTCGTGGCGCCGATGATGGAGTGCCTTGAGCAGCAAGTGGTGGATGAGAAAGGCGACATCGAAGGCGGGATCTCCGAACCAAGCCACTTCAGCGTCGAGGATGATCAACCGCCCGGACTGGATCATCAGGTTCTTGGGACTGAAGTCGCCGTGAACCAGCGCCAGTCGCTGGGAAGCCAGTTGCTCGGAGATCCTCTGCAGCCAGGGAGCTAGGTCGGGAAGGCGTTTCGCGCTCGTGTTGAAGTAGGGATCGATGCGCAGTTCGGTGAAGTTCCGCAGCGTATCGAAGGTCGCGGCAACGGAGTGATCGTTCCAGGTGGCGCGGTGGATGCGGCCGAGTGCGGCTCCGGCTTCGAGGGCGAAGAGCGGCTCCGCCGCGCCGATCAGGAGAGACTGCTTCCAAGTGATCCAGCCCTCACCAAGGTACTCCATTGCGAACCAGCCCTCCTCAGGCGCGGCGAAGACGATTCGCGGGACATTCGCCGGAGCGAGCGTGGCTGCGAGGCTCAGCCACGCCTGTTCGTAGGCGTTGCGTCCCGTGTCAGCGTGCCACTCGTCGGCGACCCGCAGGCGGGCGAGGGCGCGTTTCACCACCACCTGTCGGCCGTCGTCGTCCTCGAAAAGGATCACGTCGCTCGAAACGCCGCCGCGCAACGCGCGCTGGCGGGCCCCCGCGCCGATGCAGCCGGCGGCGGTCAGGCGGGCGACGAGGGCAGGGTCGCCGTGATGGGCTGGGGTGGGGACAGGCATCCCTCAGCAGGCAAAGCCGCTTGGCGCGGGGAGCCAAGCGGTTTTGCAACGCCTGCGATAGGGCATCCCGCTCGCGGCGGCGTCCGACTAGCGCGTGAAGTGCAGCGCGAAAGCGAGGGTGTCCGCCGTCTCGTCGAGCAACTTGCCGATGGGCTTGCCGGCGCCGTGTCCGGCCTTGGCGTCGATGCGAATCAAGAGGGGGAGCGCGTTCGTGGGATTGGCGGCCTGCAGCGCGGCGGCGTATTTGAACGAATGGCCGGGATGGACGCGGTCATCGTGATCGCCCGTGGTGACTAGGACGGCGGGGTAGGCCGCGCCTTGGCGGACGGTGTGCAGCGGCGAGTAGCCGTGCAGATAAGAAGCCATATCCGCGTTGTCATCGGCCGAGCCATAGTCGCTCCGCCACGCCCAGCCGATCGTGAAGCGGTGGAAGCGCATCATGTCCATCACGCCGACTCCGGGCAGGGCGACGCGCGCCAGATCCGGCCTCTGGTTCACGACGGCGCCCACGAGGAGTCCACCGTTGGAGCGACCGCTCAGGGTGAGCTTCGCGGAGGACGTATACCCCTCGCGGATCAGGTACTCGCCAGCGGCGATGAAGTCATCGAAGACATTCTGCTTCCGGAGCTTGGTGCCGGCCGCGTGCCACTCGCGACCGTACTCCCCGCCGCCGCGGAGATTCGCCACCGCGTAGACCCCGCCTTGTTCGAGCCAGGCGATCGTGGAGGCTGAGTAAGACGGGGAGAGCGAAATGTTAAAGCCTCCGTACCCGTAGAGCAGGGTGGGATGCGGACGATCGCGCGGCAGGTCCCTTCGCGCGGTGATGAACATCGGAATCCGCGTCCCGTCCTTGGAGGCGTAGAAGACCTGGCGCGTCTCGTAGAGTGACGGATCGAACGCCAGCGCGGGTTGTTCGAAGACCCGGGTCTCTCCAGTGACCACATCGGTCCGGAAGACGGTCGAGGGTTGGTTGAAGGAACTGTAGCTGAAGAAAAGCTCGCTCTCGTCTTCTCGCCCGCTGAGTCCCCCCACTTGTCCGATGCCGGGGAGCGCGATCTCACCGAGGTCCGCGCCGTCTTGGTTGAACCGCCGCAGGATGCTGCGGGCGTCGCGCATGTACTCGACGACCAGGCGACCACCCACGAGCGTGGCAGAGGCCATCGTATCGTTCGTTTCGGCGACGAGGGTCTTCCAGTTCCCGCGTTCGGGCGCGCGGAGGTCGATTGCAATGATGCGGTAACGCGGAGCGTCCAGGTCGGTGCGCAGGAAGAGAACCGGTCCGTCGTTGCCGATGACGGAGAAACTGGCTTCGAGGGTGTCGATCAACGCGAGCGGAGGCTGAGCGAGCTGAGGCTGTTTGGGGTCCTTCAGATCGAGTACGTGCAGCCGGTTCCTGGGATCGGTACCCTCGCTGAGACGAATGATCAGATACCGACCGTCCTCCGTGAGACCGCCCCCGAGTCCCCACTTCGGCTGATCCGGCCGTGCGTAGACGAGCACGTCCTCGGACTGTGGCGTGCCGCGGCGGTGATAGTAGATGCGCTGGTTTTCGAGGCTGCGGAACAGCGGATCGCCGGTGTCCGGAGGGGTTGGATAACGGGAATAGAAGAAGCCGGCGCTATCGTGCGTCCAACTCATGCGGGAGAACTTCACCCAGCGCAGCGTGTCGGCGGTGTCTTCCCCGGTGGTGAGATCCTTGATGCGATACTCGTTCCAGTCCGAGCCGGAGCGCGAGAGCGCGTAAGCCAGCCACCGTCCATCGGGTGAGGCCGCGTAAGCGGTGAGGGCGATGGTTCCATCGCTGGCCAGTTGGTTGGGGTCGAGGACCACCGTCGGTGCTGCATCGAGCGTCGTGCGCATGCGCAAGGTCGGTTGGTTCTGGAGGCCGGTATTGTGGCTCGAGAAGTAGCGTCCGCCCTGCTTCACCGGAATCCCGGATCGTGGGATGTTGGTGAGTGCATCGAGGCGGGCGCGGATCGCGCCGCGCTCGGGGATCGTCCGCAGAAAAGACTCCGTCACGGCGCGCTGCGCATTCACCCAGGAGGCCGTTTCGCCGGAGTCCACCTCCTCCAGCCAGCGGTAGGGATCGCGGACGGAGATGCCATGGTACGCATCGACTTGGTTTACGGTCCGCGCGGAGGGATAGGTGATTGGGGCGGCGTCGAGGGAGGGAAGGCTGACGACGGACATGAGGACGCAAAGTCGGAAAGCGAGCATGAGTAGAGGGTTGCGAGGGTGCTGCGGGACCTCGCAGTGTGGGCGGGACCAAACCCGACGCAAACGGAACCGCGACTTTGGTGCGGCTGCGCCGGGAAGGTCTCTCGGTGTCGCTGACGAGCGTGCGGGATCGTCGCGGTCCTAGATGCCGCTGCCGGCGTCACGGGCGGCCGACGGCTCCGAAGGCAGGTCCTCCTCGCGGAAGCCTTCGGCCGGGAACAGCCGCACGTGACGGAACACCAGATTAACGCGGTCGCCGTCGTGCAGGTTGAGCTCGCGCAGTTGCTGGCGCGGCACCTCGGCCTCGATGGTGTCGCCCGTGTCGCCGCGACTCAGGCTGACCCGGCCGTAGTTGCCGGCGGAGAAGACGTGAAGCACGCGGGCGGGCACGGCGTGTTCGCCGGCAAACTCGCGACGAATGTCGATGTCGTGGGGCCGCACGTAGAGCACGCTCTTCGCCGCGGTGCGGCCGCGTTCAAGGCGGTTCACGTTACCGAGGAATTCAATCACGAAGGGCGAGGCCGGGCGGTCGTAGACCTCCTGCGGGGCACCCACCTGCTCAACCTTCGCTTGGTTCATCACGACCACTTCATCAGCAAGCTCGAGGGCTTCCTCCTGGTCGTGGGTGACGAACACGGTCGTCACGTGCAAACGCTCGTGCAGCGTCCGCAACCAGCGCCGCAGGTCCTTGCGTACGCGGGCGTCCAGGGCCCCGAAGGGCTCATCGAGGAGCAGGACGCGTGGCTGCACGGCGAGGGCGCGGGCCAGCGCGACGCGCTGGCGCTGGCCACCGGAAAGTTGGTCAGGGTAGCGTCCGCCGAGGCCCGAAAGTTGGATGAGATCGAGCAACTCGTTCACGCGGTCGGCGATCTGTCGCGGGCTGGGACGGTCCCGGCGGGGCCGGACACTGAGGCCGAAAGCGATGTTTTCGAACACGGTCAAGTGCCGGAACAGTGCATAATGCTGGAAGACGAAGCCGACGCCGCGGCGTCCGGCGGGCACGTTCGAGACATCCTCGCCGTGGAAGAGCACCTTGCCGGACTCGGGGTCGGAGGTCGCGTCCGGTGACTCGAGTCCGGCGATGATGCGGAGCAGCGTCGTCTTTCCGGAGCCCGAAGGTCCGAGCAGGGCGGTAAGCCGTCCGCTTGGGACGGAGAGGTTGACGCCGGCGAGGGCCGTGAACGTGCCGAAGCGTTTCCAGGCGTGGCGAACTTCGATGCTCATGAGGCAAAAGTGCGGGTTTCGGCGTGCGCGGCGGCCAGCAGGGCGCGGCGGTGGCGCCATTCGATGAGGCTCTTGAGGAGCATCGTGAGGAGGGCGAGGAGCGTGAGCAGCGAGGCTACGGCGAAGGCGGCCTGGGTCTGGTACTCGTTGTAGAGAATCTCGACGTGGAGCGGGATGGTGTTGGTCTCGCCCCGGATGTGGCCAGACACGACGGACACCGCCCCGAATTCGCCCATCGCGCGCGCGTTGCAGAGCACCACGCCGTAGAACAGGCCCCACTTGGCATTCGGCAGCGTCACGCGCCAGAAAGTCTTCCAGCCTCCGGCTCCGAGCGTGAGTGCCGCGAGTTCCTCATCGCGCCCCTGCGCCTGCATGAGCGGGATGAGTTCCCGGGCAACGAGGGGGAAGGTCACGAAAACGGTCGCGAGCACGATTCCCGGGGTGGCGAAGATGATCCGCAGATCGCGGTCCGCGAGCCATTCGCCCATCCACCCCTGGGCGCCGAACATCAGCACGTACACGAGGCCGGCGATCACGGGCGAGACCGCGAAGGGGAGGTCGATCAGCGTGGTGAGCACGGACTTCCCGCGAAAATCGAACTTCGCGATGGTCCATGCCGCCGCCAAGCCGAAGACGACGTTGCAGGGCACCGCGATGGCGGCGGCCAGCAGGGTGAGCCGCACCGCCGAAAGGGCGTCGGGCTCCGTCAGCGCGGCCCAGTACAGGCGGAGTCCGCCGCGCAACGCCTCGACAAACACCGCGCCCAGCGGGATCACGAGAAAGAGCGCGACGAAGCCGAACGCCACCGCGAGCAGGATTCGTTTCAGCCAGGGCGGGTCCGCGAGGGTGCGTCGGCGGTGGGGTTGCGCGACGTGGACGAGGGTGGAGGCGGTGCCGGACATGGTCGAAGGAGCGCGAGGGTACCGGATCAGCGGCCGTGGCGCTCGGGGGAGAAAAACCAGCGTTGGAGAAGCTGCACCCCGAACAGGAGCGCAAAGGACACCACGAGCATCACCACCGCGAGCGCGGTCGCGCCCGCATAGTCGTACTGCTCGAGCTTCGTGACGATGAGGAGGGGGGTGATCTCGGTGCGCAGCGGCATATTGCCCGAGATGAACACCACCGAGCCGTACTCACCGATCCCGCGGGCGAGGGCCAACGTGAACCCGGTGCACGTCGCGGGCAGCAGGGCCGGGAGAACCACCCGGCGCAGCGTTTGCGTGCGCGTGGCGCCGAGCGTGGCCGCCGCTTCCTCCAACTCGGGCTCCAACTCCTCAAGCACCGGTTGCACCGTGCGCACCACGAACGGCAGACCAATGAACGTCAGCGCCACCCAGATTCCCAGCGGCGTGTAGGCCACCTTGATGCCCAAGGGCTCCAGCAGCCCACCAATCCATCCCGTTGGTGCGTAAAGCGCGGTGAGCGCGATGCCCGCGACCGCGGTGGGCAGCGCGAACGGCAGGTCAACGAGGGCGTCCATGATCTTCCGTCCGGGGAATTCATACCGGACAAGCACCCAGGCGACGATGACGCCGAAGATCGCGTTGGCGGCCGCGGCGGCCAGGGCGGCGCCGAAGGTGAGACGGTAGGAGGCGAGGACGCGCGGGGAGCTGACGTGGCCCCAGAATTCCTCCCAGGGCAAACCCGCGGTGCGGATGAAGGCCGCCGACAGCGGCAGCAGCACGATCAGGCTCAGGAAGAGCAGCGTCGTCCCCAGCGTCAGCCCAAACCCCGGCAGGACGCGGCGGCGCCGCGTCCGGAGAGTCGGGGAGAGCTCGGGGTGTGGGGTGCGCATGCCGGAGTCTGATCGTGGGGCTGCGAGTGAGCGGACTACCGAAGGTAGATTTGGTCGAACGCGGCGCCGTCGGCAAAGTGCTCGCGATGGGCACGCTGCCACCCTCCGAATACCTCGTCGATCGTGAAGAGATTGATCTCCGGGAACTGAGCCGCATGTCGGTTCAGGACCTCGGGTAGGCGCGGCCGGTAGAAGTGGCGGGCGAAAATCTCCTGTCCCTCAGGGGAGTAGAGGAACTCAAGGTAGGCGCGGGCGACGGCTTCGGTGCCCCGTCGTTTCACGACCCGGTCAACCCAAGCCACGGTGGGCTCGGCCAGGATGCTGACCGAGGGCACGACGATTTCGAAGTCGTCGGGACGCAGCTTGCGGGTGAGCAGCAGTTCGTTCTCCCAGTTGATGAGCACGTCACCGATGCGGCGCTCCACGAATGTGGTGGAGGCGCCGCGTGCGCCGGAGTCCAGCACCGGGACGTTGCGGTAGAGGGTGGTGATGAAGTCCCGCGCCTTCTGCGCATCTCCTCCGTTCGTGCGCAGGGCGTAGCCGTAGGCGGCGAGGTAGTTCCAGCGCGCGACGCCCGAGGTCTTGGGATTCGGGGTGATCACGGCGACTCCGGAGCGGACCAAGTCGGACCAGTCGCGAATGCCCTTTGGGTTTCCCTTGCGGACGAGAAACGCGAGCGTCGAATAGTAGGGCGCGGAGTTGTTCGGCAGGCGTTTCTGCCAGTCGGCGGGAACGAGGCGTGCGTTCTGGTGCAGGGCGTCGATGTCGTAAGCAAGTGCGAGCGTCACGACGTCGGCCTGGAGGCCATCGATCACGGAACGGGCTTGCTTGGAGGAACCGCCGTGGGACTGGCGGATCGACACCGTCTTGCCGGTCGTGGCCTGCCAGTGTGCGGCGAAGGCGCGGTTGAACTCCACGTAGACTTCGCGGGTGGGATCGTAGGAGACGTTGAGAAGCTCGATGTCCTTCGCGAGTGCCGAGGTGCCGGAGGGCTGAAGCGCGAGCCCGAGAGTCAGGATAAGGAGGGAGAGTCGCGGAAACATGACAGGGAGAGTTAACTGTGAGAAAAGAGCAGAGAAAGAGGAGAGTAGAATCAGTAACGGAGTTGGACGCGGGTGAGCAGGGCCTTCTCTGCTTCGCGGGTAACCGTGCCGGAAGCCCCTCCGGCGAAGTCGGTGTGCTCGAGGTTGAGCGAGGCTTTGACGTTGCGATTCAGGTACCAGTTGAGGCCAAGCGTGGTTCCGCGTGCTTCGGATGCCGAGGTTGCAGGGTTGGCGAACCAGCTGGTCGAGGTGCCGGTGAAGGCTTCGTCGCCGACTCGAAGTCGACCATGGCGGATCGCCGCTTCCCATGCTCCCCACGTGCCGTCCGACCACGAGAACGCGGTCCGCGGCGTGACCCCGCGCGGGCCCGCGTCTTCGCCCGTGAGCACCCAGTGCGCTCCGACGAACCATGCGCGGGCAGTGACATCGCGCGGCGCACCCGTACGGGCGAGGGTCTGCCGAGAGGAAACGTGCGAGCCGATGAACCCGAGGGGGCCATGGTAGTAGTGAAACTGGGGTGACACCCGCTCATGCCGGCCGGCGTTGAGCACGCCCGGGGCCCACGCAAAAAACGCCTGCTGCGCGTTGGTCCGCAGGACCGCGGGCGTGCCTACGTTCTGTTCGCCCGTGGTCACGGCAACGCCCAGACCGAGACCCTCGAGTGCGCTGCCGTCGCCCTTGAAGGGTTGGGTGAAGATGCGGGCGGCGATCTCTTTGGCGTCGTCGGTATCGACGATTGAGGTGCCACCATCTGGAACGCCGTTCTGCAGGGCGAGCTGGTAGCTGAGGCGACCCTCGCTCAGGTCGCCGAAGACCTGCACGCCAAGATCCCGGTTTGGACCGAGGGAGGTCGGGTAGGCGCGCTCGATGAAGAGCAGGTCCGTCTGCGAGACGAGCCGCTCAAGATCGAAGGGCGTCTTGGTCTTCCCGACCAGCAGGTTGAACGCGGGGCTGTGCGTGTACGTCGCGTACGCGTCGAGCAGGTTGAAGGTCGACGGCGCGAAGTCGGGCATGAGCCGGAAAGCGTACTTCGTTCCCAAGGTGCCCTCGAAACTCGGCCGCAGTCGGCGGATCAGGAACGTGTTGTTGCCCTCGATCGAGTCGCCGAGGAAGAAGCGTCCGTCGACCTGGAGGTTGGCTCGGATGCGAAGTTGGAAGCCGCGGTCGGCGCTGGTGATCGAGAAGCCGCCGGGCCCGGCGGCGAGGGTCGGCGTGCTCTTGGCGACGGTGGCGGCGGCTTCATCACGAAGCTCCTGCTGCCTTTCGAGGATGAGGATCTTCTGCTCCAGCGCGCGGAGTTGGTCGCGCAACTGGGCGATCGTGTCGGTGGAGGTGTTGGCGCGGCCGAGTGAGATCGTGCCGAGCAGGAGAAGCGCCAGCAGCGCGACAGGCGCGGTGCGGTGCGTGGACGGATGCATGGGAGGTGTGGAGGCGTCCGCGCTTGCCGAAGTCGGCTCAGGGGGAGAAAGAGAGGAAGGAGTCCGCCGCGCGTGCGGTAGGGAAATGGGGTCGAGACTCGGCTAGGTCAGCCGCGTGCGCTCGGTCAGGTCGATCTGCGTGATTCGCCCGTCGTGCACCGTGAGCTGCACCGTGCCGAAGCGGAGCGCCTGCAAGCGGGGCTCAAGCCACTGCAACCACGGGGGCGTGGGCTTTTTGTCCCCGACTGCGGGAGTCGGCGCGTCACTGGACGGAGTCGCATTCATTGCTGATTGATCAAATGTAGATTGAAATGATAGGAAATAGCAAGGATCAAAGTACCATCTTGATCAACTTACTCATAAATACTCGCAAACACCTGTTCATCAGACTCTAAAGTGAAAATCCCGCCGAATCATGGTGACGTGGATGATGCGAACGTGGGTTCGGCGATCCCTCTCGGGGACTCTTTCCTTCCGAACTGCTCCGGATTGACCCTCTGACGTGGGGCGGTGACGGTGTGTCCATGATGCTCCGTTGCGCGTTGGTGTTTCACCGTCCTTGGTTGCGGTTCCTTGGCGTGATCGGGGTGGTGCTCCTGGGTGCGCGACCGCTCGCCGCGGAGGCCGCGTTCTTCGCGTTCGACAACGGGGTTGGGCGGGAGCAGCGCTGGTCTCCGGCTCGTCAGGCGATGGTGCTACGTGAGCTGGGTTACTCGGGTATCGGCTACTCGGGCGTCGATGATTTTGAGGAGCGCGCGGCGGCGTTCGCGGCGGCGGGTCTGCGCATCTACAGCGTCTATGTCGGGCTGCAGTTGGACGGCAGTCCTGATGACGGCGCGGCGATCCGCGCAGCATTGCCGCTCTTGGGTGCGGCTAAGAGTGATGTCTGGTTGACCTTGCGCGGGCGCGGGGTGGACGACGCGGCGGCTGCTCGTGCCGTGCGTGACCTGGCGGACGACGCCGCGAAGCACGGCGTGCGCATCGTGCTTTACCCTCACAAGGGTTTTCTCGTCGCCACGGCTGAGGAGGGGCTGCGGATCGTGCGACAGGTGGGGCGACCGAACGTGGGGGTGACGTTCAACCTTGCTCACGAGATCGCGGCAGGCAACGCGGCGCGCTTGGACGCAGTCATCGAGACCTGTGGCGAACATCTGTTTCTGGTGTCCATCAACGGTGCCGATCCCGAAGGAGGGTGGGAGCGGGTGATTCGACCGCTGGATGAAGGCACGGTCGATGTTCGCGGGCTTGTTCAGCGCCTGGCTCAGCGGGGGTACGCGGGGCCGGTGGGCCTGCAATGCTACGCCATCAAGGGCGATCCGGAGACGCTGTTGCGGCGCTCAATGGCCGTGTGGCGGACGTGGTCGACCGCCCGCTAGGGCGCGCGATACCGAGGTTAACCCGCTGCAGTGGCTGGGAATTGCGGAAGGAAGCGTTGGCGGGAGCGCGGCGCTTTGTCTTCGCGGAAGATGGTCGGGGCGGTGAGATTCGAACTCACGACCTCTACGTCCCGAACGTAGCGCTCTACCAGGCTAAGCTACGCCCCGATCTCATCTCTGACACCCATCTTGCGATGGGAAAGGGGAGCAAAGGGGGCGGCGGCGGCGGCAGCAAGAGGAAAAGCGGGAATCCTTTGCTCGCCGTTTTTCAGCCTGAAGGTGAGGAAGTTGGGGCGTGGACTCGGCGCAGTTCCCAGTCTGCCGTGGCTGCCACCAGAGTGGAGAGCTCAGCGATGAAGCGTGAATCGAGTTCGGGAAACGCCGCCCGCTCCATCGGCCCCAGCACGATCCACTGGGCGCCGCTGGCCAGAAGATTTTCGCGGGCGGTGGGCGCTCCGCGGTAGATCGCCGCGACCGCTTCGGTGCGGGCATTCATCTGCGGTACCCCATGGAGCGTCATCCCCGATGGGTTGGCGGCGACCACGCGTCGACCCGCGAGGATCAGCGCCGGGTGATTCAGTTGTGGTCCGGTGAGGAGCAGGGCATCTGGCGGTGTGTGCTCACGCACCAGTTGCGCGAACCGCTGCTCGTCGGCGTTCGAGATCACGGCCGGGCGGCGCCACTCGGAGATGATCGACTGGATGCCGGACGCGCTCATGAGCGCGGCGAGAATCAGGGCTGCCGCGCCGCCAGCGAGGCCGGCCTGCCACGCCCGACGCAGCCACCACGCGCAACCCGCGGCCGCCGCGAGTGCCGTCGCGGCGAAGAGCTTGAGGTTATCGAAGACAAAGGGCTGGAACGCCCAGAGGTAACCAAGGGGGAGAAGCAGCCACCAGCCCCAGGTCTCCCGGCGAAAGTGCCTACCCGCAAACAGCCAGGCGGCGGCCCCCAGCGTCATCCACACGCCGGTGTTCCACGCCCAGTGTTGGGCCATGGCGGTCCAGGGATGTTCGCCACCGGTGCCCGTCATCCAGCCCGGAGACCAACGCAGGAAGGGCGGCTCGGACTGCGCCAGTTGCACGCGGGTCCAGAACACCTGCGGCAACGCCAACAATGCTCCCACCAGGGTCGCGAGCGTCCATCCGACTCGCCGTTGCCAGGGAGAGTGGCGCACGAACAGCGGAGTGACGACGCAGGCGAGGATGACCAGTGCGTGGGCGCTGACCAGCGGGAGTCCGCCGGCGGTGGCGCCGGCGAGGACGAAGCCGGCGCGCCTCGTCTGGGAGCCGACGACGAGGTGCTGGATAAGCAGCGCGATGCCCGCGGCGGTCGCCAGCCCGAAGAACGCGACGCGCATCGGCCAGACGATGGCGGTGGTGAGATTGTGAAAGTGGAGCCCCAACTCCCAGTCGTTCGCATAGTCGCGAGCCAGTAACGCGGAGGACCATGACGGTGCGTCGGAACCCAGCACCGCGAGAGCGGCGATCCCAAATCCGCCGGCGAGATGCCAGATCAGCAACGCGAGGAGGCTCGCGGCACGGGAGCGCAGCCACGACCGAAGCAGGGCCGCGCCGGAGACGAGGAAAACGGCTGAGGCAACGACGTTGCCGATCCAGAACGCATCGGAGAGCGACACGCCCGCGGCATGGAGCCAGCCCGCTTGGAAATCGGGAAGAAATGGGTAACCCAGCGGCCAGTCCGGCAGATGCGGGTAGCTCAGCCGGGTGAGGTTGTCGCCATGCGCAAAGGAGGTCGCGAGCGCGGCGTGGAACGACTGATCCTCCCAGCCGGCTCCGGCGCTCCACAGCGCCCCGTCGCGTGGGTGCAGGCAATGCAGCCAATGTCCCCAGATGTGAAACCCCCACAGCGCGAGCAATCCGAGCGACGGCATGGACCTCGCGCGCCGCATCGCCCCGCGCCAGACGGCACGATCACACTGCCACCGCTGCGGCGAGCGGCGGAGCGCACGCGCCGCAACGACCAGCAGGACCGCAAGTGCGAGAAAGGTCGCCGGGATGGACGGCGCGAGGCCCACGGTGCGTGCGAGCGCGAAAGGGAGCCAGCAGGAGACGACGAGCAGCAGCGCGCCGGCGGCTCCGAGTGAGGCGGCT
>JACCDG012083677.1_pt1 | contig 26840 bp, 34 predicted proteins | sample 7442471 | NCBI WGS metagenome assembly JACCDG01 (sample SAMN15323444, study PRJNA562643) | freshwater metagenome | isolation source: river surface water | place: USA:Blue River Watershed | collected 2017-08-17 | reverse complement strand
CGAATTTTGATAAGACGAATCATCATTTCTTCATCTTCTTTGTTATATGCTTCTTCAATCTCTCGAGTTTTATCAAGAGCAGTCTTACACATTTCTGCTTCTTCGGGAGTTTTATCTTCCATATCTAGAAGATGATAACCCTTCTCTCGACGAAGATCGCAGTAAGCAGTCCAACCGCTGGCATCATGAACATCGGGGCGATTAGGATAGACTTCCTTCCACCAAGTATAAAGTTCTAGTATTTCCTTGGCGGCTTTAGCTTGGTAGGTAGGTTCTGCTTTGTGCTTTTCGCCTTCATCTAAAAACTCTTCGTTGGTCAAAGTCATTGCCCATTTTAGATAGTCAATACCCGCTTCTGGACAACGCCAAGTACGGAATCGGAAAAAACTGCGACTCCAGGGTGTGCGGTATTTCTTACGGGCTTCATCGTTCCACATCACATGGTGCCATGCTTGTTCGACTTCAACAAATTCCACAAGTTCATTAAAGAGACATGGCAAAAAGCGATTACCCACATCACACCAAGTACCAGGTTTGATATCACGACTGTGAGCAGTAAGACGATGAGTGTGAGTAATCCAACGATTGTTGATATAATAGCGGACATCATTTATTCTCTCCGGAATCCAGCACCAGATATCTTGAATTTTATCCAAACCTTCTTCAGCCAACCACCAACGAATTGGGTATTTGGCTTTAGCAGATTGCTCCCATTCACGCCATTCTTTGCCGGTGCCGCAAGATGGCTTAGTAGTGCCGCGAATCCAATCGGCAAATGAAGAGCAGGTCCAGTAATTTCTCATGTATAATCCTTCTCAGACTTAATAGTCGAACACTTTAATTATACTATATTTCTAAAAACCTGTCAATATAATTCAAAAATGAATCAAAATTTTCTTTGATATCCGGCTAAATTAAGCAACATACTGTACTGTTCGTAGGCTTTTTGGACAGCAGGATTAGTATTACGATAGTATGATTCTTCTCGTTCCTTATCCATAAGTGTTTGAAACATATCAACTTCGGATCTTGTATGGTGTTGCCATCTAAAGAACCGTTGTTCTAACTCTACTAATGCTCTTAAACGACCTTCTGGAATTTCTACAGTATAGACTCGTTCATTTTCAAACTCTACGATATCCTTACGAATAATGTCAGCACGTTCTGGATCTGTGAAAAACTTAGGAGGATGATATCGTGCCCTACGCTTTTGATCGTTTAGGACACGAACTTCATAGTTTTCACAGAATGTTTTTAGTTTATTATCTTCCACGGCCTGCAGATTTCTTTGCTGGTTTATTAGTTGATACTTGACTTCCGTGGATGCCGTGGTTGTCATCCTTTGAATTTTTTTGATTACCTTGTTTCTGTGCTGCCTTTTTCTTTTCTAAAGCAGCTTTTAAAAAATCAGTTTTCATAATTACTCCTTGGCAATTAAACTGTCAGTCATTGGAAAAATAGCAGCGATAGCTTTAGCACAGGCCAATGCCACCAGTTGATGTTCTTTCTGTGTTCCATTACCAGAACGTAGTTCAATAAAATGTACCCACGAACGAAGTGTTCCGTTCATATACAATCGACTTTCAATAAGTCCTTCTGGTAGCACAGCACGAGCCTGTTCTTTAGCTATGCCCTTAGCGATAGCCCATTCGTAGGCACTTCGTGCATAATCGATGACCTGTTGTTGCTGTCGCTCCCAATCTTTTTGTAAGCGTTCGTCATTCGTTTCGACACTGTTCTGTCTGTTTTTTGGGTCTTGAAGTCGTGCTTCTCGCAGTACGAACGAGAGATCTTTAACAGGGTCAGCATATCGCTGACTGAACTCTTGGAATGAGAAACTTCTGTGACGTAATATTTGTCTTGCGATATCTCTTGTGGTTGAGATTTCGACACAGGCTGAAACCATCTCAAGGGGGCTCCAGTGTGCGTGTTTAACAAGATATCGTATAAGCTTCTCTGATGTCTCTGTATTGAACTGGTTTGATGGGTTTGAGACACGGGCGCAATACGCAATGAGTTCCTGTGCATCTGCGATGCCCAGATTTGCAAATTCCAATGTGGGTTGGGAGTAAGAGACCAAACGTACATTCATTATTTTTCCTTTGTAATGATATCAAAATTGACGATACACCGAGGACCGTTTTTAGGAATACCTCCACTGTGTGTAATTAATCCGTCAAAGAAAACTAATCTGCCTTTTTTAGGTTCAATTTCTTTTATAATTTTACCTTCTTCATTATAAAACGCAGTTGGGCCGTCTGCATTATTAACATAATAAAGACAAACAAAATGTGGAAAGTTAAAGTCGGTGTGGGGTCTATAATGAGAAAATTTAGTTTTATGTGGCACAGTAAGAAATATTCTTCCGGCTGCAACATCTTGTAATATTAAATTATTTTCTTGACAAGCTAATTGTGGTATTAGTGCAAAATTATCAAAATATTCGCTAATCCGAGCACTGGATTTAAGAATATGAACTAGGCTCAAAGGAGCAGCAGCATCTTCTAGAGCAGTGCTTTCATATTTGCATCGAAAATCGATCAGCGGATGAATGCACTCATCATCAACATCAGTGCGTCCAAGTGTAGATAATTCATAAAAATCTTGTAGATGTTTAGGAATTAGATCGTCATAGATCTGAAGGATCATTGCTCTTCTTTCGGTTCGTCAAAACAAAGACTTTCCATAGTCTTATAATGTTCGTAGGCTTTTTTAAGTGCTTCAAATTTTTCAAGTTTCTTAGGATCCGGTACTAGAATAGCGAGTCGCTGTTCCATTTTAGTCATAAATTCTTTTAGACTTACGCCATCTACTTTAATATCACCACCTTCTTTAATATCGATGCCATCAGTATTAATATGAACCGTTGCAGGGCTTACGCTATTAATTCCAAGACCGCTGCCGTATGTATAACTACCCGTACCGGTAGTAGTCCATGTAGAGGTCTGACAACCACTACCGTATCCAGGAAGTGTTATTGTGCAAGGAGATGTGATCGATGTATTAATTGAATAATAACTTGGGTCAAGAGTAATTGTATCTATACTGCCTAATGTTATAGTATCTGAAGCAGCCGGTGCTTCTGATCCTAGATAATCTATAGTGATAGTTGTATCCTCAGTAGAGTATTGATCTTTGTTGTTCATGATTATGTCCTTTATTTTCGTCCAATGATCATGAACCTATTAAATCCCCAGTCGGGATATTCAAAATGTTTAATACCGGAATATAAAATTTCCGATAAAGGAAAATCATTTTTGAAACTATCTAATGATTCATGATTATGACAATGATCTTCGTGATCCATGTCATTGCTTTGTAATGCTACTAAACATCCGTTAGGTATATTATCAAACCAGGTATATGTGTCTATGTGTTCTACGCTTGTGTTAATAATTAAATTAGCATCAGCATAATCATATTCGTTAGCATCAGCATTTATAGATTTAAATTTCCAATTTTGCCACACCCAGGTATCGTTTATTTTGTCTGCTATAGCGCAGGCATCTTGATCGACATCTACGCTTCTAACAGACTCTATATTCATATTAGATCTAACTCTTAGCATTAGATTTAATATTCCGTACCATCCTCCTACTAAAACTATTCTAGCAGGATTTGCATGAGTTCTAGCGATAGGTTCTAATTCTTGAGCTAGCCAAAGTTTGCTTAGAACCTGACCGCTAGAAAATGCCTCAAGGTCCATATCACTTGGCCTTGGCTTCCTTGCGAGCGTTCTTCTCTGCGGTAATTTCGTTTCTACGTGCTTTAATCAATTTAGCAGCTTCTTGTAGAGCTTTACGAGCACGAGTACCGGCAGCACTATTGCCACCTACGAATTTAGCATCTTCTGCTAGAAATGTTTCGAATTGAGTTTTTAGTTGTTCTACTGTGTTTGACATTTTGTTTTCCTTGTTAAAATGTGTCTAATACTTATTAGAAAATTTGGTGTGGTCGGTAGGATTCGAACCTACAAAGGCTGTGTCTAAGACGGTGCCCCATTCCCAAGTGCGTTTCGCAACGGACCGGAGGTCTGCCTGTTCCACTCACGACCACATACATAATATATACTATTTTAATTTAAAAGTCAAGTGTTTAATCTATAAATATTTGGATGTTAGTTCGACCATTATATGCACTGTCAAAATTCCAAACTTTATATGATGAAGTTATGGACATTCTGAATAGTGTTCAATTTGAAAAAAATCAAATTATCTGTCAAGGTCTGGAATCGAATCCAGACAATTGGATAGCGGGCGTGGGCAGTATCGAGGAACTAGCAGAAAAAGAAGAAAAGAACTATTGTGTGATCAATCCGAAATTAAAAGGTTCGTACCTAGAAGAAATTATAAATCAACATAATGGGTATCGAACAAGGATTATGATCATGCCACCGAGACAGTGCTATTCGGTACATGCAGATCCTAGTAAAAGAATCCACATACCTATAGTCACTAACGATCAATGTTGGATGATTTGGCCTAGCTCCAACTCCTGTCATCAATTAGCAACAAACAGAGTTTATTTGACCGATACTACTAGACCACATACATTCATAAATGGCGGCTTAGAAAATAGAATACACATAGTTATGTGTGTTCCTTCTTAACTATTAGATCAAAGGAATAGAACCGTCTAGCGATTGTTCTCTGCCCTTATCTTCTTTTCTAGTGATAACCACGCAAGAGCCGTCCCAGTCAGACTGAGAACGACCCTCCCAATGCTCGGGACCTTGTTCTATTTCCTCATGTTCGTTAGAATCTCTTTCCACAGAACAGTCTCCTCAGCGATACGCTTTTCAAATGCAAATTTTCCAATGTAGTTCTCTGGAATAATCATAAAATTTTGTTGTAACTTTGCTCTAGTTTCAGGACGTCTTGCCGTAGCAGTTAAGATGTCGTGATAAAATTTATGTATAGCAGGGTCGGCATCTTTAGGCAATGCTAGACCCCAACTAGCTTCTACTTTAGGATGAAAACCTTTGATCTTCTCAGTAAAGGTAGGTACATTGGGAAGTGAGGGGAATCTGTTTTCTCCACTAATCGCGATAATATTAATCTTGTCAGAATCGATAAATGGTGCTGCTACTGCAAGTTGAAGGACACCATATTTGACATGATTACCCAATACATCTCTCATTGCATCGGCTCCTGACTTATACGAGGCCAGCGGAACAGTAGGAGAATTTTTAGTAACTTGATTTACCAGATATCTAGCACCTACTTCAAAGAATAAACTAGGAGTAGCGATGCTGACATCTTTACCGTTAGCTAAAAGATCCTTGCGAAAATCTTCTATGGTCTTGATCCCCGATTCCTTGGTAGAAATAAGAACCATTGGGCCTGCGGCTATAGTTGTTATTAGATCTACTCCTTTGTTTTGAATCAATTCCGGAGTAGCTATAGGAGCAATAGTGAATAATGAAGAAGCTGTAGCCCACAATGTATATCCATCTGGCTTAACATTATTGGCAAAATAGTTCATAGATATAGATCCACCTGCACCCGGACGGTGTTCTATATTAACTTTGTACCCTCTAGATTCTAAAACTTCAATGTAGGGGCGTAAAGCTGTGTCTGTGGCTCCTGGTGTAAATCCAGAAATAATAGTAATTGGTCGTTCTTTTGGTTCAAACGCATATACGGATGTAATTCCTAATGCAAGTATAAGTGTAAGTAAAATATTTTTAATCATGATCAATCCTCTTTGGCCGTTATTTATTATCGAAATATGCTGACTAATAAATAACCAACACTCTCAAGGTAATGAATGTACAACGGTTTTAAAGAATACTTATTTTTGGTTGTAGATAATCAAACTAATGGAATACTGACTAGATGTATCAGTGCCAGCTGTGCTAATGCTGTGGCCAAAGGTATATTAAATTCCACAGTCATGGTCATTAAGTTTCCATTTTTTAGAAACGATCATGCTATCAATCGCTATCAAGATGATATTAGAATTAATTTTAAATTAGTAAAGCCGTATTCCAAGGACAAAGAAGAAATTAAACCATTAGATCCCGACAGCGAAGCTAATAACTTTCAATACGCCTTGTCAGAAAACAGCCATCGTCCATTTGACCTAATCGATCTAGATAAAAAATATATTACCAAAGAGTGGATTGATAGGAGAAAACTATCAAATTTAAGGTCAAAGCATATTAGAAATCTAGAAGCTATATGCGAAAGACATCTAGCTAGATTTAAATCATTCGTATCCGACGAAATATTTTACAATTATATTGGAAGTCAATTGACTCAATATAACACAAGTCCAGCTATACAGGAATGGGCAGACATCTACGGCATTTCATACCAAGCGGCTCACGACGAATTAAAGATGCATTATGAATCTGTAGGCATTGCCACAGTGCGTATTAATGCTATTTGGCTGAAGTATGTAGATTATATCAATACAAAATATTTGGATCAAGAATTAGTTGATCTTTACAGAAATGTAGAGACAGAACTTGTGCATGGTCAGAGATGAAAAGTTTAATTATTTCAACTAAGTGGGAACTTACAGATGCTAGATCTGAGGATATACTGGCCAACTATAAAGATATAGAAATTTATAAAAATATAATAAGAATCATTCCCGGATCTTGGTTAGTGGATAGAACTAACACCATACAATTACCATTCCATAATACACTTTTAGAATCCAATCGTATTCCTGAATTAGAAAATGTAGCAACAATGTCTTTGATGGATTGTATTTTAAACAGAGTTACACAGTTAAAAAGTCAGAATATTAAAATTAATTTTTTATGGAGTGGCGGAATTGACTCTACTGCTGCTCTGGTAGGCTTTTTAACAGCCGGAATTGAAAAAGATAGACTAAACATAATATGTAATCAAGACAGCCTAAAAGAAAATTATCAATTTTATAAGAACAATATTAGAGAAAAGTTTAAGATAACATCTTCGGAAAAATTTGTACAAGACTTAAAATATAACTCAGTCACCGGAATTACAGTAAATTCAGAGCATGGTGATCTTTTATATGGTCAAGATTTTGGGCAATCGATGTTTAAATCCTTTGGGCCAGAATTTTTAACTAGGCCTGTTACTAAAGAAAATATAAAACAATTTTTTATCTACAACGGTATGACTGATGAATCTGCAGAGTGTTGGTATGATTTATTCTATACCTTACAAAAATATTCTCCTAGGCCATTACATACTATGTACGATTGGTCATGGTGGATAGGTTATAATTGGCGTTGGCAATGGGCCAGAGAAAAATTTAAATTACGATTTCCACACGATATTAAATTTGATACATTTTTTGGAACACCTGAAATGCAAAAATGGTCGGTGAATCATAAACAGCGCACCATAGAAAAATTAAGTGATTTTAAATTTGAAATGAAAGAAATCATAAAAAATTATGATAACAATCTAGAATATTTTCAGCATAAAATAAAATATGTTTCTAGATCATTTACATACTATAGTAATGCTGCTGCCGCTATAGATGGAAATGGAAAGAAAATAATGCCTGGAGATTTTAAAATTATGGATTTTTATAATCCAAACAACTTTATAGCCGAATGGTTGAAATCTCGATAAGAGAAGCTTTATCTATTTTACCAGTAGTACCTAAAGGAATTTCATCTAAGAAAATGATCTTTCTTGGACATAGATAAGCGGGTGCTTTCGTAAGAAAATAATCTTTAATTTCATTTTCTGTTATAGATGAATTTTTTTCAATCACAACAAAAGCTATAGGTTTGTGTCCTTTTATGTCATCTTCAATACCGATCACTGCAGATAATACAATATCTTTGTGTGATTCTAATATGTTTTCAACATCGGCAGGATAAACTTTATTACCGCCGCATTTAAACATATCATCATTCCTACCTAGATAATAATAAAATCCTTCTTCATCTACTCTAAACACATCACCGGTATTGAACCAATCATTTACATTCATAGAATCAAGATAGCCAATCATCGATCCTGGTGTTTTTACAAACAGCGTTCCTTCATTCAGTTTGATTTCAACACCCGATCTAGGATACCCTACACTATTAGGAGGTCGTTTTTTACCTTGCGGATGCGGCCCAAACAGTGCAGGACCTAACTCGGTACAGCCATAGGAGTTGATTATTTCTGCATTTGTAAAGTGTTTTAGAGTCTGGGCAATTAAGTTTTCGCTGAGCTGACTAGATGCTGTTCTAATGTAACGAACTGAGGAAACATCGTATTCACTGATGTGTTTAAGCATCATTGCTAGCATAGATGGCACACAAAATAAAATATCTACTTTGTAGGATTCTATATTTTCTAAAATTTGTACGGCATCAAACTTAGGAAATAATAAAACCGTAGAACCTATATTAAAACAGCCTTCGATAGTTGTTAGCCCATTAGAATGAAACAATGGAGATGTTACAAGGCTTTTTAATTGTCCATGCCGTTTATTATTGTTAGATACAGATGCTATATTCCAGACATGTCTTTTATGTGATATTACAGCTCCTTTTGGCCTGCCGCTTGATCCAGATGTAAAAAGTACAAAGGCAGGTTGATCAGGATCAATTAAAGAGTTCTTATAACTTTTTAATGGTAGTTGGTTGAAAAAATCTTTTATATTGATATTTTTAATTTCATACGATTCGTGATCGTCGGAGAAAAGTAAACTACACTTGCTTTCTAAAATTTGATCAGCTACATGATCTCTACTAAGTTTTTTATTAATTAAAACCGCAGTCGCGCCATACTTTAATATTCCAAAAAATAAGAATAGATAATTAGCACTGTTATCAGAAACAATACCTATCCGTTCGGAATGATTATGATTGATATCGTGCAAGTACGCTGCTACAGATTCGGCCATCACAACCATTTGATCATAGGTATAGTTTTTGGCAGAACCGCTTGAGAAATCTATTAATGCAGTCTTATTTTTTCCCGAATGTTGATCAATAAGATCGTTTATTAGTTTCAGCATGAAATATTTATTGAAGAAAAGTGCGTATATAAATAAAGTACTTTCAATTATTAGCTATGTCTGACTATCTACCTGAACCAGAATCTGCCCGTCCGTGGTTATCGGACAAGGGATTTCATGAAACATTTTATCCTTTAAGTTGGGGTAAAGAATATAGTTATACACTTTTTTCGCCCTCTATCAATAGATTCATACTTGTTGATAGCTTAGATCCGTGGATGATGCATGAAACGGGCAAAGTGTTATCGTCTAAAGTATCAACGATGGTGTATATTCTTGATAAAGAAACACCAATAATGACCAACGATGATTGCTTGTACTTTACAACTTTACACAAAAAATTAGAAAAAGGATTCGGTAGTCCGAACATTCCGGCTCATAGACAAACAGCTTCGTTGTCAAAAATACCACCGAACATGATAACTAGAATTGGGTGGTCGGTTGATTTTATCAAACCGGATAGAAAAGCAGCGTTGATTCGATTACACGAATATGCACAATTTGTATTAAGATGTGTGTATGCTATACATCTAGCTGTTAATCATAGATTATTTTTTCCAGAAAAAGAATACTTCGACACGTTCTTCCACGAACAATATCCTAAACATCTTACGCTGACTTACGATAGTACCACAGCTCCTAACGGAATGATCAATCATATTAAAACGATATTATATGATTCTCAGAGCACAGAAGAAGCGTTATCTCTAATTCACGAATCATGGAGAAAATATTCCAAACATGACCCTTCGGGTATAAGACAAATGTTCTACGGTATTTTAGGAATTTCTCAGCCCGACGATCTGGAAAAGTTAGGCAAGCCAGGTATGCTGAATATTGAAAACAATCATCAAACTATGTGGGTGGTCTAATGGATAAAAATAAACTTTTATATCTAAGCAGCATCACCTATAATTATTTTCAACAAGATTTTTGGGAAAGTCTCCGGCCAGATGTATCCGAAGGGGGAAGATTCTTTTTAGATCTCAGCATGTACTATAAACCTCAGAGGTTCGTTAGTAGGAATGGCGAGTGGAGTTTGCCGTGGCCGCAAAAGGTTCCTCCGGGATTTGAAATGCCAGAATATAATCCTAATTTTTCTAAAAGCTTCACAGAATGTTCTGACCTAAGAGGTAAAACTATCGCTGATCTTATAGAATCGAAAAATCAAAAATTTGCTGTAATGTATTCTGGCGGGTTTGACAGTACAGTTGTGATGGTTTCACTTCTTAAGAATCTTACTACAGAACAACTTAAAAATGTCGTGCTCTGTTCTAATTCTCATTCTATATTAGAGAATCCTTATTTCTGGAAGAATCATTTAATGGATAAGTTTGAAGTTATTGATTCTTCTATATACAAGTATGACGATTTGATCGAGAAAGGATATAGACCTATATCTGCCGACGACGGTGATAGCATATTCGGTACTATGGGTTTTTTAGATCTGCAACAAAATTTTGATTATTATATTCAGGATTTATCTCCCGATGTTAAAACGAAATTATCTAATCTACGATTAAAAATGACATCGGGCGATGTACATTATTCTGTGTTCAAAGATGTAATTTGCAAACATTGGAACATACCTAGCAATCAAAATCTAGGATTAGAATTTTACGAAAAATTCGATCATAATATTAGGACTGCCACAGTACCAATACATAGTGTTCAAGATTTTTATTGGTGGGTATTGTTTAATATAAAATGGGTCAATTGTTCATTGCGAGTAGCTGTTTATCTAAACGACAGAGTCAATTATGGAGAGGCCATTAACAAGTGGGTATTCAATTGGTTTAGTAGTAAAGAATATCAACAGTGGAGTATGGTCAATAACAACAACGGTCAAAAAATCGAATATGAACACAGCACATATAAAATGGCGGCTAGAAGTTACATAAGAGATTTTGATAAAAATGATTGGTACTATTTCTTCAAAGCCAAATTAGGAAGTTTAGGTGCTAATGTTATGTTTCAACAGAAAGTGGACCACTTGCCTAAACATCTTCAACCAAACGCTAGATTTGGAATAGATTCTGATTATAAATTGCTAAGTGTTTTTGATCCGGAAGTGCAAGAATATATCAGATATAATCTAATAAATTTTAAACGCGACTGGTAAATTATTTTAGCAGCGGTAAAAATATTCTGGAAGTATCGAACTCCCACCACTTACCAGAAACCCCTTTTCCGAAATCATAGCTTCCAGGACTGTAGTGATGGTTATTGTGCCATCCTTGTCCCCAGGCTAGGAAGCCAAGTAGGAAATGATTGTATGAGTTATCTTTAGTTTCAAAGTTTCTGTAGCCTGTTCCTAGCTTCAAATGTCCTAGGAGATTTATAAAGTTTTCTTGGAATAAACAAATAGCGGTCACAAGGAATATACCTGCGAATGCCACTTTCCAGTTTATTAGTAAAACTAATAAAGACACACCCCATAAAATTCTCTGTTGGTAATTATGAAACCATACATGGTTTGATTTACGCATTAGATCAACAGCATATTTAGGATTGACTATGGGATTATTCTCTGTCATTTCTTTGAACCATCCTGCGAAGGCATGCCAGACACCATGAACTTTAGGACTGTGTAGATCTTTTTCTGTATCCGCATGAGGATGATGATAACCTCTATGTATAGCTACCCAAAATATGCTGCTACCTTGACCGGCAAACACAGCAAGGAATAAAATTATATTTTCTTTCCACCTTGGCAACTCATGAGTTTTATGACTAAACACTCTGTGGTAGCCAGCAGCTATACCTAACCCTCCTACTAGTATCCACATTACCAAAGTCAATAGTAGATAGTAAGCAGGAATAATTCCCATAATCATCATCACGATCGTAGCCAATCCTAACAATGACATAGGTACGAAACTGAACCAAAAAGCTCTTGAGATATTTTTTAACATACGCTATTTATTTTAGTTCAACGACCCATTGTAAAGTATGGTTTATTTCTTTCTGTCCGATCGGTTTAAATCGGGAATAAATTCTAGGCCAATTATTAAACAGGGCACCGCTTTTTCCCTGTTCAACCCTTTCAAACCATTTGTATAAGGTTAGATTATATTCGTTAAATGTAATCCAACGATGTTTATGGCCTTCTGATTGATCGATCATACTCTGTAATACTGTATGAGCCAGTACATATGATCCTCTAAATTTAGGAATAACCAACATCCTAGTTAATAGTAATGCGATATCGTTGGTGTAGTGATACCAACCTGCGCTGGCTATGTAGTTATTTTGCGAGTCTGTGACAACAAAATAGTTTCCATTTCTGTACCTTCCGTTTTCTAAAAGATAAAAAAGATTCGAGTTTTGATCTTTATGATCGTACAGATAATTTTTCTCTAGGCTTTCATTTTTAAACATGCCAGCAGTAATGCCAGATCTGAGTATATCTAAGACTTTAGAATTGGTGCTATCTTTAATTTGGTATATGTTATATTTCACTGTATTATACCTATGTCTTTTCTATAATAAAATTGTCCTAGATACTGGCTGTCTAAAAATTTATAAATTTTTTCGCAGGCTTCCTGATGTGTAACACCCTGCGCAGTTAAATGCGAATGCTTTACTCTAAATTTATCTTCTGATTCTAATCCATAAAATATGTCACTAGGAACATCCTTAATCACTGGCAAATCTGTAGGTATCTCTAACCAATCTTTAGAGTTAATTATTCTCACAGTGACTATTTTATTGTTGTTAAATTGTATCTCTGGAATTTTTCCGTTGGTCGCTGCGAGAAAAAAAACTTCTGATAGATCATTATCTATACTATCAAGGATACAGTTTAATTCGGGATCGCCACTTCTTGTGTTAATTTCGAGAACCATAGGAACATCATTTTCATCTACAGCTATTCCTAGATACATAAATCCCTTGTAATGATAATTTTTAGATTTCAAATAACGAAATATTTTGTCAGCGTAGTCATGAACTATCGGGTCTATGTCTTCTATATTGTAGGATCCCATGCCCACGGTATTATATCCTCGATCACCGTCAAATGATTTTTTATAGTCTCTCGCTGATCCAAAATATTGCCAGTTAGTTTCGTTCATTAAGCAGTGATAGGAATATTCTCGTTTGATATTGATATATTTTTCTATGATAAGACTGCTGTTAAGATCTATACTGGTAACTTTTTTCTCTCCATCTTTGAGATAGCTAAAAAAATCTTCATAGACTTCGTTAAAATTATTATCGTCTATTACAGTTGTTTGTCTTCCGTATTGGAAGATATGATTTAATTTTACTACAAAGGGCCTAGATATCGTTGTAAAAGTCTTATATAGATATTCTCCGGACACAGTATTGCCTTTGCCTGTGGGAATCTCTAAAAAATTTAGCAGTGTTTTAGATAAAGATTTTGCTTTTTCTAAGGCAGTGAGTTCTTTATTAACAAAGAAATAAGGTATGTTATTTTCTTTTAAAATTTGATGTACTATATCTTGACTAGGTACAGCAAGTCCCGATGCCATAACATAATCTATTTTATTTTGTAATATATTATCTAGTACAATATTAATCTCATCCAACTCTATTCCATTTTGAGGCAATTTAAAATACCCAGGAATGTATTTTTTTGTAGCGATTAAATCCGAAGATGCTCCGTAGTGAAATACTTTATCTACAGAATTTTTTTTTGACAACAGATCTGCTAATTGATGATACCCAGAGTTAGAACTAATTATAGCTATGTTCATTTAGAAAGTCTCTCGACAATATCATCGTACAATTCTAAATGCTTACCCCACCATTTATTTTTATAGTCATCAAATATTTTTAAATTAGGATGATTAAAAATTTCACTAGATTCGATATTTTCGTATCCTGTATATTTTTTTCTAAGCACTTGATTGAAGTTACCTACTCGATTATATACGATTCTTTTTACAGAATTATTTCCCTGTTTCCCTTTAAATTGATTTTTAGATAAAGCAACCATAACGGGGTCTTGTAGAAATGAAAGATATTGTTCTGGAGTATGTACTAAAAAGAACGGAGCTCCGGTAAGATTATTTTTTTCAAAGAATTTTAAAACAGTAAAGTAAGGTTCAATTTCATCAACATACCATAGACCAGTTTCGCAATCTTTAGTCATATGTGGCGGACCATGATTGCCCATAACTATAGTGCCGTCTAATTTTTCAAGCACAGAAAATGTACTAGGAAACTGATAGGCGCCTATTTGATACTCTTCGGCCATGTCGATAATTTTTCCCGATTTAACAAAATGATCGAAATCTACATCGATTACCAATGGTCGCAATTTTTTTGACTCACAAAAGTCAAATGCATATTTTATATCATGAAAATTATAATTCGGTTTGAGCTGGACTATAACTGGAATAACTTCAATACCTAATGTTAAAAAAAGATTGAGAATGTATTCGCTATCTACGCCACCGCTGTACATCACGTAGATTTTATTAATTTTATTACTGTAAATTTTTTCTGCTACTTCGAGAGATACAGAATGATAGTTAGCCTGTTTATTTTGGGGAGAATCGATATCTACATGAAAGCTATTACCGCTTCCTGATGTTCTTAGATAATTTTTTTGCAACCATTCCATGCGAGTCCTTTAATAATCTGTCTCGCCTCCGGACCATATTCTTACAACGGTATCACCATCCATCTCGATATTTTGCCATTGAAAGTCAATATTATTGTACTGCCTATAACCTTTTTCTTCTTTTAATGAAAAGATAGTAATAGGATCATTTAAGTACTGTTGTCTAGTTTCTTCATTAGGCCACACGGTAGTTATATATCTAGTCAGCTTATCTTCGGATACTGTCACTTCTCTCGATAGAATTTTCCCAGTCTCGATATAGGTGGTTTGTAGATATCTAGTCCATCTAGGATTTTGGGCTGAAAAAGCTACCGCTTCACTAGGTCTTGTAAGTGTAATTTTAGTAATTATTTGGTTTGCCATATACGAATGCTCCTTGACGAATAATATTTATCAGTGTTATAGAGGCCTATAAATAGTCTTGGAGAATACATTAATGAAAAAAACACTAGCTATCCTAACAATTTTATTCAGCAATTTAACATTTGCATCGGAATTAATTTCTATACAAAGTCCTTATACGCCTACACATTCTGGTTATGCTCCTATGCTTAGAATCATAGATGAAGCTAACAAATCACAAAACAAATATAGATTTGTAATGGAATCAAAACCCGGTGGTGAGCAGATCATTGCTGTTAAACAAATGGAAGAATCGCCGCAAAACAGAATGGCCATAGTAGCTGCAAAGTACGTAGAGCATGTAAAATCGGGAAAATTAAATAGGGATAATCATGTAGCTATTCATGCTCTAGGTGATGCTTGCTGGGCAGTAATTACCAGTGTGGGAGACGAAAAAACAGGTCTAGATAGCCTGAGAGGATTTAAAGATCTCACAGTCGGAGGCCCCGGAATTGGCAATGCTACACATATTACCGCTATTCAACTAGGAGAGAAATACAAGTTTAATCCTAGATACATACCTTTTAAATCTAGTTATGATGCACTGCTATTAGCAGCCGGAGACGGCTCTATTAACATGGTACTGGAAAGGGTCGAAAGTTATCAACAACTTAGAGAAAAATCTTCAAGGCTTAAGCTATTAGCTATGAGCTGTCCTAATAGACATCATCTTTACCCTAATGTAAAAACCCTACAAGAATACGGTATCGATGCTGTTTATGTATTCAATGTAATGATAGCTGATAAATCCATGCCGGAAAATAAAAGAGCTGAAATCGCTGCAATTTTTGAAAGAGCCACTGTAGCAGTAGGAGAGGATTATTTAAAATCAACTTCTTGGGCAGCACCGCTATTTTCTAAAACTTCCACCGAAACTTATTTCAACAATAGGTTTCGTCAATTTGATAATATGCTAACAAAATACAGCAGATCGATAAATGAAAGCATTTCGAATTGATAAATAAAAGTGATATTACATAGGTTCCTTCTATGTTTACTTTATGGAGTTGCAAATGATCAAAACAAGGAAAATTAGTTGGGTACTAGCACACGAGCCCTATGACCTGTTTTTACGTGCTGCTGAAAAATTTAGCAAAGAAGTTGCTGAAAAAACCAAAGGCGCGATAGAAATCGAAGTTATGGGATTAACTGAGTATTCTGAAAAGTATCTAGGCGGTCAAGTCTTAGATAGATATAAAATTCGAGAACTCGTCGATAACGGAACTATCGAAATGAGCCAGATGTACACGACTACGCTTGGTCTAGTCGATCAAGATATGTTTGTGTTAGATATGCCATTCTTATTCCGCGATCATGAGCATGCAGCTAAAATCTTAGACGGCGAAGTTGGAAAAGAACTAATGGATAGCCTAGCTGCTAAGAGCAACATTAAAGGACTAGCATTTACCTATTCCGGCGGTTTCAGAGCCATCATCGGCAACAAAGTTATTGAAACAGTTGATGATATGGAAGGTATGAAAGTTAGAGTTGCACACAGTCCTGTGGCTGAAGCTACAATGAAAGCACTAGGCGCTGAGCCAGTAGTTATTCAGATCGAGAATCTAGCTTCTGCGTTGGGTAATAAAGAAGTTGATGTCGGTGAATCTACATACCCACGTATCTATAGCATGAAACAAAACGAAACAGCTTCTGTGATTAATCACACCGAGCACAGCTTGTTCTTAACTACATTGATTATGAACAAAGGTCTATGGAACGAATTAACTGTTGAACAACAACAGATCTTCGAAGAGGCTGCATATGCTGCCGCTCACATCGAACGTGCTGAGAGCTTAGAAGATGTAGTTATCACACGCCAACGTGCTATTAATGATGGCATCAAGGTTGTTGATATTCCTCAAGCAACACGCGAGCAGTTTAAAGAGCGTACCGAAGTTGTGTATGATGAATTGAAAGATATGTTTAAGCCAGGTCTAGTAGATAGAATTAAAAAGGCCTAAATATTTTTATGCAAACTAAAAAGGACTCTTCGGAGTCCTTTTTTTATTTCTGGTATAGATTATAAATTTTTCTAGCCTCAATAGGGTCTGCTATACTACCCCCTAGGTCTTTAATTATTCTAGCAGCTTTGGTAACCAATTCGGCATTAGACTTGGCTAACACACCTTTTTCTAGATAAATGTTATCTTCCAAACCCACACGTACATGCCCGCCATAGATATAGCTCATAGCAACAAAAGGCATTTCCATTTTTCCTATTCCGAATGCACTCCATATAGAATCCGAAGGCAATAGTCGTCTAGCATAATCAAGTGATTCTGGAGTAGCAGACCACCCATATTTTATTCCCATAGCAAACTGCCATAGAGGAGGACTATCAATAGTTCCGTCATTAATAAACTCTTGAGCTATTCTTAAGTCACCACTGTCGAATATTTCTAATTCTGGCTTACATCCTACTGACTGCACACGCTTTATCATTTCTGCTAGCACCGGTTTATGATTGATCCTAATACCGTTACCTGCTTGATGCATGGTGTTGAAATCAATAGAACAAATGTCTGGTTTAATTTTTTCTATATGTCTTACTCTTATTTCAGGTTTTAATAGTACAGTACCAGGTGAAGCTTGTGCAAGATTAACTTCACCTGGTATAAAAAGAGCGCCAGGCCCTGTAGTTAAGTTAATTATAACCCGGTCATTTCTTTTTTTAATTAAATTTACAGTTTCCTGATATAATTCTAAATCTATAGCAGGCTTTCCGGTTTCTGGATTTCTTACATGTATATGAATTATAGCTGCTCCTGCCTCTGCAGCCTCTAAAGAAGAATCTGCTATCTGTGCAGGAGTAATAGGAAGATAGGGAGTTTCTTCCGGTTTAGTAGCACCGCCGGTGATAGCTGCTGTTATTATAGTTTTCATGCCAGTCTTCCGCCATCTACTAAAATAGTAGTACCGTTAACATATTTCATTTGCGTACAAAGAGACTCTATTACTGCTGCTACATCGTCACCTGTACCTACTCTTTCTAATGGAACTTGCTTAACTATCCTTTCATTAGCACCGGGTGGCTTGATTGCACCTGATGTGGGCTTATCTAAAAATCCAGGACAAACTGAGACTACTCTAAAACGAGGACCAAATGATTTAGCCAAATATTTTGTCATAACTTCTAAACCTGCCTTGCTTGCACCATATACCATATTTGAAGGACTAGCACGTAACATCGAAGTTGAGGTTACATTAATAATAATTGCTTCTTGACTTTCGGAAAGTTTTGGAAACAATTCTCTGATAACAACTAACGGCCCTTTGAGGTTAGTTTCTAAAATACTATCAATTAGATTATCATTATAACAGGCAATATCATTACCGTCTATAGTCTGAGTGATTCCAGCAGCATTTATTAAGATATCACAGCTATCTATTTGTTCTACTGCTGCTTTGATTGATACAGTATTAGTTACGTCGGCGTAAATTACTTTGTGATTGAGATCTTGGTTAGGAAGGGTCGAGTAAAGATTTTCACATCTTTCTATATTTGATCTAGCCAAACAAATGACCCTTGATCCCTGGCTCGCTAATCTTCTTGCTGTAGCGTATCCGACTTGGCCGCCTCCGCCTGTAATAACAGCGGTTTTTCCTGTAAGTAAATTCATGAAAAATATTTATTGAATAAACTGTGTATATAAATATTTTTATGAACAATGTGCCACCGGGAATCAGCGGAAGACCAGCCCATTATGATCCCAATCTAGTTAATCAAGAAATCATAGCCAATGAACTATCTCTCTTAACCATTGGCGATTTTGAACCTCTAAACATTAAAATAGATACTAATCTATTATTAAATGAATTGGATCAATTTAAAGATGACTGGCAAGATTACCTTCCTAGAACTGATCGCCCAAACAACAGAAAGGGTTTAACTTTAACAACACTTCCTGGAAAAACTCATAAAGATACACCCAGTCTTGCCGAAGCTAGTTATGCAGCTAAACGTAAGTTAAGTGAATTAGAGTTTAATCATAAAACTGATGTATATGATGCCTGTGAAAGTTTAGATCCTCTATTTTCTTTATTTCCAGATGTAGGTAGAACTTTTTTTGTAAAATGCAACATCGGAGGTTATTTTGTCCCGCATAGAGATCATCCTGCTATAACCAGAGATGTTTTTAGACTAGTTATGTTTGTAAGTAATTGCGGACCCTTAGACTATGATTGGCTCATGGATGATCGAAAGTTACAGATAGAGCATGGTCGAGTGTATTATATGAACACTCGTAAAACTCATCGTACTGTAAGTTGGGTCAATGACAGCATACATTTAATTTTAAATGTACCTATGACCTCTGAAAATGTAGCTAAAGTAATAGCTAATTTACAGCATACCCACTAATTTTTTAGTGTCTTCGTATTCGGGAACTATACTCCAACTCATAATTATCCTAGTCATTTTTGGTCCACCGAATACTCCATGAGGTAATTTAGTATTCATGATCACAGGTTCTGTTAATGTATATCTATAAACTTCAGTCATTTCGGATTCGATTATATGATAAATTCTAGGAACGCTATATACCATTTCTAATTGTTTTTTAGCTTCATAAAAAACTGTGTATGAATCTTCGGTATATTGTATAGGAATATTTAATGCACATCCTCGATTCGGACAAATATGTATAGGAACGGTGTATCCAGGGGCTGTGGGATAAATGTTGTAAAGTTTAGACAGAAACGGAAATTGTTTTCTGAGTTCGACGAGATATGATTCTTTATCTACATATCGTTGATGTGTAGCTAAACCGGGTTCTAAAGAGTTAAGATTTCTAAAAACTATTTCTTTTAGCTTATCAAGATCTAACTCCATATCAGGAATAAAAATATATTTTTTATCAATCATATTAGATGCCAAGGATCGGGTTCAAATCTTAAACTTATTGCTCTTCGCCACTTATCGGAATAATTATCCACAGCATGCGGGACGCTGGTATCAAATAATACAGGTTTAATTAACGAAAACTCAGTAATTTTTTTACATAAGTTAGGATCGTAATAATGGTAAGGTGAGTTATTGGTAGTGTATCGTATTTCTACTACTTCAGCAGCAGCTTCCCACATTGTAGTTACAGAGTTTTCACAATTCTCAAGAGGAATATTTAAAGCAAGATTATATCCCTCTGGTCGGAAATCAGTATGTATTCTTCCCTTGGCATTAGGTTCTACCTGTATTAAAACAGCTCTAGAAATTTTTAATCCCATAAAGGTTTTTATATCAAGAGGTACTACCTGAAAAAATTCAAAATTATTAGGCAGTATTTTTCTATACTTTTCCTGTATCATTACTATTTCATCTTCGGGGATTTCTTGATATTTCCAGTAAAACATTTTATAAATTTATGAAATCGTTTAAGTTTTTTTTACTATGCATGATATAACTTTTATATTTTTCTACACTACGTTGCATCAATTCATTATACCTATCAACATCTAGTTCATAAAAATCTAGAATCAAAATTATCTTTCTAAAATTAGGCATAAAAAAGCTACCATGCTTAACTCTTAGATTATTCCATACAAATGAATTTGTGTCAGCGATTCTTGGAATAGGAAATTCCGTTCTTGAATCATGAATTTGATCAGGCAGACACTCCGATATTTTTAGAGTCGGTATGGGATTTTGATCGTACAGCATTATTCTAAAACCGCTAGGATAATCGACAAATTTTGTGTGGTCTCGATGAAACCTAACTGTTTTAGTGCTAGACCAAAGAATAAACTTTCTGATACTTTTAAATGGAAAATCTTTATATATCCTCTCAACAATGTTTGGAAATCGTGACAAAAATTCTTGTTGAGGATTTATGCTCCAAACATGATCTTCTATTTTATCATCTATAAAAACATCTACAGAATCAAAGTTAGAGAAGCCGTACTCAGAATTTGCTATATCTGATTTTAATTTATAAACAGGTTTAGCTCTTTCGAAATACCAAGAAACTAGTTCAGGATAGTCATATCTGGGAATGTCTAAAGGAACAAAACAATTATTACCCCATCGTTCTGTAGTGATTAATTCTGGGTTATATTTTAACTGTTCTAGCCGTCTAGTAGAGAATACATCTTTTTCTAACATTTTTATCTTAGTTTTATATATTTGTTGTAAATTATTTTGGCAAACTCTTTGTGACATTGCGGTTCAAAATGGAGTAACGGTGTGTGTAAAAATTTATTTTTTATTTGAATATCTTCCATGATGTCATCGTCTGAAATATTGAGAATTCCAGAGTCTTTGATAAGACACTGTATCGTTTCATTGTTAGATAATTTTTCATCTTTTAACAACGGATCTATAATATATTCTTTCCATATTTTGTGAGACGATAAGAAGATCGGATATTTTCCGGTTAATCCGTAAACGGCATGTTTTAGCCCATTTAAAGTATATAGATATTGAATTGAAAATTCTTTATTAGAATAGCACAATACATATTTCTTCGCTATCTCTCGTTCGAGCGGAGGAAATTTATCTATATGGCCAATCGGATGTTCCTTCAAGAAATAATTTTCTGGTAGATTGGAATTATAGAATCCGATTCTATTAGGACTAGTAAGTTGAATAAAAACAAAATCAAATTTTTTATCTCGGTAATTTGTTAGATCAATAATTGTTCGATTGGCTATTCCTATTATAGATGATCCCCCTATAGCACCATTTATAACAGAAATGTTATTGTCTATTTTATTAATCTGTCCTGCCCAAGATTCTTCTTTTTCTTTTTTAAGAAGTTGTTCTATTGAACCAAAAACATCATAGGCTTTTTTTCTTCTAACATATAGCCATTGATAATCAGTATCTTTTACTAATATAGATCCGGTTGATCTATATCCAGGCCAGTCTGGTAATATATGATCAAGAAGCTCTTCTCCGGCAGTAAAACTATCTCCGTTACAATAGATGTTCATTTTATATTTTCTTTGTAAAGATACTTATTCCTAATTTAGATTTAATTTCTAGATTTCTAAAGTCGCTGGCACAGTGTAATCTGGTGCTGTCAAAAACTAATGCATTACCCGGAATCCAATCTAGTGTAGAATTTAAACTTAACCCCTCTAACCATTGCGGTTTTAGATGAGTGAAATAATTGTTCTCGTCTATAAAATCTATATCGACTAAATCTGTTACATCGGAATATTCATACACCTGTTTATTGTAATAGGTAGGAATATTGTTACTTCCTTTAAAAAATTTAGCAGGACCGTGAAAATAAAATTGATTAAAAAAACACAACTTCGGATACGTACCGTTAAAATTTTCTAAGTACAAAGGTAAAGTGATTCCTTTATAAACGTTTTCCGGCAGCTCGAAAGTATCGTCATTGTGAATAATATGAGGGAAATCTGTTCTAAAAAAGAAAGCAGCAGTTATTTCAAATGGTCCTATACTATAGTTCAATTTTTTAAGAACTTTTTTTACTACTTCGTCGTCAATATAGTGTTTTAGATCTAACGTAATAGGCCCTGTATTTTTATGAATCAGATTAGAATATGGACCAGACGATTCGCTATTTTTATAAAAGATATTCTTTAAATGTTCGATATCATTTTCGTCAAGAATATTTTCGACAACGAATGGATCTTTTACTCGTTCTTTGATTTTTGATATTTGCTCTGAAGTTCTCATACTGTTATTATTTAAACTTAAATAAATCATGCTCAATTTAAATCAAGAATACAAGTACGGAATAATGTTATCGGGGGGTCTAGATAGTGCTGTTCTTTTGTATCTTATTTTGAAAGAAAACCACAATATAAGAATACAACCGTTTTCAATACCCAAGCATGATGATTCTCATTTGTTCGTTCCGGGCATACTTAATTATTTAGAAAATCTATTTTCAATAGAATTGCCGAAAACTATATTAGTTGGAAATCCTCAAGTACATCATACGCAGCAAAGTAAGACTGCTGTAGAAGAAATACTTAAAAATTATATTGACATAGATTTTTTATTTTTTGCTACTAATCAAAATCCTCAACATTCTTTTGATTATTCTAAATATCCACTTGATGGTTTTCCTAATAGAGTAAAGGGTTCCGATCATCCTAAGATATTAATGCCTTTTATAGAGATGTATAAAGATGATATCTTAAAAATTTTATTTGACAATAATCAGGAAGAATTGTTATCTTTAACACATACATGTACAGAAAGAAAAACTGGCCGATGCGGCCAGTGTTTTCAGTGCAATGAACGTGCTTGGGCGTTCAATCAATTAGATAAAATAGATATTGGGATTAATTAAAATCCTGCCATCCGGTAGTTAGCCCGTCAACATTTCCTTGGAATTTTCCAGTGCCCGTATTAAAAATAATCATCCCGGCAGTTGGAGTTGGTATTGCTGCATCTCTTGCGGATGCATCTGCATAAGATTTTACAGTGATAGCGCCACTGAATGTAGTTTGCTGATTTTGATTAATAGAAACAGCAGTAACAGGAGCGCCGGATCCATTGATTGAGGTTCCGATATCAATTCTCATCGGAACAACTCCTGCAGAAACAGCCCCATTTACTGTAGCACTGATAACTGCTCTGGTTTGATAGGTAGTGCCGTCGTGGCCAGCAAATGCTAAGTCAGTAACATCGTCACCATTTTGTACCGCTGCAGGTGTTACAGATGTACCTCTAGATCTATTAAATTGAACGTTTGAAGCATCAGCAGTAGTATGATGTTGAGCAAATATAGCCATAGGAAAAGCTGTCGGGCCACTTTGCCAATAGTTATTAGTTACAACTTGGAATCTAGCACTCTTAGTGATATCTACTGAGCTACCTACAGAAATTAAGTATTGATTACCTAAACCAGAATTAAATTCAGATAATAGGTTCATTACTCCGGTTTTAGCAGTTATTGTACCTGCATCTAAATTTACTGTTCCGATACTAGGAGCATTGAATGCTGCTGCATTAATAGTTCCCAATAAGAAATCGATAGTTGTGGTTGAAGGTGTGTATCTTAAGTTTCCATCTGTTCTTACAGTAGTTAATGTATTCAAACTACCTAAGAAAGGAATATAGTGTATAGAAGATTCACCGGCCTGTGTAGTAGCTCTCAAGGACCCAACATTACCCGAAACAACTATATTACCGCCATCTACATAAGTGATAATGTTTGTGTTATCACCTAGAATTCTTAATTGCTGTCCTTGAGTAATTGGAGTATTACTAGAATCATCTGCACCTACTCTAAATCCGAATGATTGACCGCCAATTGTAGAAGCAGCTGGTAAATCAAAACCAGTTCCCGATGCGATCATTATAGCAGAACCAATTCTTAAAGAATTGTTTAGATAAAGATCTTTAAATCTTGTTGCATTTGAACCTAAATCAAACTGGTTATTGGCCGCTGGTCTAACCGTTCCTACAGTACCATCAGTATTAATTCTACTATCAACAGCATCGATCAACAGCGAGGAGTCATCAGCAAATAGCGAACCCTTAACATCGCCAGTGTGGAATCCGGTAGTATTTCCAATTAGTACAGATCCTGCTGTAGCATTAACCGATCCAGTGAAACTTCCAGTCACGCTTCCCAATATAGTAGATCCTGCGAGACCATTTAAAACTCCGGTTACATTACCCGAAACGTTTCCAGTTAAATTTCCTGTTACATTACCATTAACATTACCGTTAAGAACTCCAGTATCTACGTTTAAAATCACAGATGAACTAGAATTAAAAATCTTACCTGTTACGATAGCATCTGCTTCTATGGTATTATGTAATAGAATATCAACTTCTGCACTTAATGCCTTGGTAACATTGTCATAGGTAAAATTAATATTTCTATGTGTGCCAGCTAAAATAGATTGTGCAGCAGCGTCTTTAGCTTCATTTGATGTTACGCCTGTTAAAGGAACTCCGCCAGCGGTGGCTCCATCACCAACTAGAACTCTGCCTAGTTGAGTATCATAAATCAGCTCACCAGTTAATGGTGTTATGCTGTTTACTTCAGCTGTATTGCCTCTGCGAATCTGTAAGGGCATATTGAAACTCCTGGGGTATCATTTTATTATATATTTATGCCTCTCTAAAAAGAAACTATAGCCAAAAAAATAGGGCCCGAAGGCCCTATAAGTGCGTAGTTATCAATCTATATTAGGTCCGTTTCCATTGCGGAAACCGATTTGTCCGCCTTCTGCTTCGATGCGTTTTATTACATCTTCAAACAAAATGGGTGCAAAGTCTGGTGTTTGTTCTACGCAAACGCAATGATATCTAATATCGATTTCGTCGCTGTATAATATAGCGCCGGTTCTAGCATCTACACCACGAGCTTTTTTTACACGATTTGCGTGTAAGTGTCCGTGGATATTAACGCCAAATCGTCCTAAACTTGCTTCATGTACAGGAATATGACTTAATATCATACCGTTCATAACATGATAAGCACGAAGCTCACGAAAGTACTGACGGTACTCATCATCACGAAAAATATCGTGGTTTCCACGGATCAATACTTTGTCACCGTTTAAACGAGCCAATGTACTCATTGCTTTACGGTTAATAACAACATCGCCTAAATGATAGACTTTATCCGTGGGCTTGACTCGTTCGTTCCAAGCCTTGATCATAGCTTCATCCATCTCGGCAGGATCGTCCCACGGCCTTAACTTTGTTACTCCGTCATCTCGAGTGAAACGGCACACACCTGCGTGGCCGAAGTGCGTATCACTCACTAAAAATACGCTAGGCATAGTGCCCTCCTTTCTTTTATTTAAGATATTGATTTAAAAAATTTACAGATCGATTATACGATTCGTTAGTTACCACAACATTATATCCCTGATATTTAGACCTTGCTTTGTCAAATGAATGTTTTGTATCAGTAAAAATTTTGTATTCACAGACCTTTTTATAAATCCTTTTTTGAATATCGCAAAACTGTTCAATCCTATTACCTTGCACATAGACATCTTGATCTCCATGTAAGAACAAAATAGGCGGAACGTGTTCTGAATTTGACGGAACGAACGGTCCAATATAGAAAGATACAATAGCATTATATTTTCTACTTTCAAACTTATTAGCCAAGGATGATGTATTAATAGCTATATGAGCTCCCCGAGAAAAGCCAACTAGACCTATTCGAGTTGGATCTACTTTATTGTCGCTAATAAGTTGATCATAGGCCTTTCCGATATTATCAGTTCCGCCTTGAGAATAGTAATCTACAACAGCAACAGCGAATCCTTTAGATTTCAAAAATCGTGCGTACTCATATTCTCCAGAATCGATACCGGTTGAAGTATGAAGGATTATGACCGCTGGCTGGTTTGATCGTTGTGTATCTTTATAAAGATACGGCACACCCGAAGTGGCACACCCGGACAGTGTAGCTACAAGCAATAATCCAAAAATAAGAATTTTAGGCATATTAGAACTTTCTAAGTTATTGTAATATTATAACTTCAAAATTCCAATTTGTCAATCAAACCATTTTACCATGTAATTATAAATTGAACTGGCACCCAAATTTTGAGCAGACTGTAATGCTACTTGGTTATCCACATGTATGTGACTAGCTACTCCGTCGAAGCCCTGTTCTTTACAAATGATTTCAAATTGATTTCTCATCATCCTGTAAATTCCATTGTTCTGATATTCTTTTTTAACTGCTCCCAATACTAACCAAATCAAATTTTCAGTTTTTCTTGAATTTGTATTGTAAGCCACAATGCCTACGATTTCGTTATTGATTTCTGCATATACAGCAGACCCGCCTGTGCCTAATGATTTTTCAATCCTGTGTCCAGCATTTTTTAAATTTTCTAATTCTGTTAAGAAAAATTCATAGGTGCTTTCTTCGCAGTAGTTTTCTGTATATCTTATAACAACAGTATTTCCAGATTGGTCTTT
>JACCDG010230063.1_pt1 | contig 26841 bp, 28 predicted proteins | sample 7442471 | NCBI WGS metagenome assembly JACCDG01 (sample SAMN15323444, study PRJNA562643) | freshwater metagenome | isolation source: river surface water | place: USA:Blue River Watershed | collected 2017-08-17 | reverse complement strand
TGTCAGGCTCCGATCAGGAGGAAGGGGTGGATGGCGGTGGCCGTGGCGATGGCTGCGGCTTGAGCGGTGCTAACGGGTTTGGCCGAATCCGCTGTGTTGTCCACACTCGACAAGCCCACATCAGCCTTGGCCAGATTTACTGCGCCGGTCTTGCCTGCGACGGACAGCACTGCGTCAGTGGGCGTGCGCAGCTCGACCCAGTTGGCAAGCGTTGAGGCAGGCTCTGCGGCCAGGGCGAAGGACTTATTCAGGTCGCTGCGCACAGCCACGTCGCCGCGCTCTGCGGTCAATGCCAGCATGGCGGCCTGCGATGCCACTGTGAAAACGTCTGTGATGGCGATGGCGGGCAGCTCGCTGGCGGGCACCTTTCCGTTGGCGTCCAGCGACGCAACGCCGTTGGCGGCGCCCCGCGCTGTCTTGTCCACCTTGGCTGCATTCACAGCATCCAGCTCGGCCTGTGTCGCCATGTCCACGGCAAAGCCAGGGTTCGGGTAGCTGCCTGCGAGCACGCCGCCAGCGGCACCCGTAGGCGCGCGGGCGTCGCTCAGCCGCGCGTCATCGCCGGCGGCCACAGTGCCTGCGGCTGTTCCTACATTACGCGTGGCGGAATTGCCAAGGCTGGTGGCCAGTGGGTACTGGGGATGAGGGTTAGCCTCAGCAAGGTGACTAGCCACTGCAACGTCTCCGCTTGTTGGCGTAGCGACACAGCTTACCATAGTACCCGCGCTGATAGTCGTGCCTGCTAACTTGTAACCACCTCGGTACAAGATAGATGTGGACGAGAATGTTTGAAGAGCACCGTTGTCGATAATAACCTTCAGCTGAAAGCCCTCAGTGATCAGCGTACAGAAATCTTCGTACCATATGGCGATCAGCCAATAACCATTCTTCTTGATGTATAGACCTGGTTGAAAATTACCGCTAACCTCATACAGGACGGAAGCCGACACGTCGTCAGAGAGCTCCTCGAACTCGTGTGTCCAAGGTACGGATACCTTACGGCAGTCCGTGTTGTAACAAAGTTGAATTGATGTAAAGAATTTTTGCATTATTTTCCCATGTGCAGTTTATATAGAGTGCTCAGGTATAGATTTACCACGTCGTCAAGCTGACTCTGTAAGGGAGTATCGTTCTTGTCAGATACACGATACCTAACGATCAATAAGATCTACTAGCGTCTTATAGAACTCATCTAAAGCAATGTGCTTGGCGTGAGACCTAGACGCAAGGTGTGCTCTATGGCCGCATCTTTATTCGCGGTACTAGCCGCGGTAGCCGTGGCCGCAGCAGGTGCGACTTGGCCGAGAACTTTGTGGGTAGTTGACATGTCAGGCTCCGATCAGCAGGAATGGGTGAATGGTAGTGGCCGTGGCGATGGCTGCGTTGTGAACGCCCACGACTGGGCGATACGTTGCTTCGGTCATTGCGTGCTCCTTTACCACCAAGGCGTGATGCCGAGGTCGTTGGCGATCCAGTGCTCCACCGCGCTGATTGCGGCGTCGGTTTGAGCGGTGTTGAAGGTGGCGATGTGGGCGATGTCTGCGTCCAGCGCGGAGCCGAAAGGGAGGCGCACGTTGCCTGTAAGCACGGCTGTTGCGGCGCTCGATGTGGAGGCCCAAGCACCGCCGTTGACCCGGCAGCGCAGGGTGCCGCTTTGCTGTGACATCGTGATTACCGACCACTGGTTCGTGCCAATCAGTTGATCGGCGCGCTCAGTGCCTGATGCCGAGTAGTTATACGCGGTGGCTATAAGACTTCCGTCCCCCACGATTGACTGCATCACATGCAAGCCACAATACCCGCCGCCGTCAGAAAGTATCACGTCTGCGACCCACGGAGCAGTTGTATAGGGGTTTGCCGCGCGGACCTTTACTCCCACGACAATCAGTTTCGTTGTGCTGCTCACGATGGACTCCCATGATGCGTTCGTGTTCGGGAAAGCGCTCATGACTTCCATTTGCAGGAATCCCCCAGCAAGCCTCGCCGCGCTGCCACCGTTAGCACCAGGAATCAAAGCCGTCAGCGCACCCCCTGAAACGTATTTGGCACCTGCAACAACCCCTACTTTGTCAGCAACGCTTAGGATCGGCTGCCCGTCACTTGGCGTTCCTCCGTCCAAGCCTGCCCCCGAAAATAGCGTCTCGGTATCAGTGAAGTCCAGCCACATCGTCGCGCCCGAAATCATCCCTGGTGGGATTTCATCGGTCCAGAAGCTGTCTTTGCGGTAGAGGCCCAACTGGCCAGCCTGCAGCAGCATCATGCGTCGTTCTCCGCGTTGGTCGTGACGAACAGATCGACGCCATGCAGGCGCGCCACGATAGCCAGCGTATCGGCGGCATCGGCGGCTTTGCGGTAGACCCGGAAGAAAATTGTGTCGCCGTCCGCAGGGGGTGTTTGCGACAGTGAACGCAGCAGTCTCGCCGCTGACGTACAGCCGGTTGGTGGTACCGCCGGTGTCGGTCACCTCCACGGCCGTGCCGTAAGCCTGGTTGATCGCTTCGTTGTCACCGACGGCCACTGCCTGGATGCCCCACACGCAATCGAAGTTCGTGGTGGTCGCTGCGTGTGACCAGCGAAAGCGCGCCGTGATCGTGCCCCGGTTCCAGCGCTTGGGTAGCGGGATGGCGAACTGGCAGTGCTGCTGCGTGCTCTGGTGAAAGTTCAGCGTCTGCACGTCGGGCATGTTCGCGGAGGTGGCAATGTTCGTCAGCACGCCGCTGCCGCCGGATGCGCTGGGCTGCATGGACCCGGCCATGATGGGGATCATCATGCGACCGGCGGTTGCGCCTCCAGGAGCACTCTGCAGTGCCTTGATGTCGGCTCCGATGGCCTGCGCCAGCGCCGTGATGCGAGTCTGTAGGCTCATTGCTATGCCTTGGCTGCGGCGTAGTCGGCCGCGTAATCGTGGTCGTAGGTGCCCAGGCCGGTGATGAGGCCGGACACGTCCGAAGCTGCTGCGGCGTCAATGTTTGTACGTGCCTGGGCCTGCTGCGGTGCAGTCAACGTCTGGGCCGCGTCGTAGCGCACGCGGTTGGCCACCTCGGCGGCGATGGCGGTCAGAGTGTCTAAGTCCGCTACGTTAAAGGTTTTAGTGCCGTCCCTTGTCTCTAGCACATCTACGCTAATTTTACTCATGTGAACTCCGTTAATTGAATGCCGTGATAGTTACTGGCCCGCCCTTAAAGCTCCGCGCTCGCCCACCAGTAGCTGTGAGATTTAGCTAGCTAACATTTAGAGCGCCCATAACCTAAGTCCTTAGTAGCTGATGCCGTCGTCGATGTAGTCGAAGCTGAACGTCATTGAAATTTCGATGGCAGTCGACGCGGCACCGTCGTAGTTCACATCCGTCATTGCCTGAGGGAATGCACCAACCAACACAAGCGTTTGTGCAATGTTGCCAGCGTTATCGTACAGATCAAGGCTCAGCCGCACCTTGTATGCTGAGCTGTTGGCGCCGCTGTTGCGCTTCCAGCTCCGCATGTGGTCACGCCAGCCTCGGAAGGCCAGGTACGTAGTGTAGTCGATGGTTTCCAAGAACACTGCGGTGAACGTGTGTTCGTAGATAGCCCGGCCAGCTTCTTGCTTTGCAACGCCGTGCAGTTCAATCTTCACAGGCTCAACAGACGAACCAGGGATTGACGTTGACTTGACCTTGTAGGTCAAATTTTGGGCAGACACTCCTGAACCAGGAATAGTCGGGAACGTCAGGTCGAAGTTCCAGGACTGCGCGGCGTCAGGGAGACTGAGAATTTGTGCGTGGCTTGTACGTGCCATTTGATTTTCCTTTTGTTGGTAGGGAGGTCCTAGGACCTCCCTTTAACCTAGTTAGGCTGCGCTACCGTTCAGAGAAGCAAGGGTTTCGTTGAACGACACACCACGCTTAGAGATCACCACTTCAAGCTGGATCTCATGAATCGGAATCTGCGGAATCAGCACGACGGTAACAACAAGGATACCTGCGTTTGCCGCAGCGTTCGGATTGTTGTCAGTATCGCACTTGACTGTAAAGTCGTACAGTCCGCCAGCGTTCTTGACCGTGTCCAGATAGTCAGTAGCACCAGAGACAATGCCACGTCGCACAGCATCCGTGTTCATTTCCTGCAGCGCGTACAACAGGAACTTGTAGAGGGACACCTTGATGACGTTGACAATACGGCGCACGGACAGGAACGACAGCGCAGAGTATTGAGCCGCGAGCGTCTGTTGCTCCCACAAGGCAATACCTTGACCAACAAAGGTCCTGGTGTAGTTCACCTGCGCGTCGTAGAGTGCCGTTGCCTCGCCATCGTCAAACGAGTAGCGCTGCTTCAGCACGTTCAACAGACCGCGATTCAGACCTGCGATTGAGTACGCCGGATTAGCAACACGATCAGTGCGAGCGCACAAGGCAGCAGCCCAACCTGAAGGAGGCACGTACACCTGCTTACCATTCAGGTAGTCAGGTTGCAGCAAGTCTGGATTGAACAGTGCCGAGTATGTGGAATTGAGGTTCAACTCCAGGTTACGATAGTCGCGAGCGTCTTGGAACTTCTGCTTCGAGCTCGGTACGTCAAGCAGCGCAGTCGCGTCGCCACGAGCTTGCGCAAGCGCATCCATGGCCTTCTGCATGATCGGGTCAGTGATACCTGCGTTGACCAGCATGTTCACGTTGTAGAGCTGAGTGTTCTTGAACACCTGCAGAGCATTCGCGATCTGGTACGACGTAGGAGCAGCCCCAGAGTCACCACCGCTAAGTGCAGACTTCGCCACGTTGCCAAGAGTGGGAACCGCAGGCAAGGCCGCGACGTTCGACACAACCTGGATGACCGACGAGAACGGATTGATGCGATCCTCGACTTGCGTCTGTGCACCTGAGTTGTCGATACCAGCACCCAGCGTGCAATCCCACGTTTCAATAGGACCAGCAACCGGGTTGGTATTGTCATACACGCGCACAGTGAAGACGTCAGAAGTAGCTGCTGCGCCCGGGCTAGGGGGCTGTTTGCTAACGTCAGGGGCGAGCGTGCCCTCGTCAGCGAAGGAGTAGGTAGCCCCGCCGACAGTTCCCAAAAGACCGAATGTGCTACCTGAGGTACGACCGTAAACTTGGTAGCCTACGGCATTGAGCACTGGATTCCACTGAAGAGTATTCTTGGCAGTGGCCAGTGTAGCACCTGACACCAACACGGTGATAGGTGTGCTCGGCAACGACTCGCCGTCAAACGTCAGAGCAGTCACCATGTAGTAGTAGGACCCGTTACCGAGTTGACCACCAGTGAGTGTGGAGTTGCCTGTCAGGTTTTGCGGTGCGCGGATGCCATTGTTCTCGACGGAGATCATCGTCGAGTTGGCATAGCTGCCTGGGCCTCGGCTTGGGTAGAACAGCATCACAGCTTGCTGACTACCGACAACCAGCGCGTTCAGGTCAGTGTTGGTTGGGTCAACCAACCCGACAGTCTTCACCTTGGTAGAGCCATCGGTGTCAATGTAAACGAGCAAGGTCGAGTACAGAGCACCAGTGCCTGCCACGCGTAGACCCCACAGCTGATTACCCTCAGTGAAGTAGTTGAGACCTGACTGAATGGTCATCGAGATCGAAGGATCGGGATCACCATACTCTGCCACGAAGCTGTCAGCGTTAGTGAACAGAAGAGGGCGGGTACTGCCCTGTTTACTGATGATTGGGAGGCAGGCTACTGCCGAGCTGGTACTCGTGATAACCTGTGACAGATTGATTTCTTGGGTGCGCACATCTGACGCACGTTTGACGAGTTGGACCAATTAAGCCTCCTGATTGACGATTCGCACACGGGGGTTGAGCACTGCCCAGTTAGGATCAACGGTGAATCCTTCAGGAACCTCAACCTGGCGCTTAGGCATGACAGTCATGAAGTCAACTTTCTTGTCTTTGGACAAGAGCTTGACGTTGACTGGGCCTTCTGTCATATTCACAATTCGCATGAACACCTCTTAGAAAGGAAAGAACTTTTCACCAGGCTTACCAGTGGTTGGTATAGCCTCTGACAGTATGATTTGACTTACACGCCCGCGTACACCGAGCACTGGCTCTGAGATGTACCCTTGTAGCGTTAGGTTACCAACAACCTGGTAAACAGATTCCTGATCTGTTGGAGATTCCCTGGGAGGGATAGACAAGGACTCACCTATCGTGTAGGTAACAGGGAGATCAGTTAGTCCGTAGTTAACTGTGAAATTGACTGCGCCGTTACGACGAACAAACAACCACCTACGGGCAAAGGCATCCACGCAATCAGGCGTAACACCACTATATTTGTTGGTTACGAACGTAACCTCAATCTCAAAGTTGGTGGGTATTATCCGGGCCAACTCGTATTGATTGTTGCCAGCTGCAAGCCTCACCGGAATGCCCTGTCGAGCTAATCGGTTAGAGTTATATCTGTCTGAAGCTGCACCCCAGGTCTGCACGTTCAGAAAGATGTAAGGATACTCCACAGGCTTGTTGCCTTGAAGAACCTGTAGCTGACGCAGTTTGTCTGGCGACGACACAAAGTAAGCCGGCGCCCTAAACTGCTGCTTCATCTTCTGCGCGAGGCCCTCGTGTATTAGGGTGTCAACAGGTTGTATTTGCGTTTGCATAGGACTCCGAAGGCGGAAAAGGGGTGCGAAGACCCCTTTTTCCTATTGCATCACTTCTTGCTGGGGCGACGCGTCATCGAGCTCAGCACCTTGGCCATAGCCATAGCAGGAGCTTCTTCCTCGAAGTAGTCTTCGTCTGCATCGGCTTCCAGTTGGTCGTCGCCGTCCTCTTCCTCGATCTCATCGAGCGGGTCGCCGTCCATAGCATCAGCCACCAGGTCGTCTTCAGCGCCACCCTCGACTTCTTCCGCGAACGGGAAATCTTCAGCAGCGGTCAGACGAGCCTTAGGTGCCGTCTTAGCTTGCAGAGCGAATGCTTGCTTGTTGGAGGCCTCCAGGATGTCGATGGCACGGTCAATGTCAGGCTGGGCAACGGCGTTAGCCATCAGCTTGGCAGCCAGCACGCCGTTGCCTTTCTTCAGCTCAGCGAGAGCCAGCACGGTGTAATCGAGAGCGCGATTGTATTGCTTCATGGTACTTGTTTCCTTGGTTGAGACGCTAGGGAGGCAACTCCCTAGCTGTCAAATTAAACGCGGATGCCCTTCGCGATGGAGCGGCTGTTGGCCACGGACACTGCCAGCGATTCATGGATCACGTAACCGCGACCAGGAATCTTCTCGACCGAGATGTCGGTCGGGGTAGAAGTCAGGCCGCCACGGTCGGAGTAAGCCCCGTGGTTCAGAGCGTCGGAGATCACGTAGAACTCGCCCTGGCCCAGCACCTTGTGCTCAGCGTGACGGTACGCGTCACTGGTGATGGTCATGCCGTACATCACGCCCAGCTCGCCGGTCAGCAGCAGTTCGTGACGTGCAACAGGGTCGATAGCCTGGAAGAAGTCGCTGTTGCCGATGATGTCTTGCCACAGGTCGGAAGCCACCAGCAGGTGTGCGCCCTTCAAGCCCCAACGGGTCACTTGCGTAGCCACCGTCATCAGGTTGTAGGGGGTCAGCTGACCGGAGATGATGGACAGGTTGTTGTCCACACCAACAATAGCTTGCACCTGGTTGTACCACAGGCGGTCTTCAGCCACCATGGTAGCTTCGGTAGCTTCGATGAACTTCTCTTGCAGCACGTCGCCGCTGGACTGGTTCAGTTCGACTTGGGGGATGAAGGGGCGAGCCACAACCATCAGCTCCGGAGGGGTGAACCAACGGTCACGTACGATCTGCGATTCCACCTTCGTGGGGCTCGTGCTCCAGATGGCGGTCACGTTCTTGTTGCGCATCGGGAAGCGGGGGATCGAACCTTGCTGCACGTCAACCTTGGCCAGGTACTTGCGCATGAAGCCTTGGCGATTGGCCGTGATGTACAGGGCGTCGCTGATCTTCTCACCCAGCACGCGGTGAGCTTCCTTGTCATTGAAGGCAGCTTGCACCAGGTCTCGAGAGGTCGAGGTGTCGATGTTCAGCATGTTGCCTTGGGCGGCAGCTTGCAGGAACTTCTGTTGCTGAGTCAGCAGGTCCTTCTTGGACGAAGCATTCAGCTCGCCATTACGACCAACGGCAAACTCGTTCGAGTCAGCCAGCTTCAGTTCGGTAGCCAGCACAGGGCTCTTGGAAGCACGGATTTTGATGGACATTCAGTTTCTCCTTGAGTGGTTACGCGGCACCTAATTAGGCGGCGCTGAATTCGATGCCGAGGTAAGGCACTTCTTGGGTAGGCAGGGACACAACGTAGCCGTTGATAACTACGCCGGTAGCACCGGTCTGGTTGGTAATCTGGCCGTTAGCTGCCAGCTTGATAGACGTTGCAGCAGCCCAGTTGATGCTAGCATCGAACTGGTCGGTGTAGATCGTGCCACGCTTGGCAACGCCAACTTGGCCAACGTAAGCGCCGGCATAGCCACCAGGCTGCACGTCACCTTGCAGGGCGCGCGACTGCACAACAGTCAGAGCGTACTTGTAGGTCACGGTCACCACGTTACCTGCGGTCAAAGTCGTCACAGTCGAACCAACCACTGTAGGCGTTGCCACAGCAGCACCAGCAGTGGTGTCGTACACAGCCAGTTGGCCAGACACAGGGGTACGGGCCAGCTGCACAATGCCAGAGCCAGGCACGGTGAAGGTTTCAACCTTCGTACCATACAAAGCAGGCAGCGGTGCGGCGGACACGCCCATCACAGAGAAGCCTGCGAAGACTTCATTAGCTGCGCCCAGCGATTGTTGCACGCCAGTGGATTGAGCGCCGGTCACACGGATCAGGGCTTGGCCCTCAGCGGTGATGTTGGCACCAGGAGCAACAGCTTGTTCAGAGCTGTCAACGATTTTCGAGAGAGGAAAGTAGATCATGTAGTTTCTCCGATTGAATTACACCAGGGAAGCGTCCCCAGAGAGGATGGACAGTGCTGCGTTGGTGCTAACACCAGCCTTCAACAGCGCAGCGGTTTGGCGGCGTGCAGGAGAGACCAGCGCGGCAGTGACTGACGCAGGAATCGCATCATCCATGTCTTCGCTTTCGTCATCTTCCATGTCTGCGGCTACGTCGAAGTCATCGTCGTTCGTCAGATCGAGAGCTTCGGCGTACTGATTACGCACATCTTCCGGCATAGCCGAAATCTTGTTAGCCAGCGTCAGGATTGACTTAGCGTAAGATACGCCATGCTGAGCAAACATTGCACGAATCACATTACCAGCGCCACGCACGCCAAGTCGCTGGAATTCGGTTTCCAGAGAAGCCTTGAGTTGGTTCTCTGAGTTCTTGAAGAAACGACGGTTGATGCCAACTGCTGCGATAGCCAGGCACTGCTCCATGGCTTGGTCCTTGCGAGCAAGGGCTTCCAGCTTGGCATTGACCTGCGCTTCAACCTTGGCCTTAACCACCTTTGCGGTAGCCTTGGACGCGGCAGCCAACTTGACCTTGGCCAGCACAAAACCGGATTGCACCAAGCCTTTACGCAAGCCCTTTTGCTGCATCGAGGCCGACACAACATCTTGGAATTGGTTAGACAGGTACAGGTCAGACATACCAACCTTACGCGCCAAGGCAGGACCCATGGAAGCGATGATGCGGTTAGCCTTGAGTACGTGCACCACGTTAGCCATCGTTGCGAAAGCCACGTCGTCCACTTCGTCGTCTGCCATAGCGTCAGCATCGACCAACGCCACAGCGTCTTCGCTACTGTCGTCTTGCTCGAAGGCCATAGGTGCGTCTTCGACTTCTGCCGTCTCGACTTCGTCTTCCACTTCCATTTCAACGTCAGGGCCGCCAACGGCGTCCATGTCATCGTCAATGTCGTCCAGATCAGCTGTCAGATCGTCAAACTCGGAGTCATCGGTGTCAGCCTCAACAGAGTCTTCACCTGTAACACCAAGGTCCGCCAGATCTTCAAATTCAGCATCCACGTTTTCTTCGTCAACTTCCTCTTCGTCAATAGAAGCGTTGTTGATGACAGGCATGCCAGCTTCCTTCTCCAGATAGCCGATGGACGGGTCTACCTCGTTAGGGATCTGAGCAATGCGGCCGCCAGCTGGACGCTGTTCGTCCGTCAAGGCTGCTTTGACCGGGCGCTTGCCTGAAAATTTCGGTTTGTCCGCCGAGTGCGTGCTGACATTACTGACTTCTTCAGGGTCAATAAGCAGCATGTCGCTCTGGTGGTTCTCTACGTCAAATTCCGAGTCTCCCACCTTCACCGCACTTTGGGAATGCGTTGATACGGCGGAGTGAACTCGACTTTTATCAGTCATGAGGACTCCTGTTTACGTTGATGAAGGCTAGGCTCAGACCTCCGGTTAGTCTGAGTCTAACCTTCATGGGCCTAGCAAAGTGTAGGTACAATACCCGCATTATTAAATTGTGCCCTGCAAAACGCACTGATGCTCTGCTAAGACGTACCACGGAAGATCTGGCAGTGTAGCTGACATGCCGGCAAACTCGTGTTGGCACAGCGTAGAGAAGTGCAGAATGCCGTTAGACAACTCGTAGACACAGACAGGGTGCTTAGGAACGTAGTAGCTGCCTGTAAGACGCGCAGGAACTTCGTGTCGTACAGTACCTGTCACGGTGGGGTTCAACTCGTCTGTGCAGATGTTCGGCGGGTGTATAACGTGTCTTGATTTACATCCGGGGCACCAGTGGACATAATGGTTTGCACGTACTAGCAACAGCTTACGTGATAGCAACAGGGCACACATAATTTGCAGACCACAAAAGAAAACACCCGTGCAAACACTAGGTCGGCACGGGTGTGGTCAGAAGACAGAGTTACTGGCCCAATAGACGAGATTTTGCCTGAATTCTCATTTCGCCAGTACCATCTCTGTCAGGCATGTCGCCCACGCAGGATCTGCGACACACGAGTACTCGATAGGAGACAAAACATGAGCATTAAGGAAGGCGACGACCTTACGGCCGTCAATATCCATGATACGCCAGTTCACCTCCTTCGTAGACCGGATGTGTGCGCAGTTGGTGAACTGATTGTCCGTAGCACGGTGACCACACACGCTGCACGTAAAGTAGTCAGCCAGTGCGCCCATCGAGCCAGTGTTCATCGCACCTGATGCAAACTTTGCGGCTGTCTCCGGATCCTTCTTCTTGTCAATACCTATCAGGCCGTAGACAACATAGTGCTTGTCCTTACCATAACCCTTCATGACACGGAGGCTGGTATCGAAGATAACACCAATAGCCTTCTCGTGATCCTCGTTGTCGTGTTCAAGGTGCACAGGGCAGCCAGTCCATGCCTTGTAGGTCAGACGAGCAATTGGCGGGGGTTGATATGCAATCAACTCTGCCAAAGGAAACCCAACGCCATTACGGTTTGGGATGTCCGACGGGCAGATTGGAATGTTGACAATAACGTAGTCATTGAGGTCTGCACTAATCTTGTACGTCTTGGCTGCGAAAGGCAGCCAAGACGTGTCAAGACGCTGTGCAACTTCAGACGGTTTGTCAATGTCTGCGGTAGGGCTGTCAGTGGCAACTGCTTCATCTGCAATTTGGTTGACAAGCTCAGCTGGAGGTACCTCAACCTCTGCGGCAGTAACCTGCTTGTGTTCGTAGTATGCTTTTGGGAACTTGAGCATCACACCCCCACCAGGTAAACAATTGCGTTAGCTGTAAAGCTAATACGATAAGCGGTGCCGACGAACGGCAGAGCAACGATGGGGCCGGCCGCGATGGCTGTTGCGTTGACCCAGATACCGCTTGTGTCCTGAATAGGGCTCATGGCCAGATCAGCAGGTGCCAAGGTTGTGGAGATGCTTACGGCACCACCGACAGCCTGTACGTTGACTGACGCGCCATAAGAACCACTCAACGAAACAAGGTCAGTACCTGGTATGTAGACAACGTCCCCCGCCTTACCTGTTACGGTAAGGTGCCCAGTTGGTACACGATACTTCTGACGGCCAGACCCTGATTGCACACCCCTTAGGTAGGGGGATTGATTGCCTACTGTGGTCATCTATTACTCCTCATCAGAGGGTTGACCTTCATCAGCCGCTTGTTGACGTGCTTGTTCCTCTTCCTGCAGACGTGCTTGTTCAGCAGCTTCAGCCTGTGACTGATCTTGCTGAACAGGGCGTTGACCTGATGCTTCAGCATAAGTGTGGAAGTTTTCACCGATGTTGATGCCACGGAAGAACAGGAAGTCTCGCGCTTTCTGCATGTCCTGGGCAGAGAGATCGTCACCCTCGGTCACAGAGATACCTGCATCGCGCATGTCTTGTTTCAGTTGAGCGTACATAATCATTCCTTGAAAAAAGTGGAGGGAGAGTGCCTCCCTCCTTACAGACTAAAATTAACGAACCTTACGCACCTTGACTGGAGCTGTTTCTCGTGTCTTGCGCGCAGGTGCCGCCGGAGCCACTTCACGTGCCTTGCGTACCTTGACAGGCGTTTTGCTTGGCTTGGTCGGAGTTTCTTCCGAGTCGTCGCCAATGCTGAGGATAGTATCGTCAGTCTTAGGTACAACCTTGCGCACCGATCGAGCGTATTGATTCAACTCTTCAATGTTGTTGACGTTAATACCTGCGTCTTTCAGCTCAGCAAGAATCTTGTGAACTCCAGCCAGCGAACCGACAAAGCGAGTAAGCATCGGATCAGCAATGCGCCAGCGGGTGCCTGGTGCGGTGTACTTGGACGAGATGGCCAAGCGTGAACCCGGATGACCTCCACTAGCAGGCAGACACAGATACGCGATGCCGTAGGCTGGTGCCACGTCTTCACCTGTCTCCGCTGACTTAGCAGCAGCACGTTTGTTGTTCAACGGATCGAAAATACCACCGTCGGTCACCAGCGCGAAGATGTTGAGCAACTTCTTGTCTGCCGTAGGCTTGAACGTCTCACGCATGTAGTTGCGGAACTGCGCGGCACCCATGAGGTTCGAGTAGTGCCTGTGCGACTGCAATCCATTCTGCGTAAGTGCCACAGACAACGCAGCGAGCGCACCGCTATCATACTTGTCACCAACGTGGAAGCCAGCCTCTGCCCAGTTGGTAGCCTGGGTAATCAACTGACGATACGTCTTGATGCGCGTGTAGTAGTATGCCGGGTTTTGTTTGAACCCGATAGCTTCAAGCGCCTTAGCCGCCTTGTCCTGCTCACCACTAGGCAAATAGCCAACCTGCAGGAATCCGTTGATGATGTTCAACTGCAGGGAGATCGACAGGCGCTTCTTGCGAGCGTCCTGTTTTGCCTGCCGTTGACGTTCTCGAATCTCAGCTTCCTTACGCCGTTCTAGCTCACGCTGTTCCTTCAACGTAATCCGAGTTTGCTGCACGTTGACACCGGGCACGGTAATCTCGGCTGTCGGAGAAAGACCAGCAGACTGGATCAGCTTGTTTCGCATGTCAATCGAATTCGTCTCAGTCCGACTGATGATGAAAGCATTGGTGGCGCGGATTTTCGTAACAGTGGTGCCATCGCTTAGACGCACAGTTAGACGTCGAGCAATGTCACCCTTGAAAGCAACACCGACGATGATACCGTCGCCATATTCAGTGTGGCAAGGCAGACCGATCAGCTTCTTACGTTGCTCGTCATTTGCACCGCTTTGATCCGACTCGTCCTCTTCCCCTTCGCTATCGTCTTCTTCACCAGTCAGGTCCATGCCAAGGTAGTTATCCACGCGGATCAAACCAAGCTCAGACGCCTTGTAGAGTTCAGTACCTTGTGCGTAGGGAACTCGTGCAAGCAGCGCGCAACCTGGGGGAGTCTCTGCTTGAGCGACCTGGGTGAACTTGAAACCACCCTCAGCCTCGATTTTCTCTCGATACTCAGCGTATTCACGCTTGGTGATGTTGTTCAGCTCCTCCATGACAGACTGATAACGCGCCAGGTTTGTGTCAAAGTCGTTCATGGACACAATTGCGTCCAACTTCATCGGGATGATTGGGATATCATCCAAGGCGTCGTAGGCTGGGTTACCAGTATTCTCGAACTTTGCAAGCGCAACCATCTTAGCACGCAGACGTGCTGCTTTAGTAATGTCTATCGTGCGGTTGGCCACAATGGTGTCAAACTTGAGGGCAGGACGTTGATCACCACCAGGTCCGAAGTAAGGCCGTGCAATACGCGAGTCACCTTGCTCTTGTTCGCCTGGCGTCCAAACCCCTTCAAGGCGCACAAGTGCAGATGCAACCTGCAGATTCAGGCCAACTTCCAGAGACTTGCGGATGCCAATCATCCAACGGACCTTTGGATCAGTCTTGAAGCGGTTAACCAGCTCAGTTTTGTTGGAGGCTGAATACAGAATACCACACGCTTGGAGCTCAGCTGGCATTGAGTTGAAGATTGATTCTGCCGACTCCGTGTAGTTCACGAACACCAAAGCCTTACCAGACGCTTGATCCGTAACTCGGTAGTCCTCAAGCATCAAGTGCTTCAGTACCTTAGCCTTAGGCGGCATCAGATCGTCACCAGTAAGAGGAGGAACTCGCGTACCGTCTTCTTTTACGAAACCGTTACGAGCGTATGGGTGGAACCCAGGGTTGGTGACAAACCGTTCAATGTCAGCGAGGTACGGTTGCAGGCCAGGACCAATGTCACCCTCGTCGTCGAGCATGTCCTCGTCGTTAGTCCCTTCAGCCAAGTCGCCAAAGTCCTCTTCGTCATCCTTGGAAGCCTTTCGACCTTCCAGCGAGTCAAGAACCTTACGGGCGGACTTGTCAGTCTCGGCCTTCTTACGAATCTGCTGAACCATGTCAGCAAAGATTGCGTCATAAACTTCGCGTTGACGCTCGGTGAGCTCAACGGACAAGAATCGGTCCTTGCGAGGTGGCAGCGCACACGCCCATTCTTTGCGCTTCGCAGAACACCACACGATGTTGCGCTTCAGCTTGGCCATAACCGTGTTGACGGAGTTAGGGCCAGTCTGACGCCATTGCAAAACGCGATTGCCTGAAATCTTCTCGCCGTAGGTTTCGTTGAAGTCTTCACGGGTGCCGAAGATGGTAGGATCCATAAGTGCCAGCTGACCAGGTAGGTCGGAGGGCGAATCAGGATTCAGCGTACCTGAGGCAAGGCGCTTCTTTGGAATGTCAGCAATCAGATTCATCACGCCCTTGAAGGTTGCCGACTTGGCGTTCTTCAAGAAGTGCGACTCGTCCATCATCACGTAGCCAGGACGGAACTTGCGGATCATTTCCACAACTGGGTAGATTGCTACCGAGGCAGTACCATACACAGCGGAGCGTGCGCGGAACTTCAGTGCAGTGTAGTCAACAACCAGCACCGTGTTGATAGGAGCCGTCTCGAGCATGTTCTCAGAGCGCTCGTAACCAGAGGTCTGGATGTTATACGTCGTGACGGGAATGACGTTAACCTTGCCGTCGGTGAACTCAACCAGCTCAGCCACATAGTTGGCAACCAGGTGGTTCGGGCACATGATAAGATACGGTGCAGAACGCTGCTCCTTGATCTCATACAGAATGTCCGTGATGGACAGCATCGACTTACCACCTCCAGCGTCAACTGCGAGGATAGCAAAGTCCGGGCTTTCACGGAGCAGGTTTCGCACCTTTGCCTGGTGGGGCAACAAACCACCGTCTTCAGCGTTAAACCGACTTGTCACCAGCGGCATAGGGGGCGGTGTCCAGTTAGGATCGACGCCCTGCTCAAGCGCAGCCTTGTTGGCGCGGTTAGCTGCTGCTTCGGTTTCACCCATGGGCAGGCCGTAGTTGATTAGCACACCCAAGATGCCCATAGCTTCAACAATTGTGGAAACTGCGTACTTCTGATACATAGCCTCCAAGTTGTGCTCCATAGCAGGATGGAGTTTCATGATGAACTCACGAACTGGCTTGAACACCACCTCGTTGTCTTCAACCAGATCACGATAGCGGATGAGCTTATCGGGATCTTGCTTTGCAATTGCGGCAGCGTACTCACGGATGGACATTGTGGAACGATTGCCGAATAGCTTGACAAGTTCAGCCTTCTCCTCAGCAGTCAAGGCAAGACCGTACATACTAACTTGGTCTCCGACGTTGCAAGCAACACCGTAGTGGCCCAATCGCTCGAGAAACTTCGAAGGCATGGGACGGCCGAGAATGTTAACCGCCATCGACGGGGTACACTTCCGCATGTTTTCCAGCGGCACGATAACCGGACGACCAGACGTATTGGAGTACGTGAACTTGAAGTTAACCCAGTCAACAAGGATAGGTATATTGGCTGGAAGCGTGGGAACAGTGTCTGGCGAGTTGACGTCCAGCAGGCTGAACTCACCGTCTTCGTGCGAACCTGCTGACGTGTAGAGGCTTTCGTACTTGTCAGTGTTATCACACTCCTGAGGGAGGAACCAAGGTTGGCCATCCAGCCCAACAGAAAGGCCATAAGCGTCGGTACGGCGGTCTTCTGGAAGGTGAGGAGGCAGCGTCTTCGCAATCTTGGACAAGGAAATCGCCGACTTGCCGTAGAACTTGGAGACGTACTCGGCCTCAACCCACATCACAAACAGCGGGTAGAGATCGACCGGGCGGATTTCCATCCAGTCTGTAGACAGCAAGGCCTCAGCCTCGATCTCAGAGACGTGGAACTCCAGGAAGAAAACGGACGCGCGATTAAAAGACTTGACGACCACGCCCTTGAACGCTTGGCCGATAACGTCTTGTGTAGGCTGAGCCAACCGTGAACGCTGCAGGCACAAGCGGGGATCGAAACGGCGGGTTCCTGCGTTGTCAAGAATGTCTTGCAGCGTAGCTACAGCGTCGTTCTCAGGAGAGGCAGTGCCAAACAGGCGACACACAGTTTCCAGCTCTGCCACGTTGTGGAAGGAAACAACAGGCAGCAGCAAAACAAAGTGCGCGTTTTCACCGTTGACCTTTTTCAAGGAGGTATATTGCGCCAGGTTGTTTGTTGCGCGGCGTGCCTCGAACTCGCGGATTGCCTTTGCCTTTGCCTTGCGCTGGGCACGCTCTTCTTGAGTTACTGCGCGTGGTTCGCCACCCAAGGTGATCGTGGTTGTGTCCATGATCGAGCCTAAGGCAACCTTGAGCAGGGTCTTCCGCGGATCGCCATTGTAAGCCCAGTTGAACACACCCATGAAGCCAGACTTTTGCTGCTGCTTGGTCAGCTGGTACTTAGGCGAGGGTACCAAGTTTGTTGAGGGCCGGGAGGCCTTAAAGGCAGTGATTTGCATCTTTTTCCTTGAAGTAAGTTCTGAATTCTGAGAGCTGCTTACTCTCCATAGTGGTTAATGTGTGATCTGCTTCTTCCTTTTGAAGTTCAGCATACCTCCGCAGTGATCCAGAGGCTAGACTAACTTTCACTGACGCTCCGCGCAGTTCTTGCATACGAAGTTTGAATCTAGTCAGCTGCGATGGTATAGAAGGACGCAGATTCCAAACAACGTAGATGAAGTCCGTCTTTGCCGCAGCAACGGCGTCCTTGTACGAGTGGGCGTCGCACCAACCAGACTTTACAACACCATCGTGAGCTACGGTGTACTCAAAGTGCATCATATGCGCCTCTGCGGTAACGTGTTCTTTGGACGGATAGACGCTGCAATAGGATCCCAGAGGTGCCTTAGTATCGTCTCCGACTTAAAGTCCGGGAGGTCAGGAGTTATCGGGCAGTGGATTTCATAACCCACATACCAGGTAGAAGGACTGCGGTGAAAAGGGTTGCGCACGTAGACAGTGATACCTGGATCCAGCTTGACAGTATAGCGATATTCCTTATCCCAGGTAAGACTAAATCGCCAGCCTGGAGCTGCCTTGATGTGACGGAACCACAAAGGATCCGCAACTGTCCTTACCCAACCTTCGATGCGGATAGCAAACCCGTATTCAGTGAGATACGCCTCACGGGTGACCTTACGCACAAACAAAGGTTTGAGAAACTTGGTTAGGTCGGCGTATCTAACGTAGAGACGCCTACGTGTACCAAGGAAATTTCTGATGGCAATGTTAGGATCCGCAGGGTCTTCAAACGGCGAAAGACCGGCGGAGTCACAGCGCTGCATAAATGTGCGCAGCGCTTGTGCCCTAGCCAGTCTAACATCTTCCGGAAGATTTTTGCACGCTACGAACCAGTGGTCAATAGCATGAGGGTTGATTCCCTTAGGAGGAGCAAGGGCGCCTGGCAGACTCATAATCAGCCCCAGATTGGTAAGTCGTCAACAAGCAGACTTTGCTCAGATGGTTCATTTGGTGAACCATCGTTCTCAGTGAGCTCCTGAATCTCGGGCTCTACGTCATCAACAGGTCCGTCTACCAAGGTATCGAAGGCAACGCCGTCGTCCGTCGGATCTGCATGTGAGGCAATAAGGCGTGCCTTAGCCTGGATTGGTTGCATGTTCTCTCCTCACCGTCGTTTAGGGTGACCAGCGTGGCGTGCGTCATGGCATTCTTTGCAAACAGTTATGAGGTTACTCTTTGTAGTAGTTCCTCCACGACTCAAAGGGATAACGTGATGGACGTCAACTCCCTTCTTGCCACACTTGCCTGCTGCGGTGCGTGACTGACACACACCTCCGTCACGAGCAAAAACTTCCTTGCGAATATCCCACCAGGAAGTCTTATCGTTGGAGTACCCATCCCTTCGGATTTTCTTCACTCCGTTGAAAAGGGTGCGTGATGTTGGTCTGCGAAACATAAAATTGTGCTCCTTGCACCTACCAGGGTTTCTTCGAGAACTCTCGGTACCAGGGTTTATTTTGCGCTTGCTTCCTAGGCAGGTGACAGCCTAGGAAAGTGACTTTTAGTTCAGCGGCCGCCTGGACCTGAGTGGTTGCGCCGTTAGCCCAGCGAATTTTCCAGTTACCTGCGTAGGGTAAGGTAACACAATTGTTTTCAGCTACAAGACTAAACAGTTGGCCGCGATTTACGTCAGTAACCAGTGCGTGAGGCCGCGACTCTACGAAGCGTACGCCGTTAATACGGCCTACCTCCCCAGGCAAGACGGTGTCCGTCGCATCAGTGGGGTTGAGGTCGTAGCGCACTTCAGTGTCTACGTCAGGACAAATGATGAGCGGGGTATGCACGGATGCACCTCACGACCAGGTAGTTGTTTAAGGAATCGGATTGACGTCGGAGCACCTGCGATACCATGTCCTGAGTAATGAGGGTCATGAGCTAGCACCGCAGGCTCCCGCGAGAAAATCACTGCGTGCCCGGTTGAAGGATTACGCGGACTCGGCCCAGAGACCATGTAGAACTCTGGGAGAGGGGTTGCGTCTGGATTCTTTAGGTCGTCTACGAACTCAAGCTCAAGTCCAAAGAGCGCAAGCCAAAGGTCCATGCGCTTATTGCGATCAGGTCGCCCCCACATTTGGTAGAATTGGGGGACCATCCAAAGAGGGAGCTCCATCAAGGAAGCAATGCACGCGTCAACGCAGTTGCCGTTGTTGTAAGCGTGCTCGCCGTACAAAACTGTTTGAGGAACTGGTTTCATTCTTTTGATAAGGGGCCAAAGCCCCTTTAGTTAGCCGCAACTTCCAAGGTAGCCGCAGGAAGTGCAGTACGAGCAGCCATCTTTCTTGATGACAGCGTGTGCACCACACTCAGGGCACTTCTTGCCAGACATTACCGGGTGAGGATGTTCTGAAACCTCAGCAGTATCTGTAGAGTCGTCGAGAGCCTCGCGCCGATGGGCAATGATATTTTGAATGGCGTATGCAATCACAGCCACCTCAGAATCATGCCACGCAGGTACCCGCGTACCGTCGTCCTTGACCACAAAGCCGAAACGAATAGCACCACGATCCCATGCGACCTTTCGCATGTCCGACAAAGCCTTCTCCAGAAAACCACCGCGAGCAGCCAGTGACAGCATACGCATCGTAGACGTCATCCACTGTTGCGACTCACCATTCTGCCCAACAGGAGCGAAGAACTCGATAGCGCGCTCTGCGGTATTGCCTTGGTCGTCGGACACTGTAAGGAACGACGTAATAAGGTAGAGAGTCTTCTGCCCGTCCTGCGTCCAGTATTCAATCTTGTCGGAAGTAGCTTGCAACGGTCCGTTAGGTCGTTTCTCAATAACCAACTTTTGCAGGTCAACTGGAACCTTTTCCGAGGGTTCCGGCTCTGGGGTAGGTGCAGGCGTGGTAGCCAGCACGGCACCCAAGATGGAATTCGGGCGATACGTAGCCAGGCCCTTGAGCTTTGCCTTGTGTGCCTGCAGATACAGGTCCTTGAAGTCCTCGAACGGATAGTCAGCAGGGATGTTGACCGTCTTGGAGATCGCGGTGTCGATGAACGGTTGAACAGCAGCCATCATCGCCAGGTGATCCTGCGCAGACATCTCCAAGGCACTGATAAAGTATTCAGGGAGGTTGTCCGTGTCACCACCCAGATGACGGTAAAGTCGCCAGGAGTAGTCTTCAACCGTGTGGATCGTGTGTGATCCGTCCTGCTCACGCTTCTTGCGCGTGTAGGTCCAGGAGAACGGAGGTTCGATACCGTTGGATGCGTTGTCCGCGAAGGCAAGGCTAACTGTGCCGGTTGGCGCAATAGACAGCAGATGCGAGTTGCGAATGCCGTACTTGCGAATCCTCGCCTTGATGACTTTCGGAAGACGCGAGGCAAACGTGCCTTCGGCAAGATACTCCTCAGCGTCAAACAGAGGAAACGCACCCTTCTCCCTAGCAAGTTCTACAGAGGCACTGTACGCAGCATCTCGCATCTGGCGAGCAATAGCTGTCGCCCAGGTGAGACCTTCCTGCGAGTTGTATTTGACCTTCAACATAGCCAGCGTGTTGCCAAGGCCAGTGAAGCCTACGCCGATACGCCGCTTAGACGCAGACTCCGCCTGCTGCTGGGGCAGGGGCCAGAAGGTTGCGTCCAGGACGTTGTCCAGTGCGCGTACCTGCATCGCGACTGCCCTAGTGAAAGCATCGAAGTCAAAAGACGGTTTGCCTGCGAAGCCAAACGGGTTGCGCACAAAGTTGGTCAGGATGATTGGACCAAGGTCGCAGCAACCGTAGGAAGGCAAAGGTTGCTCGCCGCACGGGTTGGTAGCCTGAATCGTCTCGCAGTAACGCAGGTTGTTGTCAGTGTTGATGTTGTCGAGGAACAGGATGCCTGGTTCGGCAAAGTCGTAGGTCGACTTCATAATCGTGTCCCACATCTCGCGAGCCTTAACGGTGCGGTACACCCACAGACCATCCTTGCGTTGATAGGCGCCTGCTTGCAGCAGGGCTTCCCCGGGCTTCGACTTGTGCACCAATTCCCACTCGCCGTCAGCGGCAAGAACGGACATGAAGTGCTCAGTCATGCCGACAGACACGTTGAAGTTGTTCCAACGACCAGGTGTCCGCTTGGCGGTGATGAACTCCATGATGTCCGGGTGGTCAACTCGCATGACGCCCATCTGAGCACCACGGCGCGAACCGGCCGACTCAACGGTGGTACACGACTTGTCGAACACGTCGATATAAGGGCAGGGGCCGGAGGAGATCGACTGCGTGCCCTTCACGAAAGAACCCTTGGGGCGAAGGGCAGAGAAGTCATAGCCAACACCACCGCCGCGTCGCATGGTCTCCGCAGCTTCACGCAAGGCCTCGTAGATACCAGGGCGACCTTCTTCGTCGAAACCCTGGATGCAGTCACCTACAGGCTGGACAAAGCAGTTGATAAGCGTGGCCTGGATGTCAGTACCGGCGGAAGCCATGATGCGGCCTGCACCGATTGCCCCGGTGTGCATGTTCTCAAGAAAGAGCTGCTCGTAATGGTCACGATTTTTCTTAGTCGTCTCTACGCTAGCAAGCGACTTAGCAACACGAGCGTAAAGTTCCTGCAGGGATTCACCTCCCTTGAGATACTTCTCTTCGAGAACAACAGCAGTGATAGGTTGGGGAGGAAGATTGTGCGGATATTGCATGGGTTGTAGTTGGGGGGGTTGACAAAAACACTATTTACAGTTAACGACCGGAGTAACCGAACAGATAGCCTGTGTTGTAGATAGATGCGGGGGTGATAGCAATGCCCACAGAACCAAGCGAACCACGCGAGGCTCGGCTGAAATCTCCATTGCCAGCAGGACCTGAGCCGTCACCGTCCTTGATGCCCTTGATGAGTAAGTTCTGCTTCAGTGGTTTCAGCTCTTGGTCAAGCTGGCTCTGAATCTTTGAGATCATGCTGTCGATAGCAGACGTGCGGTCAACGTCAAGTGAGATAGCGGCACCTGAGAAGTTGAACGCCTTCTCTGCTTCAAGACCATACTGAGCTTCGAGGGCCGCCTTCTCTGCACACAGTAGCCAGAACTCACGCACCCCGCCCATTGCGTTGGTCATAGTAAACGCGGTGAACACACCATAGGCATTGTTGAACGTGTCCATGCCACGACGCAACCACTTGAGCACTTCGGTACTAGGGAACTGTGCGTCAGGGGTACCGTAGAGCGTCTGACGAGCTTTGTTGATCTTAGACTTGACGTCCTCAACCGCTTGAATGATCGAGGGGTTGACAATCCACAGTGCACCTGACTCGCGGTAGATCTGGTTCTCGGAGTTGTAAAACTTCCATAGAACCTGATAAGGTATCAAGGTGGCGGGAAGCTGCGAGGTGTCTACTGTGCCCGCGACAAAATAGCCAGACGCAACTCGATCAGGATTGCCAATCGGCATCGACGCAAGCAGGTTGTTGTTTGCGTAAAGCTCGATGGCATAGTGCTGGTACACCTGTTCAGTGACCAATGATAGGGTAGCCTTGTCCCCTTGCAGCTCGATCGAATCCGTAGTACCAACAGGCACGTCCACCAGACCGTAGACCTTCACGTTCTCGTAGTTGTAGGCTATGCCGTTGCCTACCCTGAGAGTGTAGCGTAACTGGTAGGGATCGTTCAGCGTGCTTGGTATTGAGGCAGGCACGTTAATCACGCATCGGGCGATTACCGTGTTACTGATACCTGAAGACACCACACGATATTCAAAGGCGTTGCCAGCAGCATAGACAGTGCCCTGAGAATCCAGCAGGTCCCAGGTGATATACCCACCAGTAGGGTCAAAGTCAGGAGCAAACTGAAAGATGGCAGTTGATAAGGCGGACTTACCAGCTGCGATTTCCCCAACCAAGTCCTGATAAGAGCCTGGGTCCTGGTTGTAGTTAGGATCGAAATCTGAGGCAGTGCAGGTCGTCGCGATGGTTATAACGAACACGCGCTGATTGGTACTTACCGTTATCGGTGTACCATACGTTCGACCTTCGGTACCACCAGTTATGGACAACACCATAGGATTAGCATTCCCAGAAGAAACGCTAAGGGCGAACAGAGAGTCGTCTATTGGCGTTGACTGCCCAACTACGATAGACGCAATTGATTCACCTGGTTGCAGGGTGAGTTGCTGCTCGGTTGCAATAGAGCTGCTGCCCACCTTGGCAAATACATAGGTATTCATTGATACACCTCCGCAGGGTAGACACCCATTACGAAACTTACTCTCTTGTTGCCAGCAGCATGGCCATCAAACCTTATCTTACGGCCGACTTTTTTGAACACACCGGTCAAAGCACGTCCACGGTACTCCCAGATGACCTCACGCCCGTAAACTTGATCTACCTTAGTCAGTGACTTGAAGTATGACAGCTTCTGACGCGGACCGTAGTCTCGGGTCAGTTTTTCTTCTTCCATAGCGCCAGCCGCTGCGTCTTTGTAAACGTAGTCGTCAGTAGGGTCATAACGGCGTGGATCAAGGCCAACCTTCTTCATCCAGGCTTTCCACTTCGGCCCATGCCCGCCTTCTTCGAGATCGCGAGAACGGTCAAGGCAAGCAACTGCCTGGTGACACTGCTCATGCAGCATTATCTCGTTGAAAAAAGCCTCGCGAGCATTGAAGAGAAAGTCAGCAAGCCACAAAGTGCCTGGACCAAAGTTGGCGTCGTGAATATAGCATCCACGCGGGGTCTTACCTAAAAGCGCAGACTTGACCGGAGGTTTTGCCGAGACCAGTATCTTCGGTTTCGGTAGCCGTCCGTTGAACTTGGTCTCGTTGAAGTATTCCCAGAGCTTAGTTGCAAACTTGACGCGCGTCGCTGAATTGGTCTTTGCCTGCTCGTACATCAACGCGAGCTCCGGCGTTGTAGCCTTTTGGCTAAGGTGCGTATCTCGAACCTCAACGGACGAATGACTACCGCTGTAGATAACACGCACCATGTTAGAGGATGGAGACACCCCTAGCTTGCCGACAGAAGGTACCTGAAACACGGCCACTTTGCCACCGCCAGCAACCGATGGAGTGCCAAACGTATTGAGCAACTTCTTGTAGTCGTAGCTATCGAACTTGTAGGTGTAGTTGTTGGTCTCCATCTTCACCAACAACGGATTTCTAAAGCCGTAAGCGGTAAGGAGCTTCGCTATGTCAGACTGCTGCATTGCGATCACTCCAGGCGCGCATGGACAGCGCAAGACGTGGGTGCAAAGGAGTAGGGGCGTGAGTAGACCACTGATAATCTGTGTGCTCTTCGTTCAAGACCGGCTCAAACTCTTGCTCAATGCTGGCAATGTGATTATGGAAAATGAAGCCATTGTCCTGGACATCTCGATGCATGTGCTGAAGCTGCAGGGGCTCGTGGTAGCCGATTTCTTCTTGGCATTCGCGATGCACACCTTGGTCAATGGTCTCAAAGTCTTCAATGCCGCCGCCAGGGCAGCACCAAACACCAGGATTGTCTCCGTAGGTGGATCGTTTGATCCAAAGGAACCGACCAGTGGCCCGTGCGAAGATCAGCACGCCGCCACCGAAACCAGTTTCTCTACCTGCTATTAGTTTGGTCATGTGTTAGCCTGCCATAGGATCGTTGAACACCAGCTGATTACCGCGCCGCATAAAGTTGGAGGGCACAAGATCGACGTTGTTCAGGTTGGTTGCAAAGTAGGCCGCGAGCTCTGCGAAATCAGGAGGTGTATCCTTGTGCATAGCGATAGCTCTCCAAGATGCTCGGTTGAACCACTGGGTATCAGACCACAAGCGTAACCCGTACTTTGATTGCATAGCCTGCTTGAGCTGTGCCACGTAGGCGGGAGTCACAGGTTGGAGCTTCTCCATGAAAACCACGTAAGCAAGATTAGCGTCGTCGAGCTTTATACTCTTGACGCTTGCTATACGCGGCAACCATGGGTTGTGTGGATTCTCAATACAGAAGCTGGCAAATTTTCGATACGCACGGTCTTGCTTGACGACTTTGACCGCTACGTTATCAAAACATGGATGCTGGAACACAGTACCAAAACCACCTTCGCCCAGCTTTGTGTAGTCAAGATCCAGGAGGCGCTTGACATACTCCTTGTAGGTTTCAGCGTTGATCTGCATCATTCGCCATTCACGATGTTTGCGATCTTGCGCAGCTGGCTGATGTTCAGCTTGTATTTGTCACCCAGGAAGTCTAGGTCGTGCGGATGGAGACCACCAGAAGAGTCGAGACCAGTGAAGGTGAACACAAGCTGGTTACCCTGGGTCCTCATACGCACTGCGGTACCTCGCTTGCGCTTCAGCATGGCCTTGACCTCGAGGAACAACTGGGTCTTGATCTCGTCAATTAGCTTCACGCCAGCAGGTTTCAGCACAAACACCAGCTCGTCCTCATCAGCCGTTACTTTGCTGATATAGGGTGCTGCCGAAAACAGGTTAGGACTCAGCCCAGACTCAGGGTGCTTGATCTGCATCGACACAGGGAGGTTGCCAATCTGCGAGGAGAAGCCCTCCAAGGAGAGTTGGTCAGCAACTGCCTTCGTTGCTTCGCGCAGGTTCTCCACAGTGATACCACCCCGCAGCAACGACGGAGCGACAAATTCGTGCTCGACGAAGATCTCGACATTGCCAGTGACCGTCCACTTAATGACCACATACAAGGTAGGAGCAACCTTGCCCTCGTCAGACACCGCGTTGGTCAGGATGATGTAGCCAGCGAAAACAAGAGAGCCACCATCCTCTGGTTTAGCCATCGCTGCGTACGTCATTGTCTTAACCTCGTCACAGTCGATATGACGATTCTCGGTCAGCTCCGTAGCCAAGGCCTCGACAAATTCCAGATAGGCCTTAGGGGCGTGTCCTTGCGCGACACTATTGAGTGTCGCGAACAGCCGCTTCAGGTCTTTTTCGATTGCCGACTTGAGCTTCTGTAGGGAACCCACTGTGCTCTCGACAGCCGTATGCTTGTTGACGTTCGAGAAGTTCATGCGGACCTCGTTCTCGAGGTTCATCACATACTTGTATTGCTCGCTCAGTCGTTCAGCCAGCTCGTAGCTGTGCATCAGCTCTTTGACGTTAGGCACCTTGACCACCGGGAAGTCAAGGTTCAGCGTCATCTTCTTGCGCTTGTTTTTACCGTCACCAGAAATGTCCATCACGCGAATTTTGAAGTCTTCAGCGGCCCGAACTTCAGCAGCCTTGACAACCTTGGCGAGTGCTTTCTCTGTACGGTCAACTAGCTGGGTGTCGACGCGAAACTGGTCGTCAAGCTCTTTGATGCGCTTGCGGATTTCTTCCAGGGAGCGAAATTTAGTAGTTGCCATTTTCTATTCCTCTGCTTTGGCCTTTAGGCCTTCGATAGTTTCGTTGTTGAACACAAGGGTGCGGTTGATAAACACCCTTGATGTCTTATCCATTGCAGTTATAAGCTCAGGCGTCTTGTCGAGCTTGCTAACCAGCGTTACGTGGGGAGAGTAGTCGTCAAACGAATGCTTGAGCCCATGCTCTGCCCAGTATTGGTTACGCTCGGTCAGCGAAGGACTGTCCAGCAAGACCACCAGGTACCCGTCGTTGTCATGTCCGTCCCAGAATTGAAGCCCGGCAATACGAGCGGTGAAGCGCCGCGCCTTGGAGGTTTTAGCCTGCCTCGGAAAGCATCCCTTGGCGTAGGA
>JACCDG010172995.1_pt1 | contig 26855 bp, 27 predicted proteins | sample 7442471 | NCBI WGS metagenome assembly JACCDG01 (sample SAMN15323444, study PRJNA562643) | freshwater metagenome | isolation source: river surface water | place: USA:Blue River Watershed | collected 2017-08-17 | reverse complement strand
TTAGATGACATATATACTGACATTTACAATTGGATTGACGAACACCAGAATACATTAGCCTCAATTTTAAAATGATTTTAACAAAAAAGCTCATACTATGAAGATTGCATTAATTACAGGATCCGGAGGATTAATCGGAAGTGAAGCAGTTGAATTTTTTGCCTCTAAGTTTGACAAAGTTATTGGTATCGATAACAACCTTCGTAAATATTTCTTCGGAGCGGAAGCATCGACCGATTGGAATGTAGAACGATTAAAAGGCGATTATGCTAATTATGTTCATTACGATGTAGATATTCGTGAACAAGTTGCTTTACGTAAAGTTTTTGAAAAATATGGTTCAGATATCGATCTAATTATTCATACCGCTGCTCAGCCAAGTCATGATTGGGCTGCACGCGAACCATTTACCGATTTTACTGTAAATGCGAACGGAACGCTTCATTTATTGGAGTTTACCCAACAATACTGCCCTAAGGCTGTTTTTATATTTACATCTACTAATAAAGTATATGGTGATACTCCTAATTATCTTCCTCTTGTTGAGTTAGAAAATCGTTGGGAAATTGATTCTAAGCACGCTTTTTATAAAAATGGAATTGATGAATCAATGAGTGTAGATAACACCAAACATTCACTTTTCGGAGCTTCAAAAGTAGCGGCTGATATTATGGCTCAGGAGTATGGAAAATACTTTAATATGAACGTTGGAGTGTTTAGAGGAGGTTGCTTAACAGGTCCTAAACATTCTGGAGCTAAGTTACATGGTTTCTTATCTTATTTAATGAAATGTGCCATTACTAAAAATCATTATACCATATTTGGATACAAAGGAAAACAGGTAAGAGATAATATTCATAGTTATGATTTGGTAAATATGTTCTGGCATTTTTACCAAAATCCACGTCAAGGAGAAGTTTACAATGCTGGTGGAGGAAGGTTTAGCAATTGCTCTATGAAAGAAGCCATTGCAATTTGTGAAGAAGTTACCGGTAATAAAATGAATTATAGTTATTCGGAGGATAATAGAATAGGTGATCATATTTGGTACATCAGCGATGTGAGTAAATTCATCAATCATTATCCTAAATGGAATTATAAATACGATTTGCCTACTACTTTAACTCAGATTTTTGAAGAATTAAAGGTACATGCATAATCAATTCGCAACATCTATTATATGAAACTAAGTTTAGTTATTCCTGCTTATAACGAAGAAGGATCGATTACTGAAACGCTTACTACTTTGTATGATAAATTGGTAATAGAAAAAATCCCACATGAAATTGTTGTAATAAATGATAATTCAAAAGACAATACAGAATCAATTTTGATTCAACTACAACAAACCATGCCTTCTTTAGTGTATTACACTAACAAAGGACCCAGTGGATTTGGGTATGCAGTAAGATATGGCTTAGAAAGGTTTAAAGGAGATTGCGTTGCAATTATGATGGCCGATTTATCGGATTCTCCGGATGATTTAGTGAAATTTTATCGTAAACTATTAGAAGGATACGATTGCGTTTTTGGAAACAGATGGATTCAGGGAGGAGAAGTAATAGATTATCCGGGGACTAAAAAAACAATTAATCGGTTTGCGAATTGGATTGTAAAGGTTACGTTTAGATTAAAGTATAATGATGTAACCAATGCATTTAAAATGTATAGAAAGGAAACAATGGACGGGTTGAAACCTTTTTTATCTCCTCATTTTAATCTCACCTTGGAATTACCTCTAAAAGCAATAATCAGAGGATATTCGTATACTGTTTTGCCAAATAGTTGGAGAAACAGAAAAGCGGGTGAATCTAAATTAAAGATTAAAGAAATGGGAAGTCGGTATTTCTTCATTTTACTTTATTGTTTAATTGAAAAATTCTTTTCGAGAGGTGATTTTAAAAAGAAGTACTGATGAATATTTCTTTTTCTCACGTACCCAAAGAATATATAGTTAATTGAACAGTTAAATAGATGATTTCAGTTGTTAATTATGGATTAGGTAATTTAGGATCAATTTTGAATATGTTCAAAAAACTGGGCATTAATGCCCAGTTAGTTGATCAGCCCGAACAAGTGTTGTGCGCTGAAAAGTTATTGTTACCTGGTGTTGGCGCTTTTGATGCGGGAATGCAGAATTTGAATAATAGCGGTTTAGTAGATGCATTGAATGAAAAGGTATTAAAACAAAAAACTCCTATATTGGGAATTTGCTTAGGAATGCAAATGCTTACAAAAGGAAGTGAAGAAGGTAAATTACCAGGTTTGGGATGGATTGATGCATTTACCTATAAATTTAATTTCGATACTCAGGTTGAAAAATTAAAAATCCCTCATATGGGATGGAATTTTATTCATCTGGCCAAAGAACATCCACTGATGAAAAACCTGCCTGAAAATCCACGTTATTATTTCGTCCATTCTTATTATGTAAAATGTAATCGAACAGAGGATACATTGGTGAAGTGCCATTATGGATTTGATTATACCTGTGGCATACAACATGAAAATGTGATGGGAGTTCAGTTCCATCCTGAAAAAAGCCATAAATATGGCTTTCAGCTATTAAAAAACTTTAACGAGATTTAAAGAAAGATGTATTTAAAACGGGTAATACCTTGTTTATTGTTAGATAAAGGTGGTTTGTATAAAACGGTTAAGTTTAAAAAACCTGTTTATGTTGGCGACCCAATCAATGCAGTTAAAATTTTTAATGAGAAAGAGGTAGATGAATTGATTTTTTTAGATATTACCGCCAGTGCTGAAAAGAGAAAACCTGATTTTAAAAAAATAGCTGAGGTTGCTTCTGAAACGTTCATGCCTTTTACTTATGGTGGAGGAATTTCAGAATTTAATGATGCGAAGGAGTTATTTCATTTAGGGGTAGAAAAAGTGGCTTTGAATACAGCAGCAGCATTGAATATGGCTTTAATTATTCAAATAGCTGAGCAATACGGTAATCAGGCAGTGGTGGCTTCGGTTGATGTAAAGAAAAATTTTTTCGGGAAATACGAAGTGGTGATTCATAGAGCTTCAAAATCAATTAAAACTCCGTTAATAGAATATTGTCAGCAATTAGAAAGAGCAGGAGCAGGGGAAATCATGCTAACTTCTGTAGATAGAGAAGGAACCTGGGAAGGTTATGATACTGAATTATTAAAACAAGTAACATCCGCTGTATCTATTCCTATTATTGCAAATGGAGGTGCAGGTAACGTCGATCATCTTTCACAAGGAGTAAAACAAGGAGGTGCATCTGCATTAGCTGCTGGAAGCATGATGGTGTTTCAGAAAAAAGGAATGGGTGTGTTGATTAATTTTCCGCGACGTGAATTGTTGGATGAGGTGGTGAGATAATTATAATTAAAGAAATTTTTATTACGATGATAAGTAAAACAAAAAACAACACAAAGTCAATTGAGTACAGGAATAATATCCATGATCTGATTCCTGGAGGCGCTCACACGTATTCAAAAGGAGATGATCAATTTCCTATTAATGCACCTGCTGCAATTAGCCATGGTAAAGGAGCTTACCTATGGGATGTTGATGGAAACAAATATTTGGATTGCCCGATGGGTTTAACTTCTGTTAGTCTTGGTCATGCCTACGATGCAGTAACTCAACGAGTGATTCGGGAAATATCAAAAGGAGCTAATTTTCAACGCCCTTCGTATTTAGAAGCAGAAATGGCGGAGCGTTTTTTAGCTTTAGTTCCAGGGCACGACATGATTAAGTTTGCCAAGAATGGATCTACTGTTACGACTGCAGCAGTTAAATTAGCTAGAGCATACACAGGAAGAAAATTAGTTGCCTTTCCTCATGATCATCCTTTTTATAGCTATGATGATTGGTTTATCGGGAAAACTGCTTGTAATAAAGGGGTTCCTGAAGAGATTCAAAATTTATCGGTAACCTTCAAATCATATGATTTAAAATCCTTAAAAGATTTGTTCGAACAATATCCAGGTCAGATAGCTTGTGTGATTACTGAACCTGAAAAGGATAATTATCTGCCGGCAAATTATTTGCAAGATGCAATTGATCTTGCACACAAAAATGGTGCATTGTTTATATTGGATGAGATGATTACTGGATTTAAAACGCATTTTCCAGGATCTATTACCAAATACAACATCAAACCGGATATGGCTACTTGGGGTAAAGGTATTGCAAATGGTTTTGCTTTTTGTGCTTTAACAGGAATAAAAGAAGTAATGGAGTTAGGAGGAATACGAAACACAGGAGCTGAAAAAGTATTTTTAACATCTACTACACATGGTGCTGAAACAAGTGGGATGGCTGCATGTATAGCAACAATTGATGAGTTTCAAAAATATAAAGTGGTTCAACACAATCATACCATCGGAAATAAGTTACACAACAAATGTAAAGAAGCAATTGTACGATCAAACCTTGATAAGTACGTAGAAGTAAACAATACTGATTGGTGGCCGATATTCAATTTTAAAAACAATAAAGGTGAGGCTTGCCTGGGCATGAAAACTTTTGTGATGCAAGAGATGATAGAAGAAGGAATTTTATTTAATGGATTTTTTGTTCCGTGTTATAGTCATACTGAAAAAGACGTAGAATATTTTGTGCAAGTTTTTGAGCAAGTATTAAGTAAGTATAAATTGGCCTTGGAACAAGGATATGAAAATTTCTTAAACGGTCCCGTAATAAAACCAGTATTTCGTAAATATCTATGAGTATTATACCATTTAACAAACCTTACCTTACAGGCAAGGAACTGGCTAATATTGAAAAAGCCTTGGATTCAAGAAAATTGGCAGGAGATGGGTTTTTTACCCATGAATGTCAAAAGAAGTTTCAGGAAAAATATAAGTTTAAAAAAACTTTCTTGACAACCTCTTGTACTGATGCGATTGAAATGGCAGCTATACTGGCTAATTTCCAAAAAGGAGATGAAGTGATTATGCCTTCATATACCTTCGTATCAACAGCTAATCCATTTTTGCTAAGAGATGCAAAAATTGTTTTTGCAGATAGTTATGGTTCTCATCCTAATTTGGATGCAGATAAATTGGAAGAGCTGATTACTCCTAAAACCAAAGCCATTGTTCCGGTTCATTACGCTGGAGTTGCTTGTGATATGGATAAAATAATGAGTTTGGCAAAAAAGTATAACTTAGTAGTTATAGAGGATGCAGCTCATTCAATTGACTCATATTACAAAGATAAACCTCTGGGAGGAATAGGAAATATGTCTTCTTTTTCTTTTCATGAAACAAAAAACATAGTATCAGGTGAAGGAGGAATGTTGGTAATCAATGACGAAGCATATGTGAAAAGAGCAGAAATTATTAGGGAAAAAGGAACGAATCGTTCTCAGTTTTTCAGAGGAGAAATAGATAAATATGGTTGGGTGGATATAGGTTCTTCTTTTCTTCCTTCAGAATTAATAGCGGCTTTTTTACACGCACAGTTAGAAAATTTGGAAGCCATTCAAAAAAGAAGACTGGAAATTTGGAAGTTATATTACGAACGCTTGAAAGTTCTTTTAGGAAAATATCCTCATTTACTTCCTTATTTACCATCTTACGCTACAAACAATGCGCATATGTTTTATCTGAATTGCAATGGTATTGATGAACGTACCAAATTGATTGAACACTTGTCGAAAAATAACATTAAAGCAGTGTTTCATTATATTTCATTGCATTCATCTAAATTCTTTTCCGAACATCATGATAAACGTATTTTGCCTGAATCAGATAGATGGACGGATAATTTGTTGCGTTTGCCTTTATATGTAGAATTGACAGATGATCAAGTAAATTTTATCGCAGATAAAATTATTCAGTTTTATAATGCTTAAGCTCGCTACACCTATTTCGCATTTATATAAAAATGCTGCTTTTGCAGAAGAAATTTCTGCACATTCCGATGTGTTAGAGTGTAGAGATCATTCTGTAAAACATGCTCCTCATTTGCATGAGGTATTTCATTGTGAATTGCAGCCCATTCATCAGTTAAGCCAAAAAGACTTTGAATATCTTCGTCAGATAAAACAAGAGAAAAAAACATTGCGTTTGATTTCTTTTCATATGGCATCCTGTTTTGATGCTCCTGTAATTCAAAATGCTGTATTTCAGCCGGGAGGTAAAGAATATTCCAGAGAAGAAATGTTGGCTTGTGCAAAAAATAATTTTCATCAAATAAAATCCATCTTTGGTAAAGAAATAAAACTAGCAGTAGAAAACAACAACTATTATCCTACCGAAGCTTACAAGGTAATTACACAGCCTGATTTTATTAAACAAATAGTAGAGGAAAATGAGATTTATTTTTTATTTGATATAGCTCATTCTAAGGTATCGTCTCATAACGCAGGTATTTCTTATCCTGAATATGTGAATGGACTTCCACTTAACAAATGCATTCAGTTACATATCTGCAAGTATGGTATAAATGAAACAGGAAGTGCTTTTGACGCACATTATCCACCGGATAATGATGATATGAAAGAAGTAATTGAATATGCGAAAAAACATACAACAATTGAATATTTAACCATTGAATATTATAAGGATGCAGCTTTGCTTGTACAATTATTAAAGGATTTAAAAAAACGCACACATGAAATGAGCCATAACAATCTTTGATACAATAACGAAGATGATGTTAATAGGCGAATTCCATGTGGCAATTAATAAACAAATTATCTACACATGAATTATCTCGATAGTTTATTTAATTTAAAAGGTAAAATAGTTATTATTACAGGAGCCACTGGTCAGTTAGGAAAAGTATTTTGTAAAGCTTTTAAGGAAGCAGGTGCGATAGTAAATGGTTTAGAAGTAAACATCAATAAGGCAAATTGCCTTGAAGGAGTAAATTATTATGAGTGCAACATTGTAAATAAAAATGAAGTAATCAAAACATTCGATGCAATTGCTGCAAAGTGTGGTAGAATTGATGTATTGGTTAACAATGCAGGGGTAAGCACATTTGAACCTTTTGAAGAGCGACCAGAAGAGAAACTGGATTGGGTAATGGATGTAAATTTAAAAGGAACTTTTTTTTGTATTCAGACTTTTGTTAATGGTATGGATGCACGCAAACAAAAAGGAGGCAGTATTATTAACATGGCATCTTTTTACGGGGTGGTGAGTCCTGATTTTAGAATATATACTGATTGTGATAGGAAAAATTCGGAAATTTATGGAGCAACTAAAGCAGGAGTTATTCAAATGACAAAATATTTTTCTGTTCATTTAGCAGAAAGAAACGTAAGAGTAAATGCGATTTCTCCGGGAGGCATATTTAATCCTGAAAACCCACAGGGAAATGATTTTGTGGAAAATTACTCATTCCGTTGCCCGATGAAAAGGATGGCGAATGCAGATGAAATGGTAGGGGCTGTGTTATATTTGGCAGGAGATGCTGCAAGTTATACTACCGGACAAAATATACTTGTAGATGGAGGAATGAGTTCTTGGTAAAATAAAATAAAAACCATATATAATGAAAACACTTAAAGATATTGGAATACAATCAGCGCATGGAACCCATATTATTGCGGAAATAGGCATTAACCATGGCGGAGACATTGGAACGGCTAAAAAATTAATAGAGTCTGCTAAACGTGCAGGGGTTGATTCTGTTAAGTTTCAAACATATATTACCGAAAAAAGAACAAAGCCGGGATCACCTATTTTTGATATCTTGAAAAAATGTGAATTAAGTTTTGATGCCTTTAAAGAATTAAAAGATTATTCAGATAAAAAAGGTATTACATTTTTCTCAACGCCATTTGATTCAGAAAGTGTGGATTACCTTGAGTCGATCAATTGTCCTTTTTATAAAATTGCTTCTTTTGATTTGGTAAACAAACCATTTTTGGAGAAAGTAGCTAAAACAGCTAAACCTGTTATCTTATCTGTTGGGATGTCCAAAATTAATGAGATCGAAACGGCTGTAGAAATACTACAAAAACATACCAATAAAATAGCTTTATTGCATTGCATTTCGGCTTATCCTACTAAAGAAGAAGATGCTAATTTAGCTGCTGTTCATACACTGCGTCAAAAATTCGGAAATTATCTAATAGGTCACTCTGATCATACAGACGGAATCAAAGTACCTTTATATGCAGTTGCAGCAGGGGCAAAAATATTAGAAAAACATTTCAAAATAGATGCAGGTATGGATTGCATAGATGCACCTGTTTCCATTACTGAAAGCCAAATGAAACAATTGGTAAGTGAAACAAGAGCTTTGGAAAAAATAATGGGTGATGGAATTCCTGACCTTACAGAGGCTCAAAAGGGAATTGAACAATATCGCAGACATGCTAACTAATATGAATAAGTTATTTGTTTTTTCGAAAAATAAAGATGAGTATACGCAAGAGCTTTTGCTGGCCTATGATCGGCTAAAGAATGTATCTGGAGTATATAGTATTCAGGAGAAGGATTTGAGTGTTGGTTTTATGGAACAACATAAAATCGATGTTGTTCTTTCTAATGGTTTTTCGAGAGAATGGTTTTATATTTTACAAGGACTAAAATGCACTACAATTGTATTTCATCAGGTTGAAAAGTACAGTGGTTTGGCAGATATTATAATTGATTATAAAAGTAACGATACCAGTAAATATTTTACGGGTGAAACCTATTCTTTGATAAATAAAGGTTTTGATTTAGAAGAGATTGCAGATCTTGTTTCCATCATGAAATGGGACTCGGATTTTTTTGGATTCAACGTAGCTTATTTAAGTTGTCGTAATTTAACGGATAGCATTATATTTAAAATAGATCGGTTTATAAAAGCGAACAATGTTCGTTTGATTGAATATTTATGCAATTGCCATGATGATAGAAGTGTAAAGATTGCAGAGAAAAATGACTTCCATTTTACAGATATTCGACTAACATTTGATTTATTGCTTAATGCTAAACACAATGCTGTTTTACCTTCAGGTTTTGAAATTAAACCGGCAACGCAACATGATATTACAAAGTTACAGAGCTTAACTACCGACATGTATAAGGATAGCCGTTATTTTTATGATGGTAACTTTGATATAAGTAAGATCAATGAATTTTATTCGAGTTGGATTGAAAAAGCAGTATTAGGTACCTTTGATAAAATATGTTACACCTTATACTATCAAGGAATTCCTGCTGGTTTTTGTTCTGTTAAATATGCATCAGAACATACAGCTAACATAGGTTTGTTTGGAATGGATCCTGCTTATGCTGGAAAAGGTCTTGGGAAGTTGCTCCTGCAAGGTGTATGTGATCGATTGATGGATGATGGAATAAAAAAAATGTATGTAGTTACTCAGGGAAGAAATTATTCTGCTCAACGTTTATATCAGAGTGTAGGATTTAAAACATATTCTACACAATTATGGTATCATAAATGGATGTAATGGAGATGATGAAAGTTGATTTAACAACCGAACGTTTGTATTTAAATAATATCAGGGAAGAAGATTGTAACTCAACTTATCTTTCGTGGTTAACGGATATGGAAGTGAATAAATACATGGAATCCAGGTTTTATAGTCATTCTATTGAAAGTATAAAGAGTTTTGTGAAAGAGCAAAGTGAACACTCTGTGTATGCAGCAATAAGAATAAAAACAAGCAATAAGCATATTGGGAATATAAAAATCGGTAAGCTAAACAAAAATCATAAAACAGGTGAATATGGTATCATGATGGGAGATAGATCGGAGTGGGGAAAAGGATATGCTAAGGAAGCTTCTATTGCTATTGTTAATCATTGTTTTAATGAAGTGGGTTTGAACAAAATTTTGTTAGGAGTAATAGATAATAATACTGTAGCCTACCAACTTTATTTAAAATTAGGATTTGTTGTAGAAGGTGTTTTGAAAGAAAACTTTTATGATCCGGATGAAAAGATATACAGAGATGAAATCCGAATGGCTGTTTTAAAGAAAGATTGGAAATACCAATGAAGAAAAAAGTAGTAATCATTACACAAGCCCGAACAGGTTCTACTCGTTTACCTGCTAAGGTGTTGAAAAAAATTGGACAGCTAACCATGCTGGAGATTCATCTTCAACGCGCACTGTTGACAAAAAATGCAGATGAAGTAGTATTGGCTACAACAGATGATAGCAAGGATGATGCTATTGCCGAAATAGGAAAGAAAAGTGGACTATGTGTATACAGAGGTTCTGAAACAGATGTATTGGATCGTTATTATCAAGCAGCTAAAATGAGTAATGCTGATGTAGTAGTACGAATTACGTCGGATTGTCCGCTAAATGATGCTCAACTCATCGATCGTTTAATACAAGAACATTTAACACAGGAAAAAGATTTTACATCCAATATCGTTGATCGTTATTTTCCGGATGGATTGGATATAGAAATATTTAATTTCGAAGCATTAGAAAAGGCATGGAAAGAAGCGAAAGAGCAAAAAGACAGGGAGCATGTTACTTATTATATTTGGCAAAATTCTGATTTAGTTGGTAAATCTATCTTTACAGCTCATAATGTAATTACAGAAGATAAAACCAATTATTCTGATTTCAGATTGACTCTGGATTATCCGGAGGATTTTCAATTGTTTGAAAAATTAATTACTAAATTAGGTACTAATCGTCCTTGGTTAGATTATGTAACGTTTCTTCAACAACATCCTGAAGTAAGAGCATTAAATCAATCTTTATAAATCGTATTAAATTAAAATAAAATGGACAATTCAACTTCAACTGTGGGAAAAGGAAAATATGCAAACTTAAGATATTGCACAAAATGCCTTATTCCTGAAACACATGAAACGATAAGCTTTGATGCAGAAGGAATTTGTAATGTATGCAGGCAAATTGAATTCAAGCATACCAAAATCGATTGGAATGCAAAAGTACAAGCCTTAGATGAATTAATTGAACAATACAGAGGAAAATCTGATTACGATTGTATTGTTCCTTTTAGTGGAGGAAAAGATAGTACATGGACTTTGTATTATCTGGCAAAAATTAAAAAACTGAAATGTTTAGTGGTTCAGTTTAACCATGGTTTTATGCGTCCGACCTTAACTGAAAATAATACCAGAACATTTAAAGCATTAGGTTGTGATGTATTAAGCTTTACTACCAATTGGAAGATTGTTCAGAAATTAATGCTAGAGGCTTTAAAAAGAAAAGGAGATTTTTGTTGGCATTGTCATACAGGGATATTTTCTTACCCGATGCATGTTGCAGTTAAATATAATGTGCCCTTAATTTTTTGGGGTGAGCCTCAGGCTGAGTACACTAGCTACTATACTTATGAAGATACTTTAAATGAAGCGGAAGAAGTGGATGAAACAAGATTTAACCGTTTTGTGAATTTGGGTATTACAGCAGAAGACATGGCAGGGATGATTGATATAGAAGATAAACGTGATTTAATTCCGTACTCTTATCCGAAATTAAAAGACCTAATGAAGATTGGATATCGTTCGGTTTGTTTAGGTTCTTATATTCCATGGGACGTAAAAAAACAAGTGGAAATTATTCAACAGGAGCTAGGATGGCAAGGCGAGCAGGTAGAGGGAGTTCCTTCAGAATATAAATACGAAAAAATTGAATGTGGGATGCAGGGTATTCGCGATTATTTGAAATTTATTAAACGTGGATATTCAAGAGTTTCGCATTTAACTAGTATAGATATCCGGAATGGAAGGTTAAACAGAGAAGACGGACAAAAACTAATTGAAAAATACGAAGGAAAAAAGCCTGCAAGTTTATCTGTGTTTCTGGAGTACGTTGGAATTAATGAAGAGGAATTTATTGATTTTGCTTTGAAAAATCAGGTATATCCTTTCAACATCACTAAAGAAGAATTGAAAAAATTAGAAGTGGGAGACGAATTGTGGGATCAAAAATTATGGTACAAAGAAAAAGGATGTTCAGATTGTAATGGTTGCAATAGTTGATTATGGAATGGGTAACCTAAAGTCTGTTGCCAATGCAATAGATCTTTTGGGTTTTGAATTTGAGATTATCCGATCGGGAGATAAAATCAAACAATATGACCATGTAATATTACCTGGTGTAGGAAGTTATTCTATTTGCATGGATAACCTCAAAAAAAATCAATTTGATGAAGCGATTACAGAATATGTGAAAACAGGAAGACCATTTATGGGTATTTGTTTGGGGATGCAAATTCTTTCAACTATGGGTTTTGAAGGTGGAGAAACAAATGGTTTGAATATGATAGAAGGGAAAGTGCAAAAATTTACATTTGAAAATGCGGATCTTAAAGTTCCTCATGTAGGATGGAATAATGTAACATTTAAACAACCTTCACATAATTTATTAAAAGGCTTAAAAGGATCCTCTACTTTTTATTTCACTCATAGTTATTATTTTGAAGTTGGAAATAGTGAACATTCTTTTGCTACTGCTGAGTATGGAAAAGATTTTACTTGTGCTGTTTTAAAAGACAATATGTTTGCAACTCAGTTTCATCCTGAAAAAAGTCAGGAACCAGGATTGAAATTATTGTTTAATTTTTTGAATTGGAATCCCTGATATGTTAAGAAAAAGAATAATTCCATCCTTATTGTTAAAGGAAGGAAGAATGGTAAAGGGTAAGCAATTTACTGATTTCAGAGATACTGGTAATCCGGTTACAGCTGCTAAAATATACAACGCTCAATTAGTGGATGAGCTTATTTTTATTGATATAGAGGCTTCAAGCGGTAAAAAATCTAATGATCTTATTCAGGTTATTGAAGAAGTTTCGAAGCATGTTTTTATGCCTTTTTGTGTGGGAGGTGGTATTAATACCATTGATAAAATAAGAGAGTGCCTTCATGCCGGAGCAGATAAAGTTTCTATTTGTACGGCATTAGTAGAAAACCCTGAATTTATAGTAGAAGCTGTAAATGTTTTTGGAAGCCAATGTATTGTAGCTTGTATTGATTATAAACAAATCAACGGAGAGTCTATCGTATTTACAAATTGTGGAACCAAGAACACAGGGATTAGTGTGAGAGATTTTATTCAAAAAGTGATACGTTATAATGTTGGTGAAGTTATTTTAAATTCAATTGATAGAGATGGAATGATGGAAGGTTATGATTTTGTATTGATTGATGAAATTTCCGCCAAATTAACAATTCCTGTAATTGCCATGGGAGGAGCAGGTAAGCTATCGGATTTTCATGATGTGTTAAAAAACACCTATGCTTCAGCCGTTTCAGCCGCTTCCATTTTTCATTTTACAGATCAGAGTCCAATTAAAGTGAATTTTTATTTAAAATCCAATCAAGTAAATGTTAGGTGATTGTCCAATTAATTAAGCCTTGATATAAGATAGAGATCTGATTAATGGGGTTTCATGGTAAGAAATAAGTAGGAAAGTGAAATATATTTTAAGTCTGGAAATGAAACGATGATAATGTTAGAAAAAAAATCAAAAATTTCTAGTTCTATTGCTGGTAATATATTGCTGGAGTTTATCAAGGTTTTTTTTTACCTGACGAAATTTTTTTTCACTAATATTTTTCATCTTAAGCAGTATGATAAAGGACTTTATTATTCTGGAATTTCCTTAATAGATAATCCTACCTACAGAATAAATAAAAAAAGTGAGGAGAGTACATTGCTTCCACTTAGTGTCTTGAGACAAACTCTTATAGGGATTTTCGGAATAAATTATATGTCAATCATTTATCATCAGGATGCCCAAACTGCCATGTTTCAGTTATCGGATAATATAGGAAATAGTATTATTCCATATCTGGAAGAGATGTCATGTGAAAAAATAGGAAGAGTGCTTATGAGACAAAAGATTTTGGGTACGAATGGAATATGGCCCAAATTCGTTTTAACAATTGCTGCAATTTTTATTTTTATACTAATTGTTGTACCTGCAATCCTTTTTAAGAAGCACCGAATAAATTTATCGATGCTTATTATTGAAATGTGTGAATGTATTGCATTACAATATCACGTAAAAAGGGAAGGCATCAGGAAGATATTTTACTTATCTCTAAATGAGAAGGAATCAAATTTTAATAGTTATGTTTTGATGAAGAATGGGATTCATGTTTATAAAATCCCTACGTTGCTTCCCTTATTTTTTGTGCACAAAATAATATTAACTAATACTCTTATTATTTCATGTAAATATCACGAAGAGGAGTTAAGTATCATGGGTGGTACAGTCATTTATGATGAATTTCAATGTTGGCCTCCTTATTCAACTAGAAGTTATTTTTCAAGATATTCTAGCATAAATTGTAGTACCCTAGACAATACACTGGGCTTTTATTCTAGTGGAGGTTACCTAAGGCATTATCTTAATCATAATAATACGGAATTCTTGCTCAATAATGAAGATAATTTACTCAAAATTTTAGTTGATTATTTAACTGTTAATGTCGAAGTTGAGCTAATTGTGTTTTTACATCCGCTTGAAAAAAAGAATGGTGAGTATATGGATATTGCTGACAAGTACTATAAGGACCTTTTTAAGGGGATTAAATTCAGATATAGTGATTGTTCAGTAAGTACAACTAATTCATTTGAAACAGTTGATCTTGCTGTTTCCGTTTATTCAACAGTTACATTTGAACGCTTATACTGTGGTTTTAAGGCTTTGATTTTTAGTCCTGATACTCCGGGATTTCCAATCAAAAATTCTGGATTGGATAGGATATGTGCTAAAAATAAAGAGGAACTGCATAAATTGATTGATAAGAATAAAAACATAATTCCCCCTCTTTTTTTCTCAGAGAATAAAATTGAAGATTACTGTTATAGTGGGAAAATCTACAGTAGATATTTGAATAATAATAATATTAGAAGTTAATGAACAATAAAGAAACATCATACTGGTCGATGACAATTAAACCTCAAACTAAATGGTACGACCTACGTCTAACCGAAATATGGAGATACAGAGATCTTTTGCTTTTATTCGTGAAACGTGATTTTGTATCTGTTTATAAACAAACAATTTTGGGTCCATTATGGTTCTTTATTCAACCAATTTTAACTACTATAACCTTCACTGTTATTTTTGGAAATCTTGCTCAGATATCAACTGATGGAATTCCACCATTCCTATTTTACCTGGCTGGACTTACCTTATGGACCTATTTCTCAGACTGCATTACTAAAACATCTGAGACATTTACTGCAAACGCCGCAATTTTCGGAAAGGTTTATTTCCCTCGAATGACTGTCCCTCTTTCAATTATATTGTCAAATATGATTAAGCTGAGCGTTCAATTTTTGTTATTTATATGCTTCTGGATTTATTACCTTTCAAAAGGTATTGCTATTCACCCCAATTTTGCATTAGTACTTGTTCCATATTTGATACTCCTAATGGGACTTCTGGGCCTTTCAATGGGGATAATTATTTCATCATTAACGACAAAGTACAGAGATCTTCGTTTCTTGATTGCTTTTGGAGTTCAGTTGCTGATGTATTCCACTCCAGTGGTGTTCCCTTTATCAATCGTTCCGTTAAAATACAAATGGCTCATTCTGGCAAATCCTATGAGTAGTATTATTGAAGCATTTAAATATGCTTTTCTTGGGGCAGGCGAGTTTAACTGGTTATACCTGTTATATAGTACGGGTTGTTGCCTAGTATTGTTAATGCTTGGGTTAATTATTTTTAACCGAGTTGAACGATCGTTTATGGATACAGTTTAATTATAGAAATCTAATTTTAAAGTAGGTTAGAAAATATGAGTGATGTAGTGCTAAAGGTTGAAAATGTAAGTAAACAGTACCGATTAGGAGAGATAGGAACAGGTACAATATCGCACGATCTTAATCGTTGGTGGTCGAGACTAAGGGGGAAAGAAGACCCGTTTATGAAGATTGCCGAAACAAATGATCGGACTCAAAAGGGAACCAGTGAATATGTTTGGGCCTTAAAAGACGTTAATTTTGAGGTTAAAAAAGGTGAGGTATTAGGAATTATTGGAAAAAATGGAGCTGGAAAATCCACATTATTAAAAATTTTATCGCAGGTTACTACTCCAACAATAGGTGAGATAAAGATCAAGGGCCGTATAGCTTCACTGCTTGAAGTAGGAACAGGCTTTCATCCGGAATTGAGTGGACGGGAAAATATTTTTCTTAATGGAGCAATATTAGGAATGACCAAAAGTGAAATCAAGTCAAAGTTTGATGAAATTGTTGCGTTTAGTGGGGTAGAAAGATATATCGATACTCCTGTTAAACGATATAGTAGTGGAATGTATGTAAGACTAGCTTTTGCCGTTGCAGCACATCTTGAACCTGAAATACTTGTAGTTGATGAAGTATTGGCTGTTGGAGACTCGGAATTTCAGGAAAAATGCCTTGGGAAAATGAAAGATGTTTCGGAAGGAGGTCGCACTGTTTTATTTGTGAGTCACAGCATGGCTTCTATTAAAGCATTGTGTACAAAGGCAATTTTTATGAATAAAGGAAGGCTTCATAGTATTGGTGAAACCAACAACATTATTTCAAATTACAAATTTGAAAATGAAAGTATGGAATTTAGCGGGGTAAATGATAATCCGCAGTCTTCTTACAAAACAGAAGTTGGTAAAATAACTTCGATAAAAATTAGGAATCAAAACAGTCATACTTCAGGAGAATTGATGTTTGAAGAAGAGATAGGAATTGAAATTAATATTTATCTCAATAATATTGTTAATAATGTAAATATTGATTTCAGAATTTTATCAAGCGATGGAATTATTATTACACATGTTTCTACATTATACGATGAGAAAAAGCTGAATCTTAATAAAGGGGAAAATAAAATCTTTTTTAAGGTTGAGAATCGATTGCATCCAGGAGTTTACATGATTGAAGCAGGAATACATTATCCTAATAATAGTACTATTGATTATGTTAGAAACGCACTTACATTCAGAGTTTCGAATATCAATAATCTTACGGATAAAACTTTCTTTTACAATTGGTCAAATATGGGGTATTTAAGACCTGCTTTTACTTGTGAAAAAATAGATTGATATGGTATCAATAATTATTACTGCGTATAACTACGATAAATACATTGAAAGGGCAATCAGAAGTTGTCTTGATCAATCAATGGACAAAAAACAATATGAAATTATTGTTGTGAATGATGCCAGTACCGACAGAACCAAACAAATTCTTGAAAACTACACGAATGAAGTGAAGGTTTTTAACATGGAAAAGAATATTGGGTTATCGGCAGCACGAAATTTTGGTATAAAAAAAGCAAAAGGACAGTTTGTTATTTTCCTTGACGCCGATGATTATATACAAAAAGATTTGCTTTATATTCAAAATCTCTTTTTGTCAGAAAATAATTCATTGGATGCAGTATCAGTTGATTATTATTTAGTAAACGAAAGAGGTACGCATGTTGAACATGTTAATTCTGAAACCAAACCTATTGCTTGTGGCATAATGTTTCGAAAAGATTTGTTGTTCAATATAGGTTTGTATGATGAATCTTTTAGAGCAAGAGAGGAAGAAGATTTAAGAATCCGCTTTTTGAATAAGTATTCTATTTATAATATAATATTGCCACTTTATCGATACAGAATGCACGATAATAACTTGACAAAAAATAAAACAGAAATGGCAAAATATAAAAAGAAACTTTCAAAAAAACATAGCTAATTATAGTGTTGAAAGGAAATATAATATACCTGCGCAAAATAATATTAGAAGATGTGAGCTATAGATACCTCTCTTGGTTGCATGATAAGGAGGTGATGGATGGTTTGGCTACAGATGGTTATACACTTGAAAATTTAAGTGCCTATGTGGAAGTAAGAGTAAATAACCCTTCTGTTGCTTTTTTTGCAATATGTGCAGTGGATAGCGGTGAACATATTGGAAATATCAAACTTGATTTCCATGATGCTAAGGCAAATGTCTCTGAATTGGGTTTGTTAATTGGGAATAAAAATTATTGGGGAAAAGGTGTAGGGTATGAAGCATGTAAATTGGCTATGACATATGGATTTAATGTAATGAACTTGCGAAAAATATACCTGGCTGTTTATGAAAGTAATCCCCATGCGAAAAAACTATATGAGAAATTAGGATTTAAATTAGAAGGTACCTTAAGAAAACATATTAAAGTAGATCATACTTATTACGATAAATATTTAATGGGAATTTTTAAAGAGGAATTTCAATGAATGTGCTAATTATACAAGCCCGAATGGGATCTTCAAGGTTACCGGGAAAGGTATTAAAAACAATAAAAGGAAGCCCTTTACTGGAGTTGTTATACAATCGTATAAAGCCGGCTAAATTGATTGATAAAATTGTCATTGCTACTACAACTAACCCTGAAGACGATGCAATTGAAAATTTTGCAGTACAAAAAATCATTCCCTATTACAGAGGAAGTGAGCAAGATGTATTGGATCGTTATTATCAAGCAGCTAAACCGTATCAGCCTACAAATGTAATTCGGGTAACATCTGATTGTCCTATGCATCATCATACCGTTGTTGATTTTGTTGTGCAGCATTACTTGGATTCTGGTAAAGATTATTTTTCAAACAGCAATCATGAACCCGATTTTTTGGAAGATGGTTTTGATGTAGAAGTGTTTTCTTTTAAAGCACTTGAAACGGCTTGGAAAGAAGCTATCATGCACTCAGAAAGAGAACACGTAACACCTTATATTAAAAACTCTGGAAAGTTTACTTGTGCTTGGAATAAATTTAATCCAAACTATCAGTTTAAATTATCTGTTGATTCACCAGATGATTTTAAAATGGCGGAGGCTATTTTTAATTCATTTGAAACCATTACCGATTTTGGTTTAAACGATGTGGTGGATTTATTTTATAATAAACCTGAATTACTTCAATTAAATCAAGAGAGTGAAATTAATTCTGGTTACAAAAAATCATTGCAAAACGATAAAAAGGTAAAATAAAACTATGTTTACATCAGTAACGCATAATCATCCAATAATGAAAAACATTACAAATTTTACCCAATCGGATAAATATCGTCAAACCATTCATGATCTTATTCCGGGAGGAGCTCATACATATAGTAAAGGAGATGATCAGTTTCCATTGCTTTCGCCTGCTTCTATTACACATGGAAAAGGAAGTAAGATATGGGATGAGGATGGGAATGAGTATATTGAATGTCTTGGAGGACTTGCATCTATCAGTTTAGGACATGCTTATGAACCGGTAATTGAAAGAGTAGCAGCTGAATTAAGAAAAGGAAACAATTTTTCTCGCCCATCTATTATTGAAAAAAATATTGCAGAAAAATTTTTAGCAAATATTCAGGGACATGACATGATTAAGTTTGCTAAAAATGGATCGGTAGTAACAACAGCGGCAGTTAAACTAGCTAGGGCTTATACTGGCCGTAAATTGGTGGCAAGACCAGCCGAACATCCATTTTATTCTTACGACGACTGGTTTATTGGGAGTACCGATGTGAAAAGCGGTATTCCGCAAGATATCAGTAACCTTACTGTTACTTTCAAAGCAGATGATCTTTCTTCTTTAAAAGAATTATTTGATAAGTATCCTGGCCAGATTGCCTGTGTAATATCTGAGCCTGAAAAAATGAATGTGCTTCCTGAAAATTATTTGAAAGATGCAATTGACTTAGCTCATAAAAATGGAGCTTTATGGATCATGGATGAAATGATTACCGGTTATAAAACGGATTTCCCAGGTTCTATGAAAAAGTACAATGTTGTTCCTGATATGACAACCTGGGGTAAAGGTATTGCAAATGGATTTTCATTTTGTTGCCTTACAGGAAAAAAAGAAGTAATGGAATTGGGTGGAATAAGAAATAAGGGCAAAGAAAAATTATTTTTAATTAGTACCACTCACGGTGGAGAAACATGTAGCATTGCAGCAGCATTAGCTACTATGGAAGAGTTTGAAAAAAAACCGGTTGTAGCACATAACCAAAAATTGGGACAAAAATTTATTGATGGATCTAAAAAAGTAATTGACATACATGGGTTAAGTCATTCTATCAAAAATCTTCAGTTTAATTGGCATGCTTCATTGGGTTACTTTGATAATAAAGGAGAAAATTCTTTTGGCCTGCGTACCTTATTTCATCAGGAATTAATTAAGCGTGGAGTTTTTTTTCAGGGAATATTTTGCCCTCATTTTTCTCATACTGAACAAGATGTTGATCATATACTTTCAGCTATGGATGAGGCTTGTGTGATATATAAAAAAGGATTGGAAGAGGGATATGAAAAATACCTGATAGGAGAACCAATTAAACCTGTATTCAGAAAATATATTTAAATAATGGAATTATTAAGAACAACCGACCCTACAAAAATCAATTTTAAAGAAAAGTTTGATTTAAAAGGAAAAGTAATCGTTATCACCGGTGCCTGTGGATTAATTGGAAGAGCATTTTGCGAAGCAGTTGCACAGTATGGTGGTCAGGTAGTTGCAGCAGATATCGAACAAGCAGATCCAGTAAAATTTGCTGAAGGATTATCAAACAGAAATCAGGTAAAGTGTATAGGATTTGCTGTTAATGTAGCTGAGAAAAAAAGTGTAGAATCATTAAAAGCATTTGCTTTAAAAGAATTTGGAAGAATAGATGGTTTGGTAAATGGTCATCAGAATAAATCTCATTTGATATTTGAACCTTTTGAAAATGTTTCTGAAGAAAATTGGGATACAGTTGTTGAAGTAAATTTAAAAGGAACTTTTTTATTGTGTCAGATTATAGGTTCATATATGGCTGAACAGGGTAGTGGTTCAATTGTAAATATTCCTTCTACATATAGCGTAGTAGCCCCTAATCAAAATTTATATAAAGGTACAAAAATGGGTTGTCCTGCAGCTTATTCGGCAAGTAAAGGAGGAATTGATGCACTTTCACAATATTTAGCTTCGTATTGGGCGGCAAAAGCTGTTCGAGTAAACATGATTACTCCACACGGTGTGTGGAATAAACATGAAGAACAATTTGAAAAAAACTTTGCCAACTTTAGTCCTATGCAGCGAATGAGTTACAATCATGAAGTAGCACCAGCATTGGTTTATTTATTAAGCGATGCTTCTTCTTACGTAACAGGAAATAATATGTTGGTAGAAGGAGGATGGACAACTTGGTAGGAATAAAATAAATGATTTACGAATAAAAAATTACGACATGAAAATAATAGATTTTTTAAATAATTATAATCCAGTTCAAATAGCTAAACCATACATTATAGCTGAAGCTGGAGTGAACCACGAAGGATCAATGGATCTGGCAAAACGCTTGATAGACGAAGCTGCAGAAGGTGGAGCACATGCCATAAAGTTTCAAACGTACAAAGCAGAAACAATTGCTTCTAAGGATAGTCCGTATTATTGGGACATTTCAAAAGAGCCAACGAGAAGTCAGTTTGAATTGTTTAAGAAATACGATAGTTTTTGGAAAAAAGAATACGAAGCACTCAAGGTGTATTGTGATAAAGTAGGTATTGAATTCATGAGTACTCCTTTCGATGCTGAATCGGCGAAATTTTTGAATGATTTGATGCCAGTATTTAAAATTTCTTCTTCAGATATAACTAACTTTAATTTTATTGAACTTCAATGTTCATTTGGGAAACCAATTATTTTATCAACGGGTGCATCGCATTTATGGGAAGTACAGGAAGCGGTAGATATTATTGAAAAACATGGAAACAAATTGTGTTTAATGCATTGTGTGTTAAACTATCCTACACCAAATAAAAATGCTAATCTGGGGATGATTTGGGATTTACGTACCAAGTTTCCACATCATGTTCCAGGATATAGTGATCATACCTTGCCTCAAAAAATGGAAGTAATCCATTCATCTGTATTATTAGGTGCTGCGGTTATAGAAAAACATTTTACGCACGATAAGTCATTACCTGGTAATGATCATTATCATGCAATGGATAAAGAAGATTTAAAAGAATTTTGGAAAAGATGGTCCTTTACAGAAGAATTATTAGGATCTTTTAAATTAGAGGCTCTACCTGATGAAGAGCCAGCGAGAAAAAATGCTCGTCGTAGCCTTGTTGCTGCTAAAGATATTCCGGAAGGTAAAGTGGTTGAAACTACTGATTTGACATGGAAACGACCAGCGCATGGAATAAGTGCTAAATTTTATAACACCCTGGTAGGTAAAAAAGCACTTAAAACCATTAAAGAAGATGATGTATTGAAATGGAACATGTTCGAATAGAAAAAATGAAAGTTACCCCTCAATTAATTGAAGAATATTTTGATAAACTTTGGCCTATTTGTAGAAGTATTACAGGTAATGGGCTTAGAGAATCATTCCGTATTCTTCAACAGATAATCCCTTTACAATTAGAAGAAGTTCCGACGGGATCAAAAGTCTTAGATTGGGAAATTCCTAAAGAATGGAATATTGAAGACGCATATATTATTACACCGGATGGCAAAAAAATATGCGAGTTTAATATCAATAATCTACATGTGCTCAATTATTCTATACCTGTAGATAAAGAGGTGGAGTTCGAAGAATTGGAAAAGCACCTCTACTATATAGAATCGTTGCCAGATGCTATCCCTTATATGACCTCTTATTACAAAGAAAATTGGGGATTTTGTATTTCCCATAATCAGTTCAAGTCTCTTGATAAAAATGGACGTTATAGGGTTGTAATTAAATCAACCCTTGCTCAAGGAAGTCTTACTTATGGCCATGTAGTATTGAAAGGAGAATCTGATCGGGAAATTCTTTTATCTACGTACCTTTGCCATCCAAGTATGGCAAACAATGAGTTGTCGGGACCATTAGTAATGGCTGGTTTATATCAGAAGATTGCTGCACTAAAAAAACGAAAATATACATATCGTTTTGTACTTGCTCCGGAAACCATAGGTGTTATAGCATACCTTCATAAGTATGGAATGTACATGAAAGAGCAGATTGATGTTGGGTATGTATTAACCTGTTGTGGTGATGCAGGAGATTTTATTTATAAAATGAGTAAAAAAGAAGATTCATTAACTGATCGAGTTGCAAAACATGTTTTAAAACACCAAGAAATTCCATTTAAAATTATTCCCTTTTCTGTTGGAGGTAGTGACGAAAGACAATATTGTTCTCCTGGTTTCAATTTTCCTGTAGGATCATTGACAAGAAGCATTTATCATGTATATAAAGAATATCATACATCACTTGATAATAAATCTTTTATTTCATTTGATGCAATGATTAAAACCATTGAAACATATTTTTGTTTTGTAAAAGCATTGGAATTAAATGCTAATTATTATAATACGATTCAATTTTGTGAACCTCAGTTGGGAAAAAGAGGGTTATATCCATCTTCTAACTCTCCAGATGTAAACAGAAAAAAGATTCATGACCTCATGCATTTGTTATCATTTTCTGATGGGAAACATGATTTAATAGAGATAGCTGAGAAAAGAAATACATCCTTGTTTGATTTTGAGGAGCATATTCAACATTGTGTTGAAAAAGAAATATTGAAAATACAATAAGAGATGTACGCTGTTCTGTTCCTTATAAAAATATTGAATTTTTTTTCGTTTAAAAAAAACAGCAATTCAAGGGCTATCATTAAATCTGTTTATTTAAGAGCAAGGATTACTAATAATGATGTTGATAATACTAGAGATCCTTCATTAGCACTTAAAATGATTTACAGGATTAATTTATACCTGTTTAAATTCTTTAGAAAGCTAAAAAAGAGCCCAACAATGGATAAACATCATGTTGCTTTTTCATTTGGTAATCCACCCGAAATGATATCTTCTTTTATTGCTAAATATACGGATGAGAAAGAAGAAAATATTTTCGTAATGGATAAAAATATTATTTATGCAAATAGTGGATATTACTATTATGATCGAATTTCAATACACACTCTTATATCTATTTTTAAGCTGTATTTGTTTTTTCAGTTGGCCTGGTTTTTTTCTATGTTTAAGAAGAAAAAAACTAACGTGGGATGGATGATAAATGTTTTTGAATTGGCTTTACAGGCTATTCTTTTATCAAAACAAAAACGGAAATTCTATTTTTTTTTCAGTCTATATGAAAGTAGCTACCTTTTGTGCTATATCTTATCATCTTTTTTTAAAGAAGAGTGCATTATGATAAGTAGTAATAGTCCAATGTTCAGACCTATGCGATATAGTTATCTTCCAGATGCGAATTTGAAGTTATGCTCAGTGTTTCAATACGAAGAATATACATTTTTTTCTAAAAACGATTGGATGAAATATAAGTCTATTGAATTGTGGGGACCTGAAGAAAGCAAATATTATGATAACATTGATGATAAACAGGTTAAATATGATGTTGCGATCTATTCAAGTGCAGAATGGGCAAGAAATGAATTCTATTGGAGAGAGAGGGACATAGAAAAAATTCGTAGGCACGAATTAACATCTACTTTCATTTATAAAATATTTGATGAAATGGTATTGGATACAGTATTAGATCTGAAGCGACGAATGAATTTACAAGTTGTGTTTTTTCCTCATCCTTTTGAACGACAGCTTGCATCGAATTACCAAATTTTCCCGCCTTATATGGAAAAGTTGAAAAACATGGGGGTTGAGTTCGTCAACGATGGTGAAAACTCAATAAAAACAATTTACCAATCAAAAGTTGCTGTAGCTGAATGCTCAACTATTATTATGGATAGATGGAATTTAGGATTAGATGCGTATGTATTTAGTGGAGCCGGTTATGAAAAAAAATTCAAAACGGATTTTGACTATAGATATCTGGGCAAATATCAACAGTATTGTTATAACGATAAAGCTGATTTGCGTGAAAAGCTAGAAGCTTGTTTGGTAAAATATATGAAAAATTAGTATGTGTGGAATCTTAGCAGTCTTTAATAAGGAAGGTGTTTCTAAGGAAAAACTTAAGCTGACGTTAACGGCATTGAAGCAAATTGATTATCGAGGCCCTGATGGAGAAGGATGTATATTGATTAATACAAAAACAGGAGTATTTAAAACACTTAGAACCGAAGAAACTCCTACTGGAATCAATTGTGACTTAACTTTTGAAAACTATGAGGATAATCAAGCAGATCTCTTTCTTGGACATCGCCGTTTGAGTATTCTTGATCTTTCTATAAATGGACACCAGCCAATGATGGATAAAGCTTCTGGGAACTGGATTACGTTCAATGGGGAGATTTATAATTATATTGAGATCAGAAATGAATTGATTTCTCTTGGTTATTCATTTTTAACTCAAACAGATACGGAGGTTCTTTTAAAGGCATATTTGCATTGGGGAAAGGACTGTTTGCAAAAGTTTAATGGAATGTGGGCTTTTGTAATATGGGATAATATAAAGAAACAGTTGTTCATAAGTAACGATCGGTTTGGGGTTAAACCAATTTATCATTATCAGGATCAGAAGGGAGAATTAATAATTTGTTCGGAAGTTAAACAAGTTACTTCTTTGGTAAAAAGGAGATTCGAAGTGAATAGAAAGATATTGGAAGATTTCCTTCTTTATCGATATCAGAATTATGATGAAAATACATTTCTTGAAAATGTTTTTCGCTTTCGACCTTCTCATTATATTTCTCTTTCTGTTATTGAAGAAATCCCACTTATTCATCAAAATCTAGCATCTTACTATTCTCTCCCAAATGAAGTTAATAGAAGAGGCTCAATAAAAGATATTAAGGAAGAATTCAGACATCTTCTTAAAGATGCTGTAAGATTAAGAATGAGAGCGGATGTACCTTATGCTTTTGCTTTATCTGGAGGGTTAGATTCTAGTGCTATTCTTTATTTTGCTAATGAAATTATAAAAGAAAAGTCCCAGCCCAATAGACTTGAAACTTTTTCTATCATTTCTCCTGGACATCCAGGTGATGAATCAGCTTTCATGAAAATGGTTGAAAGTGATATTGGACTAAAAGCAAACTATATTCAGCCTATAGATAGTTTTCAGATAAGTGCTTTTGAAAGGCATATTTATCATCAAGATCAACCTGTGCATCACATTACCTATTTTGCTGAGTATGCCCTTGCACAAGCAGTATCGCAGAAGGGGTTTAAAATACTTATGATAGGACAAGGTGCCGATGAAATATTCGCAGGTTACCACGAACATTTTTATCAATATGCAAAGTTTTTACTTCCAAGGTTTAAACTTGTTAAATTGATCAATGAAATTAATCGTTTTTGTTCCTTAAAGAATATCCCAAAAAAAAGAGTATATCAGTATCTGTACAGTGATATTAAGCAATACATAAAATACCGAGTTTCAGATAAAAAGGCTTTTATGGAGCATCAGCAAAAGTGGTTAAAAGCAACTACTTTATCTGACATCCTGAAGCTTGATTTATTGGAAAATAAAATCCCAAATTATCTGCATGCAGATGATAGAGATGGAATGGCATTTGGAATAGAATCTCGACATCCTTTCCTGGATTATCGTGTTGTTAATTTTGGTTTTAGTTTGCCAGATAATTTTAAGATTAATAAGGGGTGGCAGAAAAGTTTGATTCGGGATAGTATGCATGAAATGCCTGATGCTATAAGGTATCGAAAAGATAAAAAGGGATTTACTACACCGCAGGATGCATGGTTGAATACATATAAGGAAGAATTTCAAGCATACCTGGCTTATCTTAATAGGTTAGATTTCCCGGTTCGTTCGATGGATGAATTTAGTTTGTATGCACTTGGTGCATGGATAAAAATCAATAATATATAAATGTAATATTCCTAAATTGGTTTTGGTTTATTTTCCTTTACGATCGTTGATGTTTTATAAAATATTATATAGTTTAAAAAATGAAAAATAGAATAGTTTAAATAAATAAAAAAATGAAGGAATTTAAGCAGTGTGCAAAATGTATTATGGATACTCAT
>JACCDG011363690.1_pt1 | contig 26874 bp, 22 predicted proteins | sample 7442471 | NCBI WGS metagenome assembly JACCDG01 (sample SAMN15323444, study PRJNA562643) | freshwater metagenome | isolation source: river surface water | place: USA:Blue River Watershed | collected 2017-08-17 | reverse complement strand
AGATTAAATCATCCGTATTCATCACCACCGCATCCTGTGCAATCCCTCTCCAAACCGAAATATCTCCCGTTTCCTTCCAATATAAATAGGCTAACGAAGACTTGGTTCCCGCGCCATCCGCATGCATAATGTTGCAATAGGCCGCATCACCTCCCAAAATATCTGGAGATATCTTGCAAAATGCCTGCGGAAATAACCCCTTATCCAATTTGGCAATGGCCTTGTGAACATCTTCTTTCGAGGCCGAAACCCCCCGTTGCATATAGCGATCGGTCGACATATTACGCTTGTTTTAATTGTGCAAATTCCTTGGCAAAATACGTCAGAATCACCTGCGCACCCGCCCGTTTAATCGATAATAAACTCTCCAACATCGCCTTTTCTCCATCCAACCAGCCATTTTGGGCCGCAGCCTTAATCATCGCATATTCCCCCGAAACATTATACGCCGCAATCGGCAAATTCGAGTTTTCACGTAAAAGCGCAATGATATCCAAATAAGCCAAAGCGGGCTTCACCATCAGAAAATCCGCGCCCTCCGCTTCATCTAATTCCAATTCAATCAATGCCTCCCGACGATTCGCTGGATTCATTTGATACGTCTTTTTATCCCCAAACTTTGGAGCAGATTCCAATGCATCCCGAAATGGACCATAAAATGCCGACGCATATTTCGCCGTGTATGCCATAATTCCCACATTCGAAAAGCCCGCTCCATCCAATGCTTCACGCAAATAACCCACACGCCCATCCATCATATCCGACGGACCAATCAAGCGAGAGCCCGCCTGCGCTTGTGCTATCGCCATCTTAGCTAAGACCGGCAATGTCTCATCATTCAATATTTGACCCGCGCGAACAATCCCATCATGCCCATCCGAACTATAAGGATCCATGGCGACATCGGTCAACAAAGACACCTCCGGAAACCGACTCGAAACCGCATGAATGGCATCTAAATACAAAGAACCCCTTCGGTGACTTTCAGATGCTAAAGAATCTTTGAGCGACTCCTCCACCTGTGGAAATAAAGCAAACGAACGTATGCCCAAGGAAACACATTCCTCGATTTCTTTCAACAATAAATCGGGTGAATAACGAAAAATCCCCGGCATGGATGCTATCGGCGTGCACTTTCCTGAACCCGATTGAACAAACAAAGGAAATAACATATCTTTGACCGACAGGCGAGTCTCCTCCACCATATCGCGAATGACAGCACTTTGACGATTTCTGCGTGGCCTTTGTAACATATCGAATGAGTTAAGCCACAAAGGTAGGAATTTATTGCGGCAGTTTAGAAAGGATATCGCTTAATTGTCGCTCCAATAAATGCATTTTATCAAGATGCTGAAGAAATTCCGCGCGCGTGACAAAACCATATCCAACCTGCGTTGGCTCCGAGACCGAATCCGCCGGCTCCACTTGAAAAAATTGAGGTAAATCAAATTCCAAAATCGCAGCGATTTGAACTAAACGATTCACAGACAACTCCACGATGCCGCGCTCCAATTTAGAATAGGCCGAGAGTGTGATGCCCAATTTCAACGCCATATACTCCTGACTGTAACCCTGAGAAACCCGAATTTTGCGAATGCGCGATGCGTATTGATTCATGCACCCAAGTTAACATGCCGTATAGGCACATTCGTTGGCACCAAAAAGACAAAATTTGTCGCAAATAGACATTTGTTGTCCTTAATGGGCGCTTGAAAATGGCAAGAGTGCTTTTTCATCCACCATTTCGATAGATCCCATGGATGTATAGCGCAATCCCACCCATTCCAACAAACCAGCAATCTCCATTTCTAAAGGATCCGCAGACTCCACCCAAACGCGCCAAAATTCAGCCAACGATTCCTCATAAACCTCTTCCACCAAAGCATAAAAACCTTGACGCGTATATCCCTTTTTCAAACGACCATAGCGAGCCTGCATCAATAACATGACATCCCGCAAGGATTTGGCATGATTAAACTTCTTCCGAATCAACAAATCCAAACCCAAGGCAACCAAAGCCCCCTTGAAATAAATGGAAACCCGTTTACCCGGTAAAGCGGCTCCATAACCGTCCAACCACAAATCCACCGAACTTTCAAGCAAGGACTGCTTCGACTGCCCATCTCGTTCAAAATGCAATTTCAAATTCCCGGCCAACAAATTCACATATTCCTCCGCCTGAATCACCCCGGATGCCCACAAAAACCAATCCCCCAAATAGGTCGTAATTCCCTCAACCACCCAGCCCGTATCAAAGATGACCGCACGCGTATAATCATAGGGTAAGAGTTCCTTCGGGCGAATCGTTGCCACATTCCACACATGATACAACTCATGCGAACCCAAACCAATCAAATCCTCATACGAATCTCGATCCTCTGGCCCTAGGACCATCATTGTCGACTTCGTATGTTCTACCCCGTGATAAAATGGTTTTTGGCAAACCCACAACATAAATCGATAGTCTCTAACTGGAAATTCGCCCATATAGGCCAATTGAAAAGCAACAAATTTCTGATAGGCCTGCAACAATCGTTCCGAAAAATGAATTTGGGGGCCCACACCCTGCAACTGGAATTGAACACCCGCGGCACGCCAAGAATATGAATGGATTTTCCGAGCTGCCAAATAAGGGGAATCTACCAGTTCACGATAGGATTTTATCACTTTTTTCGTTCCGTAATTGCCTAAGGACCAAGAGCTTTCATACCCCCCCGCCAGCGTCTTTTCAGAAAAAATTTCCACCGCACAGGGCCGGTTTTCGCCTCGATGCGGAAACAATAAACAATTCACAAAATTGATATAGACCATCGATTCATCCACCCAAGACCCCCCCGCATCCGGCTGCTCCGCATGATAACGGTAACGAATGGTAATGGGGTCGAGGGACTTGACATCCATCGTCCAGGTCGATACATCTGTCTTCCGAACCAAGCCTTGATCGCTTGTAACCGCAGCAATGTTTTTAGCAAAATGCTGCACCTGGTAACGCCCCGGACGCCAGATGGGCAAATGAAAAGATAGCATCCCCATGCGCGTAGGCATACATGTTAACGCAATATCCAACGCATGCAACGAGGGTATAATTCGATAGTTTAGTGTCCTCATGACAATACTTCCTGTAAAACTTGCAAGGATCGCAACTCGCCAAATGACTCCATGTGCAATCCATAATAATAAATCAAAGCGCGCAAGACTGCCGCCCGCTGGATTCGTGTAATTCCCGGCACCTCGCCATATTCCGCATCAAACAAGGCCTGAACAGCCGATGAATCTAATTCGCTGATTCCCGGTACTCCAGCCTCACGCAATTGATCCATCAATTCCTGAACTCGCCCCGCATGAAACCCTAAAAATTCAGTCAATTTCCACAAGAACTGCAAATGAAAATTCTCCATCGACCCCACTCCCTGATCTAGCCGTTGGAATGAATCCTCCAAAAAATCAAACAAGACTGGATTTGCCTCCTCCTCGCGCAAAACCTTTCCCAAAACCTCCGTCAAAAACAAGGCAATGCTCGAATAGTTGATGTCAAAAGGGATTTTCCGGTAGGGATAATAACATTTGGCCTCCGATATGCGATGCAGCCCCTTGCCCGGCTTGTGATACACTTCCAAGTCCAATAATGTCAAGGGTTGAAACAAGGCAATCTTGTGTTTGGCCTTCGCCGAACGCACCCCGTTTTCGACATAGGTACTGATCCCGAATTCCGCCGTGTAAATGGTCACCAAAAGAGACGACTCCCGGTATTTCAGGTAATTGATAACAATCCCCTTCGTTTTATTCAGCATGTTCCAAGCCTATTTCCTGACGCAAACGCTCCAAAATCTCCTCCGTAGACGCATCCTCCGCAAAGCGAATGGGCTCTCGAAATTCCACCGTTAAGGTCGTATTCCGTTTCTTGAACAACAAGCCTTTCTTATCAAAGGCCCGTCGAAAACCATTAATTCGAACCGGAACCACAATGGGGTTTTCCCCCTTGATCAAATGCGCCGTCCCCTTCCGCAAAGGCGCAAATGCCCGCGTCGTTCCTTGTGGAAAACTAATCACCCAGCCAAATTTTAAACCCTTACCTATCTTCTCCACCGCAGCTAAATCGACTTCCCGCTTCACATCAAGCCCCTCTGCACGCCACGAACGATTCACCAAGATCGCCCCCGCCTGCGCAAACACGCGCGGCAACAATCCATCATTTCTCATCGTTTCGGAAGCCGCCACATAAAAGAGGTTAGAGCGGGGTGCCAATAAATACAAGGGGTAATTCAAGGTATTTCGAAAACCCCATTTGACCGAAAAAAAGATATGATACAAACAAACCACATCCATGAAATACGTTTGGTGATTCGGTAAAAACAGCACGCCTCGCTCAGGCAGGTTTTCCAAATGCTCCGTCCCACGTATCTTCGTCTTATTATAAACCGTCAAGCGATTATAGGAAATAAAACCCAACACCATCATGATAATCCGCTTAAACAGAATCGGGTTATCAAATGGGTCACGCGCAACCAAACCGAGCGTGTCCATAAATTGAACGATCTTCCCTATTTTCGATTTTCGCATCATTAAAATCCTCCTTTTTTCGATTTCGTCGAGGGCGCTTCCGACTTCTTCGGCGCTACCTCTTTCTTCGTTTTCTTCACCGGCGAAGCGACCCGGTAATAGGCCAAAAAGCGCTTCAAAAATGCATCTTTTTCGTCTCCCGCTGCTTCCACAACCACCAATTTAGCCTTTTTATCGGATTTAACCGCCTCGCGAATGCTTGCCAAAAAACCAGGATCCGACGAAAACACGCCTAGCTCCCCATTAAAATAGGCAAAATAATACCATAAATCTTCCGATAATTCCCAATAACCATAAAACTCCTCTTTACTCGGTTTTTTAACCACCTCCATGTATCCTCGAATCGTTGCATTAATATCCACCGGGCCGACATTCACCATTGGCACGCCCCCCACTGAATAGAATGAAGACGTATTAGGTGACCAAAGCCACATAACATTCGAAAAATTAATCGAATTGGCAAATTCGGGAGCCACCTTATCCAAGGCCATGTGCACCTGATCCATTTTAGTTCGCATCGGCTCTGCGACTGCCTTGCCCAAGACCTGATCAACCCGCCGCAAATAAGCATCCCGTTTTTCCGGATCATCGGCTGGGTCGCTTGGAATGCCTTGGTCCAACTGATACTTTAAAATCCGATCTCCCATCACTTTCAACAATTTGGCTGGATAAGGAAATTGCAAACTTAACCAAGTATCCAACCGAGGCACCAGTGTGTCCGTGGACATAACCAAATTCCCAAACGCGCGAATCGACTGATTTCCCGTGAACAATTGAATGGGCCCTTGCGCCTCCACCCGATGTTTATCGATAAACAATTGCATGTCGGTCTGCTTTCCCTTTACCTCGTAACGATCGTTGGATTCAACGACATCCCCCTCTGCTTGAAATAAAACGGGATCCAACTCATCCGACTGGGGACTCAAGAATGTAGGATATAATTTATTCTGCGCATTGATGAAAATACCTGCGGTAATTGGCCGACCGGCCTCATCGCGAATATCCCTATTCAACACCAAATTTGGCTCCTCCCCTTTCGCATTCTCAAAGGGAATCCAGGCTGCGCGAAAATTTGGTAAACCGATAACAGGACGAATAAAACCCTTGAAATTCAAATTGGGGTTTCGGGTATCCAAGAAAACCTCTCCTTTAAATTGCTGATGTTTACTAAATCGTAGTGGTATTTTTTCGGACAATAAACCCGCTGCCGTCACATGAGATTTACCTTCGAACTGAAAATTCCGCAAGGCCACAGAAACCGTATCTCCATCGCTGCGTGGAAATTGGTAATTGGCCTCTCCTTTCCAGCCAGCTGAATTCCCCTCACTAATTTTTAAATCTTTTAATACATGCTTCCCATTCAACACCGCTTTGGCGCCAGCAAAAGGTTTGAAAGCCCCATCCTTTTGTATGCCCAAAATCCCTTTGTCGGGAAATAACAAAGCCGGCCCAACTTCCACTTCTTTGACACCGCTTAAAGCCAAATATTGTGCCTTCAAATCGTAATTTGCTGTTGTAGCTCGAATGATTGATCCCGAAACGGCGCCAGCACTATCTAAACTTGTCAACTCAAATCCCGATTTGCCGGACAATAAAAACCGCTGATTGGCCAAATCCCAGGTCCCCTCACTCAAACTACTTTGGTAAGCGATGTAAGGAAAGGTGATTTGTGCACCCAGCTCACCTTTGGCGGGCCGTATCTGTACTTTTAAGGTTGACATATTCGCTTCCAAACTCACCTTACTCATAAATACGGCAGGCGAAAAAAGCGCCATTTGCTTGCCAATTTTCAAATTAGCATCTGCCGAAGCCCAATTTTGCGCTTCAAACCGAAAGAGATCCGAGTCCATCACGCCATCTTGAAATGTCAATTTCCCCTTGCCAAATACCTGTTTTTGATGCATCCCTAATGAACCCGCTAATTGGGCAGCTTTTCCATAAAGTTGGATGGATTGTTTATTCGGATGAATCCACAAACTATCTGAACTTGGCATCCAAGTGAATCGATGTTCTCCCACCTGCATGGATGGATTTGCTTTCCCTTCCATGGTGGCTCCCACTCCAAGGGCAATCAACGAATCTGGGTAAAAGTAACTTTCCTTATGGGTCGCAGATAATCCGCCGAATTGCAAGGTGCCGGTAGCCGAAAGCCCCACTTTATTCATCGTCAGCGGGCTTTTCAGCTGATATTGGGCCTTTGACTGGTATATCGATAAAGGCTGTTTTTGATTATACGAAAAGCCAAAACTTTGATCTGGCATCAAGACCAAAGACGATTTAAAGGTGGGGAAAATACCATTGGACAAAAAACTCCCCTCAAAGGTTATTTCCTTTTGGGTTAAACTGTCCAATTCAATACGAGGGACCTGAAAATAGTGTTTTTGATTATACACTCCTTGCGCGCGCCATGATTCATCAAAATAGGAAATAACACCTTTGGGAATAATTAATTTGGGATAGGCCGCCAAGCCCAATCGGCCCGATTTATTATTCGGTGGCGCTAATAAAATATGTCCCGCTTCATAGCGAAATTGCCCTCCCAATTCACGTGTCGTGCCTTTTCGCACAAAGGTAATCGAATCAATTTGGGGAAGATTAATCGAATAATCCGTAAAATTAAAGCGGAAGCCCTGGCCGCGGAAACGGTAATTTCCAATTTTAATTTCACCCATAAAATCAAAATCTCGGCCTTGACCAAAGACGATTTGATTATTCGAAGGGATAAAATTGGCCTTCAGGGAATCCGAAACCATGACCTCCTTAATGCCGCGAATGACTAATTTTTGTTGGGCCAAATCCACCGAAATATTCGCTGTATCCCTTGCCAACATACCCCCAAAAGAGGGCACGTAGAATCGGTCAAAATCCTTTTGCGCAAATTTCACTTGGGCATAATGACGCCCCAATCGCGTAAAAGCAACCTCGCTCGTTTGATCATCCATTTTCAGGTAACCCGCATGTTTGAATTGCTGAAAGCCCCCCCGTAGCCACTCGGGGTCTTTTTTAGTTGCCGCGGCGATGTCATAAAGGTTCGCTTGGCTGCGTTTAATTGCCGACAAATAATTATACAATATCCGCATCGGGTCATACGTCAAAATTCCCTGTTGGGCATCCAAGCGACCCGCATCATAAAAATCAAATGACTCGACCCAGGCTGGGTTTTGGCTTTTCCCCGCGAGTCGGAAAAAATCCATAATTTGACTATCCGCATGCAACACCCCCAAATCGGCCGAAATAGAAACCTGATGAAAACTATCTTCGAATAAAACCTGCTCCTGCGAGGGTTTGATATGCCAAGCCGATTCGATGGGTATCCAGGTTGCGGAGACATAATTGTGAAAAAGCGAATCTTTTTTGCCTATCAAACCCGTGAAGGAACCCTCTTTCATATGCATGGATTCATTGGCTTGAATGATGAATTGCTGGGAAGCCAACTCCCCCAATTTTCGGTCTTTCGACCACATTTCTATGCGAGCCGGTCGACTCGTTGACCCTAATAAACCGCGCTGATCCCCAGAAACAAATAATCGGCCAAAGCCCTTGTAATACGTCCCCTGGAGGGGAGTAGAAAGAAACTCGTTGGCTTTAAATTCAATCGCGAAACCCTGTGAGCCAGCCTTGCGTTTCAAGGGCATGCGAAAGGATCCCACCAATTCCTGTCCGGCTTCCTTCCAAGTCATTTCTTCGCAAAGCAGATATCCCTTTCGCGGGTTCACCTGAAATCGAGGAAGCGCATATGTCTCCGGCTCCCAAACACCCTTTTCGCCTACAAACAATCGATCTTTGATTGAAAACTGCAAGACAGCTGCCTGAAAACGAAGACTATCCTTTCCAATGCGTGATACGGCCTGGGCTTCCTTCCAAATCATCACAGGTCCCGTATGGAAACTTTGCCAAAGCGACTCCTTTTCGACCATCAATTCGGATGAAGGACTATCCCAATTATCCGCCGTCACTTTTGTGCTATCGCCCCCCTGCCATGCAATGGATAATTCCCCTTGAATCGAAAAAGAATAATTGCCGGTTTGAATGACTTCTTGGTTATACTGCCAACTTGCCACTTGTTCCAATAAGCTGCCCAAAGTTTTGCTGTCCTTTTGATCAATTAACTTTTGAAGCGTTTGAATCAGTGTTTGTTGTAAGTTTGGATTGGATTGAGCAAACGTGCGAGCTAAGAGATAGGCCGTTTGGGGCGACCTCATTCCCGCTTTCCGCAGGTTTAGGGCAAGGGTTTTCAATTCCGCCGAAGGGGTATTTGTCACTTGTTTCGCCCACAAAGCTGCATCCGAATACTTGCTTTGTTGAATACTCGTAATAAATTCCGAAAACGCCTGCTCCGATTGTTGGGCATGCAAAAGGACTGGGCTATTTGCCAGGACAATCAACATGAAAAACAAACGAATTACCTTCATAGGGGGTAAAAATACGAAAAAGCAAGAACGAAACGCATCAAGTCTTTCCACAGATTTATGTAAATTACCAATCAAATGTAATCCTATGTCCAACAGCCTCACGCAATTTGCTCAAATTAAAGCCTTTGTTTTCGATATTGACGGTGTCATGACAGACGGCAGCGTACATGTTTTAGAAACAGGGGAGCATTACCGAACCTTCCATATTCGGGATGGGTATGCCATTGAAAAGGCGCGCGAGGCGGAATACAATCTCTGTGTAATCACCGGAGGTGGCCACCAAGGCGTCAAAAAAAGACTTGAAAACCTCAAGTTTCAGGATATTTATTTTGGCTTAGGCGGGAAAGACAAATTGGAAACCTACCTGGGATGGTTGGATAAAATGGGACTGGACGAATCAGAAATTTTATACATGGGAGATGATGTTCCCGATTTAAAAATCTTATCTCGCCCGGCATTATTGAGCACATGCCCGGCGGATGCCATTCCTGAAATTCAAATGGCCTGCAAATACGTTTCGCCATTTGGCGGAGGTAAAGGAGCTGTACGGGATGTGATCGAAAAAGTAATGAAATTACAAGGCCGCTGGCCTGCATAACACAAGAAAAATGGCACTCATTGTTCCCATCAAAGGCATTATGCCACAATTTGGACCCGAAAACTGGCAAGCCGCAAATGCGACCATCGTGGGTGATGTGACTTTTGGTTCACACTGCACAGTCTGGTACAATGCGGTCGTTCGGGGCGATGTAAATCGCATTCGAATTGGAAATTATACCAACATCCAAGATGGTGCCGTGATTCATTGCACCTACCAAAAAACCGAAACCACCATCGGAAATTATGTATCCATTGCGCACAATGCCATTGTACACGGCTGTACCATCGAAGATTATGTACTCGTGGGAATGGGTGCGATTATCATGGATGGAGCTTTGATTGAAACAGGGTCCATTATTGCAGCGGGAGCTGTGGTAACTCAAAATACCTGCGTTCCTGCTGGTAGTATTTATGCGGGAAATCCTGCGAAATTACTCAAACCCGTTAGCCCAGAAGCAGCTGAGGTATTCATGCGCACGGCGATGAATTATTTGGAATATGCGGGGTGGCAAAAATAGACACGCAAAGCCTTTTGGCAATCCTCTCAGGTTTGCCAAAGTTTGAGGCGCATTTCTGCGCCGATTCCCCACACTGAAGTCTGACCTTATAACCCTAGGCTTTAGCCTAGGGATCCCCAGACTGAAGTCTGGGGCTATAAAAGCCTTCAAACTAACTTATCCGCAATCACCCGGTCATTTGCCAAGCGCGGAACCTTATTTTGGCCCCCCAATTTCCCCTGCGATTTCATATAATCGATGAAAGTATTCGTCGGTAAACACGTTAATTTAAGCGCCTGTAACACCTTGCCTTCTATCAAATCCCTATAATAGATGTTTTGTGCAATCATCGAAGCCTCCAGTACAGAACGAAAGCGTTCTGTGTCCTGAGGAGGATTGGCAAACTCGACCAACCATTCGTGATATGGTAATTCGCCCGCCGAAGGATTCACTTGCGGAGCCAGTGTAAATTCAACCAAAGTCGCTTCGGGGCATGCGCGCAATGCCTCGGCCATCGCCCGTTCCGCTTCCTCAGCAATCACATGTTCACCAAATGCCGAAATAAAATGTTTGGTACGACCCGTAACGATAATTCGGAACGGATTTAAGGATACAAATTTAACCGTATCCCCGATCGAGTAGGACCATAATCCTGCATTCGTCGACATCAATAAGGCATAATTAACGCCTAATTGAACTTCGGAAAGCATCAAGCGTTTCGGTGTCGCGGTAAAATAGGTATCCATCGGAACAAACTCGAAAAAGATGCCTCCGTCTACATTCAACAGCAAGCCTTCCTCCCCACTCGAATCTTGAAAAGCAATAAATCCCTCCGACGCCGGATAGGTTTCCACCACATCAATATCCCGACCGATTGAATCCATCAATTTTTGTCGGTAAGGCTCAAAATTCACCCCACCCGTCACAAATAAGTCAAAATCTGGAAATAGGTCGCCTATTTTTTTCCCAGCCAAAACCTCCAAACGATCAAAATACATTTGAACCCATGGAGGTATTCCCGAAATCAAACCCATGCGTTGATCGATGGTTTCTTGAACAATGGCTTCCAATTTTTCCTCCCAATCCTCGATGCAATTCGTCGCATAACTAGGCAATTGATTGCTCCGCAAATAACCCGGTACATGGTGATTTACAATGCCCGACAAACGTCCGGTTGGGATGCCATTTTTCTCCTCCAATTCAGGGGAGCCCGACAAAAAAATCAATTTTCGATCTAAAAAATGGGCATTTCCCGAGTAATGAACATAATGCAATAAAGCATCACGGGCACCCGAGATATGAAAAGGCATGGATTCCTTTGAAATGGGAATATACTTCGCACCAGATGTTGTACCAGATGTCTTGGCAAAATAGGCCGGTTTACCGGGCCAAAGGATATTGGGAGAACCCAAAACCATTTCATCAATATACGTTTTCAAATCCTCATACTCGGCAATGGGTACACGGATTTTATATTCGAGGTAATTGCGAATCTTATCAAATTCATAAGCCAAACCAAAGATGGTTTTCTCGGCCTTTTTAAGATTATTTTTCAGCCATGCTTCTTGAATCTGAATGGCCTGCGCATGACTCTTTTGGTGTTTTTTGACCACCCGACGAGCAAAAGGTTTCGCAAAAAAAGACCGAATTCCCATGATGAATTACTTAAATACACCCTGAGGATCGGGCATTTTTTCGGCTAAACTATGACCTAAATTCAGGTCCAATTGGGTAATATCAAGCTTTCGGCACTCATGTAAATAGGCCCACGCATTTTCATATTTCTCCTGCAAAAAAGCCACCTGCGCACGTTTCATCCACGCCGTAGCGTAATTAGGCGTTTGCATGAGGGCTTGTTGGAGCAAGGCATCCGTTTCCGCGAGCGTCCCACAATCCATGTTTTTCAAAAAGCAACTCAATTTAACAATCGCCAAATCCACCCGTAAAATACTTTGTGTGCTATCAAGGGCCAAACCATTAGATAAAAACTCAATCGCTTTTGGAAAATCTTGACGCTGAAAGGTGATCACACCCAAGCCCCAATACGAATCAACCGACTGATTATCAAGCTCATGAACCAAATTAAAGCGATAGGTGGCTGTGTCCAAATGACCTGATGCGACAAATTCCCAGGCGCGCTCCGCAAAAAAATCTACGGCCTCTTTCCGAGAACCAAAACTAGCATCGCAGGACTCGACAAATTTGGATAAATCGAGCTTATCTTGGGCTGATAATTCCTTTTGACCAAATAAGGGCAAATACTTTGCCTCTTTTTGTTGGGCGAACGCAACGCTACTCACGAGCGTTAAAAAACTGATTAATAATACTTTCATCGCTGCAAATCTACCTTTTCTTTTTAGATGATGATGCTCCCGGTCGAAATTTTGCATTTTTTCCTGGACGATTGTTTCGCTGAGGCGGTTTCGGCGTCGAAACAGCACCACCCTTCGGTCCTGTTTTGGTTACAGCTCTCCGAGTAGGCACTTTTTGACCATTGGCCCTCGCTTTAATGACCCATTTTTTCTCGTGGAACGCGCCTTTAAAATCAGGATCCTCACGCTTGCGCTGATCGTCGACCGCGCGCAACATGTCTTGTTGTTCCACAAACGGCGTCTCTTCGCGAACCACCTCATCAGGAAGTGGCTGAATTTCAATCACTTGTTGGATAATCTCCTCAATTTTCGCCCAATGGTATTGTTCGGCCAGCGTGATAAACGTAATGGACTCTCCTACTTGATCGGCGCGACCTGTCCGTCCGATTCGATGCACATAATCTTCATAAATCAAGGGTACATCAAAATTGATCACGTGTGACACTTTCGGAATATCAATTCCGCGTGCGGCCACGTCTGTTGTTACCAAGACCCGTACCAAACCTTCACGAAACTGTTGCATGGCATTGATGCGCGTGTTTTGGCCTTTGTTGGAGTGAATGGCACGCACCTGATCTTCGGGCAAAACTTTGCGAATTAAGAATTTCTCAACTTGGTTTGCGACGTCTTTGCTCCGACAAAATATCATCACCCGTTCAAAGGCATCTTGTTTCAAAAAATGCGCCAAGGCATTGATTTTGGTACTTAGATTAGGGGCTTCGTACACAAATTGGGTTACTTGACTTGCCGGCGTGGCCTGGCGCGTAATCTCAACTTTGTGCGGAAATTCCAAAAATTCATGCGAAAGGTTTTCGACTTTTTCTGGAAAAGTGGCTGAGAAAAGACCGTTTTGACGCTTTTTATAGGGGATTTTCTCCAAAATTTCTCGGATTTGGGGCATAAAACCCATATCCATCATCTTGTCGGCTTCGTCTAAAATTAAGATTTTGAGATCCTTCACCACGATCGCATCTTTCCGATATAATTCCAAAAAACGACCTGGTGTAGAAACTAAAATATCTATTCCTGCCTCGAGTGCTTGGATTTGAGTCTTGGGACCCAAGCCACCATAAAGTGCAAGCATTCGCAAGTCGGTCTCTGCCGCTAATCCGATCATTACCTCGTGAATTTGCATAACCAATTCACGCGTGGGGGCCAAAATCAAGGCGCGTGGATATTTCCCTTGCGCATATTTACAGCGCATCAAAACAGGCAAGGCATAGGCTGCCGTCTTGCCAGTTCCCGTTTGCGCAATACCTAAGACATCATGTCCTTGCAACATGAGGGGAATCGCTTTTTCTTGTATAGGGCTAGGGCTAACGTAACCCAATGCGTCGCAAGCGCGACACAGTTGGGGATTTAAGCCTAAGGATGAAAAATCAGTCATATGATATTCGGTGTGTGGACGACAATATGTCCGCTGGAATTTCGTTCGCGAACGCCGCCAGCGCCCAGCGCTGCAAGCCATTCAATTCCAACACAAAGGTAGGCAAATTTATTTTGCCTACCTTTGAATCAAATTTTCTCTCAAACATGCGAATTTGGGGCATTCGAATCCTTCTTGGGTCCTTCTTATCCTTCTTTACAGGAAGCATGGCCTCGCTTTTCCTCTGGGGATTGGATGAAATTGCAAAATATCGACAAACTTATTTTTTACTGGGACTTCCGCTGATTAGCTACATCTTGTTTTTGAGCAGCAGATGGTCACTCGCAAAAATGGGTACGAACGACCTCCTCAAACAATTACACGGTCAAAAAATCGAAGCATCTACATGGTTGGCGCCCTACACGATGCTGACAAGTTGGCTTAGTCACCTCGTCGGCGCGTCCGTCGGCAGGGAAGGGGTATCCGTTTTCATGGGCGGCTCTCTTGCCAATTCTTGTTCGGACTACCTCGCTGTATCGGAAGAAGAAAAATCCATTTGGATCCGAGCCGGAATAAGTGCTGGCTTTGCCGCCATTTTTGGAACTCCTTGGGCGGGATGTTTTTTCGGTCTGGAAATCAGCGAAGTTGGAAAAATTCATTTCCGTTCGTTGATCGCCTGCTTTTTGACCGCTTTTGCAGCAAATTGGATAAGTCTCCACGTGTACGGCACAAAACACGTTTTATACCCTACCATATTTTTACCTGCAATTACAGGCCTATTTTGGGCCAAATTAGCGTTTATAGGCCTGTTTTTAGCCCTAATTGCTCGTTCTTATAAGGCTTTAGAATCGTTTATATTATTTACGACTGATAAATTGCCCGTACAAGCTGCTCAAAAAGCGATTCTCACGGGCTTCATTTTGCTTACTCTCTTCCAATTTCCATTTTTCACGGAGAGCATCGGATTGGGTTCCGAATTTTTACTTCGTCCATTCGGGGAACATTTTGAGTCGGGAATTTTTGCCATCCAAAAATTAGTCGCAACGAGCCTAAGTCTTGGACTTGGGTTTAAAGGGGGAGAGGCGACACCGCTATTTTTAATTGGTTCACATGCTAGCGCTAGCCTAAGTGAATTCCTTCATTTACCGAGTCCCTTTTTAGCAGCGATTGGGTTCACCTGCCTATACATGGGACTGAGCAAAACTCCCATCGCGGCAACCTGCATGGGAGTCGAACTTTTTGGAAACGATGCCTGGTATTGCTATTTAGTCGTATGTCTATTCACCATGTATTTATCGGGTTCCAAAGGCTTATTCACTTCCCAAAAATGGGCAAGCTACCTACCTAAATTACGCTTCTAATGATGTACAATTACCTATTTGATGAGTATCCAAAATTCCAAGAAACGCGTATTCAAACGCGTCGATTTGATCCATCAACTTGGGAAATACTGATACAAGAATGGAGCCAATCTCCTCATTTTTGTGTTTCAAAAATCGGCGAAACCTATGAAAAGCGGCCAATCCACGAGCTAAAATTTGGCGAAGGAAAGACCCAAATCATCGCATGGTCTCAAATGCATGGTGATGAGGCAACAGCCACCATGGCTTTATGCGATATATTCCGTTTTTTAAACTCAAATGAACCAAAGCATATCGAAATTAGGGAAATATTACACCAGAATTGTACCATTCATTTCATTCCCTTGTTAAATGCAGATGGGGCAGCCCGATGGACCCGTGAAACGGCTCTTGGTATCGACATGAACCGCGATGCAATCCATCAACTAAGTCCAGAGGCAAAGCTGCTGTCAGATTGGGCAGATCGCATTCAACCCGACTTTGCGTTCAATTTACACGACCAAAATCGTCTCTATTCAGTAGGTAATTCAGCCCACCAAACGCATATTGCTTTCTTGGCAACTCCTGGTGATGAGGCGGGAACATGGACTCCTTCACGCCTACGTGCAGGCAAATTAGCCAATCGATTAAGCCGCTTAACACAGGAAAAAATACCAAACAAAGTCGCTAAATGGTCGGACGAATATAATCCACGAGCCTTCGGCGATACGTTTCAGAAGCGAAACTACGGTCTACTTCTCATCGAATCAGGAGGAGCCAGCTGGGACCTTGAGAAACACAGTTTACGTAAACTACACGTAAGTATCTTATTGGATGCATTTTATGCCATTGCCACAAATGACTACCAAGACGAAACGACAAGTGTTTATGATGCTTTACCGAGCAATGAACGTCAAATTTTTGACATTAAACTGATAAATGCACCCCTTGATTCCGAGGGAAACATACGAGCTGACATTGGACTAAATTTAGTTGAAAAACCCGAAGAGAATTCAACAATAACTTATGCTTGGAAGGTGGAAGAAATTGGCGATTTGGCTTATATGCATGCCTTAAACTTGATTGATGCATCCCAATTCACAACCACGACAAGCTTAACACTTGGGGAGGAGATAAGCACATTGACATATCTAGTTAATGAAGAACTAACGTTTGATTTACATAATTTTACAGCCAAAATAAATAATCTATGACTTCACTACCCGTAATCATTATCGGAGTAAATCCTTTTGCCCTAGAAGTGGCTCACATTTTCCAACAAAACAATGTCGTGATTTACGGCTTTTTGGATGACGATACCAAGAAAAAGGATACAATGATTGGCGAAATTCCAGTTTTGGGAACGACAGAAGACGAAAACTATTGGGGATTAATCGGAAAATCTTGTGCCGTTTTTGTGGCATTAGAAAACCCAACAGAACGCAAGAAAATGATTGAGTTAATCGAAGAAGATCGCAAAACAAAACCCGTGCACGCGATCCATCCGAGCGCACAAATCGCTAACGTAAAAAGCCTAGCATATGGTCTATTTATTGGGGCAAATACCGTCATTGGCACGGAAGTAAAAATCGCCGATCATGTCGTTATTGGCGCATCTTGCGTAATAGAAACAGGCGCAACGATTGATGAATATAGCCAAATAGGAGCGGGAACGGTTATCGGAAAAGAAGCTCAAATCGAAAAGAATGTATTTGTTGGCATTCATTCCACCGTTGTGGGCAGCCTTAAAATTGGCAAGGGAGCAACCATCGGTGCGGGCTCTGTGGTGATTGAAAATATTCCGGCCAACAAACGCGCATTCGGAAATCCGGCCAAAATACTATAGTTTTTGAATATTGTGTGGCTCAACGAGGTTCATGAAATGAAACCGTAAATAAAGTTGGGCCACCACAATGACATCTTCCATGCAATACGACTCAATCCGAGTTAAATTACCTTCGTTGTAGTACACGCTGTGTACACGATCGCCCGACAAATCCGTTTTGGCGCCTTCAATTCCCATCATTTCGGCCAATAATTCCAGCGAAGTATAATTCTTTCGATCGCCAAAACGCCACATATCCATCGTGTCTTGATGTATGATTTCCCATGGTTTTTTACCCTGAACCTGAAGCGCTTTAGGTATTTCTAGATTATTTGCCAACATTCTTCGGCATAAATAAGGAAAATCAAACTCTTTGCCATTGTGCGCGACCAATGTCAACTCTTTAGACTTGTAAGTCTTCGTGATAAATGCACCAAACTCCTTTAAAAGTTCTTTTTCGTCATGATGGGCAATGGTTTTAACTTTCAAACACAGCTCTTGCCCTTTGTTGACATATAAGAATCCCAATCCAATCACAATAATCCGACCATATTCCGCATACAGAGCAGCTCGGTTCGCATACAAATCTTCCAGACTCAGATTATCAACATTTACTAAATTCTTCGCCTTTTTTAACCAAAAATCTTTCATCTTTTCGGAAAGCTGGGAAAAATCCGACTTGCCTGATACGGTTTCAATGTCTAAGAAAAGGGTGTTTTTGAAGTTCATATTAGGCAGGATTTAACAATGTTTCACGTGAAACATTTGTTTTCGAAAACTCGAAAAGCTCACTCAAATTAGCCAAAACAATTGCCTTGACTTCTTCGATGTCCACCTCTCGGCCCAATTCCTGGCTCAATGAGGTTACTCCTTTGGAGGAAATTCCACAGGGTACAATGTGACTGAAATAGGAGAGGTCGGTGTTTACATTAAAGGCAAAGCCGTGCATGCTGATCCACCGAGAGGCCTTCACGCCAAATGCGCAAATCTTACGCGGATTGTCCGACTCAAAATCAATCCAAACACCGGTCAGCCCATCGATTCGGCCCGCTTGCAGACCATAATGGGTACACGTCCGAATGATGGCTTCTTCCAACATACGCAAATACAGATGGATGTCGGTAAAGAAGTTTTCTAGATCAAATATCGGATATCCTACCAGTTGGCCTGGGCCGTGGTAAGTAATGTCTCCGCCTCGATTAATCTTAAAAAAGCTAGCTCCAATCGTGTGAAGAAACGATTCTTGCATCAACAAATGAGACTCGTCGCCACTTTTCCCTAGGGTATAAACATGGGGATGTTCGCAAAACAAAAGGAAATTCGGAGTCGTCGTAGCTTCTTCGTCTGACAGGTGTCTGTTGGCCATCTTAATTCCTGCTGTATGCGCCATCAGGGACTCTTGTAGATCCCAAGTTTCTTTGTAGGGAACGAGACCCAAATCAACAAATTGGACAATTTTATTGCGCATGACTGAATATCAACTTATTGCTAGGCATCCGCCTTGGAATGCGTTTAATTTGAAAAAACAAATATACGAGAATGGCCAAACATTTACGATTAGGAAGGCGTGCAGAAAATCTAGCAACTGATTATTTGCATAGAAGGGGCTATCTGATTCGAGAGCGCAACTACCGTGCGTCCAAGGCAGAAGTGGATGTTGTCGCTCAGATACAAAAAACACTGTGTTTTATTGAGATTAAAGCGAAACATGGCTGGGCCTTTGGGCCCCCGGAAGACCGCGTCGATGCCGGGAAAATAAGACGCTATCATCAAGCCGCTGAAAACTACCAAGAAGAGGAAAATTGGCACGGCGAGATTCGTTATGATTCCATAGCTATTACTTTTTTTCCACAAGCTGTTCAAATTGAGCATTTCGAGGATGCTTTTTCGTAAATTCGCGGTTTAGTTTAATAATATGATTAGTTTCCACACCGAAGATCTGCCTTTTCGTATGCCCGAAAAGCTCAAACACAAACAATGGCTACAAGCCGTTGCCAAAGAGGAGCACAAAAAAATAGGGGAGTTGACCTATGTTTTTTGTTCCGACAGCTATTTGTTGGAGATCAACCAGGCCTACTTGCAACATGATACTTATACGGATATTGTGACATTCGACAATTCGGATGACCCCAAAGTTGTCGAGGGAGATATCTTTATTTCCTATGAACGCGTGTTGGAAAATGCCGAAAAATTTGGCACGGAATCGAGCGAATTGCAACGGGTCATGGTGCATGGGTTGCTTCATCTTTGTGGATACAAAGACAAGGCAAAGGCCGACAAGGCCTTGATGACCGAAAAAGAAAACTATTATTTAGCCAAACGATAATACGTGTTCCACGTGAAACATAATGAACATGAACCAAAATTCATATGATGTAATCGTCGTAGGGGCGGGACATGCGGGCTGTGAAGCAGCGCATGCGGCGGCGCAAATGGGCTCCCGAGTTTTACTGATTACGATGAACATGCAGACCATCGCACAGATGTCTTGCAATCCGGCGATGGGAGGCGTGGCTAAGGGTCAAATCGTGCGAGAGGTAGATGCACTCGGGGGGATGTCGGGAATAATTTCCGACAAAACGATGATCCAGTTTCGGATGCTGAATCGATCAAAAGGGCCTGCGATGTGGTCACCTCGTTGCCAGTCGGACCGAGCACGATTTGCGGAAGAGTGGCGTTGGGCCTTGGAACAAAATACCAACGTTGATTTTTGGCAAGATTCCGTCGAGGGTTTACTCGTAGAAAATGAAGAAGTGAAGGGTGTGAAAACCCGCATGGGCATGTCGTATTTTGCGCCAACGGTTGTATTAACCAATGGCACATTTTTAAATGGTTTAATCCACATTGGCGAAAAGCATTTTGGAGGAGGTCGAATGGCGGAGCCCATGGCAGGGGGCATTACGGAGCAGTTGATCTCGTTGGGCTTTGAGGCGGGGAGAATGAAAACGGGAACGCCTCCGCGTGTTGATGGCCGCAGCTTGGATTATTCCAAAATGGAAGAACAGAAAGGGGATGAGCAAGCGAGTTCTTTTTCGTATTTGACCAAGACGCCGTTGGCGGAACAGCGTTCCTGCTGGATTACGCATACCAACGAAAAAGTGCACGAAGTATTACGCAAAGGCTTTGATCGAAGCCCCATGTTTGCGGGTCGAATCAAAGGCTTGGGGCCGCGCTATTGTCCTTCCGTGGAGGATAAGATTAATCGCTTTGCCGACAAAGATTCGCATCAAATATTCGTCGAGCCCGAAGGCTGGAATACCGTAGAAATCTATGTGAACGGATTCTCGACATCCCTGCCGGAGGACATCCAATTTGAGGCGATTCGTTTGATTCCTGGTTTTGAAAATGCCAAATTATTTCGCCCAGGTTATGCGATCGAATACGACTATTTTCCGCCAACCCAATTAAGCGCCACGCTTGAGACAAAGCGCATTGCGGGATTATTCTTTGCGGGTCAGATTAATGGAACAACTGGCTACGAGGAAGCAGCTTGCCAGGGATTAATGGCAGGAATTAACGCCCATCAAAAAGCGCATCATTTGGAGCCATTTACCTTGTCCCGATCTGAAGCCTACATTGGCGTGTTGATCGATGATTTAATAAATAAGGGGACAGACGAACCTTACCGCATGTTTACATCAAGAGCCGAATTCCGAACATTGTTGAGACAAGATAATGCAGACGAAAGGTTAACTGAAAAAGGCTATGCGCTCGGGCTTGCGACACAAGAGCGCTTGGATACTTATTTGCAGAAAAAAGAACAGGTCGCAGAATTATTAGAAACGATTCAAACGACGAAAGTGAAACCCGCCGAAATAAACGATTGGTTACAAAGCCAAGGAACGGCCGTATTAAAAGAGGGTGCGCCCATCATCAATTTATTGAAACGTTCGGATTTGAGTTTTGATCAAATTCTCCAACATGAGATCGGGCTAAAACTAAAAGAAACCTATTCGCAAGAAGTTTTGGAGCAAGTCGAGATCGTCGTGAAATACGAAAGTTACATCGAGAAAGAGCGATTGATGGTGAACAAAATGAAGAGCATGGAGGATTTAGCGATACCGGCCAACTTCGATTATGATAAAATAAAGACGCTCTCGACTGAGTCTCGAATTAAATTAAAATCCATCCGACCGCAAACCATAGGCCAAGCAAGTCGGATTTCAGGAGTATCAGCGGCCGATGTATCAATTTTACTCTTATTCATGGGTCGATAACTATGGAAACATTATTAGCTTGCCCTGCCTGTGGAGGGAACAAAATGACACCTGTTTTACAGGCCAAAGATTATACCGTTTCAAAGAATACATTTACAATTGTGCGCTGTGCGTCTTGCGATTTGCAATTTACGAATCCAAGACCCGAAGCTGATCAAGCGGGTTATTTCTATCAATCGGAAAATTACATTTCACATAGCAATACGCAGAAAGGCCTCATCAATAAATTGTACCACGCAGTTCGAACGATCACCCTCAAACAAAAAACGTCACTCATACAGAACGAGCAAAAGGGCAATAAAAATTTGTTAGATATTGGTTGTGGAAATGGACACTTTTTACATGCTTGCCAACAGGCTGGGTGGAATTGCACCGGGATGGAGCTTGATCCTGAAACGGCCAAACGAGCAGCGCAATTAACCCAACAAAAGATCTACGCCAACTTATCTTCGATTCCTGCTGAGGCAAAATTTGAAATGATTACCTTATGGCATGTGTTAGAACATGTTTATGAAATAGACGGCTATTTTCAATTCTTTCAAAACCGGATAATACCTGGGGGTAAGTTGCTTTTGGCATTACCCAATTCGAATTCCTTTGATGCGTCCTATTTTAACGAATATTGGGCTGCTTACGATGTTCCACGTCACATCTATCATTTCAATCCGCAAACCATCCAATCACTCGCAAGTCGATACGGTTTTAAGTTAAGCAAGCAAAAAGGCCAAATTTTCGATAGTTTTTACATCGCCTTGTTGAGTCACGAATATAAGACGGGTAATAAAAAATTGATCGCATCGTTCCTGATCGGTCTTTGGTCAAACATATTGGCCTATTTCAAAACAGGAAATTATTCAAGTAATATCTATATTTTTGAACATGCCTAAATTTGTGCAACACTTTGCCTTTGTGCTATTCACCCTGTTCATCAGTTTGAATCTATTTACGCGCTGTGCACAAACAGCCAGTCCTCCAGGTGGCAAAAAAGACACACTAGCTCCTAAAATAGTCAGCACAATCCCCCTGAACAAAAGTAAGAACTACGCAGGAAAGAAAATCGAATTGAATTTCAATGAGTACATCAATGTGCGAAGTCTGAACCAAGAATTGCTGATCACGCCCAATGTGGGGACTTACGAAACGCGCATTCGTCCGATGGGTTTGACCATTCTTTTAGATTCAAACCTGCAAAAAAACACCACATATACGTTCAATTTCAGAAATGCGATTGAAGATGTATCGGAACGGAACATTGGTAAAAACATTAAATTGGTCTTTAGCACGGGTACTGATATCGATTCACTACAAATTAGCGGAAACGTCAAACATGTAGAAACCAATAAAAAAATGGAATCCGTTTTGGTTGGACTATATCCCTACACGGATACACTGCGGATTGACCGCGTAAAGCCCTACTATTTTTCGAAGACAGATACCTCTGGAAATTACCAGATTGAAAATATTGCAGCAGGCAAATATTACATGGCCGCATTTGTGGATCTCAATAATAATTTACTCTACAATTCGAACAAAGAATCGGTAGACTTTATGACGGAAGACTATTTGGACCTTCAAAAAAATACCAAACAAGACTTTCGCATTGCCATGCAAAATCAGGATGCAATAAAGATCTCAAAGACAACAAGCACCGCAAAAACAGTCTTGTATGAACTATCCCGAGGTATTAAGCAAATACAAGTAGAGCCCAAAACCCTCGCTTTTCAGGTTGAAAATGACCGGAACATCCGTTTTTATGTTGGAAACGTGGAAAATAAAGATACGCTACGCTTGACGGTCACAGTAACTGATTCACTCGATCGTTCAACGCCACTCGCACTAAAAGTCAAATTTCGCGAGCCGAATAAAAAGGAAAAAATATCCGTTGTACCCTTACGATTTGAGGTATTTCCAGCCAGTAATCATTTGTTAAGTCCATCGGATTCCCTCGTAATCAAATTCCAAAAACCCATTGCCTTAGTCGATACCAAGGGTATTCGATTTGGAACGGGGCCCGACGAGGAAATACAATTGCCCGACGAGGCATTCCGGTGGAATAGCTATGTGAATGAATTAAGTATTCACAAGGCTTATTTGCCTTTGCGGGAAAAGTTTGAATTAAAATTTGCCAAAAACACCTTCATCAGTGTGGAGAAAGATAGCTCCCAAGCATTTACGCAAAACTTCGCATTTCAAGATTTAGAAAACTATGGAAGTATTGCAGGACGTGTGAATGGTACATCAGGTACTTACATTTTCCAATTAATTAAATCGGAAACCAAGACCTTGGCCTATCAACAAATTGCCAACAACACTTTCGAATTTTTGCACGTGGAACCAGGTTTATATGAGCTAAGGGCCATTGAGGATCGAAATAAAAATGGACTTTGGGATTTAGGCAACTTTAAAACAAAAACCAAACCGGAAAAGATCTATCACTTTCCTTCTCGGATAAAATTAAAGGCTAACTTCCAGATCACCGATGTGTTGATAAGTCCCGAATAAAGCCCCATTTTATCCACATTCATTGTGGGTAAATGTGGATAAATAAAATGGCCCTGTGGAAAATGTGAATAAGTCCACACTTATCCACGGTAATCGTTGAATTTATCCACAATCTATAATCGAATAAGTAAAAATTAACTAGTTAATAATTAATCACTTATAAACGAATATTAGACTTATCCACTTATCCACACAGAACAACAAAGAGAAACAAAGAAAAGATATTTTAAAATTTTTCTTTTTTTAATTTATGTATGTGGATAAATGAAATGTCAGAAATTTGCGCTGGCGGGGTATACCTTTTTAGGTTTAATTTTGATATTTTTTAGTTAAAAAATTAAAATTTAAGATAAAATAGAATTATTTATGCCGATTCAATGTGGATAAGTTGTGGATAAATACATTGATTATAGACTTTCGTACAAAAAAATCGTTTTAAAGTGCAAATGGATTGGCTGTTTTGTTAACTTTGAGTTATTGAAATCAACTACTAAAATCCATGCTCGACTTTTCTAATTTCAATCGTGTTTTTGATTTACTGCCCATTTATGACCGTCTTCATAAATCGGATTTATTTTGTTTAAAACGAAATGGTGAATGGCGTAAATATAGTTCTCAGGAAAGTCGCGAAATTATTCAAGATGTCGCATTGGGTTTATTAGCCTTAAAAATAAAGCCAGGCGATAAGATTGCGATTATTTCGGCCAACCGTCCAGAATGGAATTTCATTGATTTTGCGATTCAATTAGTGGGAGCAGTTTCTGTTCCGATGTATCCAACGATTACGGTAGAAGATTATGCCTTTATTTTTGAAAATGCAGAAGTGAAGTATGTATTTGTCGAAGGGGAGGAATTGTACCTGAAGGCCAAAGAAGCAGCTAAGGGTAATCGCAAGATAAAGAAGATATACACGTTTGATCCTGTGGAAGGAACTGACATGTGGACGGAGGTGAAGGATGCGGGATTTGGTAAAGATCGTGCTCCATTGAAACCTTTGATGGATGCCGTGAAACCTTCGGATTTGTTGACATTAATTTACACGTCGGGTACGACGGGCAGACCCAAAGGTGTCATGTTAACCCATCATAATATCGTTTCGAATGTCAAGGCATTGATTCGTGGAAAGTTTTTTGATTTGAGTGCGAAAGATCGTGCCCTAAGCTTTTTGCCTTTGTGTCATATTTATGAGCGGACAGATATTTACATGTACATGTCCTATGGAGTTTCGGTTTATTATGCCGAAAGCATGGAAACTATCGCGGATAATATCAAGGAGGTGAAGCCATCGATGTTTGCCTCGGTTCCGCGTTTATTGGAAAAGGTGTATGATAAGATATTAGCCAAAGGAAATGAATTGACAGGTTTCAAACGGACGCTTTTCTTTGCGGCTATCGAGTTTGGTTTGCAATATGACCCCATGGTTAAATTGGGATTAATCGATTCGATGAAGTTAGCGATTTATCGAAAATTGATTTTTAGCAAATGGCGGGAAGCCTTGGGCGGCAATGTCCGATTAATCGCTTCGGGGTCGGCGGCATTGCAACCACGTTTATCGCGTGTTTTTTGGGCGGCAGGCATTCCGGTAAGTGAAGGTTATGGATTAACAGAGACCTCGCCCGTGATATCCGTTTCTCAGGTTAATCCACCCGATTTTAAGATAGGTTGTGTTGGAAGTTTGGTGGATAGTATGGAATTAAAAATTGCCGCAGATGGGGAAATTTGTGTCCGCGGCGATTCGGTCATGGTGGGTTATTACAAGAATCCGGAGGCTACGGCCGATGCGATTGATGCGGAGGGCTGGTTTCACACGGGAGACATTGGTGAGATGGTAGATGGTAAATATCTAAAGATTACGGATCGTAAGAAGGAAATATTTAAAACTTCGGGAGGAAAGTACGTTGCCCCCCAATTGGTTGAAAATAAATTAAAGGAATCAGCATTTATTGAACAATGCATGGTCGTGGGCGAAGGCCAAAAATTCCCAGCAGCGCTCATTATTCCTGAATTTAATGCATTGGGTGTATGGTGTAAGCAACATGGTATTGCGTCAGGAACTCCTGAGGAATTAATTCAAAACAAGGATGTCATTCGCAAGATGGATGAGGAGGTTATGTCGACGATGGGTTCGGTGGCCAAATACGAGCAGGTTAAAAAGGTTGTTTTATTGCCACGCTTGTTTACGGTTCAGGACGGTGAAATTACTCCGACATTGAAGTTGAAACGCAAGGCGATTTATGCCAAACACGAAAAAGCTATTTTGGCGCTGTACCAATAAAATACATGTGTTTTCACGCTTGGGGTTGAGCGCTCCATATTATTTTCGTAAATTTGAAGCTTGTCATTAATTCCTTTAGGAATTCATAAATAGGTTGTATGTCAGAGCAAAAGAAAGTCGCCCTCATTACAGGGATCACCGGTCAGGATGGGGCGTATTTAGCAGAGTTATTGTTGAGTAAAAATTATGTGGTTCACGGAATTAAGCGTAGAAGCTCCTTGATCAATACGCAGCGGATAGATCATCTTTATGAAGACCCGCACGTTAATTCTTCCCAGTTTCATTTGCATTATGGAGATTTGAGTGATTCGACTAACATCATTCGAATTATCCAAGACGTACAGCCTGATGAAATTTACAATTTGGGTGCAATGTCTCACGTGAAGGTTTCGTTCGACGAACCCGAATATACAGCGCAGGTTGACGGAATAGGTACTTTACGGATTTTGGAGGCCGTTCGTTTATTGGGTCTAAGCAAGAAAACAAAGATTTACCAAGCTTCAACCTCTGAATTGTATGGTTTGGTACAGGAAGTTCCGCAGTCGGAGAAAACGCCTTTCTATCCTCGCTCACCCTATGCTGTTGCTAAATTATACGGCTATTGGATCACGGTTAATTACCGGGAGGCTTATGACATGTTTGCCGTAAATGGTATATTATTTAATCACGAATCACCTCTTCGCGGGGAAACCTTTGTTACGCGTAAAATTACACGTGGCGTCGCACAAATTGCTTTAGGTCAGTTGGACAAGATTTATTTAGGAAATTTAGATGCCAAACGTGATTGGGGCCATGCCAAAGATTACGTAGAGGCCATGTGGTTGATTCTTCAACAAGAGATACCGGAAGATTTTGTGATCGCAACGGGTATCACGACCACGGTTCGCGATTTTATTCGCATGGCATTT
>JACCDG010100420.1_pt1 | contig 26877 bp, 27 predicted proteins | sample 7442471 | NCBI WGS metagenome assembly JACCDG01 (sample SAMN15323444, study PRJNA562643) | freshwater metagenome | isolation source: river surface water | place: USA:Blue River Watershed | collected 2017-08-17 | reverse complement strand
GTTGCAAGTTGTTCAACGATGCCATGAAGTCCAACGACATTCCATTGCAAGCCGCCAATATGTCGAGTGTGTGGACGCTGTTCTACACACAACCCAGCCGCTACAACTGGATGCTGCAGTACTACCTACGTATCCAAGGTTTGGCTTTAAGCTGGGTGGGCACAGGCCGCTTGATCTTCAGCCTCAACTACAGCGACGCCGACTTTGATGCCGTGCTGCAACGCTTTGTGCTGGCCGCCACACAAATGAAGAACGATGGCTGGTGGTGGCACTCACCAGAGCTGACCAACAAGAGCATCCGCCGTAGCATCTTGAAGGAAACATTCTTTAAATAAAACGCATAACGTCCATAAAGCAAAAAGGGGTTCAGGTCAAAAGACCTGAACCCCTTTGATCTGTCTTGCAGCTCTTAGTGGCTGGCGTTCAAGAAGTTTTGGTCAAAGCGTTGACCGCGCATCAACTGCAAAGGCGCTTTGTGATACAGGTACACATCGTGGAATGGGTCAGTGATGATCTTGGTCATCCACACCAAACCGGTTTGCACATCTTTGATGAAGCACAAGTGGATGGTGCGAAACAACAAGCCGCCCACACCCAAGGCCAACCATGAGTAACCCACAGCTTCTGAGAACTCCACCCATGTTTCGTGAGTGGGCACCACATCGAACGAACCGGGGAAGTAGTAAATCACCAAAGGCAACAACACCCAGATGCTCAGCAAAACCACTTTGCGGCGCAAATTAAAGCCGACTTTGATTTCTTCTTTGAACTCATTGGTGGCTTCGTTCACATGGTCATAGCCCAAGGGTTCAAAAAAGAAGTGACCTGATTGACGCGCGGTCATAGACACCAACCAAGCTAACAACGCAGCCCACGCAGGATTGACAAACAACAAAGCATAGGAGACCAAAAAGCAAAGTGCACTGAGCAAATGCAGCGACTGGTTGATGCGGCAGTGGTGGTAGTAACGGTGGTCATCCCAGCGTTGAATGCGCAACTCTTCAAGAAATTTTTTCACGTTTGTTCCTCATGTGTTTCAAGACATGCCAATCATGGGCTTGTCATGTGAAAAATTGGTGACAAAGCAAAAAGAAATACACATGAAATAAAACCATCAAAAACTTGTCTTGTCATCAAGTTGTTAAATTCACAAGCAACCATGCATGACATGGAACTCACAAGCAACACCCCCATCACGGTCGAACACTTTGAACCCACGCAAAAGTTTTTGCGTATTGCTGTGGTGACAGAGACATGGCCACCGGAAGTCAACGGTGTTGCAGTGACCCTATCCAAACTCATTCACCATTTGGGGCAGCGACAGCACACCATTCAGTTGATCCGCCCGCGCCAAGACAAAGATGATGCCGGTGTAGAAAACGTGGGATGGTCCGAGCTGCTGTTGCGCGGTTTACCTATTCCCCGCTACCCGCAGCTCAAGCTGGGCTTACCCAGTAAGAAAGCACTCATCAAAGCCTGGAGCACCCGCCGCCCCGACTTGGTTCACATTGCCACCGAAGGCCCCTTGAGCTGGTCTGCCCTGCAAGCCGCACACATCTTGCGCTTGCCCGTGACTTCCGACTTTCGCACCAACTTTCACAGCTACTGCCAGCATTACGGCATTGGCTGGCTCAGCAAACCCATCGTGGCCTACCTGCGCAAATTTCACAACCGTACGGCCTTCACCATGGTGCCCACACAAGCGATGAAATATCAGCTCGAAGCTATGGGGTTCAAAAACCTCAAGGTCGTGGCGCGTGGCGTGGACACAAAGCTCTTTCATCCCAACAAACGCAGCGACACCATGCGCGACAGCTGGGGCGTCACATCCGACACCATGGTGCTGTTGTCTGTGGGCCGACTGGCGGCAGAGAAGAACCTAGACCTCACCATTCAAACCTACCAAAAGCTGCTAGCCGCAGGACGCAAAGTGAAGATGGTGTTTGCTGGCGATGGTCCCATGCGTGCTATCACCGAGGCCAAGTGTCCTGACGCGATCTTTATGGGCATGTGCAGCCATGAGCAACTCGCCACTTTGTATGCCAGCGCTGACCTGCTGCTCTTTCCAAGCCTGACCGAAACCTTTGGCAACGTGACTTTGGAATCGCTTTCAAGCGGCACTCCCGTACTTGCTTTCGATTGTGCAGCCGCAGGTGAATTTATCAACGAAAAGAAAAACGGTTGGCTCATCCACAGTGACGAACCACACACCTACATGCAGCGTGCGCTTGACATCACCACCGACAAAGCCACACTGACACAGGTGCGTGAATTCAGCCGGACCAGCGTGGCGCATTTAGGCTGGGATGAGATTGCCAACCAAGTGGAAACGATCTTTCAGCGCGCCATGGAACTCGGCTGAGCTTGGCGCCACAACAGCAAGCACAACGGTGCCATGCCTGCAATCAGCACAGTGGCCAAGAGAAGCATGATGAAGGTCAGTGACACACCAAAAGCCAGCAAGGTGCTGTAAGCAGCCAGCATCAGCAGCACACACAGGTTTTCGTTAAAGCCCTGTACGGCAATCGAGCGGCCCGAGCTCAGCACCTGCATGCCACGGTGCTGCAGCAAAGCGTTCATGGGTACCAGCAACATGCCGCCTGCCACACCCACACACAACAAAAGTGGAATAGCCAACCACACCTCTGTCACCAACACCATCACCGGAAGCAACACGGCCAGCAACAAGCCCCAGGGTAAGGATTGACGTGCAGAGTGCAACTTGAAACTTCGACCCGCTAAAAACGCCCCCAAAATTACGCCTACTGCTACCAAGGCTTGCAAATAGGCGCCTGTTTTCAGGGGCAATGCCAAAGTTTGCTGCGCCCACACCAACACAGCAAATTGCATCACTGCGCCCACCCCCCAATACAAGGTGGTGACATACAGCGACACGCCTCCTAGCGGATCACGCCAGAGCTTGCGGTTGGTTTTCCAAAACGTACCCCAGCGCACGGACTGCCATGTGAGGGAAACCATGGTCGCACGCCGACGCATCGGTTGCAGGCCAAAGTTCAAAGCTGCAGCAGTTAAGTAAACACACAACACCAAGCTCATCGCTGGCAAAGTTTGGGTCTTAACCATGACACCTGAAGCAAATGAAAAATAGTCAGTCAACTCAGTGGCAAAACCCGATTCCGTCAACCCCGTCAAGGCACCACCCAGTGCAATGCCCAACACAACAGACAGCACCACCGACACCTCCAGCCAAGCGTTGGCCCGCACCAACAAACGAGGCTCTACCGACTCGGTAGCCAGACCATATTTAGACGGCGCATACACCGAAGCAGCCAGACCGATCAAAGCAAAAGCACACAAGGGCTGCACACCCAAAAGCAGCATCAACACGCCCACCATCTTGAGCGCGTTCATATAGGCCATCAAACGGTTCTTAGGATAGGCATCCGACAGCGGCCCCACCAACGAGGCCAATAGCACATAGGCCAAGGTCAGTGAGAACTTTAATAAGGGCGCCCACCAACCCGGATAGCCCTGCTCGTTGAGAAAGTAGATGCCTAAGATAAGCAGCGCGTTATCAGCCAAGCCCGATGCAAACTGCGCACCGATCAAAAAATAAAAACCTTTGGGCATTCAACTCAACTATTTAGGAAACCAGTGTGCAAAGCCCATGATCAAGAGCACGCGCAAATGGCTCTCTAGCATGTCCATACCTTGCACTTGCAACTCTTGTGCAGAGTGCTTGATGCGAAAAGATTCATGCCGTGCTGGAAATTCGATCCAAATCTCATCAGGCACAAAACCCACAGGCGATTGAATGCGAAGCGCTGGAAATTGCCCATCAAACCGGTTGGAACATGTGAATCGAAAATTTCGACCTTGAGACACGTTGTCTAACGATGCAAACAAGTTGGGCAACACATGCGCCCTGACATCTCGGTAATCTAAATACCGATGGGTGTCCTTCAAATAGGCTTCGAAGGTGGGGTCAGCCAAACTGTTTGCAGCGAAATACAGCGGTGTCATGCAAGCACCTGGGTACCAGATTGATCGCGACGCGCAATAGGTACCAAGTGCTGTTCAAACAAACGGGTGGACTCATCCCAGCTGAATGTCAGCGCTTGGGCACGGGCTTCTGAACGGAGCACTTTCAAAGCCTCTAGGCTGGCATAGGCCAAATCTTCGTGCAACACACCGCCCTTGCGGTGATGCGGCACATCGACATCGGGGCGCAGCACTTCTAACGGACCATCCACCGGGTAAGCCGCTACTGGCGTGCCACAGGCCATGGCTTCGAGCATGACCAAACCAAAAGTTTCATTACGGCTTGGAAAAGTAAACACATCAGCGGTGGCATACACACGGGCTAACTCATCACGCGGCAACACGCCCAACCAACGCACGTGATGAAACTTGTCTTTCAGTTCTTTTTCTAGCGGCCCCACACCGCACACCACTTTGCTGCCATGCCACGGCATGGCCAAAAAGCTATCGATGTTTTTCTCATACGACACGCGCCCCACATACAAGGCGATCGGGCGCGGCAGGTCATCCAAGTCTGGGTGGTGGGCCACTGTCTCGGCATAGCCAAACAAACCCATGTCCACGCCATGCGTCCAGCTGCGCAAATTTTTGAATCCCCAGCCGTCGAGCAAACGCATGACACCCTGCGTGGGCACCATCACACCCGCCGAAGGTTTGTGAAAGTGACGAAAGATCGCATAGCCGATCCACAAGGGAATGCGCAATGCGGCTTTTAAAACTTCTGGAAATCGGGTGTGAAACGCTGTGGTAAATGGCAGTTTGTGCTTCAAACAATATTTGCGTGCCGCCCAACCCAAGGGGCCTTCGGTGGCCACATGAATCACATCAGGCGCAAACGCATCCAACTGCTTGGCCAGTTGCGGATAAGGCTTCACTGCCAAGTCAATGCCTGCATAACCCGGGCATGGACGCGTCTTAAATAAATCGGGGTGAATCACCTCCACCACATGCCCCTTGGCATTGAGTTGGTCCACCAGCTCGACCAAAGTGGTCACCACCCCGTTAATTTGAGGACGCCATGCGTCTGTGATGAGTGCTATCTTCATGTGACGTTCGCCAACTCAGGTTTACTGACCCCGACCGGATCAGTTTCCCAAAACAACAAAGACAACTCCCCCGTTTCACTTTCAACCAAAGCGCTGCGGCTCTCCACCCAATCGCCATCGTTGCAATACAACACGCCATTAACATCACGAATCTCAGCACGGTGAATGTGGCCGCACACCACACCTTGGTAACCATGCTTGGCAGCTTCGTGTGCCACGGCATTTTCAAAATCGGTCACGTAGTTCAAGGCTTTTTTCACCTTGTGTTTGAGGTAGGCCGAGAGCGACCAATACGGCAAGCCCAAACGGCCGCGCATGTTGTTCAAGTAACGATTGAGCTTGAGGGTGAACTCGTACAAATAGTCGCCCACATAAGCGAGCCACTTGGCTTGTTGCACCACCGCGTCAAAGTAGTCGCCATGAATGACCCATAGCTGGCGGCCATCGGCAGTTTTGTGCACCGCCTCATCCATCACCTCAATGCCACCGAAATGGTGGTCTAAGAAATGCCGCGCAAATTCATCGTGGTTACCCGGCACATAAATCACACGCGTGCCTTTGCGCGCTTTGCGCAAGAGCTTTTGAATCACGTCGTTATGGGCTTGTGGCCAATACCACCTGCGGCGCAATTGCCAGCCATCAATGATGTCGCCGACCAAGTACAAATAGTCGCTGGTGTGCTCTTTCAAGAAGTCCAGCAAAGCGTCAGCTTGGCAACCGGGCGTGCCCAGATGCAAGTCCGAGATGAAGATGGCTCTGTAGTGCATCAAGCGCCCAAGAAATGTTTGCGGTAACGCGGTGGCATGTCGTTGATCTTCATCAACATGGGTAAGTCAGCGGTGTTGAAGTCTGGATCCCAGGCGGGTGCGCCCAACACTTTGGCACCCAAGCGCAAGTAGCCTTTGATCAATGCAGGAGGTTCAAACGCTGGGTTCACTTCCCACTGCTCCACTGGCAATGCCAAACGTGGCGTGACTTGGTTTTCAATGTCAGCCAAATGTGTTTTCTTGAGTTGGTGCCAAATGCTGGCAGCCACTTCGCCGCTGACCACGCCTTGGTGCAACATGGGGATGCTGGCACAGCCAATCATCACGTCCAACTTGTTGCGCACCATGAACTCAGCCAAAGCGCCCCACAAGGCCATGATGACGCCACCGTGGCGGTGCTCAGGGTGCACGCAGCTACGACCCAACTCCACCATGCGTTCGCGGTACTGGCGCAAACGTGTCAGGTCAAATTCAAGGTCTGAGTAGGTGCTGCCAATACGTTTGGCTTGAGCGGGTGTCAACACACGGTAAGTGCCGATGACTTGCTCAGTCACATCGTCGCGGATGATCAGGTGTTCGCAAAAGTCATCAAACAAATCAATGTCATGACCTGGAATGCTGTCTTTCAAACGTGCGCCCATTTCGGTGGCAAATACGTCGTAGCGCAAGCGCTGCGCCTCACGCACCTCGTCTTGGTGCTTGGCCCATTCAACAATCAGGGCTGGGCGTGTTTCAGTTTTTTGGGCAGAGACAGAAACTTCTTGAGTGTGATGATCGTTTCGATGAAGTGACCCCCGGGGTACATCGATGAACGACAAGGGCATGGTTGGGTTTGGCAGTTCTTTCATGGTCTGTCCTTAGTGAATCAATGCCATGAATTCTGATCAGCGCGTGTGAATCAACCAAGAAGGTTGCATGAAATATTCATGACAAAACACACCGCAAAATTCACCAATCTGTCACACACCAAACCTATGCTTATCAGCCAACCATGCTGATTAAATATTTAAGACTCCTTCGCGCCTTTGGCCATGCCTTTTGGATTTTGTGGATCAAGTTCCCGCGCTTAAGCCGAGAGCGAAAACTTGAAGAGATCAGAAACTGGTCACAAAAAACCTTAGATGTTTTAGGCATCCAGGTCGTACACGAAAGCCCACCGCAACACACCCACCATGAATCCCCGCCACGCCTGCTGGTGGCCAACCATGTGTCTTGGGTCGATGCGTTGATCATTCAAACCATTCAGCCCAGTATTTTTGTGGCTAAAGCAGAAGTCAAAAGCTGGCCCATTGTGGGCAGCATTGCCACCGGTTGCGGTGTGGTGTTTGTCAACCGTGGCTCGCCAGCATCAGCCCGACTGATGGTGGATGAACTATCGAGTGCCCTACACCACGGCTACTGCGTAGCAGGCTTTCCTGAAGGCACCAGCAGCGAAGGTAGCTCGGTCAAACTGTTTCATGGAAATTTGTTTGAAGCGGCGATCAACCATAACATCCACGTACAACCTTTGGCCATTCGCTACACCAACCCGCTGTCGGGTGCGTTATGTTTAAAAGCTGCTTTCATTGGTGACATTGGTTTTGTGCAATCGCTGCACCAAGTGATGTCGTCCAAGGGCATACAAGCCAAGGTTCAGCTGTGCGAGATGCTCTCACCCGAAGGTCATACGCGCAGAACCTTAGCCCACCTCTCGCAACGCAGCGTGAGCAGCCAACTAGAGCTGCTCAACGCATGAGCGACATTACTTAGCGAGCGACATCACCAGGTCTGGCAAACCAGTGGCCAGCAGTGGCAACCACGAAATCAGCAGCGTGCCCACAAAAATGGCCAGCAAAGCGGGAGCTACCGACGCTGCCACGGTACGTATAGGTTGCTTGAACACAGCAGAAGCAAAGTAAATGTTCATGCCTGCGGGTGGGCACAAAAAGCCCATTTCCATGTTGGCCAAAAAGATGATGCCAAAGTGCACAGGATCAATGCCGTAGCTGATGGCCAAGGGCAAGAGCAATGGCACCAGCACCACGATGGCGGCATAAATTTCCATCAATGCGCCTGCGGCAAACAAGAACACATTGAGTGCCAGCAAAAACACCCATTTGTTTTGCGTGACACTTTGCACCCACTCGGTAGCCAAGTCTGGAATGCCCGCATCCACCAAATAGTTGGTCAAGCCCAACGCCATGCCCAAGATGAGCATCACACCACCAATGATCTGGGTGCACTGTGACAAACAGTCGCCCAGCTTCTTGGCATCCAACTCACGGTGCGCAAAGGCTTGGGTAAGCACCGCATAAATTGCGGTAAGTGCTGCACTCTCAGTAGGCGTAGCAAAGCCGCTGGCCAGCGAACCAATGGCCACCACGGGGGCTAACAGCTCCCACTTGGCATGCCACGCCGCATCACGCAAAGCCTGCATGCTGAACGTCGATTTGGCAGTCGAGTCTGTGAGAATCACGTCTTTTCGAAGATAGCCACCAAAGATCAGCAAGCACACCACCATGACCACCGCAGGCACGATGCCCGCCAAGAACATGGTGTTGATGGGCACGCGCGCAATGATGGCGTACATGATGAGCGGCACCGATGGCGCCAACAACACACCCAGCGCACTGGCGCTCGTCACCAAGCTGATGCCCTTTCGCTCGGGGTAACCCACGCCTTGCAACAGAGGCAACAGCAAACCACCCAAAGCCAAAATCGTCACACCACTGCCCCCCGTGAAAGCCGTGAAGCACGAACACAACACCGTGGCGGCAATCACTGTGCCGGTTTTGCCGCCACCAAACAAGGCCACGAACACTGCGCCCAAACGCTGTGCGGCACCGGTGCCTGCAAAGATCAATCCAGCCAAAGTAAACAAAGGCAAGGCAGGCAATGAGGGATTGACCGTGATTTGGTAATGCGACAAAGCAATGGACGCCAACGGCAAACCGTCTTGCCAAAACAAAGCCAATGCCAAGCCGCCCAACACGGCAAAAATAGGTGCGCCAAACGACAGCAACAACACCAAACCCATCACCCAAGGCCATAGGGGTAATGCTTCGCCGTCAAAACTATAGGCCAGCCATGCGCCCAGCAACGGCGCAACCAGGGCCCCAGCCAACTTCAAGTGCCACTGAGTGCTACAACGTGCACCCAATTTCAAAGCCAAACACGCAAAGCCAATCGGCATGGCCGCTTCAAACCACCACACGGGCACGCCGTACGCCAGCATTTGTTCGGCCGACATTTCGCTCAGCACCAGCTGGCCACTGGCCCATGCCAGCACACCGCACACCGCCGCAGCGCCCAGTTGCCCCACCGCATAAAAGCGCGGCAACATCACACCCAAGCTGGTGAGGTGGCCAAAGCGCTCAGCCGCAATCGCGCCGGCCATAGCCATGAGCAGCCCCAAGTGCTGAACCACCACAGGCGCGTTATCAATGCCCTTGCCCATCATGGGGCGCGACAAAATTTCGACCAAGGGAATCAAAGCCATCAAGACCAGCGCCAAGGCAGCCAACCATATATCAGCCTGTGTCAGGCCACGCAGCAATCGACCCATCATTTGCCCTTACCTGCGCGGTAAGTCTTGAGGTGACGGAATACCTCGTCAAAGGTCTCGGCGGGCACCAAGGTACCGCGAATGCGGGGGTACAGTTTTTCGGCCAAGTCATTCCACGCACGCATTTGCTCGGCGTTGGGTTTGTTCACAATCAAGCCGCGTTTTTTCATGGCGTCCACCGCCTCTTCCACTTCTTGGCGGGCTTTGGCACGCAGCTGTACACCGGCTTTTTCACCCGCAGCACGAACCGCCACTTGGGTGTCAGGACTCATGTCGTCCCATGCTTTTTTGGTCACCACCAAGGCGCCCACGATGGGTGCCCAATTGATTTCCAACATATTGGGCGCCATGGTGTAGACCTGGCTGGCCAAGGCAAAGTAAGGGGTCGATGGCACGACGTTGATCATGCCGGTTTGCACCGAGGGCAAGATGTCGCTAGTCTCAAGTGGCACCGGCGTGTAGCCCATGCTCTTCATGATTTCTTGCTGGTCGGCCTCGCCGCCCCAGGCAAAGAACTTCATCTTTTGATAGTCCTCAGGTTTGAAGGCGGGGTCTTTCGAAAAGAAACGCACCCAGCCTGCATCGCCCCAAGCCAACACCACAAAGCCTTTGTCGAGAAACTTTTTCTCCATGGCGGGGCGCATTTTTTCGCGTACATAGTCCACCTCGTCCCATGTTTTAAACAGCAAGGGCATCGATTGCAAAGCAGCAATGGAAGGCTCAATTTCACGCAACCCCACCACCGACAACAACGCACCTTGCAACTGGCCAATACGCATGCGACGGGCCAGCTCGGTCTCGCCACCTTGGCTGCCGTCTGGGTACACCACAAACTTGGCATTGCCACCTTGCGCGTTGCGCCACACCTCTCCCACTTCCATCAACTGACGGTGATAGAGCGAATTTTTTGGGGCCAAAGTGCCCATGCGCAACTGCTTGTCAGGGGCAGACCAAGACGCAGTCTGGGTACACAACAAGCCCACGGCTACACACACTTGCAAACACGATTTCAATAATTTAGACATTCACGGCTTTCAAAAAAGATCATCGACAGATGAGAGCAACCACTGCGCGCGCTCGCGCATCACTTCGTTTTGCAAACTACGGTGCTGTTGGCTGATGTCCAGCGCTTGCTTCAACAACTGTTCAAACTGCTTGCGGTCTTCTGCGGGCAAGGCCACGCCCTCTGCTTTGGCGACATAAGGGCCTGCTTCTTGACCCTGACCTAAAGCAATGGCTCGGTCAAAATAGGCTTGTGCTTTTTGGCGTGAGCCCCCGACCTTGGCACCCTCCAAGGTGCCCATCAAACTGGCCAAGGCACCTTGCCCATAGGTGGGATCAACCTGCCAAGCCAATTCGGCCAAACGCATGGACAGCGGCAAATCTGCCACCACATCGGGGTCGTCTTTAGACATTGAAATCCAGCCCCCCAAGGAAGCAGCGGCCCAGTACGCCAATGGCACTTGCGCTAGGGTCAGGCGCGGTTGCTTTTTAGGATCGGCCTGCCCAAGCGACTCAGCAAAGCCTGACTGACTGCGCTCCAGCGCATTCATGGCATGGCGGTGCGCACGGGCATACATGCGAGCTGCACGTTCACGCATTTGGGCAGCGTGTTTGGGGTGTTTGGCATCGAGCTTTTCAGCTTCAAACGCAACAAAGGCATAAGCGTATTGCGTGAAGCCCGCAGACACCGATTCGGCCAATTTCAAATGGCCCGGCGTTTCTTTGAGCACTGACTCGGAGAACTTCAGATAAAACGCACTGGCCTCGCGAGCCAGTTGCAAATCGTCTTCACTGGACATGCCCTGCCCCGACAAAGCTTGCGCCGTTTGGTCGACCACAAAGGGGCGAACGGCGCAGCCTGAAAAAGCCAGAACCAATGCCAAGCAAGAAATGAAACGGTAAGAAATAAGGTCACCTCATGAGGATGTATTTCGAAGACAACTTGAAAAAATGTAAGTCAGCAATGTGAATCTTCAGTGACAAACCGTCATCAAGTTGAAACAGTCGATGGCCACAATTTGTGCAAAGGAAATTTCATGAGCGATCAGCACAAACTTGACGAAGCACAAATTCAGCGCTTGCGCGATGACATCTTGGACACGCTCGACGAAGAGCTTGAGATGTCGATTGACGAAGAAGGCGATAACACCGACCGCGTCAAATACTTCCGCGAACTGTTGCGTTTGCAAGGCGAGTTGGTCAAGCTGCAAGACTGGGTTGTGGCAACCAAACAAAAAGTGGTGATTCTGTTTGAAGGCCGCGATGCCGCAGGCAAAGGCGGCGTGATCAAGCGCATCACCCAGCGTCTCAACCCGCGCGTGTGTCGTGTGGCGGCCCTGCCCGCTCCCAATGACCGCGAACGCACCCAGTGGTACTTTCAGCGCTATGTGGCGCACCTGCCTGCAGCCGGCGAAATTGTGTTGTTTGACCGCAGCTGGTACAACCGCGCGGGCGTTGAGCGCGTGATGGGCTTTTGCAACGATGACGAGTACGAAGAGTTTTTCCGCACCGTGCCCGAGTTTGAAAAAATGCTCGCTCGCAGCGGCATCACACTCATCAAATATTGGTTCTCAATCACCGATGACGAGCAGCACGCCCGCTTCTTGGGCCGTATCCACGATCCGCTCAAGCAGTGGAAGCTCAGCCCCATGGACTTAGAAAGCCGCCGTCGCTGGGAAGACTACACCGTCGCCAAAGAGACCATGATCGAGCGCACACACATTCCAGAAGCACCTTGGTGGGTGGTGCAAGCCGTAGACAAGAAAAGTGCACGTTTGAACTGCATTCAGCATTTGTTAGACCACTTCGAATACCACGAGATTGAGCACGCAGAAGTGCAGCTACCCGCTCGCGTGCGCAACCCTGATTACATCCGTCATCCCGTACCCGATGACATGATCGTGCCCGAGAAGTACTGAGCATTCGTTTCACATCACCGTCACACAACCTGAGTAAATTGGCACGCAATGGATTCCATTCATGAAAACCTACAAAAGCAAAGACGCGGGCTAAACAGAGTCATTCATGCGCTGGGTTATTCACTGCAAGGCTTGCAAGCCGCCATGCATGAGCCAGCGTTTAAGCAAGAGGCTTACCTTGCGTTTGTGTTGTTACCCCTGTCGTTTTACTTGGGTGGCAATTGGGTTGAAATTTCTCTTCTTTCTGGATCGGTTATTTTTGTTTTGACAGTTGAACTCTTAAACACGGGCCTCGAGTCAGCCATTGACCGCGTTGGGCCGCAATGGCACGACCTCTCTAAGCGCTGCAAAGACTTAGGCAGCGCCGCCGTGCTGCTGAGCATTGTGTTGTGCATGGGCATTTGGCTCTCTGCTTTGTTTGTCAAGTTCTCACATTTCCTCTGACGGCCACCTGCGTCAGACTGCGACGATCGATATTGTCAACGTAGCTATCCCATGTCTCTCAAAAATTTAATTGAAATGCTGAACAAACAAAAACTGGTGGATGGCATGGTCCACAGTCAGCAAATGCACAAGCACGACTTTGTGGAGTCTTTGCTGCAAAAACAGCACGACGCAGAGCTGCTCAATTTCATTGCCAAACAAAGCGCCACCGAACTTGGTGGCTACTTAGACGCCCTGCCCTTGGATGACGCAAAGAAGCTGTGGCGCAAACTGCCCAGCGAACGCGAAAACGATGTGCTGTGGGAAATCTCTGACGAGCGCCGTATGGCCATCGCGGGCGACCGACAGCCTGGCTTTGAAGACAGCAAGATCAATGTGTACGAGCTTGTGGAGGGTCGCCTCAAAAACCTGCCCATTTCGGGCCGCAAAGACTTAGAAGGCGCCAAACCCATTTGGGTGGACTTGATCAACTCCACCAAGGCCGAACGCGTGTTTGTGGGCTCGCACTTTGGCGTGGAGTTACCAGACCCCATCGAAGCCACAGACCTTGAGGTGAGCGCACGTTTTCATGTGGAAGAAAACGACGACATCCACCTGCACTCCAACTTTCTATTTGACCGCGATGGCAACTCTAAAAGCGTGCCTGTCGCCTTCATCTTGCACGGTGGCATTTTGTTTTCGCTGCGCAACGAAGAACTGTCGGTGTTTCGACTACAACGCCGTCGCGCCCTGACGCAGCCCGGCTATGTGACCGACTGCGTGGACTTGCTGCTGGACCTCTACGGTGCTGATGTGGAAGTGTCAGCCGACTCGCTAGAAAACATTTACGCCAAGCTTGGCGTGGTGGGCCGTCATGTGTTGAGTGAAGCCATCACCGATCAGCAAGCGGCTGGCATCTTGGCCGACATTGCCGAAGAAGAAGACCAAAACGGTCGCATCCGCAGCAATATTTTGGACACCCAACGTGCGCTGAGTTTTTTGATGCGCGGACGTTTGCTCACGCCCGATCAAATTTCTGACTCCAAACAAATTCTGCGCAACATCGATTCGCTCAACAGCCACACGGCTTTCTTATTTGACAAGATCAACTTTTTGATGGACGCCACCATTGGTTTCATCAACATCAACCAGAACAAACGGGTGAACCAGCTGACCGTGTTCAGCGTGGTGTTCATGCCCATCAATATCTTGGCAGGGGTGGGCGGCATGTCTGAGTTCTCGATGATGACGGAGGGCACGCCTTGGCCATTGGCTTATGGCGGATTCTTGCTGGGCTCGGCCTTCATTGGCTTGGTCACCTACGTTTTACTCAAGCACTTTGAGAAGAAACGCCTAAAAAAAACGATCTGATTGCACACCATGTCACACCACAAACACGAAACAACCCAAATCAGTGGCGACGGCTTGCGCTACAGCAGCAAGAAAAATGGTTCCCCATTTGAGGGCACCGGCCGAACCGGCGAGATGATGAGTTGCATCAAATGCGGCACACACAAGCCGCGTTCAACGGGCTCATTTCGTCGTTTCTTGAATGCCAGCCACTTCTTTTGCGGCGACTGCCGCGTGGTGCCAGCTGCCGCATCCAGTGCCTCAAGCGCTTAGGCTTTGATTTTCCAGCGATTAGCAGGCAGCGTGAGCTTGAACTTCGAGCCATGTCCCACTTCGCTGGTGATGCTCAAACTGCCACCATGGCGCTGCATGACATGCTTGACAATCGCCAACCCCAAACCCGTGCCACCCGATTCGCGTGAGCGGCTGCGGTCCACACGGTAAAAACGCTCAGTCAGCCTTGGCAAATGCTCTGCAGCAATGCCCGCCCCAGTGTCGCGTACAGCCATCAGCAAGGAACCATCCACGACTTGGTCCACTGACACAAAAATGCTGCCACCTGCGGGGGTGTAGCGCACCGCATTGCTCACCAAATTTGACAAGGCGCTTTGCAGTTCACGCGGCTCCCCCATCAGCACAGCGTCGGCCATGGCCTCAGGCAAGGTGAATTGAATGTGCTGCGCTTCTGCGCCATTGGCAATGGCCACCGACAGGCCACGCGCCTCTTGCTCACACGATTGCAACAATCGCTGCAAAGGCAATTGGTGTTGATAACTGGGCACCGGGCTGCCCTCTAGGCGTGAGAGCGTCAGCAAATCTTCGACCAAACCCTGCATGCGATCCGCTTGAACAGCCATCAAACCCAAGTAGCGCTTTTGCTCTTCTTCGGTCAAATCTAGGGTTTGCAGTGTTTCCACAAAGCCGGACATGACCGTGAGTGGCGTGCGAATTTCATGAGAGACGTTGGCCACAAAATCGCGGCGCATGGCTTCGGCTTGCTCGAGCATGGTGACATCGCGGGTCAGCAGCAGCTGCTTGCCTTCACCATAGCGGTGACGTTGTACCGAGATGCGAACGGGTCGCTCCACGCGGTGCCTGTGCCCAGCCATCACCACCGGCTCCACAGGTTGCTCCACTGCCATGTAGGCCGTGAACACGGGGTCGCGCAGCAGGTTGCCCACACGCTGCATCACATCGCGCTCTGGGTGGATACCCAGTTGCATGGCAGCTGTTTGGTTGCACCATTCAATTTGGGCATTGGCATCCAACATGACCACGCCATTGGGTGAGGCTTGGATGGCTGACAAAAAATCTTTGAGACGCTGTTCGCTCGCGTCAATGCTGCGTTCGCGTTCGCGCAGTAAGCGGCGTGCGCGGTCTAACAGAACACCCCACCAGCCCGACATTTGCGGTGCGATGCCTAAATCGCCCTTGCGCAACCACGAACGCACGCGATAGCCACGCCAAGCATCGATCAACATCCAAACCATGCCAGCCAACAAGGCGCCCATTAGCACAGGCGTGGTGGTCTGGGGCTTGTCGTTCATCACGGCCCATGAAAATCCGACCGCTGCCCCAAAGGCTAAAAGAGAGAGAAAAGAGAGAAAGCGACTGATCACATGAACCTTGGCGCGGTTTTAGGGTTGGTGGGTGATCCTATATCCTACGCCACGCACCGTTTCGACCATGCTGCCTGCTTCACCCAAGGCCTCGCGCAATCGCTTGACGTGCACGTCGACTGTGCGCTCTTCAATGAACACATGGTCGCCCCATACGCGGTCCAGCAGCTGGCTGCGGCTGTGCACGCGCTCGGCGTGGTGCATCAGATAGTTCAAGAGTTTGAACTCAGTGGGGCCAAGTTTGATGCCTTGCTCGTTGAAGCTCACGCGGTGCGTGGAGCCATCCAACTGCAAAGCGCCAATACGCACCACGTCGCTGGCTTGCTCTGGCGCACGGCGGCGCAGCACCGCACGAATGCGAGCCAACAACTCTTGGGTAGAGAAAGGTTTGGTGATGTAGTCGTCGGCACCGGCGTCGAGTCCCGCAATTTTGTCGGGTTCGTCACCGCGTGCGGTGAGCATCAGAATGGGTGTGGTTTTGGTGCGTGGATCGGCACGCCAGCGACGCGCCAACTCCAAACCGCTTTGACCAGGCAACATCCAGTCTAACAAGATCACATCGGGCAACACCTCGTCAATGTGGGCTTGGGCCGCGGTGCCATCTGCGGCCAACACGGCCAACATGCCGTGGTGACGCAGATTCACCGAAATGAGTTCAGCAATGGCTGACTCATCTTCCACCACCAATACGCGAGCAACTTTCATCTTCCCAAAACCTTTTATCAGCTCATCGATGACTCAACATCGGCCAGCGGGGTGTGACGCACGTCTTCGCCCTTGACGATGTAGATGATGAATTCAGCAATGTTTTTTGAGTGGTCACCAATGCGCTCAATGGCTTTGGCAATGAACAACAAGTCCAAGCTGGCAGAGATGGTGCGTGGGTCTTCCATCATGTAGGTGATGAGCTTGCGCACAAAACCATCAAACTCTTTGTCGATCTCGTTGTCTTCACGCAAGATGCTCACCGCCATGGGGATGTCTAAACGCGCAAACGAATCCAAGGCTTTGCGCAGCAAACCCGAGGCCAATTCGGCAGACACGCGCAAATCGCCTGAAGGCAATGAGCGAGGTGCAGAGCTTTCAATGATGGATTTGACCATGCGGGCAATCTTGGCTGCCTCGTCTCCCACGCGCTCGAGGTTAGCCGTGGTTTTGGACATGGCCATGAGCAAACGCAAATCACGTGCGGTGGGTTGGCGACGACCAATGACTGACGCGATTTCGCGGTCAATCTCAACTTCTAAGGTGTTGACTTTGTTTTCAGTGACGATGACGTCGTCAGCCGCTTCTGGGCTGAACTGAGACAAAGCATAAATAGCTTGGCGAATTTGGGACTCCACCAAACCACCTAACTCCATCACGTGTGAAGAGATGTTGTTGAGGTCGGTGTCAAACTGTGAGGACAGGTGTTTATCAGGCATGGTGTCTCCTATTAGCCGAAGCGGCCGGTAATGTAGTCTTCAGTGGCGGTTTTGTTGGGTTTGAAGAAGATTTGTTCTGTCTCACCAAACTCTACCAATTCGCCCAAATACATGTAGGCGGTGTAGTCACTGCAACGTGCCGCTTGCTGCATGTTGTGCGTCACGATGGCGATGGTGTAGTCGGCCTTGAGCTCATGCACCAGCTCTTCCACCTTACCTGTAGAGATAGGGTCGAGCGCCGAGGTGGGCTCGTCTAGCAACAAGACTGAGGGCTTCACGGCCACGCTGCGTGCAATGCACAAGCGCTGCTGCTGACCGCCCGAGAGTGACAAACCGTTTTGACCCAGTTTGTCTTTGACTTCGGTCCACAAGGCGGCTTTGGTCAAAGCCCATTCAACGCGTTCGTCCATGGCTGTTTTGTCGAGGTCTTCGTACAAACGCACGCCAAAAGCGATGTTGTCGTAAATCGTCATAGGAAACGGTGTGGGCTTTTGGAACACCATGCCGATGCGGGCACGAAGCAAGTTCAGGTCTTGCTTAGGATCCAAAATGTTTTGGCCATAGAAATTGATCTCGCCCTCCGCACGTTGACCTGGGTACAGGCTGTACATGCGGTTCAAGGTGCGCAGCAAGGTGGACTTGCCGCAGCCCGATGGCCCGATGAATGCGGTGACCTTGCGCTCAGCAATGTTCATGGTGACATTACGAAGGCCTTGGAATTTACCGTAGAAGAAGTTCAAGTCGCGAACTTCGAGGGCGTTTTTTTGTGCTGTTTTGATTTCAGACATTGATAGATTCCTGATTGAAATTAGGCGCTGACTTTGTCGCGGAAGAACACACGTGCCAAGATGTTGAGCACAAGCACGGTCAAGGTAATCAACAAAGCACCGGCCCAAGCCAAACGCACCCAGTTGTCATATGGGCTCATGGCGAACTGGAAGATCACCACGGGCAAGTTAGCCATGGGCGCGCCCATGTTGGTGCTGAAGAACTGGTTGTTCAAGGCGGTGAACAGCAAAGGCGCTGTCTCGCCGCTGATGCGGGCCACGGCTAGCAACAAGCCAGTCATCACGCCGCTCTTGGCTGCGCGCAAAGTAATGAAGGTGGCAACCTTCCAACGTGGCGCGCCCAAGGCAAAAGCTGCTTCGCGCAAGCTGCCAGGCACCAAGCGCAACATGTTTTCAGTGGTGCGCATGATCACAGGCACGGCAATGAGTGACAACGCCAAGCTACCTGCGTAGCCCGAAAAGTTACCAACAGTGGCCACCGCAATCGCGTAGACAAACAAGCCCAACACGATCGAAGGGGCAGACAACATGATGTCGGTCACAAAGCGGGTGAGCTCTGCCGTTTTGCTTTCGTCACCGTACTCGGTCAGATAAACACCAGCCAAGATGCCCACAGGCGTGGACACCAACACGGTCAAGCCCACAATCATCAAGCTGCCCACGATGGCGTTGCGCAAACCACCACCTTCAGTGCCGGGTGCAGGCGTGTCGCTGAATAGCAAGTTGGCATCCATGGCAGACAAGCCATTGGCAAACAAGACGTAAAGAATCCAAAGCAATACGGCCAAACCGACAGCCATGGCCGACATGGAAAATGCCAAACCCAGCATGCTGGTGATGCGGCGCTTTGTGTAAAGTTGATTGTTCATTTCCATAAAAACCTCTTAGTTGCCTTTGGCTTTTTCGGCACGCATGATCATCATCTTGGCAGCAGCCAACACCACGAAGGTGATGACGAACAACAAGAAGCCCAGCGCAAACAAGGTGGAGAAATGCAGGTCTGCCGCTTCACCAAATTCATTGGCCAACACCGACGCAATGGAGGTGCCGGGCGAGAACAATGAGGTGGGCATGCGGTTGGCATTGCCAATCACAAAGGTCACCGCCATGGTTTCACCCAATGCGCGACCCAGCCCCAGCATGATGCCGCCGATCACACCTTTTTGTGTGTATGGCAACACCACTTTGCGCACCACTTCCCAAGTGGTACAACCCAAACCATAGGCAGACTCCCGCAGAATAGGTGGTGTGATTTCAAACACATCACGCATCACCGCAGCCACAAACGGCAGCACCATGAAGGCCAGCACAACGCCCGCCGCCAAGATGCCCATGCCATTGGTTGCGCCACCAAACAAGAAGCCCACCAAGGGCATGCCGCCCAACACTTGTTGCAACGGCACTTGCACGTAGTCGGCAAACAAAGGGGCAAACACAAACAAACCAAACATGCCGTAGATGATGGAAGGCACAGCCGCCAACAACTCAATGGACGTGCCCAGCGGGCGACGCAACCACACAGGGCATGTTTCGGTCAAAAACACAGCCACGCCAAAGGCCAATGGCACAGCGAGCAAAAGAGCAATACCGGCGCTGGCTATAGTGCCTACGATGGCAATAGCAGCACCAAATTCAGCATTGACGATGTCCCATTCGACACGCCATAAAAAGTGAAAACCAAACTTTTGAAAAGTTGGCCATGCATTCACAAACAAGGAAATGATGATGCCCAACAAAGCCGCCAGCACGAGCAAGGAAAAAGATTGCGTGATGCGGTGAAAGAAGAAGTCTTGCGTGCGTTGCTTGTTCGCAATCGCCACCATGCCAGCGCTGATGGCTTGACCTGATTCTTCTCGCAGTAAATTTTGTGAGCTCATGACAGACCCTAGACTCATTGAAACACCCTACTTCTTAAAAACCAAAATTCCGTCGGCACTTACAACAAGGCCGACGGAATTGATTAGCTCAATTCAAATTACTTTTGAATTTGTGTCCACACCTTGGCACGGATTTGTGTGGTCAAGCTGTCTGGCAAAGCGACGTAGTCGAGGTCTTGCGCCATTTTCTTGCCGTTCAAGAAAGCCCAGTCGAAGAACTTGATGGCTTCAGCGGCAGCAGCTTTGTCACCAGGCTGCTTGTACATCAAGATGAACGAAGCAGTGCTGATAGGCCAGCTGTTGGCGCCCTTGGCGTTGACCATGGACACGCCCATACCGGGCACGCTCATCCAATCTGCACCTGCTGCAGCAGCAGCAAATGTCAAATCATCTGGAGCCACATACTTGCCGTCAGCGTTTTGCAACTGCATGAAAGTCATGTTGTTCTTTTTGACGTAAGCGTATTCCACGTAGCCCAAAGAGCCTTTGACGCGGTTCACGTTAGCGGCCACGCCTTCGTTACCTTTACCACCTACAGATGAAGCAGCTGGCCACTTCACAGCAGCGCCCTTGCCCACTGCGCTTGACCAGTCTTTGCTCACGGCTGTGAGGTAGTCGGTGAAGTTGAACGTTGTGCCAGAGCCGTCAGCGCGGTGAACCACGGTGATGGCTTGATTTGGCAATTTTTTACCTGGGTTCAAGGCGGCGATTTTTGGATCGTTCCAGTTGGCAATCTTGCCCATGAACATTTCAGCCAACACTGGACCGCTGATGCGCAACTCGCCTGGCTTGAAGCCGTCCAAGTTCAAGACTGGCACAGTGCCACCGATGATGGCTGGGAACTGAACCAAGCCATCTTTTTCTAAGTCTTCGCCAGACATAGGCGCGTCAGTTGCACCAAATGTCACGGTCTTGGCTTTGATTTGACGGATACCACCAGAAGAACCAATGGATTGGTAGTTCAAGCCATTGCCAGTCGCGGCCTTGTAGCCTTCAGCCCACTTGACGTAGATGGGATAAGGGAAAGAAGCGCCTGCGCCAGTGATATCGGCGGCAAAAGCAGAACCCATGGTCAATGCTGCCAATGCAGCAGCGGCCACGGATTTAATAAAAGTACGTTTCGTGTTCATATGATTCCTTCAATTGGTTAGAACAGCTGTGACTTTAGCTAGGCATTGTGACGGAAGTGTGACAAATGTGACGCTTTCATTTCAATGATTCAAGTATCATTGAATTATGAATGCACCTAAATCCACTGAATCCGAAGTTGTAGAAGCACTGGCCGCCTTGGCACAAGCACAGCGTTTACGGGCTTTCCGAGCCTTGGTCGTGGCGGGCGCTGAAGGATTGACCCCCAGCGCCCTCGCCGCCTTGCTGCAAATTGCGCCCAGCGCTTTGTCGTTTCACCTCAAGGCATTGAACCATGCAGGGTTGGTGAGCGCACAGGCCAGCGGCCGCAACCTGATTTACCGCGCCGAGTTTGCCCGCATGAACGACTTGCTGACCTACCTCACCCAAGACTGCTGCCAAGGCCAATCCTGCGCCGTGGTGCCAGAAGCGGCCAAAGCCTGTTGTTAATTTTTCAAAGGAATGTGATGAACGTCGAACAGTTTTTGGCCCTGCTAGAAGCCAACCCACAGCAGAGCTTGCGCATTGTGTTGCCCAACGGCGAGGCAGTGGCGCCTCACTTTCACATCACCGAAGTTGGCCATGTGACTAAGAGCTTCATGGACTGCGGTGGTACACGCCGAAAGACCGAGAGTTGCCTGCTGCAAACCTGGGTGTACAACGATGTAGACCACCGCTTAGAAACTGGCAAGCTGGCCAATATTCTGCGCATCGCGGGAGATGTGTTGCCCTCGCTCGACTTGCCCGTAGAAATTGAACACGAAGCGGGGGTGGTGTCGCAATACCCTGTTGTGTCGGGCAGCAGCGATGGCCAAACCCTGACGCTGACCACCGGAATGAAGCACACCGCATGCTTGGCCATGGACTTGTGCTGCGCACCCGCTGCCGCAGCAGCGCCTGCATCCACAGACGCGGCCACAGTGACAGCAGACAAGCCACGCGTCAAAGCGGGTGCCTGCTGCTCGCCCGCCAGTGGCTGCTGCTGAGCTTGACACACGCTTGAAAAAATTCATTTCTATCTTTAAGCCTTTTACCCAACCACATCAACCATGAACACCTTGAACGTCCTCTTTTTGTGTACCCACAACTCTGCACGCAGCATCTTGTCTGAGGCCTTGCTCAACCACATGGGCTCAGGTGCCAGCGGCACACAGTTCAAAGCTTTTTCAGCAGGCAGCAGCCCACGTGAAAACCAGCAACCCAACCCTCTGGGCATTCAAGTGCTCAAGGCAGCAGGCATTGACACCTCTTATCTGAGCAGCAAGAGCTGGGATGAGTTTGCCAAGCCCGACGCACCGCACATGGACTTGGTCATCACTGTGTGTGACAACGCCGCTGGCGAGGTCTGCCCCTACTGGCCAGGCCAGCCCGCTACCGCACACTGGGGCTATGCCGACCCATCGGCTGTAGAAGGCACCGATGAAGACCGTTTAGTGGCCTTTCGCAATACCCTGCACATGATTCAAAAGCGCTTGCAACTTCTGGTCAGCCTGCCCGCCGACAAGCTGCAAAAAACCATGTTGCAACACACGGCCAAAGAGCTCAGCAAGGAACACGCATGAATTTCTTTGAACGCTACCTCACTGCTTGGGTGGCACTGTGCATCGTGGTGGGCATTGCGCTGGGGCAATGGCAGCCTGAACTGTTTCAAGCCATTGGTCAACTCGAATACGCACAGGTCAACCTGCCTGTGGGCTTGCTGATTTGGGTGATGATCATTCCGATGCTGGTGAAGGTGGACTTTGGCGCATTGCACGAGGTGCGTCAGCACATCAAAGGCATTGGCGTGACGCTATTTGTGAACTGGTTCGTCAAGCCGTTTTCAATGGCGCTGCTGGGCTGGTTTTTCATTCGCTATTTGTTTGCGCCGCTATTGCCGGCCGACCAAATTGACAGCTACATCGCGGGCCTGATCTTGCTGGCTGCTGCACCTTGCACGGCCATGGTGTTTGTGTGGAGCCGCCTGACAAACGGCCATCCCTTATTCACCCTCTCGCAAGTGGCCTTGAACGACGCCATCATGGTGGTGGCGTTTGCACCGCTGGTGGCGTTCTTGTTGGGTCTCTCGGCCATCATCGTGCCTTGGGACACGCTGATTACCTCGGTGGTGCTGTACATCATCGTGCCCGTGATCTTGGCGCAGCTGATTCGCAAAGCCTTGCTCGCTCAAGGTGAGGCAAAGTTTGAAGCGGTCATGGCACTGATTGGCCCTTGGTCTATCGCCGCCTTGCTTGCCACACTGGTGTTGCTGTTTGCGTTTCAAGGCGAAGCGATTTTGAAGCAGCCTTTGGTCATTGCCCTGCTGGCTGTGCCCATCCTCATTCAAGTGCTGTTCAATTCCGCCTTGGCGTATTACCTGAATCGTGCCTTGGGCGAAGCGCACAACGTGGCTTGCCCGTCTGCACTGATTGGCGCCTCTAACTTTTTCGAACTGGCCGTTGCCGCGGCCATCAGCTTGTTTGGCTTTGAATCAGGTGCAGCACTGGCCACCGTGGTGGGAGTGCTGATCGAAGTGCCCGTGATGTTGCTGGTGGTGCATGTGGTGAACCGCAGCAAGGGTTGGTACGAACGCGGGTAAAGCTTAAATACTTAACGCGTAAATAAAACCACTCAGCCTCACGGCTGAGTGGTTTTATAAGGAGTGCCTAAAACTTAGACGCTGGCCAAAGCAGCGTTGAACGTGGCGCTTGGGCGCATCACAGCTTCGAGCTTCTTGGCATCTGGCAGGTAGTAACCACCGATGTCCACAGGCTTGCCTTGAACGGCATTGAGCTCGTCAACGATCTTCTTCTCGTTGTCGGTCAGTGCTTTTGCCAAAGGCGCGAACTTGGTAGCCAAGTCTTTGTCGTCGGTTTGCGCTGCCAACTCTTGGGCCCAATACATGGCCAAGTAGAACTGGCTGCCACGGTTGTCGAGCTGACCTGTTTTGGGCGATGGGTTTTTGTTGGTGTCCAACAATTTGCCAGTCGCAGCATCCAAGGTCTTGGCCAACACAGTAGCTTTGGCATTGCCGTTTTTCAAACCCATGTCTTCGAAAGACACGGCCAAAGCCAAAAACTCACCCAGTGAATCCCAACGCAAGTGGTTTTCTTCCACGAGCTGTTGCACGTGCTTAGGAGCAGATCCACCGGCACCTGTTTCGTACATGCCGCCACCGGCCATCAACGGCACGATGGAGAGCATCTTGGCGGAGGTGCCGAGTTCCATGATGGGGAACAAGTCGGTCAAGTAGTCACGCAAGATGTTGCCGGTCACCGAGATGGTGTCCAAGCCACGGCTCACGCGCTCCAAGGTGTAGCGCATGGCGCGCACTTGAGACATGTGCTCGATGTGCAGGCCTTTGGTATCGTGGTCTTTCAAGTAAAGGTCGACTTTTTTGATCAACTCGTTCTCGTGTGGACGGTATGGGTCCAACCAGAAGATGGCAGGCATGCCAGAGTTGCGTGCGCGGGTCACAGCCAACTTCACCCAGTCACGGATGGCAGCGTCTTTGACTTGGCACATGCGCCAGATGTCGCCTTCTTCCACGTTTTGGCTCAACAAGACTTCGCCTGTGGCCAAGTCGGTGATGTTGGCCACGCCGTCTTCTTGAATCTCGAACGTCTTGTCGTGTGAACCGTACTCTTCGGCTTGTTGCGCCATCAAGCCCACGTTAGGCACAGTGCCCATGGTCTTGGGGTCGAAGTTGCCGTGCCACTTACAGAAGTTGATCATCTCTTGATAGATACGGGCAAAGGTCGACTCAGGCATCACAGCCTTGGCGTCCTTCAAGCGGCCATCGGCGCCCCACATCTTGCCGCCGTTGCGGATCATGGCGGGCATGGAAGCGTCCACGATGATGTCGTTGGGTGAATGGAAGTTGGTGATGCCTTTGGCTGAGTCCACCATGGCCAACTCTGGACGGTGTTCGTGGCAGGCGTGCAAGTCGCGGTTGATTTCGTCTTGTTGGCTCTGAGGCAACGTGGCGATCTTGTTGTACAAATCGGCCATACCGTTGTTCACGTTCACGCCCAGTTCGTCAAACAACTTGGCGTGCTTGGCAAACGCTTCTTTGTAGAAAATCTTCACGCAGTGACCGAACACGATGGGGTGAGACACCTTCATCATGGTGGCTTTCACGTGCAGAGAGAACATCACGCCAGTTTTATGTGCGTCTTCGATTTCTTTTTCATAGAACTCGACCAGCGCTTTTTTGCTCATGAACATGCTGTCGATGATTTCTTTGTCGAGCAAAGAAACTTTGGGTTTCAACAGAATAGTTTTGCCGCTCTTGGTGATGAGTTCCATCTTCACGTCACGGGCTTTGTCCAAAGTCAAAGACTTTTCACCGTGGTAGAAATCGCCGTGGTGCATGTGCGACACATGTGAGCGAGAGGCTTGGCTCCACTCAGCCATGCTGTGTGGGTTTTTGCGCGCAAACTCTTTCACAGCGCGAGGGGCGCGGCGGTCTGAGTTGCCTTCGCGCAAAACGGGGTTCACTGAACTGCCGATGCACTTGGCGTAGCGAGCCTTGATGGCTTTGTCTTCTTCAGTGGTGGGGGCTTCTGGATAGTCAGGCAAGGCGTAGCCTTTGGACTGCAACTCTTTGATCGCGGCAGTCAACTGGCCCACAGAGGCGCTGATGTTGGGCAACTTGATGATGTTGGCTTCTGGCTTCAAAGTCAGCTTGCCCAATTCGGACAAGTTGTGTGGCACACGCTGAGCTTCTGGCAACAGGTCTGCAAACTCACCCAAGATACGGGTTGCCACAGAGATGTCGCTAGACACCACGTCAATGCCAGCAGGTGCGGCAAAGGTACGAATGATGGGCAAAAACGAAGCAGTCGCCAACAAGGGGGCTTCGTCAGTCAGGGTGTAAACGATTTTGGAATTTTCAGCAGCCATTGCTCGGTCTCATTCTTTATTTGGATAGGGTGAAAGAAATACTGTTTTCTTGAGTTTGGCGGCGGTTAACCGCTGACTCAAAAGCCAACATTATCCACACCACTTTAGCCGACCTGCCCCCGAGCTTTGCTTACGGCCCATCCCTGTGAAAAACCCTTATTCCAAATTGGCATATATGTAGAACAAACAAATCGTTTGTTTTGGCATAAAGAACGCCTACAGTCCACCGCATGCAAGATTTTGGTTTCGTATTTGCGGGTTTCTTTGTGGGCTTGGTCGTCGGTTTGACCGGGGTGGGCGGCGGCTCACTGATGACGCCCATCTTGATCTTCTTCTTTGGCGTCAAGCCCTACATGGCTGTGGGCACCGACCTGCTGTTTGCAGCTTTCACCAAAGCAGGCGGCACGTTCAGCTTTGCACGCCAGCGCATCGTGCCTTGGCGCGTGGTCATTTCGCTTTGCGCCGGCAGTATTCCTGCCGCAGGTGTCACGCTTTGGGTGCTCCACAACATTGGCCCCTCAGATCCTGCGGTGCAAAAAGTCATGACGCTCACCCTCGGCATTGCCCTGCTGTTGACCGCCAGTGCCATGCTTTACAAAGTGATTCGCGGCAAACAAGCCCCTGTGGTGCTGGCCGAAGAAAACTTGCACCAAGCCACACAACCCCGCCATTGGGCCTTGCCCGTGCTGTTTGGCGCGGCCATCGGCATCTTGGTGACGCTCACTTCGGTGGGTGCAGGCGCCATCGGTGTGACGGTGCTTATGATCCTGTACCCACAGCTGCCACTGTCACGCATCGTGGCAGCCGACATTGCGTATGCCGTGCCGCTCACCATGGTGGCGGGCTTAGGCCATGCTTCTCTAGGTTCAGTCGATTGGTCTTTGTTGAGCTTGCTGCTCGCGGGTTCCTTACCCGGTATTTGGCTGGGCTCACGCCTGATGCACAAAACGCCTGAGCGTGTGATTCGTTCCATACTGTCTGTGTTGCTGGCATGGGCTGGTAGCAAGTTGGTTTTTGCTTAATTTTTTTCGTTGAGTTCATAGATGTATCAATACACCCCCTTCGACGCAGAGTTTGTCAAAGCGCGTTCTGCACAGTACCGCG
>JACCDG011337729.1_pt1 | contig 26880 bp, 24 predicted proteins | sample 7442471 | NCBI WGS metagenome assembly JACCDG01 (sample SAMN15323444, study PRJNA562643) | freshwater metagenome | isolation source: river surface water | place: USA:Blue River Watershed | collected 2017-08-17 | reverse complement strand
GAAAGTGCTAATTAATTAAGTTTTAGATTAGCGTAAATTGTAAATCACTACATATTACAAAGTAACCTGCTAAAATTTTCAGCCGGTAATTTTTACCCACGTTCTGAAATTTAACTACCTATTTTTAGTTAAGCTCTTTTTGCTTTAATACTGTGTTATTTTTTAGACCTTATTAGGTCATGGTTTACCGTTTCCGTTCACCACGTTAAAAACTAGGTTCATACATATATCCGAATAAAGCACTGATATACGATTCAAGAATTAAAACAAGTAAGCTAGCGTGATTAGCACGTTTAACAACTGGGGCGGGTTAGTTGTCTATTTTTGTACGTTTATAGCCTTGTATTGGTGCTTACTGCATACCTGTTTAACCTCAAATTGTCTCGGATTTTCACCGATTATGAATTAACCGTCTGTGTGATTTACTACCTCCCTTACTTAATTTCAGGGAGCGCATAACAATTAAAGCAGCCTTATAGTTTAGCAGTCAACCGCCCCCGCTGGGGCTGATTTATATTTGACTACACCTCAATAATACATAAAAAACTATATACAACAATAAAAAACCATATAAATCTATAAAAAGCCAGCATCCATGCGGGTTGTAAGCATATATACAACTAAATAAAAACTATGTAAGCTAATGTAAGTATCATGTAATCAGTGAGTTAACAGCAAATCAGCTAAAATATAAACAAACAGGCGCACGTGCGTATAGGATGTAACTGACTGAAAATCAGTATGCGATTGAGGAGGGGTAGGTAACTACAACACACTCGTTGACCTCAACCAGTACTCCACTTAACCGGTGTAACCCATCTGATAATCAACCACTTAAGCGAATACCCCACCTGAAGCGGAAATTTAAGTCAACCTATCTAAGTAGCTGAAAAATAGCGTTTTTCCTGTGGCGAGGGTAGGGGGTGTTTTATATGTATAGTACCCCCACATATCCATCTAAACCATTTCGCAGCCACATATTCATCTAAACCATTTTTTCGACCCTATGTAAATTGAGCGCGCCATATAGGAGTTTTCGTTTTAACTACCCGGAGGGGTGTTTTTACCAGGTACCTGTACTAACGTTCACACTTGATTAATTACATAGCAAATTTTGCCTGTTTTAAGCGATTGGTTAAACGATAATGTTTAAGTAAGGTATTTATATGCCTGTTGTAAAGAAAGTGGTTTAAATCGCGTCTAAATGAAAAGCTGTTAAAATAGTTGCTTAAGTTAAACCTTCGTTCAACATAAGTTCAACATACGTTGATCGTACGTTAAACAAAGGAAAGTAAAGTAAATTAAAGCTTTATATAAGCTAAGACAAAAAAGAAAATATATAAAAGAAAAAAGTAGTTCTGGAACGGGTTATGGAAAGAATTACACGGAAGATATATTATAGAGAGAAGTTAAGTTTGTAGTGGTGGTGCGTGTTACAGAGCGTTTTAGGTGTAGTGAGTCAATACTTCTAGTGTAATTTATTTTGAAAAAAGCTTGGTGGATTAAAAAAAAGTGTTTATGTTTGTGTCCGTGCGTTGAAGGTTTGATTTCTGAAGACAGCTTGATCTGTCAAAAGTGAAAGCTGCAAAAAAGGCGACGGTAAATGGTTAAATCTTGGAACCATTCTCTCAACCGGAAAGAGAAAACCTATAGGAGATTCACAGGCGTAGTCGCGTAGCGGAACCTGTGCGGAAAGAAAGAAAACTGGAAACGCACTTTTTGGCGGGATAGAGCAGAGGTAGCTCGATTGGCTCATAACCAATAAGTCGGTGGTTCGATTCCATCTCCCGCTACTAAAACAGGGTGGAAACTTTGGGTAGGTTAATGCCGATCAGAAGCTCATAGCACACAGGAGCCCTGTTTAATTTTAAACTAAAAACGAAAAGAAAAGTATGAGATGGTATCAAGTTGGTGTCAAGTACACTAAAGAATTTCAAGACGGAACACTCAAAAGAGTTAGTGAACCGTTCATTATCCAGGCAGAATCTTTTACAGATGCCGAGGCTACAATCTACAAAGAAGTTGGTGAGTTCGTTCGCGGAGAGTTTATTGTTGACTCTATCGTTGGTCAGGATTTTTCCGATGTATTGAAGTTTGACGACTCTGAAATCTGGCATAAAGTTAAAACATCCTATACCACCGAGGATGATAACGGCAAAGATAAAAAAGTAAATAATCTGTTTCTGGTATCTGCCCCAAATGTAGATGAAGCTAGTAAACGAGTTATGGATCTTGTTAAACCTATGATCCACACTGTTGAGATTTCCAAAATTGAGAAAACTAAAATTGTTGATGTTATACCTGTAAAACAAGAAGAATATGCGAATCAGTAATAAAGCAAGAAAAGAAAGAGAAGCTGCTCAAACTCAAGAACAAGTTAATGTTCCTGTTAAACGTAAACGTAGAACTAAAGCTCAAATCGCCTCTGATGAAGCTGCCGCTTTAGCTGCTTTATCCGATGTTGATTTAACTGGTATTGATTTAAAATCCGAAGAGGAGTAATGATAATTAACAACTATCACTTAATTCCGAAAAACGAAGCTTCGCTTCATAAAATGGTCGGATGTGATTGCAACCCACATAAACCGACCAAAGAAGGCGCTTCGGAATTGGTAATACATAGATATTTTAATGGAGACAGGCGAAACGAAAAAGTTCAGGAAAATTACACGATTTGGAAACTTGTTAAAGTCAAATAGGAATAACTGCTTTTACTGCCAATGTAAACTCGATGACTACAGCAGAACAGTCGATCATCTTGTTCCTGCCAGTAAAGGAGGTATAAGATCTAACGATAATAAGGTTTTTTCCTGTAGAGATTGTAATCAGTTAAAAGCAAACTTAGATCCTTATGAATTTAAAATGTTCCTTGAAAGAGTTATAACTCTTGAGATAAGTTCATTTAAGAAGAAGACAGGATACCTGAAGAAAGTACTAATAAATGTAAACAGATTAATAGAAGATAAGCATGACAGAACTAAAAAGTCTAAAAGAATCGAAAGACCATAAGTCGATTGTTGTAAAGTTTAATGACGACGTTACTAAAAAGAGGATAACCCTTAAGTACGACGGATTAAATAAAAAGATTCAACATGAGCTTGACGCTTATGTACTCAGCGAGGCTATATCAATTATAATCCGCGACTATAAAAAACAAGGTAACAACGACGCTAAACTGCTTAGACTTGTAGTTTCTAATCTTGAAAATAACTTCATAGAGGTTGCCGATACTGTTGTAAGAGGCTCTAGATCATGACGATTAACACATTGCCAATATTGATTGTTATACTTGTTATTTCTTTTCTCATTATGAAGGATAATAATGGTAATGATAATAACATAGATCCTTGCTAATGACTGAAGTAAAGACACAGAAACAAGTTGTTGAGCTTTTGTATAATTCGTTTACAAAGGTTCCAGACCCTGACCTGGTTGTGGATAATATCTACATTAAGTCATCTGATGAGTATATACCTGTCGCGCAGGTTTACGATGAGGAGCTTTCTTTTATTATCGACAGGATTAAGCAATTCAATAAAACCAAGATTAAGTTTACAATGGTTTACCAGGATACGATGTATAGAATGGCTAAGGAACTTTCAGGCGGTTCTATACGTGTACTTCTGTATCTTTTATCTAAAGTTCATTACCATAACTGCGTATATGGAATAAAGTATAATGACATTTCAACAAACCTTGATGGCATGTCTTATAGTACAATCGTATCTGCATTTAACGAACTTAAGGAAAAAGGCTACATAAAAGAAACCGGTAAAAGAACAAATCTTGTTTATCACATATCTCCAGGAGTGTGCTGGAGAGGATCTGTGTCTAGTATGTATGGAAAACTAAAAATGTTTGTAGAATGATCATACACGTTATACCTATTCTTGACCAATGCTCTCACGAAGAGGAAACAACTTGTGATTGCTGTCCTACTGTTGAGTTCACAGAAGACGGTGACATGATTGTTATACACAACGCTTACGATGGTAGAGACTAAAGACTGGATGCCTAATCATAAACCTCTTCAGTATGATGAGGAGTTCGTTCTTTTTATAGACTCTATAAATAAGGGCTGGAGAAATAAGAATGTTTTTAAACGTTTTGAACTCTATAAGCAGCAGGCTAAAGAATGGCTTGATGAGAATGACGCTATAGAAAACTACTTTGAAAAAGAAGATCAGGAAGATTATATCGCGCAGGAGTATGTAAGATGTAAACAAAATACACTCTACTTTGCTGACAAGTATGGCTGGCTAAAAGAAGGTAACGCTGAAGCCGGTATGATTAAATATAAAGCCTGGGAAGCCCAAAGGCTTATTCTTTTTTTATTCGACTGTGGTTATAATTGCATGATCGGTAAAGCAAGGCAGATTGGTTTTACAACTACGCTCATGCTTGCTGTAATGAAAAGGATTGCTTTTAACCAGTCTTATTACGCTAAGTATATTACTCACAGCTCATTAAAAGGAGAGGAGATTTTTAGGGATAAGTTAAAATGGGGATTTGGTAAGATTCCAGGTTGGTTACTAAGGGGTATTGGTAGCGACAGTAAAACTACGTTATCTATCCATGAAAAGAGTAATAAGAATAAAGGTAGAACAGAAGGAGCGCATTCTCGCGCTGAAGTTTGTACACCAGCTATAGATGCCATTAATGGTGGATCTCCACAGATTACACTTATAGATGAGATTGGACTCTTTGATATTTTTGCTGGAATGATGGCAGAAGGAAGACCAACTCTTTATTTCTATAATGACAAAACTGGCGAGATGGAAATGAGAAGACAATTCTTTGCTTGGGGAACCGGTGGAGAAATGGATAAAGGAGGCGCCGCTTTTGAGTCTGAGTTTAAAGCTGCTCTTGAAGCATGGAAAGAAAGAAAGTTTAATCATGCTGTTATTCCTCTTTTCTTTGACGCATGGGCTAGGGAAGGTATGACCCAGAAAATATTAAATTCTGAGAAAGACTTCTATTACTCAAAAACAGGATTTGATAAAGAGAAATTTAAGGTTCAGTTTCACCAGCATTATCCTCTTTCTATAGACGACATGTTTTTAAGAAACGCTAGAACACTTCTTCCAATAGATCAGTGTAATGAACATCTTTCAAAGATTTTCCAGCTAAACACTGTTGATCAGCCTCAGTATGGTTACTATGAGCCAATCTATGATGTTACAAAACCAACACCGGATCTTGACACTCCTTATAAAATAATAGGAGCCAACTGGATTCCATCTGAAGGTATTAGTGATCCAAGAACTACTGCAGTTGTCTTTAAGCATCCTGAGAAATGGATAAATCGCTACTGGTCTGGAACTGACCCTATTAACTCAGAAACCGGACACTCAAAAATGTCTTCCGCTATTTGGGATAGCTATGCGGACATGCCATGTGCTGTTGTGTTTTACCGGATCAGGAATTTTAAAGAATGTTATCTGCAGTGTTTACTCCAGAGTGTTTACTATAATCCAGAAGGCTGTAAAGATTTAATAGAGGCAAATATTGGAGATCATTATGTTGAATGGCTTGACGCTCATGGATTTGGAAGAAATATACAGCCACAGTCTATGCTTCCTAAGTTCATGCAGTCTGGTCAAAAGTGGTGGGGAATTAATAATAAAACCTCAACTGCAGGTCACATTATTAATAAGCTTATCGAAATGCTTCAAACTCATGTAGATAAGATTTATATACCTTGGTTCTTTAAGCAGATGAAGACTTTTATTGAGAAAGATCTCAGCTCTCAAATGTCTCATAGACAGACAAGGTATCAAGCTTCTGACCTTAGATATGACTACGATGACGTTATCTTTTCGATAATTTATGCGTATATTAATGCCGAATGTAACAGGCAGTACTATCCAAGTAAAATATCTAAAGAAGGTATTGAAAAGAGAAAAATAAGACGGTACTTCCAGGATCACACAACTAATTTTGCTTTAAGGCTTGGAGAGTTTGATGAAGACGGAAAATTTATTAAATTTGTGAATGAATATTAAAACTAAAAAAATGGTAAATACAGCACAGCCTATTCTTGCTATTAATTCTGATATATACACCATACCTCTTTATGTTTATCCAACAAAAGTGTTTGTTTTATCTAATGTAACAGATTCTGTTGCTGAAGCTTTTTTAAATACTAGAGGAGTTCCAAAAGATGATGCTATTGATTTTGTTTATAGAGAAGATAACGAGCCTGGTCTTACTTTTTTCTTTGAAGGAAATATTTATATTAGACTTAAAGTTTATCCAGAACACGACGAGAATCACATGCGAGGCACTATTACGCATGAGTCGTTTCACGCAATGAACTCAATAATGAGATTCATCTGCGCTTCAGAGCCTTGTGAGGAAAATGAAGAGCCTTGCGCTTATCTTCTTGAGTACATCTTTAATGAGATATGTAAAAAAGTTGGATTATAACTTGTTTTTGAGAAAAAAAGATTATATTTGCATCCGATAACACCGTGTAGGGTTTAAAAAACTTACACAAAGCGAACTACACATCGCTTAGTGATAATAAAACAAAACAAAAAATGGCTACAAAAAAACCTGTTGATGTTGCGGTATTGAATAGCGTTGCTGCTCTTGCTGCTGACGTTTCCTTAGCTGGAAACAAAATTTCTTTAACCAATCTGTCTCTAGACTACGATCTTGATCAGATTGACAATGTTGAATACACTGCTTACTCTGCTGGAGTTGCGTCTAAAAAAGACATCGACTTCACTTCTGTGACACTGTTGGCTAACTACCAATATCGTGTTGCTGTAAAAGTTCCTGGTAAAATTGCTTTCAATGGCGGAGGTCAAGAAGCAAATCAACTTATTCCAATTCGTGAGTATGTTGTTTCTACAGGATCTTCTGCTCCAACTGCTACTCAGTTAGCTGCTTTGTTTATCGCTAGAATCAATGCAGACCTTGGTGCTGATGTTTCTGCCGCTGCTGTTGCTGGTGATATTATGAGACTTACTCTTACTAATGATTTAGATCAAGGAGATTTCTTCACTGAACAGCCTGATGGCGCGACTACTGCTGTTAACACTGCTTTCGTTGCTCCTTCTGGAACACCTGAAATCGTTGAGGCTTTAGCTCCTGGTCAAAGTTCAGCTACTGCTCAATACGGAACTTATCGTGTTGATTTCCGTCAAAAACGCAGACATAACGGAGTATCTGGAGGTCTTACTGAATTTCCTGAATTTTTCTACATCTTCATTAATACTGTTGATGGCGATGCTGCTGCTCTTATTACTGAGATTGATGCGATCTTCGACGGATCTCATACTCCAGTTGCAGATTACTTAGGAGTTTAATTAAAAAACCCGTGATCGGGGATGGGATTTAGTTCTCATCCCCTTTTACTTTAAAGAAAAAACTATGGCTTACACAAGTAAATACGCCGAAAAGATGTTGTCTAACGGTGTTGTTCCTAAAAAACCAAATAGCCCAGCATCAAAGACTTCAAAAAAAGCATCTTCTAATGTTGGAAAAAAAGCACAAGACGACTATATGGTTAGAAAAGCTAAAGTAAAGAAATACAATAGTATGCCTGGTAATAACCCAAACAGTCCAAATTATTAATCATGGGATATACCAGTAAATACGCTCAGTCAATGCTTGGTGATGGCGGAGACAAAAAGAAAAAACGAACTGTAACAAAGTATAAAAATCTTAGCGGAGGAAAAGCTAAAGAGATTTCAAATCGCAGAGGTAATAAGCTTATTGATGTTCAGATCGAGAATGGTAAAAAACAACGTTCAGTTTATAAAGACTATTAATTATGGGATACACAAGTCAATACGCTCAAAAAATGATGGGCGGAGGAGGAGAGGATCGTAAAAAAAGAGGAGCCGCTAAAACTTCTGAAAAAAATACTGGAAACCCTGTTAGAATAAAATATAACGGCAACGAGGTTAAAACCGAGAAGTTTACAAGAAAAGACGCTGTTAACTGGAAAAAAGAACATGGCACTGAACAGAGTGTTAGAAAAATTAAAAAAGCAGGAGTAAAAGCTAAGTTTTAATGTCTGTCAAAAAAATGACATCTGATGACGTTGTAATGTTTGAGCCGTCAGACAGAAGTATGCTTATTGATTACCCTGAACTTGCTAATTATCCTGAGTTTAATAATCCAAAGATGTCTCCCAGAGATATTAAGTTTGTTTATTATCTTTCAAACAGGACAAGTCCTATAATTAAAGAGCCTAAAATTAAGAGGATAAAAAAAGCATGTGAGCTTGCTTACAATACAAGAGCTATTGAAAACAATCCAAGGATAAAAGCTATTTATGAAAAACAAGAGCTTCCTAAGGAGATTGTTGATGCAATTCATGTAATGGCTTCTTTTAACCCAGACTTTAGAATGAGAGCTAAGCTTTTAAACGAGTATAGCTTTGATATGCTTCAGTCTCTTGTGTTTATTGATGAGCCAATAGTCGATCTTGAAGATAGAAAGAAATACGCTGATCTTCTTATAAAAACAACAGCAGCTCTTCAAACAATGGTTACTAATATGGAATCAGGATTTGGAGTTAAAGTTAAGAAGGAGAAAGAAAAGGAATTTGCTATTTTAGCTAAAGTTGATGATATTATTGATCGCGTTGAAAGCACTAAATAACGAACTATGTCACTATTTATAACCCCTGCCGTAATAAGACCTAATAGGCTTGAAGATGTAAAAGATGAGAAATATCATTCTGATTTTGCTAAATGGTGTTTGAATAGTATGAACCATCCTTTATATAGGAAGTTTATTACTAAAACTCTTGTTAACTGGAGCTTCTTAAAAGGTAACGATGGTCAATGGATCTTTGATGAGGATCTTGAATCTTTCTTTTTGGATGAAAGCGGAGATGTTCGTAACAGGCTTAAAATGTCAAGGAACCTTGTGCTTCCTATTGTTTCTCATTATGTAGGCAACGCTGTTCGATTGTCTTTTAATGCTAGAGCACAATCTGGATCAGATTTTATTATAAACAGGAGAGAGGAAGAATTAGCTAGGCTTAAGTATTTCTCAAATGTTGCCAAGGATTTCCCTGAGATTAGAGACCATATAACTGATAGATTTCCTATTGGTGAAACAGAACAAGAAACTGAAGAGATTTTTGAAAACTCCTGGGTTGAGAACCATGAGGAAGACATTAACAATCTATTGAAGTTTATAGAGAGCAGGATAGATATGGAGGAGATAAAAATCCAACTAACAACTAATCTTGCTTTGTCTGGAATGACTGTGTTTAAAGGATTTGAACATAACCTTGAATACGATGGAGAGGCTAAAAACCCTCTGTTTTTCTTTTGGGATATGTCAGCTATTAAACCAGATCTTTCTGATTCTGAGTTTATGGGTGATTGGTATTATTCTGATGGTGCTTCTGTTTTTGAAAGATACCAACACATAAATGGAGAGCAGAGAGAGTCGATTGAAAGATTTATTACCGGTAATACTCCAAATCTTAACGGCATAAATAATTTGCTTAATGTGAATTTTTATCAGTCAAACGCTAAGATTCCTATTTATGAGGTGTATTGGAGAGATATAGAGGTTCAGGAATACGGATGGGTTCTTGATAGATTTGGCTATCCGTTCTTTACACAAGTAAATGGAGACTCTAAATACACAGATAAAGATCTTATTAAACCTATAGAGACTAAAATTAAAAGTCCTATAGCAGAAGGAGAAAAGAAAACTAAAATATACGTAGATGTTCTTAGATACTGCGTGTTTACTCCTGCTGAATGTATAGAGTATAAAGGAAAGGATATTGTTTATGAATATGGCGTATGCCCTTATGATGAGAGATACTTGTATTCTCCTTCAAACATAAAGTTTCCTTACAAGTGCTATGCCATGTATTACGATAAGGGAGATGTTCTCTCTCCTATTGATAATATCATATCTCCTCAGAGATTTATAAACAGGTTAATATCTGTTGCTGAGAGTCAGATAAACAACTCAAGAGGTAGTGGAACAATCATAGATAAAAACGCTGTTGACCCTAGAGATGGTGAGGCAGAAGTTTTGAGATCAATGAATAAATCTAAACCTGTTTTTGTTGATACATCAAGAACTGGTAGTGTTCAGAACTCTGTTGGTCAATATGGAAACAATATTAACCAGGGTATAATGAGTCTTTTTGATCTTGTTTCTAATGTTCAACAAGGAATACAAGATGTTACTGGAGTTAATGAGTCAATGACCGGAACACAAGGAGCTTCTGATAAACTCGTTGGAGTTGTTGAAGCTCAAATACAAAGAGGATCGCTTCTTCAAGAACCATTCTTCTGGGCTTTATCTAGCGTAATGAAGCAAGCTTATCAACACATGGCTACAGTTGGTAAGAAGATTTATTTCGATAACCCAAGAAGACTAGCTATTGCTGTTGGAGATCTTGGAATGCAGAGAATACTTATATCTGAAGATCATTTGCTTGATGATTTTAGAATATTTATAGAGAGAGTTGAAGACGAAGCTTCCGCTAAAGAGAAGGGTAATCAATTGTTGTGGACTCTTATTCAGTCTGGAATGATTAGTGAGGAGAATTTCAAACTATTATTAAACAGAGCAACACCTGATTTAGTTTCTAAAACTCTAAGAGAAGAAGTTAAACTTAAGAGACTTCAAGATTTGGAGAGATCTAAAATGGAACCTGTTAAAGCTCAACAAGAGTCTGAAGCTAATGCTGCTATAATGCAGTCTCAAGTTGATAATCAAAATGCTATGATTGAAAATGAAAACATGAATAAGCAGCTTGATAGAGAGAATAAACTTCAAGACACAGTAATAAAAGAAACATTAAAAAATAATGGTTCAAATGTTGCTGGTAAAAAATAAATAATTATATTTGTGACCAATTAAGAAAAGATATGGCAAACGAAACAGAAAACAATGATGTTAAATCATCCCAAACATTTGATGATTTATCTCAGATTAATGCACTTGCAGAAATGTTCCCTGAAGCTGCTTCTTCAGAAGAGTTTAAAGGACTTTCAGATATAGTTAAAAAAGTAGCATCTACTGGCTCTCCAGCCACTAAAGAAACGGAAGAAGAAGAGGAAGAAGATGAGGAGGAAGAGCATGAAGAAGAAGAATCGTCTGAAGAAGAAGAGGAAGAAGAAGACGAAGATGATGAAGATGATAGTGAAGAAGAAGACGACGATAATCCTTTTGGATCGTCTAAGCAGAACAAGAAAACAGTAGATGTTCCTTTTTCTTTTGATGACAAAGCAAAGTCATTTTTAAAGAAAAGATATTCAATTGATGACGAAGGTAAATTCTTCGGAAGCGTTGATAAGTGGAGAAACGATAGTCAAAAGCTTAATGAAGTTCAGGAAAGTAACGAAGAGCTATTAGAAGGTCTTCAGTCATTACCTGAAAACATTAAAGCAGCTATAAATGCTTATGCTAATGGAGGAGACTACCATGAGGCATTTGGATCTGTAGATAGATTTAATTTTAATAAAGAATTTGAAGAACAAGATAAAGACAATGTTGTAGAGCATTATTTCCCTGAGAAATATAAAAACATCGTTAAGAAATTGAATGACGATGAGATTACTGAGGAAGATGCTGAAGAAAGAATAAACGACCTTGCTGACGCAGCTAAGGCTTTATATAAAAAGGACAAAAAGGGTATAGAGGACAAACGTGCTGAATTAATACGCAACGAACAGGTTAAGATTAAGAAAATAAAAGAAAGTGTTTCCGGTTCCGTTAAATATCTCGAAAAGTCGTTCCCAAACTTCAAACCTGCTGAGAAACAAAGAATCAGACAGATTTTGGTTGATGGAAACCCTGATAGCATCTTTAGAAACAAAGATGGTTCTTATAAAGAAGACGCTGCTGTAAGAATTGCACATGCCCTCCATTATGATAAGCTGACTAAAAAGGCTGAGTCAATAGCTAAAAATAAAGGAGCATCTGAGGCTAATTTAGATCTTGTTAATAAAGGCAAGAAAAAATTAGACAAAGGTAAAGCTGCTGCTGATTCTAGTAAGAAAGAGGCTTCATTAAAGGCTGTTGAGCATTTGAACTCTCATTTTAATAAAGATCCTTACGAGTAAAAACAAAAACAAAAAAAACAAAATAAAACATGGCTTTATATAATTTACCAAACGACAATTTCAATAACACAAACTTGAACTCAATTGGTTCGCAGTATGCAAATGACTACGGACATGACATCAGTTTGCTTGTTCAAAAGATGACCAACAAAGTTATCTTTGATTCATCTCCTCGTCAGTTTTTTGACTTGAAGTTATTGAATATGAAAGAATTTGAATCAGTATCTTCTGATGAGTTCTTCTACAAAGAGATGGGTTATCAAAGAGAACCGCTTACCGCTACTGGTACTGCTGGCGCTGTTTCTTACCCTTCAACTCAAACTTTTGCAATTTCTTCTGTTCAGAACATCTCTACAGATACTTTAATCTCTTATCCAAACAATAAGAAAGGTACTGTAATTGATGTTAACACATCTACTCTTGAGATTACTGTTTCTCCATTAACTAATGACTCGCTTCCTGCTGTAGTTGTTGGTGATGTGTTTGCAAACATCTCTTCTCTTGAGGCTGATGGAACAGACGGATGGGCGCAGTATTTCAGAGCTTCAACTGTTGAACGTTTCAACTACGTTCAGTTGTTTAATAAAGTTATTAAATACGGTGAAGTTGAATTGTTTAAATTGAAACAAGCTGCTGTAACTAGCAACTTCCTTCAAATGGAGCGTGCTGCGATGTACAACCAATTCCGTATCGACATTTCAAACGCATTCTGGAATGGAGAAAAAGGAGAGGGTACTACATCTAAAGGAGAAAAAGCGAAACTTACACAAGGAGTATTCCCTGCTATGGTTGCCGCTGGATCGCCTAACTCTACAGCTACAACTGCTACAATCACTGACGCTTTTGAAGACATCGTTCTTTCAACTGAGTTCGGAGAGTACGGAGCTGTTAGATTTGCTTTCGCTACCCCAAGAAATATCTTGAAACTTTCTAAGGCATACAAAGATGAGAAAACTCGTTACACACCAAACGATGACATCGCTAAATTGACTCTTGATGAGATCAATATCGGTTCTTCTCGTATCGTTCTTGTTCCTTACAAACGTTTTGAGGACGAGGCATCATTCCCTGCTTCATTTGCTAACCGTATATTCATCCTTGATATGAAAAACATTTCAATGTGTAGAATGTGGGGCGAGCGTTCTGGCGACACTCTTTCTCGTAAAGATGGTATTCCAAAACGTTATGAGGAAATGTGGGTTGACGCAAACATGGGTGTTAAATTTAACAACCCTCTTGGATGCGGATGGATTGACATGCTTGATTAATCTTTTGCAAAATAAAGCCCATCTGAAATACGGTGGGCTTATTTTTATTAATAAGTCTATTTTTTAAAATTAAAGTAAAATGGGAAAAGTTAGAAGTTCTGAAAAAGGAGATTCTTTAGAAAACAGCACAGGTATTACAGATGTAGTTAAAAATAAACCTGAACAAGAAGTTGTAGAGAGAGAAATGCCAAATGGAGGTATGATGGAATTACTTCTTCAATTACAAAAAGAAATTGAGGATTTAAAAAAGAATAATACGCGAGAAGCGGAAGATAGCGATGAGTTTGATACTCTTGCTGACTATCTTGAAGTTCCTGCTGTGTTCTTTTCGTTTTCATCTGAATACGCTTGCCACGCCGATGTTAGAAATGGCAAAGAGTCAAGACCGCCGCTTGGTGATTTTATAAAGTTTAAAAAGCTTTATAGATACAATAGAAAAGGAGCTGGAAGAGCTGTTGAAACAATCGCTGTGTCTCAAGCTATTGTTAGAAGTAAAAAGACAGCAGAGTGGATTAGAAAACACACTCTTTTTGGGATTAAGTTTTTTGAAAACATAAACGACGCTAAATCTGTTGATGTTACGCTTGCAGAGAAAATGGCTGAAGCAGCCGGAAGAGTTTCAAGCATGAGTGATTATCAGGTTATAGAGCGTGCAAGAATTGAGAATATATATGTTCACCAGGATCTTGAAAAGCTTAGAAAAGAGCTTATCCAGAAACTAGCTAAGAACGATATTCAAAAAGTTAAGACTAAACAGGCGTTGGAAATTAGTGCAGAGAGAGATGACAATTCTAGAAAAATTGTTCCTTCTTTGTTATCAGGCGAGAATAAAGGCTCATCTGAAGTATATTAATTTTAAAAATGATTTATAATGCCAATACTCGCTCAAGACGTTGCGGATCAGCTTAGATTCGCTTTAGACGCTGAGGATTCAGAACATTACAATGATGCTCTAGACATTATCCCGGCTATAAATGCTTCTGTTAAGTGGGCTGTTGGTGTTATAAATGTTGCTCTCGGAGAAAAAAAGATAAGTGAGGAATCACTTTCTGACATCTCAATCGCGAGAGTTATGCAAACCTCTAAAGATAGTAGAATCGAGATTGAGTCCATACCAGATGACGTGTGGACTATTCTCGCTATCTATCCATTACCTACCACTGATACTAATGGTAATACTGCTGTTACTCAGCCAAATCTGAAGAAATCAGTCCACAGATCTGATCTTTATCATGTTTCATCTAATTATGATGCTAAAAGGCTTTCTGTAGAACAGTGGAGTATAAACAGAAATAATCCATTTGCAGCAGGAAATATTGTTCAGAGCGCGAATTGTCCTGAAATAATAGATTACGCATACTTAAATCCTATAAAGTATTTTAAACAAACTGGAGCCACTTCTGTAAAAGATATTGAGATAAGACCTTATATTGTAAATGGTCTTGCTACAGTTATTTATGCAAAAAAACCAGATGAGATTGATAGTTTGTCTGATAATATAGAGCTTCCAAGTTCTTTATTTCAGATGATATTCAATAAATCTCTTGCTTATATCGCTTATAAACAAGGAGATGGAACCAATCTTGATTCTATCACAAAAGAAGATATTAATACTCTTATTCAAACAATATTATAATGACATATAGGTATGTAGGATATGATTTGTTGACTTCGCTTAAGAAAATGAGCGATGATGCTGATATTAGATTAAATCAAGTTTTGTATTGGGTTGCTGTAATGGCAAACAAAATAAGAGTTGATCAGTTTAACAAGACTAATACCGGTTTTTTTACATCTACGTTTTCTAACCTACCTATTTTAACTGATTCGTCTGGCAAAAAATACATTGACATACCTGCGGCTATAATGGATCTCAGTAATGAAAAAGGTGTTGAGATTCTTACTTATTGCGCTGATGAGTGTAATCCATATCCTTTTACTAAGGTGTTTTTTCAGCCTACTACAATTGGTGAGTCTATGGTTTTGTACATGGATGAATACACTAAGCCATCTCCTAGTAATCCTTATTTTTACAGAGTTGGAGATAAAGTTGATAATGTTAAAGTAAATAGACTATATTTGCTTGGACTTGAATGTATAGAAGTTAGATGTTTAGAAGCGGCTCTTAGATGCTCAATAGATCCTACAAATATATGTGATCTTGATGAGGAAGTGCCAATTCCAGATGAAAGAATTGATGAGCTTATTAATGCTGTATTAACTTTAGGTAGATTTGTAATGATGATTCCTGAAGAGACTGTTAACCAAGGATCAGATGACGCTAGAGGAAATGTCGCTGCTCCACCACAAAATAATACTGAACAGTAATGGTAGCAAATGATTTCATTTCGGCTAATCATATAATAGCTGAAGTCGTTAGTATTGTTGGAGATAGAGACTTTAGAAAAAGTGGATTCTCTACTGGATGGTATATGTCCAGGGTTCAAGATGCTTTACAAGAATTGGCTTTTGATACATTTTATCAGGAAGTAACTCTTGATTATGATATTCCAGAGAATTTAAGACTTGAGATACCTAAAAACGTTTTTAATGTTAGGGAGATTTATATTTATAATGGTGACAGTTGTTGCGGTGTTAATGACTCGCAAATAGTTCATTATAAGAGAACTTTTAATAATAAGAATGGTGGATATACCGCTAGAGTTAAGGAAAGCGGAACTAATGCTTCTCCATTTGTACCTACGGCATCCGAAAATTCTCTTGGTCACGACTACTCGTTAGGAGTTTTTAATTCTCCAAAGTATTACGCGAATATCCAAAACGGAACATTAATGCTTTCTTCTCATTGTTCTGGGTATAGCAAAATTAGAATAGTTTGTAATGGAATGGGCGCTGCTGTTGGTGATGTTCCTATTATCCCTCGTTTTTTTGAGAGGGCAATTGTTGATTATCTTGAAGAAAGATGGTACAATTCAATGAAATCATTAGATCCAAGAATGTATAACGCATTATGGAGAGATGCAAGAGATAAAATGTACGACTGGAGAGATGGTAGCTGGAGAAAAGCAATATCAAGAGTTGCCTCAATGGATTCGTGGGAGAAAGAAGACATGAATGAGTATTTATCAGCTATTTTTCATAAATAATGAAACAACTTCATTTTCCTAAAGACTCCAGGACTTACGATAAGGGAGCTAATTTTGATGTAGATAAGGAGTTCACAACTCTTGCTAATGGAACATTTATAGATTCTAGAAACATGAGAAACATGTCTATGGACTCTACTAATGGTTCTATGAAGAAAATTGGCGGAGAAGAACTTATTTATCCAAATATAAACAACAATTGTATAGATGGAGATGATGCTCCAATGTCTGATACTTATATCTGTATAGGCGCTTGCGTTGTTAACGGAAACATTGTTGAGTTTTGGGCTGATTCAGAAGAACTACTTCCTTCTTATGTTCGTATAAATGGCCAAATAGTATTACTTTCTGCAGATTTCCCTATAACATACAATCATTTACTTCAGTTAGATGTGAATGAGTCTTGTATTGGTGGAGAGGTTTATATCACTGATTTTAATGTTGAGCCAATGATCTTCAATATTGGGGATCTTATGAGTAATAGTGGTATGACCGATGATAGTGATTGTACTGAAAAGTATTTTGCTGATTTTAATATCGACCTGTATAAACTATCTCTTAATGTTGCTCTTAATCATCCGGTATTTATAAAGCTTGATGCTAGTACTGGTGGTTATACAAATGTATTGTATGGAGATGGTCTTCCTGTTGGATATGTTATGTATTCTTTTAGGTATGCTACATCAGCAGGAGATAGAACACAATGGTCTCCTCCTACAAATTTAATACCTGTTGTAAAGAGACTTACAAGTGGTAATGAACCAAATTTTCCACACCTTCAAACCATATCAAAACCGGCAGATATATCTGTTCCGAGTGTATATGGCGCTCATATAAAATTAAGAATTGATAATCAGAATGATTATGATTTTATAGAATTAAGAAGGGATTATTGGTATGCTGAAGACGCTCTTAATAGCCCTCCTGTAATGGAGATAATTGCTAGAATTGACATAACAAGCAACGAGCTTTCTGTTAGAGATATTCTAGATCAAGGAAAAGAAGCTGAAGAGGTTCTTAGTGAAGATGAAGCTATAGAGGTTTTGTCTGCTATAAAACGAGCTAAAACAATAAGATATTTTAATAGTACTTTATACTTAATGAATGTTGAGTATGAATCTAGAGATATAACTGATGATATTACATATTTAGGCACTGACAAAATGTTCCCATGTATTCATAATATGGGAGTTAAAGGTCATGGAGATCCTTATAATGGAGCCACATACAAGTCTTTAATGAGACATGAAACGTATGGATGGGGTTTAATAGTTTGGGATTCTCAAGGTAATTATTCTTATGCTGATGAGATCCCAGGATTTGAAAGTTTCCAAATGCCAAGCAGAAGAGATGAGATCTCGACATTAACTGAAGATATTTCTTATTATGGAACTGTTAGAGCTGCCAACACCGATGGTTCGGTTACACAAACTCATGAGGTGTTCGACTTACAGGATGCTACTGAAAAAGAGGATGGTTGCGATTATAAAAACATTTACGACGAAACATTAGGTGGTGTAATAACTGGAACAGCAGATAAAAATGCTGCAACTGTTGATTACGATCCTTCATGTCCAACCGCTGCTGACGATGGATTTGGCGCTACAGTACTAGGAAGTGAGCTTGGTTATAGACCTTATTATCCAACTGGTCAAGACGACACTAACAATGCGTCTCTTGATTACAAAGTAAATTATCAGGTTGAAAATTCAGGTTCCGCATCTGAATATAGCCCACTTGGATTTAGCCCAAACTACTTTTCAATGGGGATGGCACTGAATGGTGTTTCTGGTCTTCCTTCTTGGGCTAAAGCATTCTCAGTTGTTAGAACTGCTCCTGCTGAAAAAGTTGTTGCTCAAGGTCTTGGTTTTTATAAATTAAGATCTGCAGAAGGAGAATTTGGAGCTAATACATCTAAAGATCCTTATGAATTTTGGCTGTATCTTCCTGATGCTGATGATAATTACGGAATTAATTCGTCTTTAATAGACGCTTTATTGTCTGATTCAAGCCCTTACGCTTTAGAACTTGCTTCTCCTTTAGGATTCTTTACTGAGATATACTCGTTTGATGACGCTGTTACTGGAGATATAATGGCTGATATTGTTACATGGTGTAGATTAATGAATGATGGTGAAGGCGCTAGTGCAAGAATTAATCCAGATGAAAACCCTGATATGGGTATTCTTGATGGAACAACTCTTGATAGATTTGTTGCTTATGGTAAATGGAGAGCTACGTCTCAATATTCTCCACAACATGCCGCTGGAGCTAACGGTAACTTTCAATACGATATTGACGAGATAGAAGAATTAACTTCTGGTCGTGCTAAATATTTGAGAATAAGAACTGTACAACCTATTTATGCTGAAGAATTTACAAATGGTGAATATCAGGGCGATGAACCAGATGTACAAGATTGGCACGAACCAATTTACATGGTTAATATAGTTAAAAGAAATGCTGTTGTTCCTGATAATAATACAACTCAGTATCAGTACTGTGGAAACTATGTAAAATTAGATTCCTTAATAGGTATTTCTCAATATAATGACAGTAATAGTTATGCTCTTGTTGATGAGAGATGGGAAGATTGCATTCCTGTAACAGATGGTGATAATGGTGGTTATTACTCAGGACTGAATAGATTTGTATGGATCGAAGATTCTGCCGGGAACCAGCTTCCTTGGTTGAATATTAACGAGATTGCACCAGCCACAGTAACAACAATACTTACTGATATAACCAACAATGGATTTTACGTTGCTACTGACACTTCTGGCTCTGTAAATATTTATGGTGTTTATTCTAGTACTGAAACACTAGATGGTGTTGCAAAAACGTTTACTATTGATTTTGAGTTTTTTGATGCTGGATTTAGTAAAGATATTCAAGTTCCTCCTTTTGGAAGCAAAGTGTTTGTTAAATACGATAACAGAATACCGGTTAGAGTTTTTGGTGGAGATACCTGGATAGGAGACAATATTTGTGCGTGGCAAGATAATCAATATGACAAAGGTGGAGACCCTGTAACTGCAGCAGATAATTTCAAATTAAACGTTGCTTTCCCTTATAGAAAGTACTATCTTAATCCGCGCATGTTTATAGTTAAAAGAAGTAAGGATATTGGTGTTCTTTTAGGAAGTATTCAGCAACAAGATGAGTTTAGATTTCAAGAAGCTGGAATTGCTTCTGCTCAGGTAAGACAACTTACATCTAACTTTATTTGTGAAACCAGAGTTAATCTTAATTACGCGTTTAACAACGAAACCCCAAAACACTCAAGTGAGCAATGGTTCCCATTGAAGAATTACGTAATGAGACCGAACAGATGGGATGATTCTTTATTTGGAGCTGGAGTTGCTACTGATATTTACGACGATAATAATATTCAGGCAAACTATGAGCTTGATTATGGTGATGAGTATTTACTTTGGAACTACGGTGGATTAAGATTCATTAATCTTGCAACATCTGTTCCTTTGATAAATCTTGATTACAGTCAAAGCGATAACACAAAAACATTTTCTTCTGTTCCGGCTCTTGGATTTACAGATCAAAACCATTATTGCACAAGGGTTCATTGGAGCATAAGAAGACCTGTGAATATTCAGGATTCTCCTTCTGTTAGAACGTTCCCTAGTAGCAATACTTACGATATATCTGACGATACTGGAGAGATTAAAAAAGCGTATTCATGTATTTCAGGAAAAGGGAATAATATCTATGCTTTTACTGAGAAAGGAACATGTCTTCTTCTGGTTGATAAAAGAATTATTCATGAAATTAATGCAGACGAGTTAGCAACTGTTGGCTCTGATATTGGAGGTATTCTTAATGAGCTTTGGATTTCTAACGACATAGGAATGAATGGAGAAACATGGAGATCTGCTGCAGAATTTAATAATTCATTATGGTTTGTTAATAATAAATCTTCGTATAAATTCGTAGATAACGAGCTTATTGATATTGGAAGATCTGGGTATCATTCAAAATTATACAGATATTTCCTTGCTAATATGAATGATGATTATTCTAAACACCTAACCGCTGTTTATGACGAGCTTCATGATGAGTATTGGGTTTGTTTCGGCGGATATGTGCTTGATCCTGGAATGGTTATATCTCCTACTTTGGTTTTTGGAGATAACAGAGATAATCCTTTATGGCAAGGTGGATTTGATTACAACTTTAATAAGTTTGTAACGATAGATAACAACACTTATGGTATAAAAAATCTAGGAACATATCTTCTTGATTCTGGAAACACTATAAACGATGAAGATATTGTGTCTGAATTAATAGGTGTTTGTGCCGGAGATGTTGCTTATGAAGATAGAGCGCCTGTTGATAATAGATACATGGATAAAGAATTTGTTCGTATCAGAGTAAATAGTAGTCATAAACCTTCTACTATAGAATTTTTCAATAACTTTGATCAATACTTACTAGGTGATGTTCAGGCACTTATAGATAATTCTTCTTCTCCTAATATAATGAAAGATTACTACGGATTTGAAGGTTATATACCTAGAAAAATAGATCCTCCTCATTTTAGGATGCAGGGTCGTTTGGTTATTTACAATATTATTAATACCTTTGACGAAGGTTTTAGGATTATATCGACTGATTTACAATATAAAAAACTAAAATGATACCATTAATTTTAGGAGCTGCTAGTGCTGCTGGTTTAGGAGCAGGCGGAGCAGCCGCAGGAGCATCTGGCATTGCTGGAGCCGCTGGACTTAAGAATGTTTTATCTGGAATTTCTGGAGCATCCGCACCATCATCACCTGGCGGTGGAGGTGGTCTAGTTGGTGCTTTAAAATCTATACCATCTAATCCTATAACTGCTGCTTTAGGTGCTGGTAAATTTATTGCCGGTAAAATAAAAGAGAAAAAAGCTGATGCTGCGCTTCCTAAATACGAAGATCCAGAAGAAAGAGCTTTAGCTTCTTATGCTACAAGGAGAAAAAGAGCGTTTCAAACAGGAACCGCTACTGCAGCTCAAAGAAATCAATTGGCTCAGTCAATGAAAACAGGAATAAATAAGTCATTTCAAGTTGGTGGCGGAGCTAAAGGTCTAAATATGATGACTAAGTTATTTAATCAAGCTCAATTAGGTCTTCAAGACAGAGAACTTGCAGGAGAAATGCAATATGCTGGAATGGAGTCTGACGCTAAAAAGAGAATATCTCAAAGAAAATTAGAGCTTGGTCTGCTTAAATACAATACATTACAAGCTAGAGCAGCGCAACAAATAAAAGAAGGCAAGTCAATTGGAATGGCTACTTTGGCTAAATCAATAGGTATGAGCCCTTCTGATTTGAATCCGTATGCTCAAGGAGGAACACTTTACGATGAACAAGTAGTAGCTAAAAACGAGGAGTAATAAGATGGCAGTAAAAATAGGAAAAGATCCGATAAAAACACCGTTGCCAAAAACCACTTCAGAGAGCAAATCTAAAGGTCTTGGCGTTACAGAAAATAGCTCTGATGTAATATCTCAGAAAAAATCTAATAAAATTGATTTTAAACAAGGAAAAAATCCAGATGTTATAACAAAAAGAGGTGGTAAAGACAAGTTAATATCTACTCGTCTTTTTAATACTATTGATCCAAAAGTTAAAGGTGGTGGATACGATTCTAATGGGAATTATGTAAGTCCTAAAGGTCAGCTTGTTAATGCTATTATACAGAAAGATAACTACAGAGATGACAGACCTCTTAATGTTATTGGTGATGAGCTTGAATCTGCTAAAAAATTTGATGAGGAGCTTTCTTACGAGCAGCAAAAGGCTAAAGCTCTTATTGATCCTATCAATGCTGTAAATGACATTCCTGTAGAAGATACTTATTTAACAACTTCTGACATTGAAAACGAATACAACCAAACCTTAAACGGAATGGTTGAAGGAGATCCAGAAGCTGAGAATAATTTCTATAATCTTTCAAATTACTTAAAGAACTCGCCTGTTAAATATGGTGAACCAGCTATTGAGCGTCTTGGTCTTGAGGAGTATTATCCAGATATAAATACGCCATTACAGGTTGGTAATTACTCTGGAAGTATTGTTGGTAGCAATCCTATATTTGTTGGCGGAGGTGGATATTTTCCTTTCAGTATTCTTGATGCTAGAAAAAGAGCTATGGAAGTAGCTGCTGCAAATCGCGTTAAAGAAGGAGAGAAAATAAAAGAATTGATGTTGGTTGATGGTGCTGAACAGTATCAAGATCAGCTTTCTGATATTGGTCTTAATATGTTTAATGAATTTGGTGAGTCTGTTGGCTGGGATTACAGAAGGCTTACAGATATGAAATACCCAGAAGCTAGAGAATTTAATAAGAAATACCATGAATACCGTAGTTTAGCTAAAAGAACTATCGCTATTCAAAAGCAATATGAATCTGTAATTGAAGAGTGGAATACAAAAGATAAATACATACCTCCTCATATTTGGGATTTAATGTCTTCATGGAAGTCTGGAATGTATAACATGGAAGAAACACTAAATGATCCTTCTTTTATAATGGAGACAGAAAGACAAATGCAGTCTTATGATAACATGATAAAAGATACTCAAGATCTTAAATCTAAAATTGATTATAATAAAGATTTTGCTCCAGACCCAACAAAAACTTATACTCAAGAAGAGCTTGATAGATTTGGAGAAGAGATTGCTTTGATAAAAGATGCTTCAAATTACGATATTTTAAGAACTAGAGATTTCTCTTTTGTTCCTATGGATAGAATTATAGCCCTTGTTGATGAAACTGTTGACAATGGCAAATACTATGATCCTGAGCAGACTAAGATTGATATGACTACATATCTCGCTAATTTGCTTGCTGATCAGATTGAAGCTAGTTATATTGAGGCAGCCGATAGAAGCACTCGCGTTAGTGTTAGTGTAAATAACGTTCCTCCTGATGTTTCAATTGTTAAGGACACATATAATAAAGCTTCAAATCCTGCTTTTGTATCTGGAATGGATAAATTACTTGGAATGGGCGCTGATAAAGGAAGTGTTGATTCTTATTTCAGCGAGCAATTAGGTGTAACACCTATTTCTGATACTCCTTATATTGATGGTGTCATTCCTCTTGGAGATGACGCTGGAAGACAGGATTACTTACCTATTAATGAGGTTGAGGTTTATTACGAGAAAACAGGAGAATGGCTAAGTTATGGCAATTGGTCAACAAATACTCTTAAAGATAAATACGGTTTGAATGAATCTCAAGTCGCTAGCTATACCAACCTTGTAAACAAAAGCGATACTACACAAGAGCAGTTGTATAACTATCTTACAGGTGTTGGAATCTCTAAAGACGATGCGTTAATGTTCTCTAAAGGTGGAACTTCAACAATATTTGGTGAGTTATCAAGTAGAGATATTACTTACGGATACACTGATGCTAATGGAGGATTTGTTCCATACACTCATGATAGTGATCCGCAAGCAAACTCTAAAACAATGGTTTTTGACAACTATTCTATTTATGATCCTTCAGGAGAAACTGCTGAAATATATGCTGGTCTTAAAATAAGAAAACCACACGATATTAATTTAACAATTCCTGCTGCTGGTTTAGAATCGCAGATGACTGAAGAATCTGCTGCTCTTAAGAGAGGTGGAAAACATGGAACAGCTATGTCTGAAAATTCTATGGAATTTACTGGTGCTACAACCGGAGGAGGAACTGCTGCTCCAGGAAGAAAACCTAGTGGAAAAACTAAAGTATAAAATTGTTTTTAAATGCCTTTAAGTCAAGACGTAAGTAATACTCAGACTGGATCTGCTGTAAATTCAGTTGATCAGCCAAAAGTTAACATAAGATCTGGAGCTATATCTGCAAATCAGAAACAAGTTCCTTCTACTCAATCCAAACCAGATGTCAAAGGATCTAGTTGGCAGAATTTATATAATTTTATTCAAAATAGCGATGCTTTAGAGACTGACAAAACTTACGATGAGTTTGTTGGTACATATTCTAATGATGAAGCCGCATTAAGAAAGCTGTACACAACTGTTCAGTTAAACACTGACTTTAATAGTCCTTTCCAGTCTAAAACATGGAATGAATTTAAAGAGAATGAGTATAACAATTATTACGGTTATCAGTCTGCCCCTCAAACAAGGCAAGAAGGAGCCGCTGATGTATTAAGCCCAACTCCAGTTATTCCTGAGCAGAAACCTGTTGAAGAAATTGTTTCTGATGCTTCTTTAGTTGCTGATGAAATACAAGGCGGTGGAAGAACACAAGGAGATGTAGATAGAGATAGACCTGTTAAACAGAAGCCTATATCATATCTTGATTTGTATAATTCAGTTACTCCTGCTCAAAAAAACCAAGCATTTTCTGAATTTAATGAGTTTGTTAGAAGCTCTAACGTTAGTAATGTTAAAGCTCCTGATAAGGATAATATTTTCCTTAGTTATGATACTAAAGGTGTTTTTGGAAATTCTTTAATATCACCTTCAAGCACTCCTCCAACAACTGTTCTTGATAATGGTACAAGACAAAATGAGGAAGATTTGTTTGATAAAAAATTAGCTGCTTATACAGGGCTTCCTCTTGATGTGGTTCAAGCTAAAAAAGGAGAATGGGCTTTATATAGCAAAATGGCTAGTTCTCAAGAAGCTGGAAATGAGGAGGATTTTTTACTTGACAACGAGGTTTCTATTAGAGATAGATACGCTGAGCAAGAGATAAATAAAAAAGCTGGAGAGATTAAAGATGAGTATTATCAAAAAGCTTCAGTAGCTTCTAATGGTAATCCACAAGTTTATTGGACTCAGTATTCTAAAGCTATACAAGAAGGCTTCTTAACCGAGAATGATTGGCAAATAAAGAAATATCTTGATGAGCAAACTGCTCTTTCTCAAAAACAAGACAGAACAACTGATGACGAGATAAGACTTAAGCAACTTAATAACCTTATAGATCAGCATAAAGGAATTGATCTTGGTGAAAAGCTGTTTACTGAAGATGGAAGTTTTGTAGCTAATAAAAATATAAAATTTGAAAGACCAAGTGAAGTTGCTGATAAGATAGAAAAATATTCTTATTTATATGAGCATACAGATAAAGGAAAGCTTACCTCGTCTAGAGATAACGCTTTTTTCCAGTATGTTTACGCTAAAAGACAATACGATCAAGCTGTTAAGGCTTATAATGAGTCTGGAGACGCTTTGATGGTTAATCCAATAACAGGTAATCCAGATGATGCTGTGGCTACTTTGGCTACAATGAGAAATTACATGGAGGATCGTTTTGCTAATTTCTACTCCATAAACAGGATGATTTTATTGAACTCAGATCCTGGAACAGAAACTAAAGATACTTTCTCTACTGGAGTAGTTGAAGGGCTTAAAGAAAGCTTGGATATAATCTCTTCATCTGTTGGCGCGAATGCAGACAGAGCGATAACATCTATACAGAATCTTGGTTATGAATTGACTGAGGAGCAAGAGAATAAAATAGCTAATGGATTTTGGGAAAATGCCGGTAGAGCAGTTGGTCAATCCATTCCAGCATCAATAGAAATTGGCGCTAATATATTTTTAGGAAATAAAATAGCTGGCGTTGCTGGAATACCAAGACTTGCTAAATTAATATGCGGAACTAACAAATATAAGCAGCTAGCTACCACTATGGTTTTAGACAGTATTGTTCAGGGAGCTGCTTTCTCTATAGCTGATCAGAGTGCTGTTGGTGGAGTTGGAGAAGCTATTGGTCAAAATTTAGCTACTAATGTTTTAAGAAAATTAGGTTTAAAAAATGAAGCTCTAGGATTTGTTACTAGATGGGTTACTGGAGGCTTAACTGAAACAGTTGCTGAAGTATCTGGTCAAATGATTGATTCTTGGGAAGATAATGGGTTTGATTGGCAAAAAGCATCTAAAGAAGTGTTTGGAGAAACAGGCGATTCTGCCGCTGAAATGGTGGCTACTACTTTTATAGTTTCTTTAATGCTTGGTGTTGGTGGTAGTTCTCAGGAATCCGAATGGTTTACATCAAAAAACAGAGATGTTTGGAGTGTGTTCTTGAAAGAGGCTCAGGATTATGTAAACGCTTCTGACTCAAAAAGCCCTATAGTTAAAGAAGCTCAAAAAATTAATCTAAATACTCCTATAACGGAAGAAGAGATAGCTAAAAAAGACGCTATAATCGAGAAAAAGAATAACGGAGAAGAGCTTACTGAAGAAGAGATAGCAGAATCAGAAATGATCGCTACAAAAGAAGATGTTCAGAAAGGTTTTGATCCAGGAGGAGTAGAGATAGAATTTGATGTTACAGGTATTAAGCCTGTTGAAGAAAAGAAACAATCAAAAGCTGAGCAAAAAGGAACAAAGGTTGTTGGAAATGCAATCGTAGAAACTCCTACCACTGTTGTTAAGGCAACAGAGAAGAAAGCTCCATCAAGAAAAACAG
>JACCDG011355133.1_pt1 | contig 26883 bp, 20 predicted proteins | sample 7442471 | NCBI WGS metagenome assembly JACCDG01 (sample SAMN15323444, study PRJNA562643) | freshwater metagenome | isolation source: river surface water | place: USA:Blue River Watershed | collected 2017-08-17 | reverse complement strand
GGATAAACACAGCTCGCATCACAACTGCACCAAATATCCCCCATGTTAAAACTTTACGCTGATATTGTTGCGGCACTTTAAAATAAGAAAATATTAATAAGAAGACGAATAAATTATCGACGCTAAGCGATTCTTCAACCACATACCCCGCTAAAAACTCAAGTGCTTTAACCTTACCAAACCAAAAATAAATCCCTAAATTAAAAATCAATGCCAATGAAATCCAAAAACCACTTAATAACAATGCTTTTTTAAAGCTAAGATCTTTGTTTTTATTATTAAAGACAACAAGGTCCAGGATTAATAAAGCGGCAATAAACAAATTAAAGATAACCCATGTTGAAAAAGGAACATCAACCATTGGTGAAATAGGGGCTGCGCTCATCGTTGGTAAACCTCACTCTTTCCGCCACTTTTATGTTGTACACAGATAGAACTAATCACAATATCCTGCCCAAAACATTTCATCATGTCATAAATACACAATGAACTCGCACTCACCGCCGTTAACGCTTCCATTTCAACACCTGTTTTACTATGCGTGACCACTTCTGCGGTCACAATGAGCTTATGCGTGCTTTTAACAGCTTTAATATCCACCTTCACTTGTTCTAAAGGCAAAGGATGACATAAAGGCAAAATATCTGCGGTTTTCTTAGCCGCCATAATACCTGCTAAGCGGGCCACTTCAAACACATCTCCTTTAGGAGAACCTTGGGTCATTAATATTTTAAATGCTTTCGCGGATAAATGAACCTCGCCACTTGCTATAGCACAGCGACGGGTAATTGGCTTAGGTGATACATCGACCATGGATACAACAGATTTAATCTTCATGCCCTACTTTTCCTCGTTTTGACTTAATGGATGAACGGTGTTTCTTTTGGGCCAGCATCTTTTCTTTCGCGGAGACACTTTTACGTCGATTTTGACGACGGAGCTTTTCTCGAACAGCCTTCTTTTGAGCTGCTTTTTGCTGGTATAATTGAGCTACTTTGGCGTTTAATAACTCCCAGGCAAGTTTACGATTTAAATCTTGCCGACGTGATTCCTGGCACTTGACACTGATACCCGTTGGAAGATGAATCAGCTGAACGCATGTGGATGTCTTATTGACATTCTGGCCACCCGGACCAGATGAACGAACAAATGCTTCGGTTACATCTTTTTTGTCGATGATAAACGGCACAAGACCCCTGCCCATTGCTTACCTTTGACGATTTGAACAACTTCAAGAGGCGGTTTTAAAAACCCTTGGTTAAATTTCTCCCAATTATCTAATGAAATCCCTGAAACCGCAAGTAAACCATTGGGTTTAACAAACCGAACAATTTGCCTTCTAAATGATACTAAATCATGGGTTACTAAATTTGCTGCCACATAATCGTACTGCGTTGAATGCTTCATATCAGCAATGTCACGGCACAATACCCGAAATGGCAATTTGTTTAACTGGCCATTTTTTTTCGCTGCTTCCACACTTAATTGGCCAATATCAATGGCAAGCACCTGCTTTGCCCCTGACTTCAGCGCGACGAGTGTAAGCACACCTGTTCCTGTCCCTATATCAAAAAAAGATTTGAACTGCCCTTGAGCATCTTCAATAAATTGCGACATGATCCTCGTTGTCTCATGCAAACCTGTCCCAAAAGACATGAGCGTATCCATGAGAATATAGTCGCGGTTCTTCTTCACTTTATATTTATCGAAATGCCACAATGGCACAACATCGAGCTTTTTAGTTAAACGCCCAGGCTTCCATCCTTTTTTCCATTTGCTCGCCCAATCATCCGGCTTTAACAACTTGACTGCCCACGTCACATCCTTAAATGCCAGCTTCTTTAATAAAGCACTAGCCCGACGAATAGCTACGGGCTCTTCACGGTAAACCATTAATTGCCAATGGCCGGCAATGAGTGATGTGATTAATTCTCCCTGGTTAAATCCAAGATTAACTAAGACACTTTCCACAATACCCAATACATTTTCATGGGCAACATGAATTGTGAGACGATAGACTTTGGTAGGAACACGTTCTTGATAATTCATAACAAATAAAAAACCCCACCTAACACATGAGGCGGGATTTTCTTTTAATCACCTTAATTGAGAAAATTAGGCTGCTTTACGGACATTCTGAGCCTGATCACCTTTGTCACTCTTGATCAGATCATACTCGACATCTTGCCCTTGGGTCAATGTTTTATATCCATCCCCCGTCACCGCGGAATAATGGACAAAAATATCTTTGCCAGTATCTTCAGCTGTGATAAAACCAAAACCTTTTTGATTATTAAACCACTTCACTTTTCCCTTAGCCATATTACTTAACCTCCCTTGAATAAAGCCCTCACTCATGGGGCTAAAATAAAAAAAGCCGCTCTGGGAAAAATGCCCGACGGCTTATCCTTTAACTCTATGTAAGTACTTGACGATTAATAACAAACTCATCTCACTCAAAATTATAAACATTCAACAAGTAGTGTCAATTAAGATTTAATATCTTTTATGGTGCAACAATTACAAGTGCCTGCTTTGCTTAGCTTTATATAAACTTTGATCAGCAATGGCAATAAGTTTTTTTGATGAATCAATACCCTTCGCAGGAAATCCACTAAAGCCCATGCTAAAACTAACACGTACATCTTTGTACTGAATTGATTTATCTTTCTGTAAATATTCTTGAATACGCCGTGCTGGGATTAATGCTTGATCCAATGGTGTTTGGGTCAAGACAATTAAGAATTCATCTCCTCCATAACGACCTACTAAATCACTAGCCCGCAAATTTACTTTCAAGGCTTTCGCAATTTTCTTAAGAAGCTGATCCCCTTTTAAATGGCCATACTGATCATTCACTTGTTTAAACCCGTCGACATCAATTAAAATGCATGACAAAGGTAAACGGTAATGCTTGGCCCGTTTTAATTCCTGGTCTAACCATTTCATAATGGTACGGTGATTTAATAAACCGGTTAGCCCATCATGTTGAGCTAAACGCGTTAAACGCAGCTCAGTCAGTTTTCTTTCAGTAATATCCTGCAAGATAATGATAGTCTGCTTGTTCTTAAGCGCTTTGATGCGGACAAATAAATAAACGATTTTGTTTTTTAGATTCTTGGATTTGATTTCATGGTCAACATAAGAATCGGAAGGGGTAAAACCTTTAACAATTTTCTTTAGATTTGCTTTAAACCAGGCATTGAATTGATCAACACTCTTCGCTTTGATCAATTCAATGCATGATTCATTCGCTTTAATAATGCCAAAGGCATCATTTAATAAAATAATCGGGATGGGTGTTAAATCAAAGACTTTGCCGAGTAAGTCTTTTTCTTCTTTAAAAAGTTTATATTCAACGGCTATTCGACGCTGATTTAACGGCATAACTCGCCTCTACGATTTAAACGTAATTAAAGACGGCGCATAATGCGCTGGGGCTTGGTATCCTAATAAATTTAATAAAGTCGCTGCAACATTTGCTAAACCAGGAGTGTCTAACTTTGCAAATGTGTATTCACCTTTATAATTTGGATCAACAATGGCACATGGCACAGGATTCAATGAATGAGCCGTCGACACTTGCTTCTTGCCATTTTTAACCGTATACATTTCATCGGCATTCCCATGATCGGCTAAAACAACGACAATCCCATTTAATGCTTTAACCACATCAATTAATTTAGCGACACAGACATCGGTCACTTCAACGGATTTGATAATCGCTTCGGTCACACCTGTATGACCCACCATGTCTCCATTAGGAAAATTAATACGGCCAAATTTAAACTTCCCACTTTGAAGCAAAGTGGTTGTGGCTTCAGCAATCTCAAATGCTTTCATAGCTGGCGCTTGATCAAAACGGATTTTATCAGAAGGAACTTCCACATATTTCTCTAATGATTCATTGATATACCCTGTTTTATTCCCATTCCAGAAATAAGTAACGTGGCCAAATTTCTGAGTTTCTGATACAGCAAAAGCTGGGATATTATTGGCACACATATACACACCCACTGGATCACTAATCGCAGGTGGTTGAACCAAGAAATGCTTAGGGATATGTTGATCTCCGTCGTATTGCATCATCCCAGCAAATAAAACATCAGGAACACGCACACGATCAAACTTATCAAACTCAACTAAATCAAAAGCCATGGATAATTCAATGGCACGATCTCCTCGGAAATTAAAGAAAATAACCGAATCGCCATCTTCAATGGTGCCAACAGGAGAACCATCATCTTCAATGACAAAAGAATCAAGGTATTGATCTGTTATTTTAGGATCTTCGGCATAATAAGTTTCAACGGCTTCTTTGGCAGAAGCAAAACGACGCCCACGCCCAAGCACATGCGCTTTCCAACCCCGTTCAACAATCGTCCAATCGGCATTGTAACGGTCCATCGTCGTCACCATGCGTCCCCCACCGGAAGCAATGCAATAATCATAGCCTTTGGAACGATTGGCTTTATTCACTTCCGCTAATAATTGTTCAATAGTGTCAATATAAGTTAATGCTGATTTTTCATACACATCACGCCCATCTAGTAAAATATGCAAACGCAGGCGTTGAACCCCTTCAGCCGCTGCATGCTTAATCATGGCGATAACATGTGCGATATTTGAATGCACATTTCCGTCGGATAAAAGACCAATTAAATGAAGTATTTTATGATTGTCACGCGCACGGGTAATTAATTTCTTCCACACATCCGTTTGAAAAAAGACACCGCTATCAATCGAATTCGACACAAGTTTAGCCCCTTGATCAAATACACGGCCGGCTCCAAGCGCATTATGCCCCACTTCACTATTACCCATATCATCATCACTCGGCATACCAACAGCGGTGCCATGGGCTTTGAGTTTGGTATATAATGGAGATTTGACTAATTCATCTAAACAGGGTGTCTTGGCTAAGAAGACACCATCGGAATCATCTTGTTTACCTAAACCAACCCCATCCATGATGATCAATAAGACTGGACCTGGGCGGGGTGTAAAATTAGCAATACGTTGTAATTCGAAAGACATGTGTAATCCTTATCGTTAATAAAAGATTGATATTATGACGATTTCTTTTTTGTCGCTTTTTTAATCGAGGGCTTTAGAGCAGAGGGCATATGATATTTAACCCATGCTTCCGCATGATATTGAAGCCAATCTTCGGCAGCAGCTTGATATCCGATATCAAAACCAGCAATTTCACTCTCTAACCACTTATGCCGGTTGATTTCTTCAATAGCTTTTTTATTGCGCAATAATTTTTTTGGATCGATCAATGCCATATGAACCCTAAAAAAATTTTAACCTAAACTATTGTAATCTTTTAAGCTGCGAGATTCAAGCTAGAAAACCCTAAAACGAATTTGTTCATCATAAGGCACTGAGTTTTCGGGAACTGATTTAAGCAAGGTGAATGCTTTGAAATATTCCTGAGCATGTGGCGTATCGTGAGATATGTCAAAAATACGTGATAACCAAAAATACGCCCAGGGGGCTTTTGGATCAAGTTCAACAGTCTTTTGAAATAGTAAAACAGCTTTGTCTAATTGTTGGGTCTTAAATGCAGCTAGTGCCGCATAATAATAAAATGGAGCCATCTGTGGATATTCATGGGCTTCAATATTTTTGGTGGCATACGTCCATAACATCGCATCTGCCCCCATCTTATCTAATGAAGCCAGTAATAATATTCTTGCTCCCTGCTGTGCGTATTGAATTCTGCTTTCGAGAGAAACATCAAATACCCTCGAGGAGAAAATCTGCCGGTACATGATTGATTCAAGCATGAACTTAGCGATCACCGCAGACGGAATTTGGGTAGCACGTTGCAAATGGTCTACGGCCTCTTTATATTGCCCCTGCTTGTAATAATAAACACCTAAATTATAATCAGGCCAAAAAAGCACTGCTGCTTTTTGGGATGACTTTTCTAATAAACGGACACCCTTTTTACAATCTCCTGATTGGCATAATAAAGCGCCTTGAATACTTTGGCCAACAGGATCATCTGCCACATAACTTAATACCAAATCCATATACCCTTCAAAAAGATGCCACTTTTTGGGTATCAGTGAGCCTCGACCTAATTCATACAAAACAAGGGCTTCAAAGTTTGGACGATTATCATTTAATCTTTTGACTTTCAAACGCTCATGTATACCCTTAAGATCAATAACAGATGGCGCAATCAAGCATATCAATAAATAGAGCCACCCCACGCGCGTCAATAGCCATTTCCCACAGTTCAATAAAAGTTCTTTTAAGTTCATAACCGTCTAATCCATAATGTTACAAGCAAGCCCAAACATGCATTAAACAGCACTAAATAAAACCAATGCCCTGCGTACACAAAAGGTTTATCAAAATCAAAATGAACTTCTGTCTTTCCTGCAGGCAACCAAACGCCTTGATAGGTGTAATTGGAACGAATCAGTCGGGCTGGTTTATTATTTAAAGTAACATGCCAACGTGCATGGAAATTATTATTAAATACTAAAAATTTCGGAGAACTCAGCGTTACACTTAAATGGACATTATTGGGTCCAAATTTCTTCCATACAACTCTTGGATCATTACGTAACACAATATCGACGTGTTGATTGTTAGGGTTAAGTTGCTTTTCATCGTCTAAAGATGCATTAAAGATATACGCCACATTCTCTTCATTCTTCATGGATTTCTCTAATGTTTTCCAGAATTGATCATTCGAGGTATTAATCATGCGGGTATTGTCATAAAGACGTATTGGAAACGCGGCAAACTTAAATAATATTCTCATATCAATATTCTGATAAATATCAGCATACCAGCGACTCGAATAGTACAAATTATTAGACTGGATTTTCTTAAAATTCCCTTCAATTGTTGAATCATCCCCTAACACTGCTGCTGTATTTCCATATTTATGATTTTCATAATTTGCTTTTGTAAATGTTAATGGAATGACCGTTTGTTTCATATTCAACGTTAAGTCATGATAAACAATATATGATTGGCCTACAATAAATAGAATAGTGACGAGGGTTATCCCTTTTTTAAAACGTTGCACCATCTGACTCTGTGGCCACTTATGTTCAACATTCTTTAAAAGCGATGTTAAACAAGCGCACACCCAAAAGACAGTAAGCGGTAAAATGGCTAACCAAAAGAAGTAGTAAATATTGCGAATGAATTTAAAGAAGAATACATGTTTAAATAGAAATTCATGTAAAAACGATGATCGTGTAATTGTCAGCAGTAATAAAAACCCTATCATGATAAATACGCTCACAATTAAACGATTAAGTTTTGCGAATGCGGCGATCACCATAAAAAAGATAAAAATATAAGGAATATAAAAATCCCCTAACTGCATATTGTCAAGATGGCCAAAGTATTTATCAAAAGAACTATTGTTAATAAAGTCACCGCTTGCCGCCTTATCAAGACTAACGGCAACCGCCGAGGATACCTCTGATCCAGCCCCACGCATCGGCATCACAAAATCACCGGCTTTGGATTCAAGGTAAAGCCAATAACCAGGCAAAACAGCTAATGCCAGAAAAATAATCGTGGCAACAACCAGCAAGCGATGTTGTTTAAAGAACTGCCATGAGCGTAGGCAAATTTGCCAACATTCTTTGGAATAAAAAGATGCCATCAGGATAAGAAATAAAGAAAACAGTGTTAAAAAATAAAATGGAATATACGTCGTGACAATTAATCCTAAACAGAAACACAATCCAACCCATTGATAGGAACGAAAATCACGGACAAAACGCAGGAGAAAATAGAAAAACCAGACAAGAGGAACAAATAATAAAATGATGTAATTATAAAATAATTGGGTGCCCAATGAGGAAAATAACAGGATGCAATATCCGAGGTATGCAACATAGGCGTCTTTTAAAATAAACCGTGTTAGCAAATAAAAACCTGCTACTCCTAAAGCGTAATAAATGACTAAAAAGAATATATACGCTGTGGGGTGAGAAAATCCCAACAGTTTTAATAGCACAATGATTAAATAAAAAGGATTAAATTCGCCGATACGACGTAAAAAGAAATGATACGGAGCTCCATCCGACCAAAAAGGATCCCAGAGCTGATAGTGACCTTTGGCTAACTGGTCAGTAAATATCCCAATATGTTCATAATAACTAACAGCATCGGAGACAAACTCACTTTGCCCCGATAAGAAAAATCTGAAGAAAAACATCCAGATCAAGAATGGGACAAGCCAAAGCCAGAATTGAGTTGATTTAAGAATGTTCATGGGGATTGCCTAATCATAGTCCTGATATGATACGCCACAACACCAAAAGCAACAGCGACATTTAAAGAATTTTTAATGCCCGCCATAGGGATTTCAACGGCCGCGTCACAGAGCTTCACTAATTGCTCTCCTACTCCCTCGATTTCATTACCTAAGACCAAACAGACAGGGGTTTTGGGCTTAAATTCATCATGGGCGACAGCGCCTTGCATTTGTTCAAGTAAAACAATTTGATAGCCTTGACCTTTAATCTCTTTGACTAAACTCAAAATATCTTCTTTATATTCCCACGGCACAGATTGTTCTGCGCCCAAGGCTGTTTTTGCAATGCCTGATTGAGGTGGATAGCCGGTAATACCCGTTAACCAAATTTTCTCAACGCCAACGGCGTCTGCTGTTCTAAAAATAGAACCGACATTATGCAAGCTGCGAATACTATTAAGAACAACACACAAAGGCAAATGCTTTGCTTTCATGCTCTCGACTTGACGCGCGACAATCTCGCTATGGGTGAGTTTACGAAAATGATCGTGGCTCACACTAATTTCTTCCACTCATTAAAAACATGATTCGCTAAAGGCTCAATAACCTGAGGAGAAAAATCGAATTGAATCCCTGCGGCTTCATACAATTTAGGCAAAGGTTGTGATCCGCCTAAACTTAACCCTTTTTTATAACTCGTCAAGGCTTGAGCAAAACCCTGTTGGGATTTAACCCACAATTGCAATGCCCCTAATTGGGCGATGCCGTATTCAATGTAATAGAATGGCACTTCAAAGACATGCAATTGACGATGCCACACAAAAGCCCGCACTTCTTCCAAAGAAGTCCAGTCGATAAATTGCCCGCCAAATTGCTGATAAAATCCAATCCAGGCTTGTTGACGTTCTTTCGATGAATGACCAGGATGCTCGTACATCCAGTGTTGAAAAGCATCAATGGTAGCGACCCACGCAAGAGTGTGAATAATACCTTCTAAATGTTCTCGATTAGAACGCTTGGCATCTTCTTTGGAATAAAATTCGTTGATATGTGTTCCACCCAATAATTCCATAGCCATGGACGCCACTTCACAAAATTCCATCGGCGCATGACGGTAATCTAATAAAGGTTCATCACTGGCTGCAATGGCATGAAACGCATGCCCGGCTTCATGCAATAAGGTACGCACATCATCATCAACACCGACGGAATTCATGAAAATAAAAGGAACACGCGCTTCAGACAATGTATTTTGATAACCACCAGGTGCTTTGCCTTTACGGCTTTGCAAATCCAATAAATCACCTTGTTTCATGGAAAGAAATTGTTTTGCCAAATCTTTATCAAGTTTATTAAAGATTCCCTGTACTCCGTCGATTAATTTATCCACCTTGGTAAAAGGTTTTAATGGAGACCGCCCCAAAGAATCAACCGCAAGGTCCCATGGTCTTAAGGACGTGACCTTCATTTCTTTCTTACGTTGATCTAACATGTGTTTATACAAAGGGACTATAAGTTTCTCGACGGATTCATGGTATTTCTTGCAATCATAGGGTGTATAATCAAAACGGTGATACGCTTTAAATTGATAATCAACAAAACTTTTAAAACCAGCATTAGAGGCGACCGTATTTCGTAATTTATACATCTCATCAAAAATAGACTCCAACTTGTCTTTATCTTTTAAACGCCGCTGGCTACTCGCTCTCCATGCGGCTTCACGCAATGCCCTGTCATTTTCTAACTGAAACTTTCCCATTTCCGGCATGGTGCGTTCTTGACCTTGAAATTCCACCGTCATGGCCCCACACACAGTTTGATATTCTTGACTTTTTAATTCCACTTGTGTTTGCAAAGGCACATTTTCAGGCCGGAATAATTCAATATCCGTTTTCACGGATTTAACATAAATCCCATAACGATTTGGATCTAACGCAAATACTTTGGCCGCATCGATGAGCTTTTTATTCAAACGGTCATTAAAAGGCTTCACCGCAGGCGAGATGGTTTGGATAAATTCCGTATAGGCATTGGCTTTAGCGGTATCATCGGTGTGACAGGTCATATCAATGTATAAAATGGACCCTGCCTGGGATAAGGCTGACTCTAATTCTGACCTATCTAATAGCCATTGTTCTAAATCTTTGGCTGAACCAATGGAGCGCGTTTCAAGTAATTTATAGTACTTCACAACCGTATCTAAATCTGCCAAATCAGCCTCAGTGGCAATAAATGTACGGGCTTGATAGGGTTTTAATGTGGTCCAATTCATAGGTTTTAGGTCTTTCTAATATAGAAATAATTTTGGCTTGACAATAAGCCCATTTAGGGTATATTTAACATTCTTAAATTTTAGCTTAAATTCATGTTTTTCTTAAGAGAGGTTCGTTATGAGATCTTGTATTGTTTGCGCCAAAACTACCGGAGTTGGAGTTAAATATCGCCGTCGCGGTATGGAAAAGAAAAAAGGTGGTGCTGGTTCCAAAGTTGTTGGTAAAAGCCGCCGCCAAGTGCTCCCTAATTTACAGCGCATTAAAATTAATGTGAATGGTACTGTTCAACGTTCTTTAGTTTGCACAAGCTGTATTCAAGCCAATAAAGTATTGCGCGCTTAAATCTTATTTATTTTATCTAAAAAAGGGTAAATTCTTTAAACGAATTTACCCTTTTTTATTTAGACAATCTTAATGTCTTTAATGATCAACTGCACTGTAGGTAATTTGTTCCAATCGTCGATTTCAAGGCTATAGGCGAGATCAATGATTGTTCCTTGATTCAATTCTTTTTGTCGTCCACCCATCCCAAAGCCCACCGCATTATAGGTCCTTACCCCATCGGTCACAGAGAACTTGAGCGTATCCTTGGCTAATACTTGAGCAGAAGTTTTAATTTTTAATTGCCGTGTGCATAAAATCACCGGGGCATTGCCTTCACCATGTGGTTGCATGGTGGCAATTAATTTTGTTAAGGGTAAATCAATTAATGACAATGGCAATTGGGCATCAATATCTAAGGTCGGTCCAAGAGGCTCTTCAGCCAAAACTTGCTGGGCCCATTCATTGATAGAACGACGAAATGTGGCAATATTATCCTCTTTAATTGTCACACCCGCAGCACGTTTGTGACCACCATACGCTTCTAAAGAATTAGAACATTTGGTCAATGCCTCATGCAAATGAAAACCTTCCATGGAACGGGCTGATCCACTGCCGACACCTTCGCGTACAGAAATCACAAAAGTCGGGCGATAATATTTTTCTAAAATACGACTTGCGGCAATACCCAAAACCCCTTTATGCCACCCTTCTTTATGCACGACGATAATCTGTTCTTGGTGAAGGCCTTGATCTTCAATCATGGTCATGGCTTCGGTGATGACTTCTTGCTGCATTTTTTGACGCTCGAGGTTATGCTTCTCTAAACCTTGCGCTAAAATCATGGCTTCTTCAGGGTCATTCGTTAAAAGTAAATCTAATGCCATCGTCGCTGAATCCATGCGTCCTGCGGCATTTAAGCGTGGGCCTAAGACAAAGCCGATAAAATAAGGCTTCATGGGTTTGCCGGAAATTTTAGTAATATCTAATAAGGCCCTTAAACCTGGCTTCTTGGTGCGCTGTAAAATAGGCAAACCTAATTTCACAAAAATTCTATTTTCCCCATGCAAAGGAACCACGTCGGCCACAGTACCTAAGGCAATTAAATCTAATTCTTCCGGAGGAATTGTGCCTAATACTGCTTGGATTAACTTACCTGCTAAACCAGCCGCACATAAATGTTTGAAAGGATATAAACAGTCTTCACGTTTAGGATCAATAACCGCATGCGCATTAGGCAAATGACCCGCATCAGGCTCGTGATGGTCGAGGACAATCACGTCTATGCCTGCTTTTTGCAAGGCATCAATGGCAGCAAACGCATTAATCCCGCAATCCACCGCTAAGAGAATCGACACTTTTTCTTTAAGTGCATATTTTACAATCGACTCATTAAGCCCATAGCCCTCTTCCATACGATGTGGGATATAGTTAATCGCATCAATGCCCATGCGTTTAAAGAGACGTCGTAATAAAGCACTAGAGGTTACCCCGTCGACATCATAGTCACCAAAAATAAGAATCTTTTGTTTCTTTAATTTGGCCTTTTCAAGACGGGCCACGGCCTTATCCATATCCGTTAATAAAAATGGATTATACAAATGTGGCATATCCCCCGTCATAAATAATTTAATCGCGGCTTCGGTTAAAAGGCCTCGATTGATTAAGAGTTGGGCAATAAGAGCAGGAATGTTTAATGAATCGGAAATTTTCTTGGAAAGAGTGTCATCAGCAGATTTAATTAACCATCGTTTATCCATGAGCCTACATTTTCTCTGGCGCATTCACGCCAAGTAATTGTAATCCTTGTTGAAGAACCATCCGTGTGGCTTCAATTAACGCCAAACGTTCGGATGACAGAGCGGGATTTGTATCATCAAGGACCCTATGATTATCATAAAATTTATGAAAGGCCCCTGATAATTCCTGTAAATAACGGCCTAATGAAAATGGATCCAATGACTTCGCACAGCCAATAAGCACATCACCAAAAAGAGCCATGCTACGTATTAAATTAATTTCTTGCTCTTCTTTTAATAAATGAATGCCTTTAAATTGAGGTGTCAAACCAAACTCGTCTTTACCCCGACGGACAATGCTATGAATACGGGCATGGGCATATTGAATATAATACACTGGATTCTCAGCGCTTTGCTTCTTGGCTAATTCTAAATCAAATTCCAAATGCGCACTGGTTTGACGCATGAGAAAAAAGAAACGACCGGCATCAGAACCCACTTCATCAATAACTTCCCGCAAGGTAATAAATTCCCCACGACGGGTCGACATTGATACTTCTTTGCCATTACGATAAATTGTAGCTAATTGCACAATAATAACATCAAGCGCATCCACTGTCTTACCCAAAGCAGCAGCAGCAGCTTTAATGCGTGGGATATACCCATGATGATCAGGCCCTAAAATATTCACAACCCGATCAAAACCTCGTCGGAATTTATCCTGATGATAGACAATATCCGGCGTTAAATAGGTATAAGACCCATCACTCTTTTGCACCACACGATCTTTATCATCGCCCCATAAGGTCGACTTAAACCACAATGCCCCTTCATGAGGATATACATATTCTTTGGACTTCAAATTTGCTAAGAGTGCTTCAATGGCTTTCACATCAGCAATCTTCGACTGGTAGGACCAAATATCAAAATGAACACCAAAATCTTCCAAGTCGGTATTAATAGTTTTCATTAAATACTCAACACCGAATTGGCGGTAACTATAATCAGAAATCTCTGGTAAATCGTTTAAAGACTTAATTCCCTTTAAATGAATAAATTGCTGGGCCATGACCCGAATATACTCGCCTTGGTAATGATCTTCAGGGAATGTTACAGTATCTCCCAGAATTTCACGCGCACGGTAGGCAATGGATCTACCTAAAATATTAATCTGATTGCCTTCATCATTGACGTAATATTCTTTTTTGGCATTAAAGCCAACTAACTTCAAAATATTTACCAAACTATCCCCGACGGCCGCTTGACGGCCATGGGCCACTGTCAAAGGACCAGTTGGATTAGCACTGACAAACTCTAAACAAAATTGCTGACCTTGACCAAAATTTGATTTACCGTTATTGCCACCTTGACTAAGCACATCCATTAAGACATCACAAAAAGCCTGCTTGGATAAATAAAAATTAATAAAACCAGGGGCCTTCACATCAATGCGTTCAACTAAATTTTTTAATTCATGATTAGCCAATTTACTTGTCATTGTCTCAACAAGATCTTTGGCGATCATTAAAGGATTCTTCTTTAATTGGCGCGCCAATTGCATGGCAATATTGGTACTAAAATCACCATGGGCTTTATCAGCGGGAATATCGAGATTAACAGCGGGTAAGGTTACGTCACCGAGATTGGATAAAGAGGAACTGATCAAATCCACTATTTGACGACGTAAGTGAACGTACATAATGATGTATTAAACTTTTGACTTCTTGGATGATTTTAACTTTGGGGTGGTCACCGGCGCATCTTGCCACAAATGCTCAAGTTCATAAAACTCTCGTGCATCCGGTTCAAACACATGGACCACAACATCTCCCATGTCTAATAACATCCACGCCCCATGCTCAGGGTTTGGATTAAATACAGCTAAATTTTTTGAACCTTTACCCAAATTCGCTTTTAAACCAAGTGCCCTCAAATCATCCTCAACACCTTCCGCAATGGCTTTCACATGGCGGCTAGATGTTCCTGTTGCGATGACAAAAAAGTCACAGAAATTGACAAGCTTACGCATGTCAAGCATGACAATGTCCTGTGCTTTTTTGTCATCAGCAAAAAGAATGATTTTTTTAGCTAATTGGAGCGATGTTAATGATTTGGATAAGGCCACAGAAATAATTACTTTTTCTTCAATTTTGTTGCTTGATCCTTGCTTAAAACGCGCCAGCACTCATGGCCGCCTTGAAGAGACTTAGCTACCGCAAAGAAACGACCGCTTTTTTCTCTAACTTCAAAATCTGCGGTTTCAAATTTTGCCTTGGTTTTCACATCGTAGAAAGAAACTTTCTCCATCAAAACCTCCTGCCTAAATAAATACTGGTTATTACTGAATTTAAGAGAGTTTACTGTAAGCCTGAATCTTTGTCAATGCCAATCACGAACCATTTTCGGTTTTAACGGACCGGCCCATCAAATCACCCATGGCTTTACGGGGATTTTTACCTTCAAAAACAATTTTATACACTTGCTCCACAATCGGCATAGGGATCTTACGAGCACGGCTTAAACGATACGCGGCCTTCGCCGTAATCACGCCTTCAGCCACTTGTGGCATACCCTTTAAAATCGCTGTAATGGACTTACCCTTACCCAATTGCTCGCCTACGGTACGGTTACGGCTATGTGGACTAAAACAGGTTGTAATCAAATCCCCTAGCCCTGTTAAACCATAAAAAGTCTGTTGCTTACCACCTAAAGCAACACCTAATCTTGAAATTTCAACTAAACCGCGTGCCACAACTGCGGCTTTCGCATTGGTACCTAAACCCAACCCATCGCACATGCCGCAGGCTAGGGCAATAACATTCTTAAGACTTCCCCCCACCTCAACACCAATCACATCGGTATTGGTGTAAATACGAAATGTCGGGGAATGAACAATGGCTTGAAGTTGTTGCGCCAAACGTAAATCACGGCAGGCAATAACGGCAGTTGTTGGTATTTCAGCCGCCACTTCACCGGCAATTGTTGGGCCAGAAAGAATAGCGAGCTTCACTTTGCCTAAATAGGCTTCAATCATTTCGCTCATGCGTTGATGCGTCACAGGGTGAATCCCTTTAACAATACTTAAGAACACTTTATTCTTAAAATTACCACCCTTTAATTGACGTAAGACACCTTCTAAATATTCAGAGGGCGTTGCGAGGATAATTAAATCCGCTCCGTCAACAGCTTCATGAATATTACTTGTCACACTTAAGTGTTTAGGAAATTTAAAACCAGGAAGGAATTTGGTGTTTTCTCTTTTTTTCTGAAGGTGTTGCACATTCGCATCAAAAGCACCCCAGAGAGTTACCGGAAATTTTTTCTTAGCCAAATGAATCGCGATGGTTGTTCCCCATGCGCCATCTCCTAAGACTGTAACTGTACGTAAAGATTTAAGTGTCATCGCCAAATGAAAATCTCCCGAAGAACTTCGAACATATAGGCAGCGCCCCACTTTAATACTTGAAGCTTACGTTCCCCACCTTCACGCTTTGGTTCATCACCTGGTATATCAATGACTTTTAATTTACGTTTCGCCGCGCGGATAGATAATAATGGTTCCCAGCTGATTTTTGTTTTAAATAATTTTTCTTCCGTCGTGAAACTTTCTTCTTTATCTAAATCTAATTCTTTAATTAATTTAGTGGCATACATGCGGTAAATGACCATGGCATCTGTGTACTTTGATCCGTGGCATAAATTAATCATGTTAGTGAATAACCAATTCCCAAATGATGTTACTGTATCATCGTCTTCACTCTTCGCACCTTGGGCATAGCGTGAGACAATGACCATGTCATAACCTTCTTTATATTTATTGATACAAACTGGAATTAATTCGGGAATTGAATTACCATCGGGGCTAAACGTTAAGATCACATCACCGGTGATGGCAGGAAGCGCATCCATATAGGCACCACGAATCCCAGGTGTTTTTTGCATGACCACATCATAACCCATTTGACGCGCGATATCAGCGGTACCATCTTTGGAATTACCGTCGACAACTAAGATTTGATGGACCCATTCTTTTTTTACCTTAGGCATCACGGTACGCATACCGATTGCTTCATTTAAGGTAGGAATTAATAATGTAACTTTCATTGATGCCTTTCAATTCAGATTTTTAATTAAGATGACTTATTATAAGGAGATGGTGGGTCTTGTACATGGGAAAATAAGAAAAAAATGGAGCGGGCGGAGAGAATCGAACCCTCGCTACTAGCTTGGAAGGCTAGAGTTCTACCACTGAACTACGCCCGCGTCGCTTACTACGTCCCGCGTTGCGGGACTCCGTTGCGCTCCCCAAGGGAAACCTACGGTTTCCCTATGGCGCTCGCCTACGGCTCGCTGTTACCCTTCCCTGATTTATAGGGAGTGTAACTTTTTAATGAAAAATTCTTTTTGAAGGATTCGAGATACGAGATATGAAATTAGATTTTCCTTTAATCAAATCTCATATCTCGAATTTCGAATCTCATATACATGGGCAGTGAAGGATTCGAACCTCCGAAGCGTGTGCAGCAGATTTACAGTCTGCCCCCGTTGACCACTTGGGTAACTGCCCGTAATTTCCAAAAATAACTATATCAAATATGTTCCAGAAAGATTACGGGCTGTCCCGTCTTCCTTTGAAATCTTTTCCTAAAAAAGACGGGGCTGCCCGTTCACTCGATATAAAGCTACACCCAATCAACAAAAATCAAAAAAGCTGGCTAGAGGCTTCGAACCCCCGACCTGCTGATTACAAATCAGCTGCTCTACCAACTGAGCTAAGCCAGCATTATCTACTTCGCAAATTTAAGAAGAGCTTTGGAAACAGAAGTGAAATTATACAATAAATTTTCTGAATGTATACCACTTTTTTCCATTAAACCTAGACTGTCTAGGCGCCTATGGAAATCAATTAGAAGCGCGATCTATTTCTCGCCAGACAGCACTGGTGGAATTATAAATCAATTTAAGAATGGTATTATTCCCCATGGTGAAGGATACACCTTGGGTTAATTTTAGACCATCACCATCGTGGAATTTAACGGTATTTGTGTCACTGGTGCCATATAAAGTAAGTTCTTGACCGTCTGCACCAGCAGCGATTTGGGTGACTCCGTTACTGATTACAACAGCACCACCTGAGCCTGCAATTTTAATATATGAATTACCAACTGTTGTTAAACCAGCTCCTGCAGTAATACTTTGTACTGAACTTGTCGGAGTTAGCAATACTATACCCAGCGACGCTGTTCCATTAATATCTAATTTAGATTGAGGAATCCACGTCCCAATCCCAACATTCCCATTCATGACAGATAATCCTGATGTCGTTGTAAAAGTGGTTCCAATCCCTACACTACCATTTGAATCAATCACAAACGGTGAGGTATCTCCTGCCACATCCTCAACTTTAAAAGAATCTGCAGCTGCTGTTTGTAACACATTAAATGCCGCTATCGGGAAAAATGTTCCTATCCCCACATTCCCTCCACTAGGATTAAACGCCATCTTTCCTGTAACAACACCAGTAGATGTTGTCATACTTTGCATAACCCATCCCGTATCTGCACTAACACCATTGCTCTGATTATACATGGACAAAGTCCTATTACCTATTGACCCCACTGGCGCTTCAATTACGATTCTATTCCCAAAAGTAGGCGCTGCCGCATCATTAAATATAAACTTCCGATCAACAACAGTTGTACCAATACCCACATTACCAGATGACGTAATTACAAAAGGTGATGTATCTCCCGACACATCATCAACCCTAAATGCATCCGCAGCAGCCGCCTGAACAATATGTTCCAATGCGAGAGGTGACCATGTTCCGATACCAACATTATTTTCGACAATCAATCCACCGGGAGGGGCTGCTGTTTGTATATACGGCTGACCCGCCGTGACAGTACCAATGCCAACACCTCCTAATACAGATAATCTACTTCCAGGATTGGCTGTTGCAATACCTAAATTCCCTGTACTGATTAATCGCATCATTTCAAGTGGAGAAACTCCCCCTGAATCAACAGAAAATGACATGTCTGTATCGCCACCTAAAACACGATTTGTACGTATCACGGCTAAACGCCCTCGTACTGTGTTGGTGCTTCCTACACCAAAATCAACACCGACGCCAGACCCAGCAGTTGAACTCTTATTTGAAAGGCGTAACCCAGTGGTATATGTCGTACTCGATGCTGATGTTTCAAGAATATAAGACGGTGCAATTGTACCAACCCCTAAATTACCTTCAAAGACAACCAAACGTCCTTGCGGTGTCGTTGTCCCAAAACCAACATTACCATTCATCACAAGCAATTTTCCTTGCGAGGCATCTACTGTTCCAATACCAACATTGTCAGTCCCTGTCGTTAAATGCACCATAGTCCCATCGTCGGTAAAACCACCCCCAGGCACATTGGTCAAGGCTGATCCATCACCGCTAAAGGCAGTGGCACGTACTGTACCTGTCACATCAAGCGTTGTCCCCGGGACCACTGAACCAATACCCACATTCCCTTGCGCTGTTGAAATAATAAGCTGACCTCCAAAAGGATCAGATGTTCCTATGCCGACATTACCATCGGACTTAACTAATAATGGCGTCGAATCTCCTGTGCCATTATCATTAATCCTAAATAAATCCTGTGCCAATACTGTGGAAATGTCTAACATGGCGTTAGGCTGGGTTGTAGCAATACCTAAATTTCCCGACGAGTCAATGATAAAGGGTGTTTGATCACTGGTGGAATCATCAAAACGAGCTGTTGGTCCTGTACCGGCATTGGTAATAAATAAAGGACTTCCTGATGCAGCTGCATTAGAAACTATCACTCTCACCCCATTACCTGACCCCGTCCCTGAATAAGTACCACCAAACATATTGCCTGTAAAACCATTACTCGAGGAAGTCATATTGACACCCGACCCACTCGTCAATGAATTGCCTTGAAGATTAATTAAACTTCCAGTTGTCGAACCACCAGTATATGTATATACAGATGTAATCGTTAAACCACTTGTTGAATCTGATAATGTTCCATAGCGCGTTGTTCCCGGTACATCTAATGCATAACGTGGTAACCATGTCCCAATCCCCACATTACCACCCATGATAGCCAACGCCCCTCCAGCAATAGTTGTTCCAATCCCAACATTACCCCCGGTGACAATTAATTTTCCATTGGAGGCATCTGTGGTTCCAATGCCTACATTATCCGTCGATGTTGTTAAATGAACTATCGTCCCATCATCAGTTAATCCACCACCAGCCACATTAGTCAATGCAGATCCATCTCCGCTAAATGCTGTCGCGCGCACCGTACCTGTCACATCAAGCGCAGTGCCGGGTGCCAATGAACCAATACCCACATTCCCACCCGTCGTCGGGATAATTAATTTTCCACCAAATGGATTAAAGGTGCCGATACCAACATTACCCTCGACGATTAAGCCATTGGCAGGGGCTGTTGTTTTGACATAGGCTCCACCCATTGTACCTATCCCCACATTACCCATAATAGTGAGTCTACTTGGCATGTATGATGTTCCAATACCAACATTGGAATCATACAACTTCATTGTTTCTCCACCAAGAGTGTTCAATGTAATAAAGTAACCAGCTAAGTCAGAACGACCAACATAAATTCTATCAGTAGCACTTGTTCCTAAATTTAAACTACCTGATGGCGATAATGAAATATCACCAAGGGCCCCATTAGTAGAACCCAGTAATAAAGTACCTGAAGTTCCTATAGAAAAATATGTCCCGTCAGTTCCATTGCCTAAAACAAGTGGATAAGCTGCAGCTATCGTCCCAATCCCCACATTCCCATTCTGAACAATTAAAGCAGCTCCTGGCGTCCAAGTCCCAATCCCCACATTCCCATTGGTCACCACAAAACCACCTTGCGGTGTTATTGTGCCGATACCGACATTACCTGTACTCGTAATCGACATGCGTTGAGTGCCATCAGTAACTGTTGTCGTATTGCTAGTCTTAAAATTAATCTGTGTTGCTGCATTGCCTGTTGTAGTTCCACCACCGATAGTCACATAATTATTTGTCCCATCAGAATCACCTGTGATTAATGAAACCGGCTCCTCGCTATTGGTGTAATGCGGCATGCCGATTCTGACAAATTTGCGGGTACTATCTGTTTTTGTAATAGCGGTTACATCAGCTCCTGCAAGAATAGCAAATTGACCACTCGCGGGTGTGATATCAACTTTAGCCGCAGGAGCTATGCTTCCAATACCGACATTATCCGTTGATGTTGTCGCATATATTTCTGTTCCGGCATCGGTGAATCCAGCCGTATTCGATACATTTGTCAATGCCGAGCCATCACCACTAAAAGCCGTTGCCCTTACTGTTCCCGTCACATCAAGCTGTTTACCTGGTGCAAAAGAACCGATACCGACATTACCTGCGGCTGTTGATATAATTAATTGACCTCCATAGGGATCGAAGGTACCGATACCGACGTTTTTCTCGACGATTAAACCACCTAAGGGGGCTTGAAGACTAAGATAGGGTTGACCTGTTGTTGCGGATGTACCTATACCAACACCACCTAAGACGGTTAATCTTGACATGGGAACTGTTGTTCCAAGACCTAGATTAGTGCCTGAAAAACGAGCGTATTCAGTTGAAGCACCCCCATTAATAAAACGAACTATACCTCCCGTTGAACCTAGAAGCAAACCACCACTTGACGCACTTGCGGCGTTTAATAAAGTTGTCGCGGCATAAAAAGAACTCGAATTTGTACTCGGATAAGCTACTAATCCTCCTGAAAACTGTCCACTATTATAAAAATAAATACCCGACGTAGAGGCCGTACTAAATGTTTTATTTCTAATGCTAATTCCCATCGCCGCATTGACGCTTGATTCAACTGTAAGATTGTTATCCGGAATCACCGTCCCAATCCCCACATTCCCATTCATGACAATCAACCGCCCAAAATCCGCCGTAATCGTTCCAATCCCTACATTGCCATCCAAAATTGATAATGCTGTTTGCGGAGTTGTTGTCCCAATCCCAATATTATTGCCCGACTGAAATAACGCTGAGTCATTAATCGCTGTTGCCGACGATGCTTTGCTCAAATAACCCGTATTTAATCCACTCATTGTTCCAGTTACACCCGTGATTCCCGCACCACCCCCGACGAATTGCGTAGCTCTAACTGTGCCTGTCACATCAAGTGCAGTGCCTGGCGTTAATGAGCCAATTCCCACATTTGAACCCCCACCTTGTGTTTGTAGTAATAAATTATAACCAACAAATGAATCAAGATATGTAGCAGTGGCAAGATAACCTACTGAACCAAAACGAGTCGCAACAATTGAATTAGTTGTTGATATTACACTATTCGAATGCAATCTACCTTTAAGTTCAAGAGGATACCCTGGCACCCACGTACCTATACCCACATTGCCATTCATAACCGTCAAAGCCGATGATGTTGTTAAGGTGGTGCCGATACCGACATTGCCGTTGCTGCTCTTATATACATCATTTCCAGATGTTGTCCAGCCGGTGCCGGATAATCCGGTTAGGCCGGAACCATCGCCGATAAAGCTCGTTGCCCGCACCGTGCCTGTCACATCAAGCTGTTTTCCGGGGGCCACTGAACCAATACCTACATTACCTCCTGTGACAATCAATCGGTCATTGGCGGCAAATGTCCCGATACCGACATTCGATGATTGTGTTGGCAAATAAGAAGCCTGAATCGTCGTTGCACAAAGCAGCACGACAGACATTAGGCAAATGAATACAAATAAGGATTTAAATATTTTCATAACAGTTGTTATTTTCTCATAATGCTCTGCGTTGTAAACATAATGTCCGAGTTTCCACTAAATGATCCACCAATTAGAACCATCGCACACGATCGTGACGCTTTGGTATTGGGTGGTGATGACATAGGTTGTAGCGCCGTCGATTGTTTCGGCGGCATTAGGGTCGATCGTAAGTGCTCCCGCTGTAGCATCAGTTTTCTTAATCACATAAGTACGGCCTTTGGAAGATGCGGCAGCTGGTAATGCGATCGTAACACCACCGGTCGCGTCGACGAGAATCGCATAATCACTGGCTGTGGCAGTGTAATTAGCTGATTTACTCACTGTTGTTATCCCCAATGAACCCACCACATCGAATGTTGAACTAGCCGTCCATGTGCCGATACCGACATTGCCATTGGTGACGACAAAACCACTCTGCGGGGTTATCGTACCAATCCCCACATTTCGCGTCCCTGCAATAAATACGACAGGATTCGTATCCGCTGCCGTGCTACCTAAACCAACATTACCAGTATTCGTAAAGGCAATTGTTTTAAAATATGAAGCCCCTCCATCCCATAGACCCAAATAACTTAATGCACTGCTTGAAGTATTCCAGTAAGAATTGCCCGTTCCACCGTTATAGTAACCAAATTCAGATGTAACAGACCCACCTCTAACTTGAAGCTTAGAAGCCGGTGCCCAGGTGCCGATACCGACATTGCCGTTGGTGACGACAAAAGCACCTTGAGGAGTTGTTGTTCCAAGTCCTACTTTATCCGTTACCGTCGTCAAATATATTTCCGTACCTGCATCTGTAAATCCTGATGTATTTGAGACATTTGTTAACGCCGACCCATCCCCACTAAACGCCGTCGCACGCACCGTGCCTGTCACATCTAAAGTCGTACCCGGCGTAAGTGATCCGATACCTACATTTCCACCCGTCACAATTAATTGCCCGCCCGTTACATCAAAAGTCCCAATACCCACATTGCTTGATGAATAAATCCCCGCCGCACTTAAACCTGCACTTGGAGCAATCATTGTATTGCCCGCATAGCCTGAGTCAGTACTATCACCAAGAAGAACAAAAATTGCGTTGGAATTAACATGTGGCGTTGATGGCGTATCTAGATCTTTAATCGCTTCATAGTTTGATGAAATAGCCGTCGCAAAAATCAATGAATTAGACGTTGTTACTGCTCCAGCAACAGTTAACTTTGTTGGAAACGTCGGATTATTAACAAATGTCCCAATACCCACATTACCGGTTGAATCGATAATAAATGGAGATGTATCAGCCGTCCCATTGTCATTCACACGGAATAAATCTTGCGCAGCTGTTGATGACACATCAAATAAAGCATTGGGAACAAACGTACCGATACCTACATTACCCGCCGTCAAATAACTATCCTGACCAGCTTCTACACCAAGCTGCGCATTAACTGTTCCCGTATATGCGCTATCTCTAAATTTAATAAGCCTGTCAGCCCAGACATCTAATGAAAAACTACTGATGCCCATCCCATACGAGGAATAAAAACGAATTTTCTCTCCCGTCGAAGTTTGAGCAAATGTTAATGGCGCTTCTGCTGTCCAAGTTCCAACACCAACATTCCCATTGGTAACAACAAAACCAGCCTGTGGTGTCGTTGTACCGATACCAACATTATCCGAACCCGTCGTCGTATAAACATTCGCACCACCATCAGTAAATCCGCCGGCATTTGTAATTCCTGTAATCAAAGACCCATCACCGCTAAATGCCGTCGCACGCACAGTGCCCGTAACATCAAGCGCTGTACCAGGCGCCAATGACCCAATCCCCACATTCCCATTTGTCGTCGGAATAATTAGCTTCCCACCGAAAGGATTAAATGTACCAATACCCACATTCCCTTCAACGATCAATCCCGCTGATGGCGGCGTATTATTGACCACATACGCATTGGACCCAACCCCCATTGCTCCTAACACAGACAATTTTCCCGACGGGCTTGTTGTACCAATACCCGTATTCCCCTCAACAATCAACCCATTTGTTGGGGCTGTTGTTCCAGCAAATGACGCAATACTTCCGATTGAGACAGCTCCAACAACTTCTAATTTATTGCTTACCGAAAACGCTGTTCCTAGCCCTAAATTCCCGCTACTATTAATTCTAAACTTTTCACCAGCATTAGTACTAAACACCAAATCAGAATCTGTATAGTTGTAGACAGTACCAATATTCCAATAAGCATTCGAGGCTGAATTACCAGGACTAATCTGCAATGCTTTGCTAGTAGCTCCGACACTTCTAATACTTAAAGGAGCTCCTGGGACAAGGGAACCTATACCAACATTCCCATTCATCACTGTCAACGCGGATGTTGACGTCGACGTTGTACCAATACCCACATTACCATTCGCATCAATAATAAATGGCGACGTTGACAAAGCTCCTATCACTTCTAAGACCCCACGCGGAGCCCATGTCCCAATCCCCACATTCCCATTGGTGACAACCAAAGCACCTTGCGGAGTTGATGTGCCGATACCAACATTATCAGTTGATGTCGTCGTATAAACATTAGTCCCACCATCGGTAAAACCACCCGCACTGGTAATCCCCGTGATCAGCGACCCATCACCACTAAATGCCGTCGCACGCACCGTGCCTTGCACATCGACTTTCTCTCCTGGAGCCACTGATCCAACACCGACATTTCCAATTGACGTAATCAAGAATGGCGTCGTGTCGCCTGCGCTATTATCATTCACTCTAAATAAATCTTGTGCTGCCGTCGATGAAATATCAAACAATGCTTCGGGTAAATACGTCGATATACCGACATTCCCACTAGTTAAAATGGAAAGCTGTGATCCAGTGCTGCCGTTCGTTGACAAGAACATATTATCCGCACTGCTAATTTCAACACCCGGCACTCCTCGACCATTACGATAAAAATAACCAATAGCACCTTTGAATGTTTGAATGGAATCAGAAAAACGAATATACGCTGCTTCACCGTTGGTATCAAAAGCAGTATCTTGTGAACGTACCTGTATCGCTGTCGCCAATACATTGCCAACAACATCAAGCGGACGATTAGGAACCCATGTCCCAATACCCACATTACCATTCATCACAACTAAACCACCTTGCGGCGTCATCGTCCCAATACCAACATTACCGTCAGATTTAATTAAAAAAGGACTTCCATCCCCAGTGCCATCATCATTGACACGCAATAAATCCGTTGCGACTGTTGAGGAAACATCCAAAAGTGCATTCGGGGCAAAAGTCGACACCCCGACATTGCCACTTGTTCCGTTTACATAAAAAAAGGATTGAGTATTAGATTTGACATCCAAATCTTTGGCCGCAAAGGCCGAGGGAACGACGAGGAAAATAAAGAAAAGCGAAAGAAACAATGGCCCCAAGAAAGCAAATAGCCTTCTTGGACTCTTTTGATCATGAGCTTTGGCTTTTATATATAAATATTTAAATATCATAAGGTTATCAATTTTATTTATCTTAACAAGTTATAGGCATATTTCTATCAATTGTCAGAAAATTTTTCGGTGTTTTTAAACTGAAATATTGGTTATTTAATGTACTTTAAATCAGCGAGGAAAAGGGCTTACTGCGGGAGTTTTTTGTACAAAACACTGCTGTTAATTTGTCTTATTTTTACCCAATTTTTGAGAAATACCGCTATTCTTTCTTGCACAAGCCTAGGATTAGCTTCCATGGAGTCAACCAACCAAGGATCACTGTAATCAATTAATGCATAGTGAACATTGGAAGGTAAAACAAACCTTTGCTGCGTATTTAGTTCACTGTGTTTAATAAAACGATCGTCTTGATAATAGGAATCATATATTTTGTGGAAAGAATATAAATTTTCACGCAAGGAAAGCGGGGCTAAGAAAGAAAATGTGGCGATAACGCCCTCATTGGCTGGAATTTCATTGATCAAAGACCATGATTGTTCTTGATTGCTTGATAATGGCAATACTCTCCCCCAGAAATTCTTTTCATAGGTGAATGTATTTAAAACACTCGCCATAAAAATAATGACGACGCATAAATCAACACACCATCCTTTGACAAATTTCTTTAATGTCACGCAGGCTTGAAATACCGCTAAGAATATAAAAGGAGCAAGTGTCATACCATAGTGATAATAAATGCTATGCTCCGGCGGATGCGTGGATAATAGATGCTGAAGCAAAAGTGGCAGTACCATTAAAAATACCGGACACCCAATCAGAGCCAAAATCAACCAAGGCCCGCATAATTCAATTAAATAATGCAGGCTATTGAAACTCCAAATCCGTTCTAAAACAATAGACGGATGATGGATAATATTAGCCGCCATCTCCCCCACACTCGACCCCAAATACACATAACGCACAATAAATGCATGATGGTCTAAATGACGAAAATGCGGAATCACCCATAAAATTAATATAGCAAACACGATACTTGAAACAGCAAACAAACCTGCCGCATGCT